>WNGD01002315.1_pt1 | contig 19902 bp, 18 predicted proteins | sample 5400671 | NCBI WGS metagenome assembly WNGD01 (sample SAMN13153369, study PRJNA577476) | soil metagenome | isolation source: 40 cm soil or saprolite under grassland replicate 2 | place: USA:California | collected 2016-06-15 | reverse complement strand
CGAGCTCCTTCGCCCGGGCCGGCCCCACCAGGCGTGGCAGCCACGCGGTGCCGCCCAGGTCGGGCAGGAGCCCGTAGCGGAACTCGAGCGCACCGAGCTGCGTCGTGCGCGCCGCGACGCGGAGGTCGCACGCGAGCGCGAGCTGGAGCCCGGCGCCGAGCGCGTAGCCGCGCAGCGCGGCGATGCTCGCGAAGGGGGCATCCACGAGCCAGCTGAACGCCTCCTGGCCCTGGCGGATCATCGCGACCAGGCGATCCGCGCCTGCCCCGGGCTTCACCTGCGCCGCCGCCCCGAGGCCGTCCTGGCCCGTGATCTCCGCCAGGTCGATGCCCGAGGAGAAGGCGCGGCCCTCGCCGGTGACGACCAGGCAGCGGAGATCGCGTTCGTTGCCCAGCGCCCGACCCAGCTCGCGCAGCTCGGCCCACATCTGCGGCGTCTGCGCGTTCAGCTTGCCGGGCCGGTTGAGCCGCAGACGCCCGATGGGTCCCTGCCGTTCGAAGATCAACGTCTCAGCCATCATGGGTCCAAAGGTTGCACGCCGCGCCGGCCTTTCCCAGGGGGCCGCCCGGATGCTCCCCGACGAGCGGGGGGAGGACGGCTTCTACGCCGCGCGCGCGCTCGAGCGCCTGCGCGCGCTGCTCGAGGAGCCGGAGCATCTGGAGGTGGATGCTCAGGAGGCCAGGCCGTGTCCGTCCGCAACCGACCCATGCGGCTGCTGCGCGCCCTCCGGGGCGCCATGCAGCACGAATTCCGATTGCTGCTGCCGGGCTACGTCTCGCCCTCCGTCTCGCTGCCCTGGAGCGAGACGAGCTTGCCGGCGCCAGGCGTACCCTCCCGGTCCGCCGCCGGCCTCTCCGCCGCGCGCCCGCCCCGCCGCCGCGCGCCGCGGCCCGACGTCTCGGCGCGCTTGCGCGCCGCGAGCGCCCGCTTCGCGTCGCGGTAGCCCGCCGCCATCAGGTTCCGGTTCTTCCGCGGGTAGGCGTTGAAGACGGCGAGCGGGCCAAAGCCGCTCCACTGCTCCCCGGGCTCGATGACGGTGACGGGCACGCCGTGGAAGCGGCCCCCCTCCATGCGCGCGTAGAGGTAGCCCGCGTTGCCGATCGTCCGCCACATGACATCGAGGAAGCGCTGGGCGAAGCCCGCGAAGGTGAGGAACCGGCTCCGGTACGGGAGCTGGCTCGCGATCGGCGCGAGGAGGTAGATCTCGGTGGCGCCGAGATCGATGGCGCGGTCGAGCGGGATGTTCCAGGCGAAGCCCCCGTCGACGTACCAGTCGCCGCGGAACTGGACGGGCGGGAAGAGGAGCGGGATGGCGTAGCCGGCGCGCGAGATGGTGCGCAGCTCGCGCCAGTCGGCGCAGTCGCGCTTGCCGTGCATCTCGCCCCGCCCGCGCGAGAGGTTGAGCAGCACGAACTCGAGCTCGAGCGGGCCCGCGTGGAGCTTCTGGAAGTCGATGTACTTCTCGATCGCGCCGGTCAGGCGATCCATCGAGAAGAGCGACACGCCGAGGAGGGGGTTGTGACGGAGGCTCGGCGAGAAGATGCGCGGCAGCGAGCTGAACTCCTTCCATGCCGTCTCGAGCTGCGCCACACCCCCGGAGCCGTAGCAGCAGGCGTTGATGACGCCGATCGAGCTGCCGATGATGGCGTCGGGCACGATGTCCTGCTCCTCGAGGAGCTTGAGCGCGCCCGCGTGGTGCGCTCCCAGGGCCGCCCCTCCGCCCAGGATGAAGACCCGCTTCTGCCGCTTGGCCATCGCGGACACTCCCCTCATAGATCGGTCGGGGGCGCGCTTGCAAACCCGGCGCGCCTCGCGCTAGGCCGCGCGCCGATGCTGATGCTCGTCGACTACTCGAGCCTCCTCTTCCGCACCTTCCACACCATCCCGGAGAGCGTGCCCATGCACGCCGTCTACGGCTTCCTGAACATGCTCGCCCGCCTCATCATCGATCGGCGGCCAGACCGGCTCGGCATCGCCGTCGACGAGGACTGGCGTCCGGCGTTCCGGGTCGAGGCCCTGCCCGCGTACAAGGCGCATCGCGTCTCCGACGAGCCCGACCCGATCGCGCCGCAGGAGGCGCTCGGCCGCGAGGTGCTCGGCGCGCTCGGTATCGCCGTCGTCGGCGCCGAGGGCTTCGAGGCCGAGGACGTGATCGCGACCCTCGCGGCGCGCGCCCGCGAGCCGGTCGAGATCGTGTCGGGCGACCGCGACCTGTTCGCGCTGGTGCGCGATCCCGACGTGCGCGTCCTCTACCCGCTCGTCGGCGTCACCAAGCTGCTCCACGTCGACGAGGCCGAGATCACGCGCCGCTACGGCATCCCGGGTCGGGCCTACGGGGACTTCGCGCTCCTGCGCGGCGATCCGTCGGACGGGCTCCCCGGCGTGCCCGGGATCGGCGAGAAGACCGCGGCGCGTCTCATCGCCGGGCACGGCTCGCTCGCCAACCTGCTCGCGGCGAAGACGCTCCCGCCGGCGGACGCGCGGCGCCTGGAGGCGGCTCAGGCTTACCTCGCCGCCGCGCGCCGCGTCGTGCCCCCGGTCGCCGAGGTGCCGTTGCCCCCGCTCGCCCTCGCACTCCCGAAGGCCCCTCGGCACCCGCGCACGCTCGCGCGTCTTGCGCGCGCGCACGAGCTCGCGACGCCGATCGCACGGGTGAAGCAGGCGCTCGCCGCGCCCGGACGCGCTTGACGGTGCCTCGCTCGCGGGCGTAAGGGTCGAACGAAGACGACCCTTCGCCGGGCCGAGGCAGGCAGCGAGAAAGGAGCGCGTCATGGCCGCCGAGACGGACGTCGCGAGCCGAGCGGTCGAGGGCAGCGAGACCGCGGCCACGGCCGTCTATGCCGAAGGCCTCCTCGCCGGCCTGGTCGGCGCCGCGACCATCGCCCTCTGGTTCCTCGCGCTGGACGGCGTGAAGGGGCGCCCCTTCTTCACCCCGACCGTCCTTGGCACCGCCCTCTTCCGCGGCGGCGCCGGGCTCGGGTCGCCCGAGGCGCTACCCATCGACTTCGAGATGGTGCTCAGCTTCACGTGGGTGCACGTGCTCGCCTTCCTGATCATCGGGGTGGCCGCCTCGCGCCTCCTCGGGCTCGCCGAGCGCAACCCGAGCTTCGGCTTCGGCATCGTGCTGCTGTTCGTCGTCTTCGAGTTCGGGTTCCTGCTCGCCTGCATGCTCTTCGCCGAGCCGGTGCTGCGCGCGCTCACCTGGCCGGAGGTCCTGGTCGGCAACCTCCTCGCGGCGGCCGCGATGGCGGCGGTCTTCTGGCGCCGGCATCCGCGGCTCGCGATCCGGCCCTGAGCGACGCGCAGGGCACGCTCGCGGAGCGGCTGCGCGAGCAGGCGGCGTGGACCGCGCGCCTCGGCTCGCCGCTCTACACGACGCTGCTCGAGCAGGCGGCCGCGGACGTCGAGGCAGGCGGCCCGGCGTGGGCCGTGCTCGCGGGATACGAGGCGGACGCGCGCGCCTCGGCGCTCGCGCTGCGCTTCCTCGGCGCCGTGCATCGGCTCGTGCTCGAGGGCCGTGCGCCGGCGCTCGCGCGCCACTACCCGTCGGCCGGCGGTGCGGCGGAGCTCGACGGCGCCTGGGCGACGTTCCGCGACACGCTCGAGCAGCACCGCGACACGCTGCGCGCGCTCGTCACGTCGCCCGTGCAGACCAACGAGGTGGGGCGCTCGGCCGCGCTCCTCGGCGGCTTTCTGCTCATCGCGCGCGAGACCGGGCTGCCGCTCCGCCTGCTCGAGATTGGCGCGAGCGCGGGGTTGAACCTGCGCTGGGACCACTACCGCTACGAGCAGGGGGACGCGGGCTGGGGCGACCGGGCGTCGCCGGTGCGCCTGGTCGACGTGTTTCCGGATGGTTTTCCGCCCGGCGGGCGCCGCTGCCGCGTGGTCGAGCGCGCCGGCTGTGACCCGCTGCCCCTCGACCCCTGCTCGGCCGACGGGCAAATCACGCTCCTCTCCTACCTGTGGGCCGACCAGCGCGAACGGATCGCCCTCCTGCGCGGCGCGCTCGAAGTGGCGCGCCGGGTGCCGGCCGCGATCGACGCCGCCGGCGCGCCCGCGTGGCTCGCCGCGCGCCTCGCCGCGCCCGCCCCGGGTGTGGCGAGCGTCGTCTTCCACTCCATCGTGATGCAGTACCTGAGCGCGGCCGACCGGCGACGCGTGGCGAGCGCGCTCGCCGAGGCCGGCAGCCGGGCGACGGGCCGCGCGCCGCTCGCATGGCTTCGCATGGAGCCCGGCGGCGAGCAGGCCGAGGTGCGTCTCACGCTGTGGCCGGGCGGGAGCGAGCGGCTGATCGCGAGCGCGGGATTCCACGGTCGGCCGGTGCGCTGGCTCGCGGGCTAGACCTTCAGCGTCACCTGCGCCGCGACGAGCTGCTGGCCCTGCTGCAGCCGCCCGGTCTGCCGGCTGGCGGAATACTCGGGTCGAAGGCATCGCGGGGCGCTGGCCCGCCGGCTATGGCGATGGTAAGCCTGGGCCCCGTGGGAGTCTCCTTCGTCAGCGCGCGAGTGAGCCGCAGCAGGAGCGGTCAGCCCGTGCGCCTGCGCTTTCTGGTCGACACCGGGGCGGTGTATACGGTGCTGCCGCGCAGCGTCTGGAGCCGCTTGCGGCTCCGCCCGCACCGGACCGTCGAGTTCACCCTCGCCGACGGACGCGTGATCGCACGTCCCGTGTCGGCGTGCTGGATCGAGATCGAGGGGACGAGCGCGCCCTCTCCCGTCGTCCTGGGCGAGGCCGACGACGGGCCGCTGCGCGGCGCCGTCACGCTCGAGGCGCTCGGCCTGATGGTCAACCCGCTGAGCTGCGAGCTCGTGCCCATGCGGCTGACGCTCGCGCCGCTTCCGGTCTAGTCTCGGGCGTCACATGGGGCTCACGCAGGTCGCCGGCTGGGTGAAGCGCCCCGACGGGCGCGGTCGCGCGGTCCGGGTGCTCTTCCTGGTCGACACGGACGCAGTCTATACCGTGCTCCCCGAGCGTGTGTGGCGGGCGCTCAAGCTCAGGCCCACGAGCACGGCGGAGTTTGGTCTCGCTGACGGAACCGCCATGGTCCGCGCCGTCTCCGAGGCCCGCTTCGAGATCGCGCGTCGCACGGCCACCTCCCCCGTCGTCCTCGGCGAGCGCGACGACGCGCCGCTGCTCGGCGCCGTCACGCTCGGGACCCTCGGTCTCATGGTGAACCCGCTCACACGCGAGGTCCGGCCGATGGGGCTGCTCCCGATGTACCGCGCGCTCGGGTCGGCCGCTCCGGCGGGCTAGTAGGAGCGTGACCCGAGACTGCCGTGCACGGGAGCGGGGGCACCGTCTCCGCTTCGATTCGGCGCCGCCGGACACGGGTCCGGGAGCGACCGACCCGTGCGGCGCCTCATAGGCGCTCCGACGGCGCCCCCGCTCCCGTGCTGCGCCGTCACGGACCACGGGTTCCCCGCGCGGGCGGCCCGCGGGCTAGCCTAACTAATTAGCTAGACCGCCGCTACGCCCAGCGCCCGCAGCCCGCGCAGGTTCAAGGTGGCGCAGGCGAGGTCCCATTTTGTCGCGTACCTTCGTCACGCCGCGCAACATGAAGCGACGAAAGCCCAACGCCTGCTTGCTCTCGGCGTGCCGGCGAAAGACGTGCGGCACGCGCGCGGGGCCGAATAGCGCAGCGGGGAGGCGGGGGCGCCGTCGGAGCGCCTATGGGGCGCCGCGGGCGGCGGCCGATGGAGGCACCCGGCTCGGCGGCGCCGAATCGAAGCGGAAACGGCGCCCCCGCCTCCCCGCACCGCCGTCTCGGGTCACGCAGTTAGCCGCCGAAGCTCGCCACCAGCTCCCGGAGCCGCGCCCCTGCATCGCGCAGGATCGGCGCGCCGTCGCCCGGCAGCAGCACCTCGACCTCGAGCGCGGCGAGCGCGGCGACGCTGACGCGCAGCAGCGGCGGGTCGTCCATCACCTTCTCGCGCAGCAGGGACACCGTACCCGGCGGGTTCCCGATCACGGCGTCGCCCACGATGAGGATGCGCCGGCGCGGGGAGTGGAGCGCGATCTCGCCCGGCGACTTCCCGGGCACGCCGAGCACGGTGAAGGAGCCGAACTGATCGCCGGCCGCGAGCCCGGCGTCGATGGTCACGCCCTGGGCCTGCGCGTAGGCCGCGTCGGCGGGATGGATCGCGATCGGGGCGCCGGTCCGCTCCCGCACCAGGGCGGCCTTGCGCACGTGGTTGCGGTTCGTGAGGACGATGCGCGCCACCCCGCGCTGCACGAGGCGCGCGAGCACTTGCTCCGAGGGCTCGACGGGATCGACGCACAGGTTTCCCTCGGGCTCGCGGATGAGATAGCCGTTGAAGTCGTAGCCGTGAGGCTCGGAGAACCAGGACCAGGTGAAGATCCCATCCACGATCTCGCGCATGCGTCGCCTCCCACCCGATCTTACGCCGGGGCACCCCCGCGCGTGAACCCCGTCCCCCGGCTCTACACGCGCACCTTTTGGATGGCGTGCGCCATCCACTTCACGGGCGGGATGAGCTTGGGCATGTTCCTCCTCTTCCCGCTCTTCGTCCGCGCGCTCGGCGGCGACGAGCTCACCATCGGGCTCGTGCTCGGCACCGGGCTCGCGGTGAGCGTGGGGCTCCGCCCGGCGGTGGGCGCGCTCCTCGATCGCCTCGGCCGCCGCCGCGTGCTCCTCGCGGCCGGCGCCCTGAACGTCGCCTCGTTCCCGCCCTTCCTCCTCCTCGGCGGCACCGGCCCCTGGCTCTACCTGCTCGCCACGCTCCACCTCGTGGTCGGCGGCGCGCTCTTCGCCTCCTACTTCACCTACGCCGCCGACCTGGTGCCCGCCGGGCGGCGCGTCGAGGGGATCGCGATCTTCGGCGTCGCCGGCATGGCGCCGAACGGTCTCGGGCCCTGGCTCGGCGAGGCGATGATCGCGCACACGGGGTTCCCGGGCTTCCTCCTCGCCGCAACCGGGTTCGCGCTCGTCTCCCTCGCCTTGACGACGCGCATCGAGGAGCCCGGTGTGGTGCCGGTCCACGCGCCCGCGCCGCGCAGCGCGGCGCGCGACATGACGCGCCTCGTGCTGCGCGGCGGGCTCCTCCCCGTGATGGCCGCCACCGTGCTGTTCGGTGCCGGCATCAATGCCGCCTTCTACTTCGTGGCGCCCTTCACCCGCGATCTCCACATCGCGAGGGCCGCGCCCTTCTTCGCCGCCTACGCCTCGACCACCATCGCGCTGCGTGTCTTCGGGCGCCGGCTGCCGGACCGGATGGGCGCCCATCCGATCGCGGTGCCGTCCTTCGGCGTGTTCGCGCTCGGTCTCGCGGCCCTCTGCCTCCTGCCCCAGCGGGGCGTGCTGGTGGCGGCCGGGATGGCATGCGGCGCCGGCCACGGCTCGCTCTTCCCGGTGCTGAACGGCCTCGCCGTGACCCGCACGCCGGCGCGCTTCCACGGCACGGTGGTGAGCCTCTACACGGCCGCCCTCGACGGCGGGGCGGTGCTCGGGACCCCGCTCTGCGGGGTCATCGCCCACGCCGCCGGCTACCGGGCCATGTTCGCCGTGATGGCGGCGGCGAGCCTCGCCGGGCTCCTGCTCATGACCCGCGACGCGCGGCGCGCACACGCGACCTGAGCGCGTGCCTTGGTGCGCCGCGGCCGATGCGTTAGTCTCCTCGCACGATGGGCCGCGAGACGCTCGAACCGCAGGAGCTGCTGGAGGAGGAAGATCTCGAACGTTCGCGCGAGCGCAGCCTGAGGACCCGCGTCGCGGTGACGGCCGCCACCCTCGCCGTGCTCGCCTCGCTCTCCGCGCTCCAGGCGGAGCGGACCGCGGCCGAGAGCATCCTGAGCAAGAACGAGGCGGTCCTGGCCCAGAGCCGCGCCTCCGATGAATGGGCGTACCGGCAGGCCAAGTCGATCAAGCTCCACCTCCAGGAGCTGGCCCCCGGGGGCCCCACGGACGTCGAGCGGCAGCGGGCGGACATCGCCGCCAGCGAGGAGCGCGCACGCACGGCCGAGCACGAGCGCGACGAGGCGAATCGCGCCGCCTTGGAGCGCTTCGAGCAGCATCACCGCTTCGCGGTCGGCACGAGCCTCCTCCAGATCGCCATCGTGCTCGAGACGATCGCGGCCGTGCTCGACCGCCGGAGCCTCTGGTGGGGCGGCATGGCGATCGGCGCCGTCGGCGCGCTCGCGTTCGCGAACGGGTTCGTCGGGGTCGTGTGATTGCGGCGTGGGGGCGGGACCGCCGTCTCCGCTTCGCTGCGCCGGACGGACGCGCAGCCATGCCCGGATGGGCGTGGCGGCGCAGAGGCGCTCCGACGGCGGTCCCGCCTCCGCGCCGGGCCGCTACTACGAGCTCGCGAGCTGCTGCGCGGCGAAGAGCGCGCCCTCGCTCACGACTTCTTCGCCCACGCGGAGGCCGGAGAGGACCTGCACCAGGCCGTCGACCTGCGCGCCCACCTCGACCGGGCGCGACTCGAGACGGCCGTCCTCGCCGCGCACCAGCACGCGGAAGCGCTGCCCGTCGGAGAGGAGCGCGTGCGAGGGCACGACCGTCAGGCGGAGGCCCGGCGGCGCCTTCAGCGTGACGCGCGCGAACATGGCGGGCTTCAAGAGGCGGTCGGGGTTGGGCACCGTGCAGCGTACCGGGAGCGTGCGGGTCGCGTCGTCGATCACGTCGCCGATCGCCGCCACCGTGCCCGGGAACTCCTGCGCGTAGGCATCGACGCGCACCGCCACCCCCTGCCCGGGCTGGAGGAGCGGGAGCTGCCGCTCGGGCACGCGCACCATCACCCGCACGCGCGAGAGGTCGGAGACCACGACCAGCGGCTCGGCGCTCTCGGCGCTCGCCTCCATGCCGACCAGGGCCTTGCGCTCGACGACCGTGCCGGCGAGGGGCGCGCGCAGGAGATAGCGGCTCGTCGGCTCACCGGGCGCGACCCGCAGGCGCTCGAGCTGCGCGCGTGCGCGCGCGAAGTCGGCGGCGGCCTTCTGGGCGTCCTCCTCGGCCTGGAGATAGTCCTTCTCGGCGATCGCCTGCGCGGCGCGGAGGCGCGTGGCACGCTCGGCCGTCTTGCGCGCCAGCCTCAAGTCGGCGTCGGCGCGCACGTAGTCGGCCTGGGCGGCCTTCACCTCGGGGCTCTCGAGCGTGACGAGCGGCTGATCGGCGTCGACGCGGTCGCCCACCTGGATGAGCAGCTGGACGACGCGCCCGGGGACCGGGGCGGCGAGGCGCGCGGTGTGCTCCTCGTCGAACTCGATCGTGCCGCTCAGGTCGGCGAGACTCGTGGCCTCGACCTCGGCGACGGGCGCGAATTTGAGGAACGAGAGCTGCGCGGGGGTGAGACGGCGCTCGGCGGCGGCCGCCGTGCTCTCGACCGCCTCCTCACGCCGGCAGGCCGGCAGGGCCGCCAGCGCAAGCAGGACGATCCAACGAAGCCTCATGGGGACACCTCCAGCGCGGCCGCGCGGGTCACGTCGAAGGCCGCGGTGCTCGCGTCGCGGAGCGCGGCGAGATGCTCGCGCTCGGTCTGCACGTACGTCCGCTCCGCCTCGAGGAACTCGAGCAGCGACACGGCGCCCTCGCGGAACGACACCTCGGCCGCGTGCCGCGCCTCGCCGGCCTGGCGGAGGAAGGCGTCCTCGAAGCGCCCGACGCGCTCGCGAGCGATCGCGTAGCTCGTCACCGCCGAGCGCACCTCCTGCGGGATGGCGAGGCGGAGCTTCTCGACCTCGCGGCGCGCGATCAGCGCCTCGGCCTCGGCGCGCTCGATCTCGCCCTGGTTCCGGTTGAAGACGGGGAACGGCACGGAGACGCTCGTGCCCACCTGGTTGGCGAGGTCGCCCGACACCTGGAACTCGCTGTGCGTGTACTGCACGCCGAGCGTCGGGTTCGGCCAGCGCTCGGCGCGCGCCAGGCGGAGCGCTGCTTCGGCCGCCTCCCGGGCACGCTCGGCCGCCGCGAGATCGGGCCGGCGCGCGAGCGCCTCGCTCACCAGCTGCTCGGCCCCCGCGGGCGCCGGCGGGAGCGCGAGCTCGCCCACCGGCTCCACGTCCGCGGCGTCCACGCCGACCAGCGGGAGCAGCGCGGCCACCGCCTCGCGACGGTCGCCCTCCGCGTCCGCCACCTCGCGCTCGAAGCCGCGCTGCTCGAGGGCGATCTTGTCGAACTCGGCGCGCGAGATGTCGCCCTCGCGCGCGCGGGCCTCGCTCACGCGCACCGTCTCCCGGTAGTGTTCGAGGTTCTCGCGCGCCAGGCGGAGGCGCTCCGTCGCTTCGAGGAGCGCCACGAAGCGCGCGCGCAGCTCGAAGGCGAGCCGGCGCTCGAGATCCGCGCGCCCGGCCGCCGCCGCCTCCTCGCGGCGGCGCGCCGCCGCGAGCCGCGCACCCCGCTTGCCCGGAAGCAGGACCTCCTCCTCGAGCCCGACCTGGGACACGACCGTGTCACGCACGCCGATGCCACGCGGGTTCGTCTGCCCGAGGGGGAAGTTGCCGGCCCCCGCCGAGAGCGTCGGGTTCGGCAGGAGGCCGGCCGTGACCACGTCGCCGTGGGCCGCACGCACGTGCAGCGCGCCGGCGAGCAGCTCGGGGTTCTGCCGGCGGAGCGACGCGAGCGCGTCGTCGAGCGTCAGGCGCACCGTGTCCTCGCCCCGAGCCATGGGCGTGACGGCGAGCACGAGCGCGAGCACGAGCCAGCGCCTCCTCACCGGGTGCCGCTCCGGCTCCCGGGCGCGCGTGTCACGCGACCTCCGCCGCGGGGAGCGCCTCGTCGCGCCGTCTGAGCACTCGCGGAACGTCGCGCACCCCGCGCTCCGAGAGGACGAGCGTGTACAGCACGGGCAGGACGAGCAGGGTCAAGAGCGTCGCCGAGACGAGGCCGCCGATCACCACGACGGCGAGCGGCCGCTGCGTCTCCGAGCCGATCTGGGTGGAGAGCGCGGCGGGGAGGAGGCCGAGCGCCGCCAGCAGGGCGGTCATGAGCACGGCCCGCAGGCGACGCGCCGCCCCGGCCTCGACCGCGGCACGGAGCGGCAGGCCCTCGACGCGGAGCGCGTTGATCTGCGACACGAGCACGACCCCGTTCAGTACCACCTGGCCCATGAGCGCGATGAACCCGATGCACGCCGACACGCTCAGGTGCAGGCGGGCCACGTCGAGGCCTGCCACGCCGCCGACCAGCGCGAACGGGATCGTCGCCAGGATGAGGAGTGCGCACGCGAGCGACCCGAAGGTGCGCACGAGGATCGCCAGGATGAGGACGATGCTCAGCGGGATGACGAAGGCGAGCCGGGCCATGGCACGTCGCTGGTTCTCGAACTCGCCGCCCCAGGTGATGAAGGCGTTCGGCGGGAGCTGCACGCGCTCGGCGACCTTCCGCTGCGCCTCCGCCACGAAGCCGCCCAGGTCGCGGCCGCGGACGTTGCACTTGATGCCGACGAAGCGCATGTTCGCCTCGCGGCTGATGGCCGCCTGCCCGGGCGCGACCTCGATGTGGGCGAGCTGCGCCAGCGGCACCTGCGCGCCGTCCGGCGTCGTCACGCGGACATCAGGAATGCGATCCAAGGTCGCGCGGGCGGCTTCGGCGAGACGCACGACGACGTCGAAGTGCCGCTCGCCCTCCCACAAGGTGGTGGCTGGCTTGCCGCCGATCGCCGTCTCGACCACATCCTCCACGTCGCCGACATTGAGGCCGTAGCGGGCGACAGCCTGACGGTCGACGCGGATGTGGACCTGCGGCAGCTCGGCTGCCTGGACGACTGCCAGGTCGGCGACGCCGCGCACGCCTTCGAGCACGCGCTTCACGTCGGCGGCCGCGCGGTGGAGTCCCTCCAAGTCATCGCCGAAGACCTTGACGGCGAGCTGGCCCTTCAGTCCAGAGATGTTCTCCTCGATGTTGTCCTTGATCGGTTGCGAGAAGTTGAAGTCGACGCCGGGGATCTCCGTGAGCCGCGCGTCCATGGCGGCGATCAGCCCTTCGGAGGTTACGCCGGACGGCCACTCCTCCCGTGGCTTCAGGTCCACGAAGTACTCGAGGTTGTTGGCCGTCTTCCAGTCGGTGCCGTCCTCGGGACCGCCGAGCTGACCGAGGACGCCCCGAACCTCCGGGAAGGACAGCAAGGCGTCGCGCACGCGCGGCACGACGAGCTCGGCCGCGCGGTTGAGCGAGACGCTGGGCGGAAGCGTGGCCGTCACCCACAGTGCCCCCTCGTTCAGCTCGGGCAGGAACTCGGTGCCGAGCCGCGTGAACAGCCACATGCCGACGGCCAGCATGGCCGCGGTGGCGGCCACGACGGCGCGGCGGTGGTCCAGGGCCCAGCCGAGCGCGGGGCGGTACACGCGCAGCGCCGCCGCCTCGATCGGCGTCTGCTCGCCGCCGGTCTTCCCGCGCAGCACGAGGAAGCTGAGCAGCGGGATCAGCGTGAACGAGAAGACGAGGGCGCCCACCAGGGCTGCGCAGACCGTGTTCGCCATCGGCGCGAAGATGCGACCTTCCACCCGCTGGAGCGTGAAGATCGGGATGTAGGCGACGATGATGATGAGGAGCGCGAAGAGCGTCGGCCGCGCCACCTCCTCGGCGGCTTCGAGCACGGTCGAGCGTGTCTGCCGGCGACCCGTGACGCCCGCCAGCCGATGCGCCACGTGCTCCACCATGATCACTGCCCCGTCGACGATGATCCCGAAGTCGACCGCGCCGAGCGAGAGCAGGTTGGCGGACATCCCGCGGAGCTTCAAATAGAGAAAGGCACCGAGGAGCGAGAGCGGGATGACCAGCGCCACGACGAGGGCCGCCCGCAGGCTCATCAGGAAGACGCCGACCACGAGCACGACGAGCAGCGCGCCGAGCACGAGGTTGTGGGTCACGGTAGTGAGCGTCCGGTGCACCAGGCGGCCGCGATCGTAGAACGCTTCGATATGCATCCCGGGCGGCAGGATGCCGTGGTTCAGCTGCTCGACCTTGGCGTGGAGGGCGTCGAGCACGACCGACGGATTCTCCCCGCGTCGCATGAGCACGATGCCCTCGACCGCCTCCGGATCCTCGCCCCGCGTGGCGATGCCGCGACGGGGCATGGCACCGATGGTCACGCGCGCCACGTCGCGGATGCGGATCGGCGTCCCGCCCCGGGCCGCGACCACGACGTTCTCGATGTCCTCGCTGCCGGCCAGCGTGCCGAGCCCGCGCACGATGTACTGTTCGTCGCCGTGCTCGATGTAGTTCCCCCCCGCGTTCGCGTTCGAGCGGCCGAGCGCGTCGAACACCTGGCGCAGCGCCAGGCCGCGCGCTTGCAGCTGCTGCGGATCGACCTGCACCTGGTACTGCTTCACGAAGCCGCCAAAGGAGACCACGTCGGCGACGCCCGGCACCTGCTTCAGGTGCCGCTCCATCACCCAGTCCTCGATCTCGCGCAGCTGCATCGGCGTGTAGCCGTCACCGACCAGCGTGTAGCGGTAGATCTCGCCGGTCGGCGTGGAGAGCGGCCCGAGCGTCGGCTTGACCCCGTCGGGCGCGTCGACCTGCGCCAGGCGCTCGTTCACCTGCTGGCGCGCGAAGTAGAGGTCGGTGCCATCATCGAAGGTGAGCACGACGAACGAGAGTCCAAAGATGGAGAAGGAGTGCATGCGGGTGAGTCCGGGCAGCCCGTTCATCTCGTGCTCGACGGGCAGCGTCACCTGGCGCTCCACCTCCTCCGCGGCGTGTCCCGGGAAGAGCGTGATCACCTGGACCTGGGGATCCGCCAGCTCCGGGAAGGCCTCGATCGGCAGGTGCCAGAAGGCGAAGGCGCCCGCGACGGCAAACCCCGCGGCGAGCGTGAGGAGCACGATCGGCCGGTGGAGCGAGAACGAGAGGACGCGGAGCATCGGCTCTGTAAGTGCAAGGGGGGTGCCAGCGCCGATCCCAGGATTTCTAGGCCAGCTGCGATCGGGCGTGTGGCAAACGGTCTCATGCTTGCCGGCAGCGCGCCCCACGCAACTGGGGCCGGAGGTTGACGCCGCCCCGGGGGACTGCGAGGCTCGCCCCGCCATGAAGCGGGCCGTCGTGGCGACCGGACTCCAGTTCCCCGAGGGGCCGGTCTGGCTCGGCCCCCGGCGCGTCGCCTTCACCGAGATCCGCGGCCAGTGCGTCTCGCTCTGGCACGACGGCGCGCTCGCGCGCGTGGCGCGGACCGGCGGGGGCGCCAACGGCGCCACGCTCGGCCCCGACGGCGCGCTCTACGTCGCGAACAACGGCGGCCTCGCGCTCGGACACGACGGACGCTGGACCGCGCCCGACGCCATCCCCGGGCGCATTCAGCGCGTCACGCTCGCGGGCGAGGTGAGCGACGTCGCCGTCCGTCTGCCCGGCGCGCCACCGAATCGGCCGAACGACCTCTGCTTCGGCCCCGACGGCCTCCTCTACTACACCGACCCGCACAACTGGGAGGATCTCGCGAACCTCGGCGTGGGCCGCGTCGGGCGCACGACGCTCGATGGCCGCGTCGAGCTGGTCGCGGAGATCCCCGCCTTCCCGAACGGCATCGCCTTCGGGCCCGACGACCGCCTCTACGTCGCGCAGAGCGTGACGCAGAAGATCCTGGTCATGGACGCGAAGCCCGGCGCCACGCCGGCCGTGTACGCGACCCTGCCGCGGGGCTATCCCGACGGCTTTTGCTTCGACGCCGCCGGGCGGCTCTACGCCGCCGGCAGCCTGGGCGACGTGGTGCTCGTCTTCGAGCCGGACGGAGAGGTGCGGGACATCGTCGAGATGGGCGCGGGGAGCGAGCCCACGAACTGCTGCCTCGGCGACGGCGCGCTCTACGTGACGCTCGCCGGCACGGGCCAGCTGGTCGCACTCGACATGCCGGTCGAGCCCCTGCCCCTCTACCCCGCCCGGCGCTGACTCAGCGCTGCGCCCAGAGCAGCACGCGCTTGAAGGTGAAGAAGTACGGGCGCGTCTCCTCGAGCGCGGGCAGCAGGCGCTCGCGATAGCGGGCCACGAAGCGCGCATAGAGCTCCGGCGGGAGGCGGCGCTGGTAGTCGGTGAGCAGCGAGCCCTTCACCCACTCGACCACCTCGTCGCGTGCCGCCAGGCGGTGGCCGTAGACCTGGAGGCGGACGTGCTGCTCGCCGTAGCCGAGGCGCTCGAGGAGCAGCGCGTACTCCTCGGGCAGGAGGACGGGGCGCTCGCGCGCATGACCGCCGAGCGCATCGTGAAAGGGCGCCTCGCCGGCCACCTGGGCGGCGACCACGTGTGAGGGGTGATCGAAGTTGGCCGGCATCTGCACCGCGAGCTGGCCGCCGGCGCCGAGCCCCGCCGTCAGGCGCGCGAACAGCGCCGCGTGATCGTCCACCCAGTGGAGCGCGGCGTTCGAGAAGACCAGGTCGTAGGCCGCGCGCGCCGCGAAGGCGGCGATGTCGCCCGCCTCGAAGCGGAGCCCGCCCTCCGCGCGCGGCCGCGCGCGCGCGAGCATCGCCTCGGAGCGGTCGATGCCGAGCGTCTCGCGCGCCGCGAGCTCGTGGTGGAGCCGCGCGGTGAGCTCGCCCGTGCCGCACCCGAGATCGACCACCCGCATGCCGGCGCGCGGGCGGACGAGCGCCAGCAGGTCGAGGAACGGCCGCGTGCGTTCGTCGCGGAAGCGCTCGTACTGCGCCGGGTCCCAGGCGTCGTCGCGGGTCATACAGGACCAGCTTCCTATCCGCCGCCCCGATCGACTACAAACGCCGCCGGCCATGCGAGCGAGCGACGCCGCGAACCGGCCCCGCTGGAGCGGCCGGGCCGGGTTCTTCGAGGTCTGGTTCCTGGTCGTGTTCGAGGCCGCGGCCCGGCGGGCGTGGTGGCTCCGCTACACGACCTTCGCCCCGGCGCCGGGGCAACCCGGCGAGCCGCGCGCCACGCTCTGGGCCGCGGCCTTCGACGCGCGGGCAGCCGAGCCGGCGATCGCGGTGAAGCACATCCTCGGCACCGCGGACTATCATGCCGGCTCGCCGGAGCGCTTCGCGATCCGCCTCGGCTCGGCCGAGTTGCGCAACGACGCCTGCCGCGGCGAGGTCGAGAGCGGCGCGCACCGCATCGCGTGGGCGCTCCGCCTCGCCCCCGCGGCGCGCGAGGCGCGGCGCGCCCCATGGCTCCTCCATCACCTCCCGCTCCCGACGCGCGTGGCGCACGCCAACAGCGAGATCACATGCAGCGGCTGGGTGAGCGTCGATGGCATCCGGCACGAGCTCGAGCGCGCGCCCGCGGTCCAGAAGCACATCTGGGGCACGCGCCGCGTGGAGGAGCTCTTCTGGCTCTACAGCCCGAGCTTCGACGAGGAGGTGGACGCCTGCCTCGAGGCGACCGCGGTGCGCCTCAGGCGGCGCGCCGGCGCGCCCTGGCTGGTGCCGATCTGGCTCCGCACCGCCCACCGCGTGCTCGATCGGTGCGGGCTCGCGTCGCTCGCGGGCAACCGGGTCGACGTCCGCGGTCCCGCACACCTCGAGTTCCGCTCCACCTCCGCGACCCGCTCGCTCCGGGCCGAGGCCTGGTGCGATCCGCGCACGCTCGCCGGCTACGTCTACCGTGACCCGGCGGGCTGGGATGTCCACGTGGCGCAGAGCGACGTCGCGTCGGTGGCGCTCGAGCTCCGCCGCCGCACTCATCCGCTGGCGCCCTGGGGACCGGCGCGCCGGCTCACCTGCACCGAGGGCGCGGCGCTCGAGCTCCACGCGCAGGAGCCGCTGCCCGGGGTGCGCTACGTCGGCTGGGACGCGACGGGGCTCGAGTAGGATGGCTTCCAAACTCACCGACCGCCTTCGCTGACGTCCCGATGTGGACTTTCGTCATTGGTTCCATCTCGATCTCTTCAGGCGTAGCAGTTCGCGAGCTGAAAATGCTCGAGCCGGCTGCTGCTCACGCGCCTCGATCGGCACCGCCGAGCAACCTGTTCGATGGCTCGCTCGGATCGAGGACCTTGCGTGCACTCTCGATGCCGGCGATTGGCAGAGCGCTTGCGTCGAGAAGGCCGAGCTGGACCAGCACGGAGGCTTGGTCCCAATAGATGTGCTCGTGGGCCAGCTTTCCGTCCCGGAGGCGAACGACCACGACCAGCGCCACCTCGACTCGCCTTCCCGTGGGAGCGACGCGAGGCAGCATCCAGTCCATGCTGATGGTATGAGTGAACTTGAGGACCATCTCATCGACCAGCTGATCGTTCCCGATGGTCCGCGAGATGGGAATCAACTCCGTGTCCGGGGGCATCTGCGGAATGAAACGTTTGGAGTAGAACTCCCGCAACTCCTCACGCCCAACGCCCCCCGTCAGCACCGGGACGTGGTTGACATAGGCGTCGTCCACCATCGTTGCGAGAGTATCTTCGATACTGCGTGTGACGAACTCGTAGCGGATATGTTCCTCCCAGACATCATGCAAGCGCTGCTGCGCACCCGTAAGACCTTCGGCCGAGGGTGAATTCTCTCGTTCGTTCATGATCGCTCCTTCACCCTGACGAGGTTGTACACAGAGCTACCAAGTCCACGTCGCCTTCCTTGCGCACTCGAACGTCACCGCGTTGAGCGGCGGGCCGCAGGCCCGTCCGATCCAACGCCCATTTTAGGCGGTTTGGTCCAGAGTCGGCAGCTGTCCCACAAGCCATAAGCCGAGACTCTTGTCACCGAAAGCTCCGCGACTCTCGGTGCACCTCTCGTTCATCAGCCGCAGCGGCGGTGGGAAGTTGAACGGCGGCCGCTGCAGATTCAGCAGGCGCCAGTCTCCGGTCACGATGTCCTCGTTCCGATCGCAGTTGGGAAAGGTGGTCGTGAGCAGGTAGCCGATGCCGCCCCGTTTGATGTTGGCAAGCGCGCGGGCGACGTCGGCGAAAGACAAATGCACCAGGCAGTCGCGGCAGAGCAGCAGGTCCGCACGGGGCAAGGGGTCCACGGTGAGGTCCAAGACGAGAAAGCGGCGCCGGTCATGGGCGAAGCGAGCCTGATGTTCCGTGATCAGCGCCGGCAACAGATCGGCCCCAACGTACTGGGCCACCGGGAGAGCCAGCTGGCGCATCCAGCTGAAATCACCGCACGGTAGGTCCAGCAGAGTGTGCGTCTCGAACTCCCGCAAAAGCTCCGGTAGAGCGGCCCGGAGGTGGGCGGTCTGATCCTGACTCGCCCCTTCGCCGGAGGCCGACTCCTTGCCGGCCCAGTGTCGCCTCCGATGGATGTAGTCGAACGCTTCGCGAGGTGAGTAGTTTACGCCTTGGCGCGCAAGCCGCTCGAAGTAGTAGGGATCAAAGGGTACTTGGTCCCTGCGAGTAGTCATCGAGCGGCATCTCCCCGCGGCGATTGCGCGCCGCCGACCTGCGCATCTGCGGCCCGCCACGAGGCGACTGGGGCCAGAGACGAAACGTAGACTCGCGAACGACGCGACGGTAGATCAGGCCAGCCCATGGCGGGTCCGCTGCATGCGCGTGTTGGCTGGCGATTTCAGACCGCGACCCCCAGAGACGATAGGGTGGAGCTTACTTCCCCGACGCCTCGTGCACAGCGAGCGGTGACCCCAAGAGCATGAGCCGCGTCTACACACTCAGGATTGTCATCGAGAAAGAGGATGCGGTCTGGATCGATCCTGAGGTCGCGAACGACGTAATCGAAGGCTTCTCGGTCCGGTTTCATGACGCCGATCTCGTGGGACAGATAGTAGCGGTGAAACCTTCCCGCGAGGCCCATCTGATCCCGAAGGCGCCGCCAGTGCAGCCCGTTATTGTTGCTGAGACAAGCAAGAAGGAAGTGCGGCCTGAGCGAATCAAGGAGAGTAAGGGCACCCTCCATTGGGCCTCGGTCCCAGGTTAGGAAATGCTGCAGGAAGACGTCGGGCGCAATTGGCAGGTTGAGCTCTGCGACTGCACCGGCCGCGAACTCTTCCGGGGCGCATCTGCCAGTCTCAAACCGCCGCACCGACGCCGACGTACGCCAGAAGCGGCGAGCGTCTTCTGCAGTAAGGGCGGCCCCGGATAGGATGAGCAAGGGTGCGATGCCGTCGAACTCCACGAGCACGCCGCCCAAATCGAAGAGAAGTGCCTGAAATCCCGCGTTAGCCATGGTTGTGATACTCGTCGCCACCCAACGATGCTTGCCCAGTTCCGTGTAGCGCACACGGTCCAGCGTCCGAGGTCTCCCTATCACCGAGGACGAGCGAGTGCGACGCCGCTGGGGCCGTCGCGCGCGGACGCTCCGCTCTCAGCCATCTCCTCTCCCGGCGCGTTAGCCTGCGAGAGCCGGCCGTGTAGTACACTGGGGCGGCCACGGGCAGCAGATTACGGCACCACGCACGAGTGGATGCTCGCCTCGCCGGGGAGCTCGCCGGCGAGGGTCTGGATCGCCCGCTCGGCCTCCTCGAGCGGGAAGTCGTGCGTGTGCATCTTCGCGAGCGGGACGCGGCCCGACTCGATCAGCCGGATGGCGGACTCGTAGGCGCGGCTGGTGACGGCGAAGGCGCCGCGGATGGTGATCTCCTTGACGACCACGAGGTCGCTCACGAAGTCGGGCACGGCCTTCAAGCCCTTCACGCCGGCCAGCACGATGCGCCCGCCCGCTGCCACGTAGTGGAGCGCCTCGGCCACCGGCTCGGCCGCGTTGGCGGTGACCTCGATCACCACCTCCGCCCCGCGCCCGCCGGTCAGCTCGCGCACACGCGCGCGGGCGTCCTCCCGCTCGACGTCGATCACGTGGTCGGCGCCGAGATCGCGCGCGAGCGCGAGCTTCCGCGCGTCGCGCGAGAGGCCGGTCACGATGATCGTGTCGGCGCCCGCCGCGCGCGCGGCGATCACGCTCGCGAGCCCGCGCTGCCCGGGGCCGAGCACGAGCACGCTGTCGCCCGGTCCGGTGGCGGGAATCTCGACCGCCCAGCGGAAGCCCGCGCCGAGGGGGTTGAACATGACCGCGAGGCTCGCCGGAATGTCCTTGCGCACGCGGTGCACGATCGAGAGCGGA
>WNGD01002314.1_pt1 | contig 19909 bp, 27 predicted proteins | sample 5400671 | NCBI WGS metagenome assembly WNGD01 (sample SAMN13153369, study PRJNA577476) | soil metagenome | isolation source: 40 cm soil or saprolite under grassland replicate 2 | place: USA:California | collected 2016-06-15 | reverse complement strand
CGCCAACATCAACTTCTTCGAGGGCAACTCCAACCTGGGCGACGCGCTGACACTGGCGGGCAACGGATAGCCGCTGACCCGGGTAGCGGTCCAGTGTCACCCTGCGGCAGCCGTTTGGCATAAAAATACTGAACGGCTGCCGCAGCGTGTCGCACCCCTGGCGTGCGGGCGGATCCCGGCGTGGACCTAAGGCCGTTACCTCGCGGGCGCGCCGGCGGGCGGGCCTGCCCAGCTTTCGGTACATCGGCTTGGGACTAGTCGGCGTCGGGGGCGGCCAGTCGGTGCAGCGTCAGCGCCCGGTGTGCCAGGGTCCCGGCGCCGAGCAGCAGGAGCCCTAGGATGAGGGCGGCCAGCACGGCGGCAGCGACCCCCCTGTCGACGGCCGTGGCCTGACGCCACGGCGGGCCGGTCAGCCGGCCAGAGGCGTCGGTCCACACCATCATCGTGGAGCCGACTGCGGGTCCTGCCATGGCGGTTATGTTGCCGGTGCGCGCGGTTCCATCCGGTGCAGCCCACCGGGCCGCCATTGATGCCCCGCACTTGGCCGGGCGCACGTTGCTGAGCAGGACAGCGCGGCTCTGCTGGCGAGTGGCCTGTTGGGCGCGCTGGGTGCTGAGGGTGCTGGCGTGAACCCAGTGCCCCGCGGCGAAGGCGGCAGCGGGAGCGCCGAACAGGAATGCGGCGATCATCGCAGCCGTGATGACGGACCCGGCGCGGTCATAGCAGCGTCGCGGTCGGTTGTTGTGGTGCGCGTCGGCCATGACGCACCTCATTCGAGGGAAGCCCGCCAGCTCGTCTGGCGGGCTGTCTATTGTCATCGTCCTGCGTATACCAATACGGGGTAGGGGCAGGTGTCCCAAGATGAGCGGGACCTAGTTCCGTACTCCACGGGTATATACGTGAGACCGCCGCGGCACGGGTTCCTGGGGTCGGCGCAACCGGCACGCGAGGCTGGCGGTCATGCCCGTGGCCGCCTGTGCGGGACCGTGAACCCGGATGCCGCGGCATCGTGGTTGAGCTCACCGAGCTACCCAGCGGGAGTACCTGCGCCCGCGCGTTACCGCCTGCGAGTCCAGTGCGGCTCGGTTTGGGACCAGTCCGCCTCCCAGGCGGCCATCCGCCGCCGGTCCAGCGCCCGGTGTGCTGCGAACGCTGCGGCCAGCAGCAACAGCGCCACGATGATGGGGCCCAGCGCGGTGGCGGCAGCCGCCCTGTCGGCGATGGCGCGCTCGGCCGGCCAGGCCACGACGGCGGAGGGCTCACGCTGCGGCGCGCTCGCGGCCGGGCACGGCTGGCGCGGCGGTCTGTGGCGTCCCACTGGGCCGACGGTAACGCTGGTGGTGGCCAACTTCTGCGATCCAGTGCCGCGTCGATCAGCCAGATTACGCCGAACCCGATCCGCAGCAGGGTCTTCGGCCAGTTCGCGTATGGCCACGTTGCGGTGTGCATGTCGGCCATGACGCACCTCCTTGGGGGTAGTGCCCGCCAGCGGTCTGGCAGCCGTCTACCACCACTATTGTGCGCATACATATACCGGGTAGGGGCAAGTGTCCCGGATTCGCCCGGGACCAAGTTCTATACCCCCCTAGCCTATGATGGTGAGATCGGATGCCGCGTCACCGCCAAGAGCGGCAGGCCATGCTTACGCGCCCAGGATGGCCGCGACGTGGGTGAGTGAGCATCCGTCTTTTTCTGCCGCGGGGTTTCGGCCACGGGTACCTGCGTGCCGGATCAGCATGTCTCCGCTGGATTCCAGCCGGCGAATCCCCGGTGCATGCCTGGATTGTGCTGGCCGCTGAACCCCATCGTCTGGGCACACGTCACCACGTGCTTACCGAAGTCACGGCCGGTCGCTCCGGTTTCGGCCGAGCCAGCCGGCGTCAGGGCCATGACACCAGCCAGTACCGCTCCCACGATGACCAGGCTGGCGCGAATTGCACCTACCACAACTCCCCTCCCTGCACTGCAAATGCGACGTAACCAGCTAATCATCATTGCCGCGCAGAAAGATGAAAGATGACGGTCAGCGCACCGGGTTGAGCCAAGCGAGGATCAGGGTGATCGCGCCCGCAAGGACTATTAGGCCGATGACGGTGGTGATGGCATCCACATGGATTCGCTTCATGGGCGCCTCCGGTCAGCGCTCGTGGCCGTCGGGCTGGTCGTGGTTGGCGGCAGTTGCTCCCGAAGCAGCACGGGTGGCAGGTCGGCCCCCTCTGGCAGTTGGGGGACGGCGACCCTGCCTGCGGCGTGGCCACCTGTCTTGGATGCGGCCCATCTGTTTGGCCAGGATCCACAGTGCAGCGAAACCGACCGGCAGCCACAGCGGGTCGGCGTGCGGATGCCCGAAGAGGCCGGCCAGCCCGCGCCCGAAGGCATAAATCCCGATCACGGAGGCGGCAACGAAGAGCAGCAATTCACCGACCCCGCGTCTGCGTGTCATGTCGGGGCCTCGTCCCGCAAGACCGGATGCAGCCGGGCATTCGGGTCAGGCGGGATCTCTTCGCCCGGAACTGGGCGACGTGCTATCAGCCGGTGCAGCCGCAGTAGCCGGGGCAGGCTGCGTAGCCCGGGTACCAGTGGGATCGCGAAGATGAAGATCAGCGCGACGGCGAGGTTCCAGAGAACGAATCCGGTGCCCGTGACGCCTTGCGGCAGCTTTACGTGGATGATCGCCGGGATGATCAGGTACCAGGGGCCGACGTTGAAGTCGCGTTCCTTAACCATGCCCCACTGGTCGTCGGTCAGGCCGTTGGCCACAGCGTCGTTCAGCATCTTCGGGTGGTCGTAGAGCCAGATAGTGACCAGGTGCATCGTGTGCCCCGGATCGCGGCCCTCCAGATACTGTTCAAGGTGCCCGGTCTGGGCCAGTTGCACATCTGCCTTGACAAGCGTAGGCACCGGCCCGAAGTCGCCATGCAGGGTGCCGAGCTTGGCATAGTCTGGGCTCGTGGCGGTTTCCATCGCCCCGCCGCCCATCGCGCGCGGGGTGATGGTGTCGAGGGCCTTCATGTAGTTGTTTGCCCAGCTCGCCTGCTGGCTGGCCGGCGCGGTCTGGTACTGGCCGAGCGCTGTGGTGACATTGCCGCCAAGCAGCGGCGCGAACGATTGCAGCGGCCCGGTCACAAACAGTTTGGCGGGCGGGCCCAGCCCGAACTCCTTCTCGTTGCCCGCCGACGACGACATGCCGGCCAGCTCCTGGGTGAAGGCGAGAACCGCGCCGCCCGGGTCCTGCTGGCTGGTTTTGGCGATAGTGGCCCGCGGCGAGTTCGGTGAGCCGGCGAACACGCCGAGCAAACCGAGCAGAATCGCCAACGCCAGCGCGATGATCGGGTACTTCCAGTACCCGTGCCGGACATGCTGGACTACCAGGCCGTCGGCGGCCGGCTCTTCGGCGGTATTCGGCGCCGGTGGCTCATGTCCCGTGGTGCCGCTCACAATGGCCTCGCGATGCCCTGCAGGCGCACCAAGGTCAGGTGCGCCATGATCAACGCGAACAGGACCACCGGTATCACCGCTACGTGGATTACCAGGTCGGCAGTGAAGTTCGCTGGGCTGAACAGGTGGAAGAACCATGGCTCGGTGAACAGCATGTCGTCGGAGTGCATGGCCACAAACTGCGACTCCCAGTCACCACGCGCCAGCAGCCCGAACAGATTCTCGCCCAGCCCGAGCAGCAGCACCGCCGAGCCGAGTGCCCAGTTCAGCCAGCGTCGCCCACGGAATGCCCCGGTCGCCCACACCCGGATCAGGTGCAGCACAAGGAAGAAGAAGAAGGCCTGCGCCGCCCAGTAGTGGCTGCCCTTCATCGCCTTTCCGATCGGGCTGGTCAGCCACCAAAACGGCCCAAGCCAGGCCAAGAGGACCCCGCTGATGGTCAGGTAGACGAACATCAAGAAAGTGATGCCGCCCATACAGTACCAGTAGGACTCGGCGTAAAACGGCGAGGTCTTCTTGAACAGCCCGCCGAACGGCGGTAAGTAGGCGAACGACTCCATCACCGCACGGAACCGGCCATGCTCGGCCGCCCGTGCCCGGTACCCATGAACCTCAGAGGTTTTGTCAGCTGTGTCGGGATGCGCCACCGCTGGCCTCCCAGTGGTCAAGCGCACAGCCCTCGCGCCTGGCCGCTCTGACGAGTTCGCAGAAAGCTGTGAGCATAAGGTACAAAATGCGCAGCCTAATCATCAAGGCGGAAGCCTCGTCCCGCAAGGGCCCGCACGCAACACGGGCACCTTTTCGTGGCGACAGGCAGTTCGAGTTTCAACATGGCAGGGAGGCGGCGATGCTGTCCGCCAAGATGACGGGATCGGGGCGCTGGCGTTCGCCGGGCTGGCGGCTCCGTACGCGGCCGGGCGGGCGCGGGCAGACCGCCACTGGCCGATGCTTGTCGAGCCACGGCCTGGGGTCGGCATGCGGCCGGATACCGCCGGCGGTGGCGAGCGGGCGGAACGGTCACTACGTCAGCCTGTGATTGTGCAATTCGACGGGTATGAGACCGATGACGATCCGGCGCGGGTAGATCATGCCGTGCTGTGGTCGTTTCTATCCACGGAGGCGCACTGGGGCCGGGGGCGGACCCGGAGGACATCGAGCGCCAGCTGGCGTCGGCCTGGCGGATCGTGGCTGCCTATGAGCAAACGACCGGGCGGATGGCTGGCTTTGCCCGCGCAGTGTCCGACGGCGTCGCGCTCGCCGACGTGTACGTCACCAAGGAGGAGCGAGGTCAAGGGCTTGGCACGCAAATCGTCCGGGTGATGATCGAGTGTGGCGCCGCATGGAGATTTCGCTGGATGCTGCACACATCCGACGTGCACGGGCTGTACGGCAAGTTCGGTTTCGGGCGCCCGGATGACACCTAGCTGGAACGCCCTGGGAGCCGCTGAGGCCGGACCCCACTCTCGCCACCTTGGGCACCTCTGGCGTAGCACTCAACGGCGCCAGCCCGGGTGGCGCGGCTACCACCGGCGGCGCGCCGCTCCGCGCGTGTGGCGCAGCCACCAGAGGCCGACGAGCGGCAGCACGAGGGGTACGAACCCGTAGCCGCTGCCGAACCCGGTCCACACGCCGCGGCGGCCGGCGGGATGGCCACGCATGCCAGCAGGTAGATGACGAACTCGGCCCGGGCGAACTCCCTGTGACTTCCGGCCATCTGCGCGATGCCGCCGATGAGGAAGCCAATGAACAACGTCTCGACCACAGCGCCGCCCGCCAGCAGGGCAACGCCGGGCGGCCGGTTGGCCAGCACGAGCCCGAAGGCCCAGGCCGCGAGCACAAGCGCAACGGCCATGATCGCCGTCGCATATGGACCCGTCACGACCGAGATTCTTGCATCGCTTCGATGATCCGCCTACCGAAGAAACGCTAAAACGCGTCCGAGTTGTCCGGGACGGGCGTATACGGTGCGGGATGCGGCCGGTCGCCGGGGTCGATGCCCGTCTGCCGCTACGACGACCTGCCATCGGGCGCACCGCAACCTGGACGCCGTCCCGGCCAGCGATGGTGATCAGGACCGGCTTGAAGCACGGGCGGTACTGGCCCAGTTTCTGGCCGCAGGTCCGTCTCGGGTTGGCGGCCGGACTTCCTCCGCGCTGCGCGGCTGTCGCTGGGTTGTCAGCAAATTGTCGGAATTATCTGTCGAGCGTGTCCGACATCGTGGCAGTGAATTATGTGGACACGTGTGATCCGCCTGCCAGCCGCTCACCACGGCTATGCACCGACGCGTCACCGCCCAGGACCTGTTCGTAGTCGGCGCAGACCTGATCCTGCAGTTGGGCAGATCGTGGCGGAGTTCTTCGACATCGGCCAGTCCCGCTCGCTGCCCTGGAAACGGCGGCCGCAGGCCGCGCTGCTGCTGGAAGCGCGCAAGGACCCCGGCCGCGGGTTCGGCGCGGTGGTGATCGGCGAGCCGCACCGCGCGTTCTATGGCAACCAGTTCAGCCTCACCTTCCCGCTCTTCGAGCACTACGGGGTGCAGTTGTGGGTGCCCGAAGTCGGCGGCGCAGTGGACCCGGCGAGCGAGGCGCACGACCTGGTGATGTCCGTGTTCGGCGGGATGTCCAAGGGCGAGCGGACCCGGATCAAGATCCGTGTCCGCTCGGCGATGCAGGCCCAGACCAAGGTCGAGGGCCGCTACCTCGGCGGCCGGCCACCGTATGGGTACCGGCTGGTCGATGCCGGGCCGCAGCCCAACCCGGCCAAGGCCGCCGACGGCAAACGGCTGCACGTGCTGGAACTGGACCCGGTCATCGCCCCGGTCGTCGCGCGGATCTTCCGCGACTACCTCAACGGCATCGGGATCTGGGCACTCGCCGAACGGCTGACCGCCGAGGGAATCCCGTGCCCATCTGCGCACGACCCGGGCCGTAACCGGCACCGCTCCGGGATCGCGTGGTCCAAGGGAGCGATCCGTGCCATCCTGCTCAACCCGCGCTACACCGGCTACCAGGTGTGGAACAAGCAGCGCAAGGCCGAGACGCTCCTGGACGTCGAAGACGTCGCGCTCGGCTACGAGACCAGACTGCGGTGGAACGACACCAGCACCTGGGTGTGGTCCGACCGGATCGCGCACCCGCCGATCATCGACGAGGACACCTTTGAGCAGGTCGGCCGCCGCCTGGCCAGCCGGGGACCGGCCTCCACCCGCCGGACCATGGTGAGGACCACTGCGGCAACCCGTCAGGCCCAGCGATGGGCGCAGGCCGACGGCGTACCCTCACAGGCCCGGCGCAGGGCCGGGCCGCATGCCGCGCCGCGCTCGCAGCGAGGCAGCAGATCGGAAGCGCCATACCCAGTGGCGCCCCATGAGAGGCAGACGGAGGAACCGCTGCCTGAGGCCTCGCTACCGCTGCTGTCCCACCGCGTGGTGCCCGTTGTCTCAGGTCGCGCCGATGGCCGCCCACTGGCCGGGGCGGCGCCAAATGGCAGCCGGGCACTGCAACGACGGGCCTGGCAGTGGGCACTGGCCAACCGGGGTCCCGGCGGCTCCCTGCCCACCGGGACCGAGCTAGCACGGAAGTTCCGGCGCAGTGAGCGATGGGGGCGGCTGGTCAAGAACAACGGCCTCGCCGGCCAGTTCGGCACCGGAACATAAATGCCCGGATACATCGACACCGGGCGCATGCACGGCCACAACGTCATGACCGTCCTGCGACGTCATGACAGGCAAGCCGTGGAGCCACAACCGCCCGCACCAGCGCCGCCTGTGGAGTTCCCGCGGCGACAGCGACGTAGCCACAGCCGTGGCGCTCCAGGGTATGATCGCCGGTTTCGCGCTCCACCAGCTCCCGGGGCTGACGGCGGCAGACACCTGGCAGAGAAACCAGGCGGCGGGGCGAAGGGCTACCACCTCGCCCGCGGCACCGGGTCGTGCCGGGGAGCCGCCGTCCCTGACGGCGACCCTGCCACCAGGGCGCACCAGCGCCCGCATCGCCCGCCAAGCGCTCTTCCGGTCGTAGATCACCGAGAGTCCCAGCGTGCAAAGGGCAGCGTCGAACCGGTCGCCGGGTGCGAGAACTCCGAGCGCTTGGAGACGGTCCGGCGTCAGCTGCACCGCGTCGATCTGGGCAAGCTGCACATTGTCCCAGCCATGCCGCGCTACCCGCGCGTGTGCGCGGCCGAGCATTCTGGGGAGCGGTCGATGCCGGCCAAGCGTCCTGAGGGGCTGATGCGCTGCTCGATGAGCTCGAAGTTTCTCCCCGTTCCACAGGCGAGATCGAGCACGGCGGCGCCTGGGCGCGGCCGCAGGAACTCGATCGCCCGCGCCCGCGCGGCCGCATACAGGAGCCGTTCGGCGCTGATCCAGTCATAGACCGGCGCGGCGAGCTCGTAGAGCCTGCGAGCTGGATCGGCCGTCGCCGGCTGAGCGGTCATCAGCGCCTGGCCCCTCACGGTGAGTGTTCGTGCACGACCCAGTGAGGCGGGGCCTGTGCGGTGCCGGTCTTGACCGCGGGCGGATCCGGCCGCAGGCCGGTGAGGGTGACCTGCACGAGCCGGCGGACGGCGGCCGTGGACGGCAGGGTCCTGGCTGCGGTAACGGCGTGCAGGCAGTAGCTGGCAAGCTCGCCCGGCGCGACATCGTCGCGGACGTCACCGGTCTTCGCGGCCTCAGTCAGCAGGTCGTGGATGAGGCCGTTGAGCTGCTGCTGCGCTCGGGCGACGTGTTCCCCCCTGTGCAGGAGCGCGGCGAGCTCGGTGCCGTGGTCGTGGTGCTGGTGCTGAATGCGCGCGTAGGCCTCGAGCACGGCTTCGAGCGGCCCGCCAGGGCCGTTGGCTCGGTCGCGGACCTCGGTGAGATATTCGAGGTGGCGGGCGATCTGGCGTTGGTGCCAGGCGGCCAGGATCGCTTCGACGTCGGGGAAGTACTTGTACAGCGTGGCGCGGCCGATGCCGGTCTCCTCCGCGATCTGCGACATTGTCACCGACGTCAGCCCGTGCTCGGCGACCAGCGCTGCGGTGGTGTCCAGGGTCGCGTCGCGAACGGCGCGGCGGTGCGCCTCGATGGTGTCATTCCACAGCTTCGGCACCGTTCGAGCATACATGGCGTCCACGACAAGGCGGATTGGTTTGACAGCGACATACTGTCTCGATAAGACTTGCTGCCGTCGTGAAGGCCCGGGCAACCACATCCGATGGAGAGGACACCCTCATGGCTGACCCGCCTCCCTACCCCACCGGCGACGACACGGGCGCGGGGCCCGGCAGCGGACCGGCCGCCAGCAAGCCACGCTGGATGAGCATGGTCTGGATCATCATCGTCATCGCATTGCTCGCGGTGTTTCTCGTCCTGCACCTCACCGGCACCCTTGGCCCAGGCGCCCACGGGTAGCAGACCCCGAAAACAATTCGCCTGCCCGATTCGCTTTGGAGTCCAGATGATCGAGGCAACCGGCCTCAGCAAACGCTACGGCGCCACGGTGGCCGTCGACGGCCTGTCGTTCAGCGTGTCGCCCGGTCAGGTGACGGGGTTCCTGGGCCCGAACGGAGCCGGGAAGTCGACGACGATGCGGCTGATTCTTGGCCTCGATGCGCCGGACTCGGGGTCGGTGACGGTCAATGGGCGGCCTTACACCGGGTACCGGCGCCCGCTGTTTCAGGTCGGCGCGCTGCTGGAGGCCAAGGCGTTCCACGGCGGGCGCAGCGCCTACAACCATCTGCTGTGCCTGGCGCTGAGCAACGGCATCGGCCGGGCCCGGGTCGACAAGGTGCTCGACCTGGTCGGGCTGGGCAGCGTCGCCCGCAAGCGCGCGGGCGGCTTCTCGCTCGGCATGTCGCAGCGGCTGGGCATCGCCGCTGCGCTGCTCGGCGATCCGCCCGTGCTGTTGCTCGACGAGCCGGTCAACGGCCTCGACCCCGAGGGCGTCGCCTGGATCCGCAACTTGCTGAAGTCGCTGGCCGCCGAGGGGCGCACCGTCTTCTTGTCCAGTCACTTGATGAGCGAGATGGCCGTGACCGCCGACCGGCTGATCATCATCGGGCGCGGGCGGCTGATCACACAGGCCACGGTCGAGGAGTTCCTCAATGGGTCGGGCAGTTATGTGAAGGTGCGTTCACCGGAGGGGGATGCGCTGGCCTCGCTGCTGACGGCGCAGGGCGCCGACGTTTCACGCCAGGCCGGTGGCACGCTCCGCATCACCGGCGTCACCTGTGACGCCGTCGGTGAGCTAGCCCGGGCCAATGGGTTCACGCTGCAGGAGCTTTCGGCGCAGCAGGCGTCGCTAGAGGACAGGTACATGGAGCTCACCAGGGGCTCTGCCGATTACCGCACGGCCCAGGGGGAGTTCGCCGCCCCGGCCGGGAAGTGAGGCCGGCCATGGACAGCAGCACAGCCATCACCGTCGCGCAGCCCTCTGGCACCGTCCCGCAGCCTTCTGGCGGTGCGCTGCCGCATTTCGCGGAGGTTCTGCGGTCGGAGTTCTGCAAGTTCCGCTCGGTTCGTTCCACTTTCTGGGCGCTGGTGGCGGCGGTGGGGTTCAACGTCGTCGTGGCGGTGCTTCTCGGCGTCTTCCTGCCCGGTGCGCTCAGCGCCCACGAGAAGGCGACCATCGATTCGACCCGGCTCAGCCTCGGCGGCCTGCACCTGTCGCAGATCGCCATCGGGGTGCTGGGCGTACTCGTCATCACCAGCGAATACGGCACCGGCATGATCCGGGCCAGCCTCGGTGCCGTGCCGCAGCGCCGCCTTATGCTCGCGGCGAAAACGATCGTGTTCGCGGCCGCCGCCCTTGTCATCGGGGTCATCGCAAATTTCGCGGCCTACTTCGCCTTCCAGGCCGTCGTGACCGGCAGCCTGCGGACCTCCCTCAGCGATCCCGGTGTGCTGCGGGCCGTGACCGGTGCCGGGCTGTACCTGGTGGTGCTCGGGCTGCTGGGCGTTGGGCTCGGCGCGGTCATCCGGTCCAGCGCCGGCGCGGTCGCAGCCCTGTTCGGCCTGCTGTTCGTGCCTCAGCTGCTCGTGGCGCTGCTGCCGGGCTCCTGGCGGGACACCATCGGCCCCTACCTGCCGATGCAAGCCGGCGCCGCCGTCTTCTCCGTGCACCACGAGGCGAACACGCTACAGCCCTGGCAGGGGTTCGGCGTGTTCTGCCTCTACGCGGCGGCCGCCCTTGCCGTGGCGTTCGCCCTGATCACCCACCGCGACGCTTAGCCAGCGGGCAGCCGCTGTGAAGCCCGCGCCGGGGAAACGCGGAAGGAAAGGCAATGCTGATCGCCGAGGCCCACGTCCAGACCGAACACCCCAGCCGGTATCTCGTCCAGCTCTGCCGGCACGCCCAGCAAGCCCATCGCCTCTCCCACCGGCCGCGCGGTCACGACGGCGACGCGCAGGCGCCCCCCGAGGTGCAGCACGTCGAATGGTCGGAAACCCGCGGAACGATCAGCTTCGGCTGGGGCCGGTGCACCATGCAGGCCACCCCGGGCACGCTGACACTGCGCGCTGAAGCCGACGGGGAGCAAAACCTGCGACGGATCCTGGACATCGTCGCCGCAGACATCGAAAGGTTCGGCAAACGCGACCACCTGACGGTGAACTGGCAACGTCTCGAAGCGCCCACAGTCCAGCGCGGCCAAGCCAGCGGCTAGCGCGCCCCGGGCACGATTGGGCCTGCGCAGCGAGCGGGCCTCAGAACCTGCCGCCGCCGTGGCCCATGCCGCACATCATCAGCGCCATCATGGCGGTACAGGCAGTGGCCGCGAACACGAAGCCGATGCTGACGACCCCGGTAGCGGCGAGCACGACGGCGATGACCAGCATCGGGATGCAGCAGGGCGATCATCATCCAGCCATGGCCGCCGTGGCGGCGGGGCTGCGCCTGCTGCTGGGCGGTGTGGGGGTCGTGCTGGGTTGTCATCATGGCCTCCGCAGTGATGGGGGCAGGTAGCCGGGTTTCTGGTACAGCGGGCAGTGCCCGAGTGCGCCGGTGATGGCCAGGTCTAGGCCGGCCGCGGCGAGCAGTGCCTCCAGGACGACGGCCAGAACCGAGCCGGCGCTGGCGAGCAGAATGACGGTGGTGATGACGGCGGCGAGACCGAGCACGGCCCGGCCGAGGCGCTCGATGGGTGTGATGTTCACTGTCCGCCAGCGCGGAGCGCCGGTGCGCCGCTCATGGTGCGCCGGTCCGGGGGCGGCCGGGGCCATGGCGGACTGCGGTGATGTCTGCTATGCAACGGCGCCCGGTGCCGCGCGCCCTGCGCCGCGTGGATTTTTGCCTTCTCATGGCACCGAGCGTCGCCGGGCCGCTGTTGTGCCGTCAGGTGCCAAACGTCCCGGCGCCCCCGGCCGAATGTCACTACCCCATAGGGGTATAGGGTGGAATCTTGGGCTGGGAGGTCCATGGGAGGCTGTTATGGGTATCGCCGATGTCGCCGTCGTGGTTGCCGCGGCCGCCGCGCTCGCGGGGCTGGGGTGGTTTTCTTCGGCCCGCGCAAGGCCCGCGCGGCCGAGCTGGCCGGTGGGGTGCAGCGGATAGCGGTCACGGCTTAGAGCGGGTACAGCCCGGAGGTGATCCGGCTGCGCCAGGGGATCCCGCGGAGCTGGTGTTTGACCGGCAGGAGTCCGGCGACTGCACCTCCCGGGTTGTGTTTCCCGACCTCGGGGTCGGCGCGGCGCTGCCGGCGTTCACCCGTACCACCGTGCGGCTCGACCCGGCGCGGGCGGGCATCTTCGGGTTCGCGTTCGGGATGAACATGATCCACGGCACCGTGATCGTCGAACCCGGCAGCGGCCCACTGAGCGGCGGTGCCGTGAGCGGCAATGGCCCGGCAAAGGCCGGGGCAGCTGATGAAGCGCAGGCCCGCGCTGCCGATGACATGCATCCCATGGCCGGTGAGCCGCCCGCATCGGCGGCGCAACCCACGACGAACGCGCTGGCCGGGGCGACCGGCCCGGCGGCTGGCGCGGCCGCGGGCGCGGAGGCGGCGCAGGCGGCGGAGCGGCGCGCGGAGATCGCCGACCTGACCCGGCGGGTGATCGTGGGCGCGGTGCTGACCGGGCCGGTGCTGTTCGCGGTGATGGCCCATGAGGTGTTCAAGGCCGGCTGGGTCCCAGGGGTGCTGCTGAACCACTGGCTGCAGCTCGCCTTGATCACCCCGGTCATGTTCTACACCGGGTGGCCAATCCACCGCACCGGCTGGCGCTGTCGCACCGCAGCGCGGACATGAACGGCCTCATCACCCTCGGCGCGACCGCTGCCTACGGGTACAGCCTGCTGGTCACGGTGGCACCCGCGCTGCTGCCGGCCGGGGTGCGGGACGTGTACTTCGAGGCGGCCGGGACCATCTTGACCCTGATCCTGCTCGGCCGGCTGATCGAGACCCGCGCCAAGGCGGGCACGGGCCAGGTCATCCGCGAGCGGCGCCGCCGCCCTGGGATAGGTCATTTTGCATTCGCCCCTATATGGGGTAGGAACGGCTCGGGTTCCAGCCTCACTCCAGGCAATTCCCAGCTTTCTTCCAGCCTGGCGTGCTCGGCTGAAGCGTGGCCAGACCGGAGGAAACTGCGCCGGTAGGCGATCGCCTGACGGCGCGGCGCGGCGGACCGGAGGCGATGCGCGACGGCCAGCCCGGGCGGCGCGTGCGCGTCCTCGTCGTCGACGACGAGGAGAGCATCACCGACCTCGTCGCGACGGCGCTGCGCTATGAGGGGTTCCAGGTCGAGGTCGCAGCGAGCGGCCGCGGCGCGCTTACCGCGGCGACGTCTTTCCGCCCGCACCTGGTCGTGCTCGACATCATGCTGCCCGACCTCGACGGCTTCGAGGTGCAGCGGCGGCTTGCCGCTGACCGGCTGCGCGTGCCGATCCTGTTCCTGACCGCGCGTGACACGACCGAGGACAAGGTGCATGGCCTGACGATGGGCGCCGATGACTATGTGACCAAGCCGTTCAGCCTCGAAGAGTTCGTCGCCAGGGTGCATGCGGTGCTGCGGCGGAGCGGGCAGGCCGAGCAGCCGGGGCGCCTGGAGTTCGCCGACCTCGAGATGGACGAGGACACCCGCGAGGTCTGGCGCGGCGGCGCGCCGATCGAGCTGTCGGCGACGGAGTTCAACCTGCTCCGCTATCTGCTCTTGAACGCCCGGCGCGTGCTGTCGAAGGCCCAGATTGTTGACCATGTCTGGCGCTACGACTTTGGCGGCGACCCCCGCATCGTGGAGAACTACATCAGCTACCTGCGCAAGAAGGTCGACTTCAAGGAGCCGCCGCTGATCCACACTGTGCGCGGCGCCGGCTATAGCCTGCGGCTGCCGAGGTAAGCCGTGCCGCTCCGCGCGCGCATTCTCGTCGTGACCGCCGTCCTGTTCGTCGCCGGTCTGGCCGCGGCGGGTTTCATCACCTATCGCGTCGTAAGCTCGCTGCTCGTTGCCCGCGTCGATGACCAGCTCGAAGCTGCCACGCGGCCGGTGGCGGCGGCGCTGTCCCGCACGGCGCAACCGCGGCATCAAGGCACGCACGGCTTGTTCCTTCCCGAGGGCAGCTATGCCGCCCTCCTCGACTCGCGCGGACGCGTTGGGCGCGAGGCCCGGTTCGCCTTCGGCCAAGACGGGCCGCGCCCGCAGATCCCGGGCGAGCTCGTCCGCCCCCAAGGGCGGCGCGGAGAGCCGGCGCTGACGACAGTCCCGGCCGAGAGAGGGGGGACCGAGTATCGCCTGATCGAAAGGCCGCTCGGCGACGGGGGGACCGTCGTCGTTGCGCTGCCGCTCACCGAGGTGAATGCGACCAAGCGGCTGTTGCTGCTGATCGGTGGCACCGTCAGCGGGCTGGTGCTCGCCGCGATCGGTTCGGCCGCCTACTGGCTCACCCGGCGCGAGCTCAGGCCGCTGGAGCGGATGGCGGAGAAGTCGCGGGCGATCGCTTGCGGCGACCTCTCGCAACGCGTCCTGCCGGACGACCCGCGCACCGAGGTCGGCCAGCTCGGCGGCGCGCTGAACGCGATGCTGGCCGAGATCGAGAGGGCCTTCGCGGAGCGGCTCGCCGCCGAGAACCGGCTGCGCCGGTTCATCGCCGACGCCTCGCACGAGCTGAGGACGCCGGTGACCTCGATCCGCGGCCACGCCGAGCTGTTCCGCCGCGGCGCCGGCGACCGTCCCGCCGACCTGGCCAACGTGATGTGGCGGATCGAGCAGGAGGGGAAGCGGATGGGCGAGCTGGTGGAGGAACTTCTCCTGCTCGCGCAGCTCGACCAGGGCCTGCCGCTCGAACGTCAGCCAGTCGATCTGGCTGCAGTGGTCGCTGTCGCGGCCGACGCCGCGCGCGCCGCCAGGCCACAGCGGCCGATCGATGTCGACGCGCAGTCCGCCCTGGTGGTTCTCGGCACCGAGTCTCGGTTGCGCCAGGTCGTCGACAACCTGCTCACAAACGCCCGCGTTCACACTCCGCCCGCGACGCCGATCCACGTCCGGCTTACGGCCGAAGACGACCAAGTTGTGCTCGAGGTCGCCGACGAGGGACCTGGGGTGCCGGCCGAGGAGGTGGGCAGGATCTTCGAGCGCTTCTATCGCACCGATCGTTCGCGGACGCGGGGCCAGGGCGGTGTGGGGCTCGGCCTGGCGATCATCCGCTCGCTGGTCGAGGCCCACGGAGGCGCCGTCGGCTACCGCCCGCGGCCGGGGGGCGGCTCCGTCTTCCGCGTCGTCCTCCCGCTCGCGCCCGCCACGCGCTCCGCGGATGCGCGGCCCGCGACAGCCGCCGCGCCGGCCGAGCGGCCGCGCCGCCGCTGAGCGAGCGCCGCCCCTTTGGGCGCGAAGAGAGCGCGGTAGCGGCTCGCCATTCATGGTCCGTCCCAGCTCGCTCCCAGCCTCCTTCCAGGCAGGAACGGCACATTCCCGAGACGACAGCTCGGGAAGGAGCGGCCGATCGATGAACAATGACTCACGAGCGCGCCGACGGCAGTTCGTGACCCTGGTTGCCGCCGCCTCGGCACTGCTCACTGCCCTCATCCTGCTGGCAGCTTGCGGCTCGCCGTCGAGCAACAAGCCGGCGCCTGCCAGAGGCCAGGAGCAGGCGCTCAAGTATGCGCAGTGCATGCGGGCCAACGGCGTACCCGGCTTTCCCGACCCGGATCCGGGCGGGCGGTTCCGAGGTATCGGCCACGAGCAGCAAGACAACCCGGCGTTCCGCGCCGCGCAGCAGGCGTGCCGCGATCTGGCCCCAGGCGGCGAACATGAAAAGCTTGGGGATCCGGCCTTTGTGGAGCAGATGCGTAAGTTCTCGCAGTGTATGCGGAACAACGGTCTGCCCGGCTTCCCTGACCCGGACGCCAGTGGGCAGTTGCGCGGCGCCGGCCACGAGCAGCAAGGCGACCCCAAGTACCGCGCCGCGTTTGAGGCCTGCCGCGCAAAGCTGCCGGGCGGAGGTGCTCATCAGTGAGGCGCAGGCTCCTAATTACCGGGGCAGGAGCGGGGATCCTCGGCGGAGCGATCGCCGGATTCGTGCTGGCCCGGGGGCCGGGCGGCAAAGAGCCGACAGCCAACCCCCCGTTGCCTCCGGCGACCGCGGAGGTCACCAGGACCACGCTAGTGGAAACAAAGACGGTGTCGGGCACGCTCGGCTACGGCGATCCCGTCCCGGTCAGGGCGGCCAGACGCGGGACACTGACTTGGCTCGCACCGGCCGGGTCGACGGTGCAGCGAGGCGAGCCGCTGTTCAAGGTCGACCAGCGACCGGTCGTCGCGCTCTATGGAGCGCTGCCGCTTTACCGGGCGTTGCGGGACGGCGTGAAGGGTGCCGATGTCCGGCAGCTGCAGCGGAACCTCGCCGACCTGGGCTACAGCGGATTCACCGTCGACGGCACCTACACCCCGGCCACCACCGCGGCCGTGCGCAGCTGGCAAGCCGACCTCGGCCTGCCCGTGACCGGAACCGTCGAACCGGGTCAGGTGGTATACACGCCAGGTGCGGTGAGGATCGCCGCGCACACGGCCCGGGTCGGCGACACCATCGGTGGCGATACAGGCGGAGGTGGCGCCTCGGTCCTGAGCTACACCGGCACCATAAGGCGGGTCACCGTCAAGCTTGAGGTGGCTGACCAGGTTCTCGCGGCGAAGGGCCGCACGGTCACGGTCAAGGTTCCCGGCCGGGGCGCGGTGAACGGAAAGATCTCCCGCGTCGGCACCGTCGTCACGGCGCAGGCCACCACGCCAGATCAGGGCGCCACCCCAGATAGCACGAATGCGGCGGCCTCCGGCGCGAGCATCGAGGTGAGCGTGACGATCGCCGACCAGAAGGCTCTTGGTTCGCTGGACGCCGCTCCCGTGGATGTCGATCTCGCCGCCGATCAGCGCCAGGACGTGCTGGCGGTGCCGGTCGCCGCGCTGCTCGCGCTGCCCAGAGGCGGCTTCGGCGTACAAGTCGTCGATCGTGACAAGACGCGGATTGTGGTGGTCAAGACCGGGATGTTCGCCGCCGGCCAGGTCGAGGTCAGCGGCCGCGGCATCGCCGCGGGCGTGACGGTCGGGGTGCCGAAGTGACCAGCTCCACCGAGGCGATTGTGATGTTGCGCGGGGTCGGCCGCGAATACCCCGGTGGGGTCGCCGCGCTCCGCGACGTCAACCTGGACATGCACCGTGGTGAGCTGGTAGCGATCACCGGGCCGTCTGGATCCGGCAAGACGACGATGCTCAACGTAATGGGCACGCTGGACCACCCCAGCGCCGGACAAGTCGTCATCGACGGTTTCGACGTCGCCGAGCTGTCCGACCGTGAGCTGTCGGCACTGCGGGCGACGCGGATCGGGTTCGTCTTCCAGCACTTCCACCTCGCGCCGGGCGTGTCCGCCCTGGACAACGTCGCCGACGGCCTGCTCTACGCCGGGGCCGGCCTGCGTGAACGACGGGAGCGCGCCGAAGCGGCGTTGCGGCGGGTCGGGCTCGGCCACCGGCTGACCCACCGGCCGCACGAGCTGTCCGGTGGCGAAAAGCAGCGCACCGCGATCGCGCGGGCTCTCGTCTGCGAACCCGCGCTGCTGCTCGCCGACGAGCCAACGGGCGCGCTGGACAGCCACTCGGGCGAGGGTGTGATGCGGGTGCTGCTCGACCTCAATAAGACCGGTACGGCCATCGTCGTGATCACCCACGAACGCGTGGTCGCGACGCACCTGTCCCGCCAGGTGTCCATGCTGGACGGCCGGATGGTGAGTGACCGGACGGCGGTGGCGACATGAGGGCAACACCGCGACCCGGGCGTCTGAGCCCTCCCGACGTGCTGCGGCTAGCAGCATACGGACTGCGAGCCCGCCCACTGCGGGTCGCCCTGTCCGCGCTGGGGATCGCGATCGGCATCGCGGCGACCGTCGCCGTTGTCGCCACCTTCACCTCCAGCCGCGCCACGCTGGATCGGCAGCTGAACGCGCTCGGCACCAACCTGCTCACCGTGGCACCCGGCCAGACCCTATTCGGCGACAAGGCCACGCTGCCCGGCCAGTCGGTGGCGATGATTGGCCGGATCGGCCAGGTTGAGTCCGTCACCGCGATCGGGCAACTCCCCGGCGCGAAGGTGTACCGCACCAACCTGATCCCGGCCCCCCAATCCGGCGGCATCGGCACCTACGCGGTGCGCGCCGACCTGCTCGACACGGTAGGCGCCACCGTCCGCTCCGGAACCTGGCTCAACCACGCCACCGCCCGCTACCCGGCCGTCGTGCTCGGCACCACCACCGCCGAGCACCTCGGCGTCACCACCGCCAACCCAAACATGCAGATCTGGCTTGGCGGGCGGTGGTTCACTGTCGTCGGCATCCTGGACCCGGTGCCGCTCGCGCCCAAGCTCGACCTGGGCGCGCTCATCGGGTGGCAGGCCGCACAGCGGTATCTGCGTTTCAACGGCGACATCACCACCATGTACACGAGGACCGACCCTGACGCTGTCCAAGCCGTTCGCGACCTGCTCGCCAGGACCGCCAACCCGGCACAACCCAACGAGGTCGACGTGTCCCGCCCCTCCGATGCGCTCGCCGCCCAGGCCGCCGTGGATAAGACCTTCACCGGCCTGCTGCTCGGGCTCGGCGCCGTCGCGCTGCTCGTCGGCGGCATCGGCGTCGCCAACACAATGGTGATCTCCGTGCTGGAGCGCCGCGCCGAAATCGGGCTGCGCCGCTCACTCGGCGCCACCCGAGAACACATCCGCACCCAGTTCCTCACCGAATCCCTCCTGCTTTCCCTCCTCGGAGGCGGCGCAGGAATAGTGCTCGGATCAGTCGTGACAGCGGTGTACGCGACACTGCAAAACTGGCCCACCGTAATCCCCAGCTGGGTTGTGGCAGGAGGCATCACGGCAGCCTTGATCATCGGTGGGGTGGCCGGCCTCTACCCGGCCATTCGCGCCGCCAGAGTTTCCCCCACGGAGGCACTCGCAGCAGTCTAAGCAGGTGTGGACGCTCGACACGGTGCGAATCACAATTCTTTGCAGCCGTTCCGGCGTGGGCGGTCAAGGCTGAAAATGCGCCCTACAGTAAATCGGCACGCGCGGCGAGCTCAAGCGGCGGCGCGCGGGGTCTGAGCGGCAGCCGGGAGGCCGGCCGGTGATCTCGCTGCGCTACTCGCAAGCGATGCATAACATGCATACAGCAGGGTGGGTGCCCACGCCGGAGTTTTGCGTGAATTGACACGCAATGGAACGCAGTCAAGACTGGAAATATCAGGAAAAAGGACATTACTGTTCGTTGCCCTCCGGAATTAAGCACACTAATTACGGGGTAATATCGTTGTTTTCCTGATCTGCGGCCTGCCTTACGTGGATGCTGGAAACGAAGAAGCATTTTCCGGTTTAGCTCTGGAGGCGCGAACGATGACCGCGGCGTCGCGATGTGTGGACACCCTCGTACGGTGGGCGGAGCGTTCGGGACGCCGCCGGATCGCCGGATCAGTGAGCCGGGCCGGGGCGGGTTGCGGTTCGCGTTCTACGGGCGCGTGTCGACCGAGGATCATCAGGATCCGGTGACCTCGCGGGCGCGGCAGCGGGACCAGGCTGCTGCGCTGGTGGCGGGGTTCGGGTGGATTGTGGCGGAGTTCTTTGACGTGGGGTGGAGCCGGGTGCTGCCGTGGGCACGCCGCCCGCTTGCCGCCCCGTTGCTGGCGGCGCTGGCTGATCCGGACCGGGAGTTCGATGCGATCGTGATCGGGGAATATGAGCGGGGGAGATCACCCGCACCCGCATCAGGGTCCGGACCGCGATGGCCGCCCAGGCCCGCGACCAAGGCCGCTACCTGGGTGGCCGCCCGCCGTACGGGTACCGGCTCGCCGACGCCGGAACCCACCCCAACAAGGCACACGCGGCGTGGGGACGGCGGGCGCACCGGCTAGAACCCGACCCGCAGACTGCGCCGGTCGTGAGCTGGATGTTCGCCCAGCGACTGGCCGGACACAGCGTCGCCCGGACCTCAATGACGTCCCGTGCAGCTGCTGGAGGAGATCAGCCATTTCTTC
>WNGD01002312.1_pt1 | contig 19917 bp, 15 predicted proteins | sample 5400671 | NCBI WGS metagenome assembly WNGD01 (sample SAMN13153369, study PRJNA577476) | soil metagenome | isolation source: 40 cm soil or saprolite under grassland replicate 2 | place: USA:California | collected 2016-06-15 | reverse complement strand
AACCGGACTGGTAACTGGCTGGTGACCGGCAACTATGCCGCCGTTTACTACCCGCAGGCCAGGGAGTGCAAGCCATGATCCGCCGCCTCCGTGCCGTATTCGTGATCGTCACCGGGCTGGCGCTGCCCCTCGCGATCGCGGGGCCAGCGGGCGCGGGCAGCGGCCCGCCACCGGGAACGGGCTGCGGCGGCTCCGCCTGCTCGGTCTCGCTGGAGAAGCTCGTCCACTTCAGCGGGAACTGGTCGGCTGGGACCAACAACCCCGTCACGATCCCGCCGCCACCCTGCCTGTGGGAGCCCATTGGCGACGGGCAGACGGGAAGCCAGCAGATCGTTAGCGAGTGGGGCCCGAACCCGCCTACCTCCTATGACATCGACAAGTCGTACGCGCAGGCGCAGCAGCTGCTCAAGCAGAACCCGCCGCCCGCTGGCACCTGGTACATGCTGCCGGTGAACCCGGCGGCGTCCCCGGCCGGCCAGGCCGAGTGCCTGAAGCTCCCGCTGTACGCATGGGTGCTGCCCGGCCAGCTGCCGCCCACGCCGCCGATCCCGCCGGCCACCCTGCGGATGCTGGCGCTGGCCAAGCTGACCAGGCCGGGAATCGGGAACATCGACGTCAACCCGGCCGGCCGCAGCTATGCGAACCTGCCGACGTTCGTCCGGGTCGGCCTGACCGGAGCGTTCGAGCGGACGGCCGGCGGCCGTCCTTATGCGACCGTCACCGCGTCGCTGCCCGACGGCTCGCTGAGCGTCACGGTGTGGGCGATGGCGCAGCCGCTGAGCATTGACGCCGGCACCTTGGACGCCAGCGTGTACACGGGCGGCTGCCGCTACCTTGGCTCTACCGCGACCGCGAAGCAGATGTCCGGCACCGGCGCCAACCAGCCGATCGACTGCGGCGTCACGTACCGGCGGCCCAGCGACGGATACAACCTGACGACCAGCATCAGCTGGCGGGTCTACTGGGCGATCACCACCGGAGACGGTGACGGTCCGCTGCCGCCTCAGGCCGGCATGCAGGCCCTTGGCGCTGGCCAGCTGCAAGCGAGCACCGCAGGCCGGCAGGTCAGCGTCGGCGAGATCCAGAGCCTCAACGGCGGCTGACCGGGCGAGCCGCCGATCGCTGCGACCGGCTGGCCGAGCGGCTTGAGGAGCAACGGGCCCGCCCGGGCCCTGCGGCTCCGCGCGCCGAGGAGGCCGTTCCCTGTCACGGAGGATCCGGCATGCCGCGAGTTGCCGGATCCTCCGTGATGATGGAACGCGGGGACTGGCCGCGCGGGCCGGCCTCAGCTGATCACGTAGGATGCGTGGCTGGTACTGCCATGCTGGCTGGCCGGGCGGAATGGGGCATACTGCGTGATGGTCCGCGAGCAGGTAGCGCTGGCCGGGTACACGACGCTCGGCCTCGGCGGGCCCGCCGCGCGCTTCGTCGAAGCTGACGGCGACGAGCAGATCGTCGCGGCCGTCCGGGCGGCGGATCAGCGCGGCGACCCGGTGCTCGTCCTCGGCGGCGGCAGCAACCTCGTGGTGGCCGATGCCGGCTTTCCCGGCACGGTGGTCCGGGTGGCGGCTCGCGGCATCGCGGCTGCGGCTGACGGCGACCGTGTCGCCGTCAGCGTCGCGGCCGGCGAGGACTGGGACGCGTTGGTCAGCTGGTGCGTCGGCAACGGGCTGTCCGGGCTTGAGTGCCTATCCGGCATTCCTGGCCTCGCGGGCGCCACCCCGATCCAGAATGTCGGAGCCTACGGGCAGGATGTGGCCGAGACGCTCATCGCCGTGCGCGTCTACGACCGGCGGCGTGACGTGACGACGGAGCTGACGAATGCGGACTGCGGGTTCGGCTACCGGACAAGTGCCTTCAAGCGCGCCGTGACAGCGAAGCCGGGCACGGGCACCGGCGGGCCGGCCCGCACCGGCGCGGGCACTGGCGGGCCGGCCACGGCGGGCGCCGGTGCCGCTGCGGGTGACGTCACGGGCAGGTATGTCGTGCTGGGCGTCACCTTCCGGCTAGCCAGTGACCCGCTGTCCGCGCCGGTCCGGTACGGCGAGCTCGCACGTTCCCTGGGCGTGGCCGAGGGCGACAGGGTGCCGCTGGCGGATGCCCGTAATGCGGTGCTCCGGCTTCGCCGGGGTAAGGGGATGGTGCTGGACCCCGCCGATCCTGACACCAGCAGCGCGGGTTCCTTCTTCACCAATCCCGTCCTCGACCAGGAGCAGATGGCCGCCCTGGAGAAGACGGTCACGGCTGGCTGGGGCGGCGACGTGACCGTCCCGCGCTTCCCGGCCGGGGATGGGCGGGTCAAGGTCCCTGCTGCCTGGCTGATCGAGCATGCGGGCTTCAGCAAGGGTTACCCGGGCCGTGGGTACCAGGCGGCGGACGGCCGCCGCGACGGGGGCATGCCCGGTCCGCGGATCTCGACCAAGCACACGCTTGCCCTGGTCAATCCGGGTGGCGCGACCACCTCGTCCTTGCTGGCCCTCGCCAGGGAAATCAGGAACGGGGTCCGCGGCACGTTCGGGGTGGAACTGGTCAGCGAGCCCGTGCTGGTCGGCGCGCGGCTCTGAGACGCCGTGCCAGGGCGGCCGGGCCAGTGGCCGCGGGGGGCGATGCCGCATATCGACGACCTGGCCCGGGCAACGAGCGTGGTTGCCCTACAGGGCCGAGGCAGCAGTATTCAGCCCAGCGGCACCACGCTGATCAGCAGTCTCAACCGCGCCCGGGCTGCGCCTAGTTCAGCGGGACGGCGACCGTGCGGATGCTGCCGTCGCCCGTGTTCAGCAGCGCGCGGCCCGGCCGGACCGGCTCGCCGATCAGGCTGCGCTGCAGCCGGGTGCCGATCAGGTCACCATCGGTGATCTGCTGCGGGGACAGCAGGCAGCCGCGCCTGGCCCTTTTGGCGTCAACCTGCCAGCCGCCGAAGCCGGCGCACAGATCCTCCGCGTTGCCGCCGAACACCAGCGCCTGGCCCTGGTCCCCGCCGAAGGCGATCAGCTTCTTCAGTTCCTCAGCGGCATCACAGTCCCTGAGCACCTCGGCGTCGTCGATCACCACCGCGCCGGGGCCGCTGAACTCGGCGATGGCTCCGGCGAGATCACCGGCGGCCAGCCCGGTGCCGTCGAAGACCCGGATGACTCCGGGCAGGCCGCCAAGCGACCGCAGCGGCGATGGCCGCGGTGCCGCCACGATGAGCTGTGCCCCCGATGCCAGGAAGGACCGGGCCATCGCGACAAGCACGCTGCTGCGCCCCGACTTGGCCGGCCCGGCAACGATGAACGCGGGCATGCCGTCGGCCAGGTCGGGGCCATAGGCGGTGAGCTCGTCGCCGCCGACTCCCACTAGTCCCCAGAGCGGCCCGCCTGGCCCGTCCGGCGTCCGCAGCCGCCAGGCGTCCTCGAACGTCAGGCGGGCGGGCAGCACGTCCACCCGGAACGGACGGAGGGCGCGCGGCACCGCCGCGGCCTGCTGCTCGGCCTGGCCGGCAATCTGCCGGAGCGCCGCGGCCTGCCCCTGCCCGGAGACGTCCGGTGCAAGCAGCGCCACCTGCGTCTCCAGGCCAGACCCGCTGCGGAAGGCCTGCCCTGGCAGGATGTCATCGGGCAGGTCGCGGGCACGCAGGCCGATCAGGTTGACGTCATCCCGGTCGGGCATCCGGAACGCCATCTTGTCCTCGGTCATCGACGAGATCCGGCCGGCTATCAGGGACCGGTCACCGGTCATCACCAGGTGCATGCCGACGCTGGCGCCCTCGCCGAGGATCTTGGTGATAGCGTCGGTGAGCCTGCCCCCGTCCGTCTCGCCGAGCGCCGACGTGAACCCCTCCCAGCGGTCAAGCAGCACCACGATGTGCGGCAGCCGTGGCTCGCCGGGGCGGGCCGCCGCGCGCTGCTCGCCGATGTCGGCGAACCCTCCGTTGGCCAGCAGCTCTTGCCGGCGGCTGATTTCCTGCGCCAGCCTGCCGATCAGCCTGGCTGCCCGCTCGGCCTGGGTGCGCAGCACGACGGCCCCGCAGTGCGGCAGGTCAGCCAGCGGCAGCAGCGCGCCGTTGCCGCAGTCGATGCCGTAGACATGCACGTCCGCGCAGCTCTGCGTGACCGCCATGGAGCCCGCGAGGGTGCGCAGCAGCTGCGAGCGCCCGCTGCGGGGCCCGCCCGCGGCCATCAGGTGCCCGAACGAGCGCAGATCGATGACCGCTGGCCGCTGCGCCTGCTGGGACGGCAGGTCGTCGAGCCCGTACGGGATCAGTGGCAGCTCCCCGGCGGGCTGCGCGGACGCCGGCACGTCGGCGAGAAGCAATGTCGCGGGCAGCGCCGGCAGCCACGGACTGTGCTGCGCGGGGATGCCGAGCTGGGCGTTCGCCTGGCGGATCGCCCCGACAAGGACCGCAAGGTCAGTGATCTCCTCGGCTGCACGCTGCGGCGCCGCCGGCCGCTGCGGCGCTGGCCGGCCGAGATCGGCCCAGCCGGACAGGGCCAGCCACGGAGGCTCGGTGCCGGCACTGAGCGCCCCTGGCCGGCGCCCGCCGACCCGGGCCGCCTGGAACGGCACCAGGGACGTGTGGCCGAGCCGGACGTAGGCCCGCCCCGGCGTGGACTTGGAGATATGCGCGGCGTCCGGGGCGTCGATCACGTCCGCGCTTTCCGCGCCGTCGGTGACGCGCAACGCGATCCGCACGTTGGTGTTGGCCCTGATCTCCGGCGACACCACGCCGGACGGGCGCTGCGTTGCCAGGATCAGGTGGATGCCGAGAGACCGGCCGCGCTGGGCGATGTTCACCAGCCCGGTCACGAAGTCCGGCAGGTCCCGCACCATCGAGGCGAACTCGTCGATCACGATCATCAGCCTGGGCAGCGGCACCGGGCCGCCTTCACCCGCCCGCGCCGCCCGGACCTGCAGGTCGGTGTAGTCCTCGATGTCCTTGGCCCCCTCGGCGGCCAGGATGTGCTCGCGCCGGGTCAGCTCGGCCGACAGCGACTGAAGCGCCCGCTCCACCAGGTGCTTGTCGAGGTCGGTGACCATGCCCACGGTGTGCGGCAGCCGGACGCAGTCCTTGAACGCGCTGCCGCCCTTGTAGTCCACCAGGACGAACGTCATCGCGTCCGGGCGGTTGGCGACGGCCAGGGAGGCGACGATGGTTTGCAGCAGCTCGGACTTGCCGGCTCCGGTGGTGCCCGCGATCAGCCCGTGCGGACCGTCCCTGCGCACATCTATCCCGAACGGGCCGTCGTAGGCCTCGCCCACCACGGCCAGCGTCGACCGGCCGCCAGCCTGCCAGCGCGCGGCGATCAGGCCGGCGTCGGGCGGCTCAAGTCCGAGGACGTCGAGCAGCCGGGCGGAGTCTGGCAGGCCCAGGCTGTTCTCCTCGTTGCTGATGTCCCTGATCGGGGCGATGCCGCGGGCGAGCCGTGCGCACCAATCAGGCGCGGCGTAATCGGGGCGCACGTGCCGGATGGTAACCTCGCTCATCTGCTGCACCCGCAGGCCTGCTCCCTCGATCACGGCAACGGCCTGGCACTCGGCGGGCAGCAGCCGCTCCTCCGCATCCAGGCAGATGGAATGCACGCCGACCTGCGGGCCTTCGCGCAGGATCTGGATAGCGCCGGGCAGCCACCGCAGCCGCCGGGATCCGTCGAAGACCACCAGGATGTCGGCCTCGCGGAAACTGGCCGCCGGGCCCGCGGACTCACGCAGGGCCTTCTGCCGGGCGCTGACCACGGCGAGCAGCTCGGCGATGCGCGCGCCCACCGTCTCCGCGTCGTTTCCGATCAGCGTGCCGCCGGCGGGATGCTGGCAGTGCGGCAGCCAGCGGGCCCACTCCCAGCAGGCCTGCCCGGCCATGTCGGTGAGCAGATAGACCTGGACGTCGTTCGGGCCCTGCAGCACCGCGGTCTGGGCGACCAGCCACCTGCCGATCGCCCTCGGCTCGTCGCCGGGGCCGGCCACGCCGAGCACCCCGCGAGTTCGCAGCGGAACCGTCACCGGGGCATCCGGGATTTCCCAGACCACCTGGCGGCGGTGCTCATCCTGGGTCGGGTCCTGCAGCTCGACGGCCGAAGGCAAGTCGGCGGTGCCCAGCCGGAGCAGCAGGTAATCGGGGTCGCTGCGGCGCCGCTCCCAGAGCCGCCGCCGCGGGCCGGTGGCGATGGTCAGCACGGCAGCGGGATCGGGCGAGTCCGCGCGGCGGTGCAGCCGCTCGGCGTGCAAGGCCTCGCTGGCGTCCCGCTCGATCCGCTCCTTGCGCTCGCGGTACTCGGCCATCCGCGCCGCGTACGACTTGCGGCCACGCTTGCGGTCACTGACATGGTTGCCGATCAGCATGACCGGGCTCATCATGCACATGGCCAGCATGTAGATCTGGTGGATCAGGACGGCCATCGCGACGCCCATGACGACCGGCACGACGGCCATCAGGATCGGCAGCGGCCGCCGCTCGTCCCGGCCGGGCGGCGCGGGCAGCCGGAATCTGGTCTGGCGTTCGGGCGGCAGCAGCCGGGGCGGCCGGTTGAAGTCGAGGCCTGAGCCGTCCTCGGACGGGTGCAGGGCCGCGTCCGGCGGCTCGTAGGGCGCCACCTCGAGCAACGTGCCGCCCACCGTCAGCTGCTCGCCGGGCAGCCAGGGCACCGGGGCGGTGAGGGGCTCGCGGTCCTTGGCCGCGGTCACGCCGTCGCGGGCGGATACCTGGCATCCGCCGCGGGAGTCCACGGTGACGCGGAGTGCCTGGGCGGGAATGTCCGGGTCGGCGATCTGGATGTGCGCGAGCGGTCCGCTGCCGATGTCAGCGGAACCGAGTGACAGCCGGTGCACGGCGCCGGCGGCTGGACCGCCGGCGACGCGCAGCTCCACCGCGCCGGTCGGCTCCGCCGGCAGGCAGCCGGCCGGGTCGCCAAGGCTCACCACGCACCCCGCGCGCAAGGGCGAGCTGGCCAGGTCCTGATCCGGGGCGATCAGCCGGTGGTCAACGAACAGCGCCGGGCAGGTGCGCGACGAGGCGGCAACGGCCGCCACGACGGCGGAGCCGGCCAGCGGATGCGGATGCCCGCCCGGGTCGGCCGTCCTGGGTCCGCCTGCGGCGCGCGGCCCGGGGAAACGCAGGACGTTGCCGCAGCCGTCACCGGCGGCCTCCGCCCCGCCGCCGTACAGGACGCGGGCGAGCTCAACGGCGACTTCGCCGACCGGGGTGGCCGGGTCCGCGTCGAGCAGTACGTCAGCCTGCTGCCTGACTGCTGGTGAGACCACCGTCAGGGCCAGCCGCATCGCCGACCTCCCTGCTGTCGTGCCTGCCCTGGCCGGCGGGCAAGGCGCGCGGTGCTCGCTGCGCGCGGAAGGCAAATCGCGGAGGAGGCGCCGCTAGCGGGGCACGCCGAGGCGGGCCCCGCTAGCAGCGGATCGGTCCTTGCCTACTTCAGCGCGTTCGCAAGCTGGCTGTCGGTGTCGCCGAATGCCTTGGCGGCGGCAGACAGGTACTTGCTCATGCCCTCCAGGCCCTCGATGGTCTGCGTGACGCCCTTGTTGAACTCGGTGTAGGACGTCTCGAATGCCTGGCTTGACTTGTCTGTGACATAGCCGTTCTGGACCAGCCCGTCGACCATTGTCTTCAGCGAGGTGAGGCGGGAAGTGATCTCCTGGTGCCCCGTGATGAGCTGCTTCGCGGCTGTTTCCATCTCCGCATAGGTGACTCTGACGTCTGCCACTGCCGGTATCCCTTTCTGCTTGCAGGTGCCCGTGCACGATAAGGGCCGCCCGCGTGATCTCACCTGATCCCGCGGCACGCGAGCAAGGCCGAGACATGAGCTGGGGCGCACGGCAGCCGATGCGGCGAGCCTGCCCGCATGAGGCGCGCTCGCCGGATAGCCCCGCCCCGCACCGACATCGCAGGCGGAATGGATATGCCCCAGGAAGGATGGCATTGCCGGACATATCGTGCAAGCGCTTCCATCAGAAAGAGCCATGCCCCGCCGCCGGGGCCGGACGGCCGTCCGCGCCCGTTCCCGCTGGCCGCGGCCGGCCGCGGCGCAGGCCATCGAGGTGGGCCGGATCGCCCATGGCGGGCCGCCGCGGACCCTCGTCGCCGCCGGCCTCAGCCCGGACAGGCACGGGCCGTCGGCGCGGTACTTCCGGCCGGCCATTCAGCCGGCTGGCAGCTGCCGGATCTAGCCTGCCATCAGGCATTTCACCGGCCAGGCCGGATTGGCTTCTGTGACAATTATCGACGGATTGTCCGTAAGCGAGCGCAACGGCGCTTCTGGCGGGATACGTTCGCCTAGCCGTCCATTGCACCGCCGATGCCGCGGCGTCCAGGAGGAGGCGCTGCCAGCAGGGGAGATGCCTGAACGATGTCCAGCGATCGAGGAACGATGCAGCGCGGGCCGATCTCCGGCACCGACCAGCAAGCGGGCTGGCAGGTACCCACCTCGCCGGAGGGTCGTCGGCTGCCGAGCGCCCCGCGAGAGCGGCGGCCAGGGCTGGCTGCGCTGGCCGTGCTGCTCATCGTCGGCGGCGCGCTAAGCGCTGGCTTCCTGATCACGAAGACGGGCAAGCGGGTCGGCGCGATTGAGATCGTTCACCAGGTCGGCGTGGGCCAGCGGATTCCGCTGAGCGCCATGCAAGAGGTCCAGATCGCATCGGACAGCAGCGTCAACTACGTGCCATGGAACGAGGCCAGCCAGGTCGCTGAGTTCTACGCGGCGAACGCCATCCCGCCGGGGACGTTGCTGAACGGCGCGATGGTGGTCCGGGCGAACCATGTGACTGCCGGGCGCGACGTGCTCGGCCTTGCGCTCAAGGAAGGGCAATTGCCAGCCGGGCTCCAGGTCGGTGACCACATCGACATCTACCAGGTCAGCAACGCCAATGAGGCGTGTCCTGGCTCGTCAGGCAGCGCGCTGAGCAGTAATGCGATCGTGCTGGCCATCGCGGTGCCTTCGGCCGCATCGGGCAGTTCGGCGGCGGCCGACGTGCAGGTCGCCCTGAATCCGCGCGATGCCGGAGCGGTCGCCTGCAATGCCTCCAACGGGATCGTGGGGATCGCTGTGCTGCCGGCCGGCGGGCAGCGATCGGGTGGCACCGGACCGCCGCAGCCAGGCCAGGGCGTCCAGCCGTCCCCGTCCGGGGGGGCATCGGCTTCCGCTTCACCGTCGGGTACGAGGACTGGCTGAGCCCATGGCCTTGATCGCGATCGCTGCCGACAAGGGATCGCCTGGAGTTACCACTACCTCCGTCGCGCTGGCCGCTGTCTGGCCGCGGCCAGTGCTATTCGCCGAGTGTGATCCGGCAGGTGGTGACATCGTCTACCGGTTGCCGGGCGACGGCGGCGAGCGGCTCGATTCCCGGCGCGGGCTGCTCAGCCTGGCCGTGGCCGCACGCCGCGGCCTGCAGCCGCATCAGGTGTGGGAGCACGTGCAGAAGCTGCGCGGCGGCCTGGACGTGCTGGCCGGGGTGACCAGTGCCGAACATGGCGCCGGGCTTGAGGCGCTCTGGGGGCCGGTTGGCGCGGTGCTGGCGGCCCTCCCGCAGGCCGACGTGATCGCCGACTGCGGCCGGATTGGCGTGGACGGGCCCTATTACGACTTCCTCGCCCACGCGGCTGCCGTGGTGATGATCACACGGGCCACCCTGGGCGAGGTGGTCAGGCTGCGCGAGCGGGTCGCCGCGGTCGCCACGGCGGTGCACCGGCGCGGCAGCCCGGGTGCCAGGGCAGGGGTTGTGGTCATCGCTGACCACCGGCATTTCAACAGCGCCCTCGCCGAGGTCGGGCAGGCGCTACAGCAGGCCAGGGCCCCGGCCATCGTGCTCGGCGGCCTGGCCGATGAGCCGAAGAGCGCTGACCTGCTGCGCGGCGAGTGGGGCGGGAAGCTGGACAAGTCGCTGCTGATCAGGACGGCGCGCGAGATCGCCGCGCACCTGGCCGAGCAACTGCCCACCGACTCACAGCCGGGGCCCGCGCCGGCGGAGCGGCTGGCGGCGCCGTCCCGGGGACTGGGGATCATGGCGGACCGGGCTGCCGCGGAGGCACCCGGGCCCACCCCGGTCCCGCCGCCTCCGGCGCTGGAGAACATGGCGGACCGGGCTGTCGCGGAGGCGCATGCGCGGGCGCCGGCACCGCGGCCTCGGGGGCTGGGGATCATGGCGGACGGGGCCGCCGCGGGGGCATACGAGTTGGCGCCCGCGCCGCTGCCGGAGTTGCCGGATCAGCCGGAGCAGCCTGCGGCGCCAGCCCCGGGGCTGGGCATCATGGCGGACGGGCCAGCCGGCCAGGATCTCGGGCACCCGGCAGCGCCGCGGGGCATCAGCCGCGTCGCCCATCCCGCCAGGACGGCGGAGCAGCCGGGCGCTGCCGGCCGGCCGGCCGAGCCACCTGCCGCGTACCCGCGGGACCCGGCGTACCCGGCGGACACGGCCTATCCGGCGGACGGGGCGCACCCGGCGGCTGTCACGGACCAGCCGGCCGTCGCCTATCCGCCGGGGCAGCCGCTCAACGGCTATCAGCCCGGCCAGCAGGAAACAGCCAAGCCCGGCCAGGTGGCAGGGTTCCTGCCTGCGGAGCAGCGGACCTGGCCGGGCCAGGATCCGTCCGGCCGGGCCGACCCGGGGCAGCGAGCCTGGCCAGAATCCAGTGATCATGGCTGGCCGGACTCCGGCGAGGATGGCTGGCCGGACTCCGGAGAGCGTGGCTGGCCGGAGGCCGGCCCTGGCACCGGCCCGGTGGCCGCCCAGCGAGAGCGCGGCCGCCGGGCTCAGCGCGGCCGCCACTCCGGCACGCCAGGCGCCGGCGGTGATGCCTGATGGACCATGGCGTTGTCAAGCGGCTGCGCGGCGAGGTCGGTGACCGGCTCCGCGAGCAGCGCAGGGTCGATGCCACAGCCGGGATGCCGCCCATGTCCGGCGAGGATGAGCGCCAGTTCGCCAGGGCTCTGATCGCGCAGGCGCTGGAGGAGCATGCCCGCAGCGAGATCACGGCCGGCCGGGTTCCCGCGAACGCCCAGGAAGAGGAGCAGCTGGCCGCGGCCATCCACGCGGCGCTGTTCGGCGTCGGCAGGCTGCAGCCGCTGCTGGAGGACCAGCAGATCGAGAACATCGACATCAACGGCTGCGACCGGGTGTTCCTCGGTTACGCCGACGGCAACGAGATCATGGGTGAGCCGGTCGCCGAGAGCGACGAGGAGCTGATCGAGCTCATCCAGGTCCTCGCCGCCTACTCCGGACTGTCCAGCCGGCCGTTCGACACCGCCAACCCGCAGCTCGACATCCGGCTGCCGGACGGCTCCCGGCTGTCGGCCGTGATGGACGTGACAACCCGCCCGGCCGTGTCCATCCGGCGTGCCCGGATGGGCAAGGTGTTCCTGGCCGATCTGGTCGGGAACGGCACGATCCTGCCCGAGGCGGCGGCGTTCCTGGCCGCGGCCACGGCGGCGAGGAAGAACATCATGATCGCCGGGGCCACGAACGCCGGCAAGACCACCCTGCTGCGGGCAATCGCCAACCAGATACCGGCCAGCGAGCGGATCGTCACGGTCGAACGGGCGCTGGAACTTGGCATCGATCACTTCCCTGAGCTGCACCCGAACGTGATCGCGCTGGAGGAACGGCTGCCGAACTCCGAGGGCCTGGGCGCGATATCGATGGCCGAGCTCGTCCGCCGGTCGCTCCGGATGAACCCGAGCCGGGTGATCGTCGGTGAGGTACTCGGCGACGAGATCGTCACGATGCTGAACGCGATGACGCAGGGCAACGACGGCTCGCTGTCGACCATCCACGCGAACTCCTCGCTCGAGGTGTTCAACCGCATCTCCACCTACGCCATCCAGTCGTCCGAGCGGCTTCCGGTCGAGGCGACGCACATGCTGATCGCCGGAGCGATCGACTTCGTCGTGTTCATCGAGAAGCGGAACGAGTACGCAAGCGGCGGCAGGCTCCGCCGGTACGTCAGCAGCATCCGCGAGGTAACAGGGATCGACGGGCGGGTGCTGTCGAGCGAGGCATTCGCGCCCGGGCCGGACGGCCGCGCGGTGCCGCGGGCGCCGGTGTCGTGCATGGCCGAGCTTGCCGAGCACGGCTACAACACGGCGGGAGGCATCTGGTGACCGGCTTCTCTGCTGACACCCTGTTCACGATATTGATCGGTGCTGCCGCGGGCGGCGGCCTGTTCCTCCTGGTCATAGCCATCCGCGGCCTGCCGCCTGCGCGGCCGGGCAGCCATGCCCGGCTGGAGCAGCAGCTTCGCGGGATCTTCGGTACCCGCGGCGCGATCGCCGCCGTACTCGGCGCTGGCGTGCTGGTCGCGACCGGCTGGGTGGTGGCAGGTGCCGGCGTGGCCGTCCTCGCCTACAGCTGGCACGGGCTCAGCGGAGCGGCCAGCGAGCGCCGCGCGCTGGCCCGGCTGGACGGGCTGGCCGTCTGGACGGAATCCCTGCGGGACACGATCGCCGGCGCGGTCGGCCTGGAGCAGGCGATCCCGGCGTCGCTGCGGGTCGCCGCGCCTTCGCTCATCGAGCCGCTGACCGCGCTGGTCAGCCGCATGCACACCCGGGTGCCGCTGCCGGATGCGCTGCGCAGGTTCGCCGACGACCTGGACGACCCGGGCGCAGACCTGATCATCGCTGCCCTCATCATCAACTCCCGGCTGCGCGGCCCGGGGCTTCGCGACCTGCTCGGCTCGCTGTCCAGCTCGGTCCGCGAGGAACTGGACATGCGCCGGAAGGTGAGCGCCGACCGCCGGTCAACCCGGCGGAGCGTGCAGATCGTGGTACTGGTGTCCGTCGGGATGGCGCTGGCGCTGGCCCTGCTCGACCACGGCTTCCTGGCCCCCTATGACGGCCTGCTCGGCCAGGCCGTGCTGATCATCGTCGTCGCCATCTACGCGGCCGGGATCCTCTGGCTGCGCAGGCTGGCGCACTTCGAGTCGCCGCAGCGGCTGCTCGCCAGCTGGTCGCCAGCGACAGCAGCCACCGGGAGCGGGTCATGACCGCGGGATTGATCGCCGGAGGACTGAGCGGGCTCGGCCTCTTCCTGCTCACCTTCGCGCTGATTCCGCACCGGATAAGCCTGGCCCGGCAGGTCGCCGCGTTCGACACCGCACGCCCGGCGGCCGCCCGGCCGGCGTCCCGTCCCGGATACCCGGCGGAAAGCGGGTTCAGCCGGCGCCTGGGCAATGCGCTCGCCAAATTCTGCGCCGAGCAGGGATGGGAATTCCGCTCGCTGCGGTCCAGCCTCGCGCTGGTGGACAAGTCGCTCGAGAACTACCTGGCCACCAAGGTACTGCTGGCGATACTCGGGCTGCTGTTCGCGCCGATCCTGCTGGTCGCCGGAACGTTTTCCGGCCTGCACCTGACCTTCGTGGTGCCATTGTGGGCCGGCCTGATCCTGGCCCTCGTCTTCTTCATGCTGCCCGACCTGGAGCTCAGCCAGAAGGTCGAGCAGCGGCGAAGGGACTTCCGGCACGCGATCGGCGCGTTCCTCGACCTGGTCGCGATGAACCTGTCCGGCGGCCGCGGGGTGCCGGAAGCGCTGCTCGCGGCGAGCGAGATCGGCACCGGCTGGGCCATGTGGCGGATCAGGGACGCGCTGGTCAACGCCCGGATCACCGGCCAGACCCCGTGGCAGGCGCTGGGCGCGCTCGGCGAGGAGATCGGTGCCGACGAGCTACGTGACCTGGCCTCCGCGCTCAGCCTGGTCGCCGATGACGGCGCCAAGGTGCGCGAGTCGCTGTCCACCCGCGCGGCCAGCCTGCGGCGGCGCGAGCTAGCCGACATGCAGGGCGAGGCCGGCGAGCGGTCCCAGTCCATGCTGGTGGCCCAGATGCTCCTCTGCGGAGCGTTCCTCGTCTTCCTCATCTACCCGGCGGTGCGGGTCATGCTCGGATTCTGAGCAGGAAAACCGGCACCGGAAACAAGCCAGAAGACCAGGAGGGAATCATGAGAGCTAGTTTCCCGGGCTATTCGCAGCTGGAATACGCATGGCTGCATCTCGGCACCAGGATGGCGAGGTTTCAGCAGGCCAGGAGACAACATGATCGCGGTGCGTCGGCAATCGAGCTGGCTATCATCACGGCAATCGTCGTGGGCCTGGCAGCATTCGTGCTGATTATCGTGTCGAATATCGTCCGCGGCCGCGCCAACCAGATTCAGACCAATAACGGCTCGATTCCCTGATGACCGATGTCCGCACGCTACGCCCGCGCGGTTCCAGCGGACTGAGCGGGCGGCCAGGCATGCGCAGGCGGTCCAGCCCTGGCTCGGCTGCGCCGGATGACCACGGGTCGAGCGCGATCGAGCTGGCGATCCTGGCACCGATGCTGCTCGCGATGATCTGGCTGACCATTCAGTTCGCGCTCTGGTACCAGGGCAGGCAGGTGGCGCTCGCGGCCGCCCAGCTTGGCGCGCGGGTGGCCAGCCAGGACGCAGCCGCCGTGCCGGGCTGGCAGGCGCTGGCCGAGCGGAGCGCCGAGGACTACTACCAGGGCCTGGGCACCAAAGTCCTCGGGTCGCGCATCAGCGCGCTCGCCGGCACATCCGGCCAGGGCCAGGTACGAGTGACGGTGAAGGGCCAGGCGGCGTCCATCATGTTCGGCCTCAACCTGACCATTCAGGAGACCGCGGGCGGTCCCATCGACTGCTTCCGGCCGGACCGCAACGGAGGCCAGCGGTGCCAGAACTAGCCCGGCACCCGGATGCGGCCGAGCGCCAGCGCGGGTCGATGGCGGTTGAGTTCGTGCTGCTCGCGCCGCTGCTGCTCGGGCTGATGCTGTTCCTCGTGCTGGCCGGCCGGGTGGTAGAGGCGCACGGCCAGGTCGACGGCGCGGCCAGGGACGCCGCCCGGGCCGCGTCGGTCGCCCGCTCGCTCGGCCAGGCCCAGGCGGCGGCGGACCAGGCGGTCCAGAAGGACGTGCGCGGCCTGTGCGGGCTGCCGGTCGTGCAGGGCTACGCGCCGGGCAGCACCGCGGTCGTGGTCACCCTGCGCTGCCAGCTCGACATGAGCTTCATCGGCTACGCCACGATGCAGGTCAACGGCTACGCCGTGGCCCCGCTCGACCAATTCGTGGCGAGAACCTACTGACCGGGCTGGCGATGACCACCGACACTGACCCCGCGCGTGGCGCGGACCGTCAAGCTCGCTACCCGGCTGGCCGCTGCACACGCCGGCCGGCGGACCGCGGCTCGCTCACGCTCTTCGTCATCTTCTTCGCGATAACCGCCCTCGTCCTGGCCAGCCTGCTGGTGGATGTCGGCGACGCGGTCAGCGCGCAGGAACGGGCGGCCGACCTCGCCGAGCAGGCGGCGCGCGCCGGAGCGAACGCCATCGACCCCGGCTCGCTGCGGGCCGGGAACGTGGTCATCGACCCCGGCCTGGCGTGCCAGGCCGCCGGGCAAGTCATCCAGAAATACGCATCCATCAGCGGAATCGACGCCACAATGACGCAGGACTGCACTTTTCCAGGGCCCAGGCAGGTCACGGTCTATGTTTCCGTGACCACTCAGCCGATCATCACGACTTTCTTTGGCAGCTTCACGATGAGAGCACACGAGACCGCATGCGCGGAATTCGGCATCAACCAGGGGGTGGCCTGCTGATGGCACCGCCGATTCCGGGACTCAGCCGGCCGCCCACGCGGGCCCGCCGGTCAGCCGCCGACATACTCGCCGGGATCGTCGCGGTCGTGGCGCTGCTCGCGCTGACCGTCGGCGTCCCGTTCGGGCTGGTCACGATCTTCGGCCTGCCGATCCCGCACGGCATGCCGTCCATGTCGGCGCTCACGCACCGGCTTGACGCCCAGTCCGTGCTCAAGGTGCTGATGGTGGTCGTCTGGCTGGCCTGGCTACAGCTGCTGTGCTGCGTGTTCGCCGAGGTGCGAGCGGCCGTGCGGAACGCAGGGATGCCCGCAAGGGTTCCGCTGGCCGGCGGCACGCAGGCGGTGGTGCACCGGCTAGTCACCGCGGCGCTCGTGCTGTTCACCGCGACCGTGGCGCTGTCGCCCGCGATCACGCATCACGCCTCGCCGCGGCCGCAGCCGGTCGCGGCCGCCGCCTTGCCCGGCGCCGAGGGCACGGGCCGGCAGGCCGGGCCGCAAGCCGCCGAGCTGGCGATTTCCCGTGACTACAGCCAGCCGAGCGTGCAGAAGATGTACGTGGTCAAGCCGCCGGTCGGCCGTTACCACGAGAGCCTGTGGGAGATCGCGGAGAATCACCTCGGCGACGGGCGGCGCTACCCGGAGATCTACGCGCTGAACAAGGATCATGTCCAGCCGGACGGTTCCCGGCTCACCATCGCCAGCCTGATCCGGCCGGGCTGGGTGCTGCATATGCCCAGGGACGCGCACGGGCCAGGCATCGAGATCGTCCAGCACGGGGCCGGCCGCGGCGCCGGGCACGGTACCGGCGCTGATGGCGAGGCAGCGGCCGCGCACGGCGCGGCCGGCCAGCATGATTTCGGTGGCGGCCACGGGCAGCATCGGGATGACGGCGCCGCGCCCGGCCGCCATGGCGGCGGGGCCGGCCAGGCCGCGGCCGGGCACGCGGCAGCCGGGAACGCGGCGGCCGGGCACGCGGCGGCCGGGCACGCCGACCGGCACCACCAGCCCGCCCCGGGCATCCCGTGGCTGCCCGCCGAGCTCACCGCCGCCTCGCTGCTGGCTGCCGGCGTGCTGTCGGCGCTTGGCCGGCGGCGCAGGGAGCAGCTGTGGCAGCGGGCATTCGGCCGCCGCCTGGCGGCCCCGGCCGGCCAGGCCGCAATGGCCGAGGCCGCGCTGCGGCTCGGCGCGAACCAGCCGTCAGCCCGGCTGCTCGATGCCGGCCTCCGCTCGCTGTCCGCGGCGCTGGCCGATCAGGGGAAGGTGCCGCCGAACGTGTTCGCCGTGCACCTGTCCGATGACTACCTGGACCTGTGGATCGCCCCCGCCGACGAGCACCCGCCGCCGCCGTGGCAGGCGATGAGCGACGGCCAGGTATGGCGGCTGCCGCTGTCGGCGGCGGGCAGGCTGGACCCCGACGAGGCGGGCAGCGCGCTCGCGCCCTATCCCGGGCTGGTCTCGATCGGCACCGACGACTCCGGACGCGTCCTGGTCGACCTGGAGGCCGCGCACGGGCTGATCGCGGTGACCGGGCCCGAGCACCAGGTCCAGGCGGTGCTGGCGGCCATGGCCGTCGAGCTGGCCACCAACCGCTGGTCGGACCGGATGCAGATCACCCTGGTCGGCTTCGGCGCCGAGCTGGCGATGCTCGCGCCCGAGCGGGTGTCGGTGGTACCCACGCTGGCCGAGGCACTGCCGGGCCTGGAGCGGCGCGCCGCCGAGGCGGAGGCCGCGCTGGTGGCGGCAGGCGCGGACTCGGTGCTCACCGGGCGCTCGCGCACCGCGCACCCGGACGCCTGGGCGCCGCACTACCTGATCATGGCGGTCCCGCCGGCCAGGGACGAGCAGGACAGGCTGGTGGCGCTGGCCAGATCCCGATACCGGATGGCGGCCGGGTACCTGGTGGCCGGCGACGTCGCCGGAGCGACCTGGACCTGGGAGATCACCGAGCAAGGACGGCTGCGCGCGCCGCTGCTCGGCTTCGATGTCGCCGCCCAGCTGCTCCCGGCACGGCAGTACGCAGCCGTCGCCGAGCTCTTCCGCGCCGCCACCGAATCCGCCGGGGTCGGCCTCGGCCCGCCCGATCCTGGCGCCGCGCCCGCGGCGCAGCTGGCTCCCGGTGCCATGATGCCGGTCGAGGTCAGCCTGCTCGGGCCGGTCTCGGTACGGGCGCCCGGCAACATCGAGCCTGACCGGCTGGCGCTGGCCACGGAGATCGTCGTGTTCCTGGCCGCGCATCCGGGCGGCGTTCACCGCACGGTGCTCACCGGCGCGATCTGGCCGCGCGGGGTGACTCCGGAGGTGCGCGATGCGGCGCTGGCCAGGACGGCGGCGTGGCTCGGCGGCACGGCGGGCCAGCCGCACCTGGTGACCGGCTCCGGCGGGCGGCTGCTGCTCGGCCCGCAGGTACGGGTCGACTGGCAGGTGTTCCGCGCGCTGGCCGCGCTGGCCGCGCCGGAGCTGGCCGGCGGCCAGGATCAGGCTGGCTGCCTGGAACGTGCGCTGGCCGAGGTCGGCGGCCAGCTGCTCGACGGCCGGGATCCTGGCCGGTATGCCTGGCTCGCCACCGACGACCTGGAGTACGAGGTGACCGCGCTGGTGGCCGATACGGCGCACCGGCTGTCGGCGCTGCGGCTGGCGGCAGGCGACGCCGCCGGGGCGATGGCGGCCGCCCGGCAGGGGCTCAGGCTCGCGTTCAACGACGAGCTGCTCTGGCGGGACCTGCTCATCGGCGCGCACGCCACCGGCGACGAAGGCACGCTCCGGGCTGTCGTGGGCGAGGTCTCGGCCCGCGCCGAGCTTGACGAGGTGCTGCCCAGGATGGCGCCGGAGACCGAGGCGCTCATCGACGAGATCCTGCCGTCCTGGCGCTCATCCGTGGCCTGAATCAAGCAGACCACAGCTGGCCGGCGGCTTTCCGCCTGATGGATGTGGCTGAGGTATTCGCCGGCGAATACCTCAGCCACATCCATGACCGGTATGCCCGGCGCGGGCGGCGCGCCAGGGCATGGATCTCGCGATCGCTCACCTTCCCTGGTGCGCGATCGCGCGATCCACCACCTGCGGGCGCCGGGAAGGACGGGCATTCGGCTGCGCGGATCGATCCGCCTCCGGCTGCCCGGGCGGATGGGGTTCCGGCTGTCCGGGCGGAAGGACATCCTGGTGCGCGGGCGGAAATGCCGCCGGGTGCGCGTCCGCCTGGTCCGGCGCGGCCAGCCAGGCGTCGATCCCGGCGAGCAGCCTGGCCCGCATTGCCGCCGGCGCGACCGAGCCGCGCACCGACATCCGGGCCAGCTCGGCCAGCAACTCGTCGGGCAGCCCGTGCGCCTGCCTGGCCAGCTCGTACTGCGCGGCCAGCCGGTGCCCGAACAGCAGCGGGTCGTCCGCGCCGAGCGCCACCGGCACGCCGGCCTCGAGCAGAGTCCGCAACGGAACGTCGGCCGGCGCCGCGGCGATCCCGAGGGCAACGTTGGAGGCCGGGCACACTTCGAGCGTCGTCTGGCGCCGGGCAATCCGTTTCACCAGATCTTGATCTTCCGCGGCGGCGACACCGTGGCCGATGCGGTCGGCGTTCAGTTCATCCAGGCAGGCCCGGACGCTTGCCGGGCCGGCCAGCTCGCCGCCGTGCGGTACGGCGAGCAGCCCCGCCCTGGCGGCGATGCGGAAGGCCGGGGCGAAGTCGGCCGCCGTGCCCCGGCGCTCATCGCTGCTCAGGCCGAAGCCGGTGACCCCGTGGCCGGCCAGCCTGGCCGCCAGCCGGGCCAGCGTCCTGGCCTCCAGCGGGTGCTTGGTCCGGTTCGCCGCGATGATCACGCCGATGCCGACGCCGGAGCACGCCGAGGACTCGGCGGCAGCATCGAGGATGATCTCGGTGACGGCCGTGATGCCGCCGAAAGCGGTCGCGTAGCCGGACGGGTCCACCTGGATCTCCAGCCAGCCGGAGCCTTCCGCTCGCTCGTCCTCGGCGGCCTCGCTGACCAGCCGCCTGAGGTCAGCCTCGGTCCTGATCACCGACCGCGCGATGTCGTAGAGCCGCTGGAACCTGAACCAGCCGCGCTCGTCGGCGGCGGACAGCCGCGGCGGCCAGTGCGCGGACAGCGCCTCCGGCAGGTGGACCTTGCGCTGCCCGGCGAGCTCGACCAGCGTGGCATGGCGCATGGAGCCGGTGAAGTGCAGATGCAGGTGCGCCTTGGGGAGCGCGGCGATCGGCCGGGCCATCAGGTCAGTCTGGCAGCGCGGCGGAGCCGCGGGGGCGCCCGGCCGGCATCGGTGACCGGTCAGCCGGCCTGCCCGAGCAGCTTGGCCATCCTGGTCAGGCCCTCCTCCAGGTCGGCGTCGCTGAGCGCGCACGACAGCCG
>WNGD01005614.1_pt1 | contig 19965 bp, 16 predicted proteins | sample 5400671 | NCBI WGS metagenome assembly WNGD01 (sample SAMN13153369, study PRJNA577476) | soil metagenome | isolation source: 40 cm soil or saprolite under grassland replicate 2 | place: USA:California | collected 2016-06-15 | reverse complement strand
CCCGGCAGCCAGACCGAGAAGCTGCTGCAGGCGCTGGGCCGCCATGGCAACCGGCCGGCGCACGTGCACTTCTTCGTCACGGCCCCCGGCTACCGCAAGCTCACGACCCAAATCAACATCGCGGGCGACAGGTATCTGCACGACGATTTCGCATTCGGCACCCGCGACGAGCTGATCCCGCATGTCGAGCGCGTTAGCGACGCAGGTGAGATCCATAAGGCTAGCCTCAACAAGCCGTTTGCGCGGATCCACTTCGATTTCATTGTGAATAAGGAGGTCTCCAGCGCGCCGACCACGATCGGTGCCCGCGAGCATGCGGAAGCCGTCTGAGCGACCATCTGGGGGACGGGTTCAAGGTACCCGCTCGGCCCCTCCAGCGGCAAAGGCGGTCGGCCCCGCGGGGCCTGTCTGCATGCAGCTCCTCGCCAACGAGGTGATCGAATGGAGATACTTTTTGCTGCGGTGCATGAGTCAGCTTCTGGCACTTCAGCGACATGCTGCGATTGGTCAAGGATGGCCGCTTTCGCTCCAGAAGCGGAAACTCGCGGGCTGCTGTCGGTCCAGATTATGCTAGCCCAGCTCTCGGCCGGAGCTTTTGTTGAGAGAGGTCCCGGCACCATCGCGCCCAGGGGGCAACCCCGAGCGCCGCCTGGTGCCTTGGAACTTTCCCATTACCGCCGCATTCCTGGAATACAATATTTTAATCGTGGCTCAGGGGACGTAACCTGCGTGAATAGTGCCGAGTTGTACCGAGCGAACGCGGCCGAGTGCCTCGTCATGGCGTCGAGCATGACGGACCCGGACAGTCGAGCATCGTTGCTCGAAATGGCCGGGAAATGGCTACGACTGGCCGAGCTGGCGGAAAAGAACGCCCGCACCGATCTGGTTTACGAGACGTCGCGTTCGGTCGAAGGGCCGTAGGCGGCCTTGGGCCGCGCCTTTACTGCCCTTGCCCTCGCAACCCAATCGCTTGCTACGTTGGTGAGTTGCTCGCGGAGCACGAAATCATCGCACCCCCGCGCCAGCACGAGCAGACGTTCCGCCTGCTCGCGGCAAAATTCAGCCTCTGTCCGATGCATGAGACCCCTCCCCCCACCGCCGGGCCTATCCTAGGAATTTGGCGGGCTGTAGGCAGGTGGCCGCCCGAACGCAATTTTTTAATCAGGCGCGAAAGCTAAGCCCCGGCTCCCGGCCGGGGCTTCTTCTTGAGAGGCCCCAGGCGCCGGGGCAGCGCGCTATCGGGGGGAACTCGGGATTTAGCTGAAGGCCGCTAAGCGAGCAAGGACCGGTGGTTGAGCGATGGCAGCTGCGACATACGGTCACTGATCAACGTTTTGAACATTGCAGTTTTTTGCGCCTCGTACGAGTGGAAGGCTCCCTTGAGCAAAAGGAGCTTGCCATGGCAAAATACATCGTAGTCGTGAACACACCAAATCAGGTAGCAACGATCCACAGTTCCGGCTGTGCATACCTGCAATCCTATCCACTAGACTATTCGAGCGCTGCTTCTAGGCGGCTTCCGTTCGACGATGGGTTGGAAGCTGTGGAATGCGCGCGGAATGCCATGCCTGATAACTACGGACTTTGTCGGCACTGCTTAAATCAGTTCACGGCCCTGATGATGGGTCGAAACGCTCCCGCGAGTGGATGGGACAAGCCAAGCCCTGGTTCTTTGCCAACCGCTAGGGTCTAGGCTGTTTAAGCCCCGCCTGCGCTGGCGGCGGTCTGCTTGCTTGGTGGCGGCGACGGCGGAGCTGCAACGAGGAAGCGCCCAGCCCCGGCGTACCCGCTAGCCAAGCCCCCTCGACGGCCCCCTTACCCTTACTTTGGTACCGCTAACCTCCTGCCCGGCCCGGCTTCCCCGGCCCAAGCGCGCCGAGATTTACCGGCTCCATCGGAACGCTCAGGCCCTTCTCCGCGAGAAAGATGCGAACCCGCCGCGGATTGGGCGCGCGGCCGCCGTCGTAGAGTTTCATGGAGTTTCGCTATTCCGTTTGCTGCAAACCAACGGCTCGCCGGCCGATTGGCCCGGCGCAATCGATCATGCGGGCCGCGCCGGGGTCAAGCAGGGTCCCGTCGGCTCGCAGGTCAGCGCGGATGCCGCGCCCGCCACACCGCCGGGCGCTCGAACGTGGATGCCCACACGCCGCGTCGCGCCTCGCGCGCCTCGCGCTCCTCGGCCTGATAGGCGCCGTAGGCGACCGCCTGCCCGGCTCGGACCATGGCGACGCCGAGATTCGCCTCGCCGGCAAAGCACACGGCGATGGTGCGGCCGTAACGGTCCTCCTCGCGCGGCCGGCAGCGAAGCTCGCGGCGCTCGGCAAGGGATTCCAGGAAGCGCGTCGCCGCGCGTCCGCAGGCCCACGGGTGGCCGGCGCGCATGCAGGTTTGCCGGAACTCCGGCGCATCGATGCCGTAGAGCCGGATTTCGATGCCGGCGACGCGGATGCTGTCGCCGTCGATCACTTGCGCGGGACCGACGATGTCGGGGGCGCGCCTCTGGGTGATCAAGCCGGTGGCGGCGAGGCCGGCCAGTCCCAGGCCGGCAAGCAGCGCCATGCGGGCGCGGCGGTTCATCCGGGAAACCATTCATTTCCGCCTGCAATGACGGAGCGTTAACCAGTGCTCTCAGCCGAGCCTTAAGCTTTATCGGGCAGTTTTTGCAGGAATTTTCCCAATTCGGGTGCCGCCAGCATGACCGCGACGACGCCGCAGGAAAGCGGCATGTCCTCGCCCGGAAGGACGCCCCAGATCGAGCGGCGGCGCGCCGCCACCCAGCGCGTGCGCGAAGCGCGCGACCGGCTCACTTCGAGCACGGGAACGCGGCCGGCGTTCGACTACGAGCTGCTGCGTCAGTTCGCCCACAACCGGCTCTCCGCCTCGCTGGCGATCCTGCTGCTGGTCGGCACCATCGGCTTCCTGTCCGGCCTCTCGACCGACGCGGTCTCGGCGGGCATGTGGACCGCGGGCGTGTCCTTGCTGCACGGCGCCATGATTCTGAGCTGCCATCGGTTCCTCGGCGAGCCGCCGGGCGGCATCAAGATCGCGGCGTGGCGGTTGCGCTTCATCCTGCTCGACCTGTGCTTCGGCCTGGCCTGGATGGTGAACGTCATCGCGATCGGCAAGTCCGCCGCCGGCTCCGGCACGTTCTTGCTGTTCGTGATGCTGCTGATCGTCGCGGTGGCAAGCATGGTGGCATCGGGGCTGCCGATGGCGGTGTTCGCGGCGACCATCCCGGTCACCGCCGCGGTCGCCCTGACCTTCGTGCTCAAGGGCGGCATGCACAATTACGTGCTCGCGGTGCTCGCCGCCACCGCCGAGGGCTATTTCGTCATGCTCGCGCACCGGCTCTATTCGACGACGCTGGCCACGATCGAAGCGCGCGCGGAGAAGGACGCGCTGATCGGCGAGCTCGAGCAGGCCAAGGCCAAGTCGGACGAGGCACGACGGCACGCGGAGGCGGCCAACATCGCCAAATCGCGATTCCTCGCGCAGATGAGCCATGAGCTGAGAACGCCGCTCAACGCCATCCTCGGCTTCTCCGAAGTGATGAAGAGCGAGGTGTTCGGCCCCCATAGCGTGCCGACCTACAAGGAATACGCCGGCGACATCCATAATTCCGGAGTTCATCTGCTCAACCTCATCAACGAGATCCTCGATCTTTCCCGCATCGAATCCGGACATTACGAATTGAACGAAGAGGTTTTGTCGCTAACCCAGATCGTGGAGGACTGCCACCACCTGCTGAACCTTCGGGCGAAACATCGTGGGCTCGCCGTTCACGAGAGCTCCGAGCCGGACCTCCCCAGGCTATGGGCCGACGAGCGCGCGGTCCGGCAGATCTGTCTCAATTTGCTGTCCAACGCCATCAAGTTCACGCCGCAAGGCGGCGAAGTCTGGCTCAAGGTCGGCTGGACCGCTTCCGGGGGGCAGTACTTGAGCATCAACGACAACGGGCCGGGCATACCCGAGGAGGAGATTCCGATCGTGCTGGCATCGTTCGGGCAGGGCTCGAACGCGATCAAATCCGCCGAGCAGGGCACCGGGCTCGGCCTGCCGATCGCCAAGAGCCTGGTCGATCTGCACGGCGGGACCTTTACGCTGCGATCGAAGCTGCGCGAGGGCACCGAAGTGGTTGTGACGTTTCCGCCCGAGCGGGTGATGTCGGCGCTTGCGCCGATCACGGATCCGGCCCCGCCGATTCAACCGGGCTCCTCCGGCACGGCGAGACACCGGCCGCTGCTCAAAGCCGGCACCTGACCTGCCACCCGAGCAGCCCCTTGATGTTGCGGCGCGTTTCGGCGAATCGTGCCACCATGGCCGAGATCGAAAGCCCGTGCATCAAGCTCTGCGTGCTCGATCCGGGTTCGAACCATTGCCTGGGCTGCGGTCGCAGCCTCGCCGAGATCGAGCGCTGGGCGGCGTTTTCGCCCGAGGAGCGCCGCCGGATCATGGCGGCGTTGCCGGCCAGGATGGCGGCGCATCGCGCCGCCGGCCGGTCCGGCGTGCGCTGAGGAGGATTTTTTGCAACGCCGTCTGCTGTGGCCGCTGCTGATCGGACTGGGATTGGCGCTGGTGCTGTTGCTGGTCGGCCGCGATGACGACGTGATCGCCGGCCTGGCGCGTCACGACTTTGCCCGGCTCGCCGCGAAGGTCGCGATCGGCGTCGCGATCGGCGGCGTGGTCTTCGTCCTGTTCCGGCGCCGGTTTTCCGAGGCATTGCAAGCCGCGCTGTTCTGGACCGTGCTCGCGCTGCTGCTTGCGGTCGCCTACACGTTCCGGGCGGACTTGCGCGAGATCGGCGATCGGGTGCTGGCGGACCTCATCCCCGGCAGAGCGGTACAGGTCGGCCGCGCGGTCGAGATCGTGCGCGGGCGCAGCGGCGAATATTTCGTCGACACGCAAGTCAACGGCGCGCGGATCGGGATGGTGCTCGACACCGGCGCGAGCTCGGTGGTGCTCACCCCGGAGGCGGCCAAGGCCGCCGGGCTGCCGCTCGAAGTGCTGTCGTATTCCGTCACCATCGAGACCGCCAACGGCCGCGCCCGCGCCGCCGCGGTCACGCTCGACCGCATCGCGGTGGGCTCGATCGTCGAGCGCTCGGTGCCGGCGCTCGTGGCGCAGCCCGGGCAGCTCCGGGTCAGCCTGCTCGGCATGAGCTTCCTCAATCGGCTCGCGAGCTGGGAAGTCCGCAACGATCGCCTGTCGATGCGGGCCCCGTGACAGCTTCGGAATCACGCGGCGGCGCGGTGAACCGGATCGCGTTCCGCGACCATAGCGAGCGCTTCGACCAGCACTTCGGCGCCGGCGCCCGGCTTGACGGCGTTCGCCGCAAGGTGGCGGCGGAAGCCGCGCGCGCCCGGCGCGGCGCGAAACAGGCCGAGCACGTGGCGGGTGATCGCGTTGAGCCGTTCGCCGCGGGCGAGCGCGCGTTCGAGATACGGCACGAGATGTTCGAGCGCGGCGCGCGGCGAGACGGCGGGCGCCGGCTCGCCGAAAATCTGCGGATCGACCGCCAGCAGCCGCCACGGCTCGCGATAGGCCGCGCGGCCCATCATGATTCCATCGACGCGCGCGAGGTGTCGCGTCGCCTCGCCGATTTCGGCGATGCCGCCGTTGACGATGATCTCGAGATCCGGATGCGCGGCCTTGAGCCGGTAGACGCGGCCGTAGTCGAGCGGGGGAACCTCGCGATTTTCCTTGGGCGAGAGACCGTCGAGCCAGGCTTTGCGCGCGTGCACGATCAGCGCGTCGACCCCCGCGGCTTTTACCGCGGCGGCGAAGGCATCGAGCGCCGCCTCGGGATCCTGGTCGTCGATGCCGAGGCGGCATTTGACCGTGACCGGCACCGCCACGCCCGCCTTCATGGCCGCGACGCACTCCGCGACGAGCCGCGGCGCGGCCATCAGGCAGGCGCCGAAGCGCCCGCGCTCGACCCGGCTCGACGGACAGCCGACGTTGAGGTTGATCTCGTCGTAGCCGAGATCGGCGCAGATCCACGCGGCTTCACCGAGCGCTTTCGGGTCGGAGCCGCCGAGCTGCACCGCGACCGGGTGCTCGACGGGATCGAAGCCGAGCAGCCGCGCCCGGTCGCCGAACAGCACGGCACCGGTCGAGAGCATCTCGGTATAGAGCAGCGCCCGGCGCGTGAGCAGGCGATGGAAGTAACGGCAGTGCCGGTCGGTCCATTCCATCATCGGCGCGATCGCGAACCGGCGCGAGCGCGGCGCGGGGCTTTGGGCGTTGCGGATCATGCCAAGGAAATGCCGCAGAAAGCCGGGCCGATCAAGTCCCTGTCGGCATCGCCTCGCGCAGCGAGTCGTCTGATCATGGACGCGAGCTTTCGCTCTCCGCGGAATGTGCGACTGACGCAAACTTTCACGTCGGTACGTGCCGTACGGCATCGTCCGTGGCCGAAATCCGTCCGGCGCCACCTTGACCGTTTACCGGTAAGCGGTATAAAGGGACGGATGATCCGATCCTTTGGCGACAAACGCACCGAGGCGCTATTCCGCGACGAGGTCGTGCGCCAATTCCGTGGTATCGCGCGCCCGGCCAAGCGCAAGCTCGAGGCAGTCAACGCGGCGAGTCGGCTGGAAGACTTGATGGTGCCGCCCGCAAACCGACTGGAGAAGCTGAAAGGCGATCTGAAGAATTTCTATTCCATCCGCATCAACGATCAATGGCGTGTGATCTTCAGATGGGTCGATGGCGAACCTCACGACGTGCGGATCGTGGATTACCACTGACAGGAGACGACGATGGACGAGAAGAAGTTTGCGCCGGTCACTCCCGGAGAGATGCTGAAGGAGGAGTTTTTGGCCGAATACGGTCTGTCCCAGAATCAGCTCGCGAAAGCAATCGGTATCTCGCCGAATCGCATTGCCGAGATCGTCAACAATCGACGGCGGATCACGGCGGACACCGCGCTACGGCTGGGCTTGTACTTCGGCAACAGTCCGGAGTTCTGGATGAATCTTCAAACTCACTACGACCTCAAAATGGCACGACGGAATCTGAACCCCGAAGACGCGAAACGCATCAAGGCGAAGCGTGCCGCCTGATCTTCGCCTCGTGCTTCACGCGCGTTCGCGGGATGGTGCCCGGGTGAAGATCGAGTTCGGAAAATCTTCGAAAAGTGCAGGTTCTCCATAGACTCCGCTGCACAGGCGCACTGCGCTTTCGATGAGGTCCGGGTTTCCGTGTTCGAGCGAGCGCTATTCTAGAACCGGCAGGAGCAACGTGGTACATTCAACGCATGGTCAAGAGCCTTGAACGAGCGATCGCCGAGGTGGCGAACCTGCCGGAAGTAGATCAGGAACAAATCGGCCGGCGACTCCTGTCGCATGTCGAGAAGCTGCGCCGGTTGCGGGCGGAGATCGACAAGGGCATCCGATCGCTCGACGCGGGCGAGGGCGAGCCGCTCGATGCGGACGAATTTCTCCGGCAGGTGAACGAACGGCACGGCCGAGGGTAGGCGACCGGTCATCTGGTCGCCGGATGCGCGCTCCGATCTCACCGAAATCTGGAACTATTACGCAACCGTGGCCGGCCCACACACGGCAAATAGGATCGTGCGTGAAATAGGCGAAAGTTGTCGTCTTCTCAAGGATCATCCGCTTGCCGGCCGAACTCGCAACGAGGTGCGACCAGGCCTCCGATCGATCGTCTCCAGCCCATACGTCATCTTCTATCGCGTCGTCGATGACATTGCGGAAATCGTCCGTGTGTTGGATGGAAGGCGTGATCTCGATGAAATTTTTTCGGACGAGGAGTAACGCAACGATGGCTCGCGGCGCTAACAGCGGCACCATTTCGCAAACCACCCCTTAACGACAAGGAACGCGTGGCGCTCGGCTCGATCGCGGCCTCCGCCGGGCTCACACTGGCCAAAACCGTGGTCGGGCTGCTGTCCGGCTCGCTCGCCATTCTCTCGGAAGCCGCGCATTCGCTGCTCGATCTCGCCGCCACCGTGATCACTTATTTCGCGGTGCGCATCTCCGGCAAGCCGGCCGACCGCGAGCACCAATACGGGCACGGCAAGGTCGAAAGCGTCGCGGCGCTGGCCGAGACCGCGCTCTTGTTCCTGCTCTCCGCGGGCGTGATCTGGGAAGCCGTGCAGCGGCTGCTGGGCGCCCACGGCACCGCGGTGGAGGCGACGATCGCGAGCTTCGCGGTGATCGCGATCTCGATCGTGGTCGATTTCTTCCGCGCCCGCGTGCTGTCGCGGACGGCGGCCAAAACCTCGAGCCAGGCGCTCGAGGCCGACGCGCTGCATTTCTCCTCCGACATGTGGTCTTCGCTGGCGGTGCTCGTCGGCCTCTTCGCGGTCGCGCTCGGCTTTCGGCAGGCGGATTCCATCGCCGCGATCGTGGTCGCGATGTTCGTCTGCCTCGCCGGCTGGCGGCTCGGCAAGCGCACCATCGATACGCTCACCGATACGGCCCCCAGCGGCGTCGCCGAGCGGGTCGCCGCGATCGCGCGAAAAATTCGCGGCATCGTCGCGGTCGAGCAGGTGCGCACCCGGCCGGGCGGCGCCACGCTGTTCGTCGAGCTCGCGGTCGCGGTCAGCCGCACCCTGCCGCTCGATCGCGTCGCGAAGCTCGAGGACGAGGTCACCAGGGCGATCCACGAGGAAATGCCGCGGGCGGAGCTCACCGTCACCACGCATCCGCGCGCGCTCGACGACGAGACGGTGCTCGATCGCGTCATGGTCATCGCCCGGAACCGCGGGCTCGCCGTGCACCACGTGATGGTGCACGAGGTCTCCGGCAAGCTGCTGGTGGCGCTCGATCTCGAAGTCGACGGCCAGCTTTCGCTCGGCGCCGCCCACGACATCGCCAGCGCGCTCGAAGCGGCGATTGCCGAGGAGCTCGGCACAGAGGTCGAGGTCGACACCCACATCGAGCCGTTGCAGCCCTACGGACAAGGCGGCCGCGATGCTTCGGGCGAGCGCGTGGCCGCGGTGCGCGCCGCGCTCGCCGATGTCGCGCGCAAGGTCGGGCCAGTCGGCGACATCCATGAAGTCCGCGTGCGTGAGACGCCCGCGGGCGAGATCGTGAATTTCCACTGCCTGGTCGATCCCGCGCTCAGCGTCGACGACGTGCACGCGAAGGTCGACGAGGTCGAGCGCGGGCTCAAGGCGCGCTGGCCGTCGATCAAGCGCGTCATCGGCCACGCCGAGCCGAGGCGGTAATTTACCTCCCCGTCGGGGAGGTCGATCGCGCGCAGCGCGATCGGGTCGGGGTGATAGAATGGGTCGTGCAATTCGAACCGGAAGACACGACCGCGGCACCGCAAAAAGCATGCTGGTACGAGCGACCATCCTTTTGGGAGTGAGAGACAGTGATCATCGCGATTGTCGTCCTCGAGCTGATTGCGTGTTTTATTCTCGCAATGATCCTCGGTGTTGGCAATCCAGGGAGTTACCTATTCATAACCCCGGTAGAGGTTTGGCTTGCATGCGCTATGGTGCAGCTGGCCGTCCATTATTTGCCGCGAGGCGCATACGTTCGATACGGTCTCTTATTCACCGTGACACTGATACTGCTCGGCAGCGTAACACTCGAAGGGATGGACGCAATACCATATCTCCATCAAACGCTGTTTATTGCCGGCGTAGCGGCGCTACCTCAAATTTGGTGGGAATGGTCATCAAAAGCCACGGGAGATCGAGTTTTTGTGCTCGCGCTTATTGGGTTGGTCTCACTCCCGCTAGGATTTGCCGCCTGGTCCCTGGCCAATATCTGGTTGGTGAAAGCCAAAGCGGCGTCAGTATCGCGGGGCGAGCCGTACTGCATACTTCTTTCAGACCGTAAATTGTTCTCCAGTGGATCATATCATAAAGCACAAAATGATTGGAGCCTCACCGGATGGAATATGTTTACTCCCCGGGGCGCAGGTGGATCAGGCCTCTGCTGCCAATGGGATTTTCACGCGCTGCTGCTGACCGGCGACGATCAACTCTTCAACTGGTCGTATCAATCTCAACGATTCGAGAAAGTTTCGGATCGAGCTCGACGGCTGCTAGGACTAAATAATCTCACATGTCCGTGACAGGATCCTTGGCTTTCGCTTTCAAAATCGATGACGGCGAACACCGGGTCATTGTCTGACAATTTCAGACTGGGCACATGGAGTCTGTCTTAATCCCGGGAGCTGATGAAGGAGCGGACATTCCGGATTGGCCGCTTGGTGCCAGGAACAGAAACCGTGCGACTGGGGAGGTCGATCGCGCGCAGCGCGATCGGGTGGGGTCAAACATGACACCCCGCCCCGCCGCCTTTCGGCGGCGACCCTCCCCTGACGGGAAGGGAAATTACGGCACCAGGACGGCGGCGCCTTGCAGGCGGCCATCGCGCAGATCGGCAAGCGCCTCGTTGGCCCTCGCGAGCGGATAGCGGGTGACCTCGCTTCTCAGCCCCGCCCGCGGCGCGAGTTCCAAGAATTCGCGCGCGTCCTCCCGGGTCAGATTGGCGACCGAGACGATTTGACGCTCCTCCCACAGGATGCGGTAGGGGAATTGCGGGATGTCCGACATGTGGATGCCGCCGCACACGACCCGGCCGCCTTTTCTCACTGCGCGCAGCGCATTCGGGACGAGCGCACCCACCGGTGCGAAGATGATCGCCGCGTCGAGCGGCTCCGGGGGTGTCTCGTCCGAGTCGCCGGCCCAGACCGCCCCGAGCCCGCGGGCGAAATGCTGCCCCTTCGCGTCGCCGCTGCGGGTGAACGCGTAGACCTTGCGGTTTTGCCAGACCGCGACCTGGGCGAGGAGGTGCGCGGCGGCGCCGAAGCCAAAGATCCCCAGTCTCTCGCCCTCGCCCGCCATCCGGTAGCTGCGCCAGCCGATCAGGCCGGCGCACAGCCAGGGCGCAATCGCCGCATCCTCGACCGCCTCGGGCAGCGCAAAGCAGTAGCGCGCGTCGGCGACGGCATGAGTGGCGTAGCCGCCGTCGCGGGTGTAGCCCGTGAACAGCGGCCGGTCGCACAGGTTCTCGCGCCCGCTGCGGCAATACGGGCAGATTCCGCAGGTCCAGCCGAGCCAGGGAATGCCGACGCGCGCGCCCACGCCAAGCCCGGAAACGCCCTCCCCGATCGCCGCAACGCCGCCGACGATCTCGTGTCCCGGAACGATCGGCAGCTTCGGGTCCGGCAGCTCGCCGTCTACCACGTGGAGATCGGTGCGGCATACGCCGCAGGCTTTCACCTCGACGAGCACTTCCCCGGGGCCGGGTCGGGGTACCGGCCGCTCCCGCAGCATCAGGGGAGCTCGCAGCCGCTCGAGCACCATGGCATGCATGTGAGGCATGAGCGCTCGCCAATCTACTTTCCCCCGCCCGACCGACAGCTTACATCAACGCACCGCCCCAAGGCTCAAAGGTTCCATGCGCACCGAGACCGCCAAACCCGTTCGCCTCGAAGATTACCGTCCGCCCGATTGGCTCGTGGAAACGGTGGATCTCGACGTGGCGCTGCACCCTACCGCGACCCGGGTGCGCGCGACCCTCTCGCTCAAGCCCAATCCGAGCGGCCGGGAAAACGCGCCGCTGGTGCTCGACGGCGAGGAGCTTTCGCTCCTCTCGCTCTCCCTCGACAATTTGCCGCTTGGCCCCGAGCATTACGCCGCGACGCCATCGAGCCTGACCATCGCCGAGCCGCCGCGACGGCCGTTTCGGCTGAGCATCGAGACGCTCGTCAACCCCTCGGCCAACACGCAGCTGATGGGGCTCTATCGCTCGGGTGGGAGCTATTGCACGCAATGCGAGGCCGAGGGGTTTCGGCGCATCACCTATTTCCTCGACCGCCCGGACGTGATGGCGGTCTACACCACCCGGATCGAGGCCGAGAAGACCGAGGCGCCGGTGCTGCTCGCCAACGGCAATCCGGTCTCGAGCGGAAACATTGCCGGGACCGATCGCCATTTCGCGGTCTGGCACGATCCGTTTCCGAAACCCTGCTATTTGTTCGCGCTCGTCGGCGGCAAGCTCGCCTGTGTGGAAGATTCTTTCCGCACCATGTCCGGCCGCACGGTGGCGCTGAAAATCTTCGTCGAGCCCGGCAAGGAGGGCCGCTGCGCCTACGCCATGGACAGCCTCAAGCGCGCCATGCGCTGGGACGAGACGCGCTACGGCCGCGAGTACGATCTCGACGTGTTCATGATCGTCGCAGTCTCCGACTTCAACATGGGAGCCATGGAGAACAAGGGGCTCAACATCTTCAACGACAAATACGTGCTGGCGTCGCAACAGACGGCGACCGACGCCGATTTCGCCCACATCGAAGCGGTGATCGCCCACGAATATTTCCACAATTGGACCGGAAACCGCATCACTTGCCGCGATTGGTTCCAGCTCTGCCTGAAGGAAGGGCTGACCGTATTCCGCGACCAGGAGTTCTCGGCCGAGCAAAGGTCGCGCGCGGTCGAGCGGATCGGCGACGTGCGGGTTCTGCGCGCGCACCAGTTCGTCGAGGACGCCGGTCCGTTGGCGCATCCGGTGCGGCCGTCGCTCTATCACGAGATCAACAATTTCTACACCGCGACCGTCTACGAGAAGGGCGCCGAGATCGTGCGCATGCTCAAGGTGCTGCTCGACGACGACGGCTTTCGCAAGGGCATGGATCTCTACTTCAGCCGCCACGACGGCCACGCCGCCACGGTCGAGGATTTCATCGCCTGCTTTGCCGACGCGAACGCGACCGACCTTTTGCAGTTTCTGCGCTGGTATGCGCAGCCCGGCACCCCGGAGCTCAAAGTGACGGGCAGCTTCGATAAGAGCGCGCGCAGCTTTCGTCTCGACCTTGCCCAGACGCTGCCGCCGCGGCGGGGCCATCCGGTCAGCGAGCCGATGGTCATTCCCCTCGTGCTGGGTCTGATCGGCAAGGATGGCCGGGATTTGCCGCTCGTGACTGCCGACGGCCGGCGCATCGAGCGCGGGATGGTCGTCGTATCGCGCCCGGCGGAGCCGTTGGTGTTCGTAGACATTCCGGAGCGCCCGGTGTTGTCGCTCAACCGGGGTTTCTCGGCTCCGATCAAGGTTTTTGCCGAAACTTCGGCCGAGGATCTGCAATTCCTCGCCGCCCATGATTCCGATGCGTTCAATCGGTGGGAGGCGCTGCAGGTGCTCGCGACCTCGCTCCTCGTCGAAGGCGTCGCCGAGTTGCGCTCCGGCGGGCGGCTGCGGGTCGACCAGGCGCTGATCGACGCGCTCGAGGCGACGCTCTCGGATCCCGACCTCGAGCCGGCGTTCGCCGCGCAGGCGCTGAGCATGCCGGCGGAAGCCGATATTGCCCGCGAGATCGGCGAGGACGTCGACCCCGACGCGATCTTTCGGGCGCGAAGGGGGCTGCGGCGGAGCATCGGCGAGAACCTGGGCCCTTTGCTCGAGGAACGCTATGCGCGCATGAACGACCGCGGCCCGTATCGTCCGGATGCGGCAAGCGCCGGACGCCGGGCGCTGAAAAACGCCTGCCTCGACCTGCTCGCCATGTCCGGCAAACCGGACGCCATCGGCGTGGCCGAGCGGCAATACGAGAGCGCCGACAATATGACCGACCGCATGGGCGCGCTGGCCGCGCTGGCGCTCCACGACGTTCCCGCGCGCGCCCGCTGCCTGGAAGATTTTTATCGCACCTACGAGTCCGACCCGCTCGTCGTCGACAAATGGTTCGCACTGCAGGCCTCGATTCCGGAGCCCGGAACGCTTCCCCGCGTGCAGGCGCTCACGGCCCATCCCGCATTCTCCTTCGCCAATCCCAACCGCGTCCGCGCGCTGATCGGCGCGTTTGCGCACAGCAATCAGACCCAGTTCAACCGGCCGGACGGGGCGGGTTACGAGTTCGTGGCGCAAACGGTGGTCGATCTCGATCCCAAGAATCCGCAAGTGGCAGCCAGGCTGTTGTCGGCATTCAAGAGCTGGCGGGCGCTCGAGCCGGCGCGTCGCGGCAAGGCCGAAGCGGCGCTGCGAAGAGTAGCTGGGCTCGCAACGCTCTCCCGCGACGTCAAGGACATCGTCACCCGGATGACGGACGGCGGCGTGCGGACGACGGACAAAGGATGACCCATCCGCGGCCCGCCCCCGTCTTCTGTCGTTCGTCTTCTGTGCTGCGATATTGCGGCACGGCGAAAAGGTCGCTCGCGGACTCTCGACAAATCGCGACGTTTCGATTCCAATGAAAGTGATTCGGAGAGATGCGGCACATCGATCCGATCGCGGCTGACGGGGACATGGGGAGGCCGGAATGGCGCGCGCCGAAGCAGCGCACGCGTCGGTACGTTCGGATTCCATCAAGGGACTGGCCCAATCGATCGCCAAACCGGCATACCGGCGGCTGCTCACCGCCGAGCCGGCCCTGCGACGGGCGGTGCCCTCGCTGATCGTCGCCTTTCTCGTGACGGTCGGGATCGGCGCGATCATTCAGGTCAACGACCGCCATCGCCAGGCGGTCCTCGCCGCGCTCGAGGACATCGACGCGGTCGCCGACGTCGCCGTAGACCAGATCGAGCGCTCGGATCGGCCCGGCGAATTCGTCGAGCGCGCCTTGAGCGAGCTTGCCCGCGCCATCCCAGCGAAGGCCAATGGGTCGGAGCGCTACGTCCTGCTCGGCGATCCCGCCGGAAACCTGGTCGCGGCGGTACCCTCGCTCAGCGGCGACCTGGCTCAGAACATCCCCGAGATCCTGCGCGACGGGCGCTCGCCGCCGCCGCGCATCCGCACCGGCGCCGCGGAAATCACCTTGCCGGACGGCACCCCGGTGCTGCTCACGCTGCGCACGCTCAAAGCCCCGCTCGGGCAGCTCCTCGTCGTCCAGCCACGCGCGGCCGCGCTGGCGTCGTGGCGGTCCGACACCGTGCTCACGGTCACGCTGTTCGCCACCACCGGCTTCGTGCTGCTGATCCTGGGCTTCGCGTTTCACTGGCAATCGCTGCGCGCCCGCGAAGCCGACCTCATCTTCGACACCGTGCGCAGCCGGATCGACACCGCGCTCAACCGCGGGCGCTGCGGCCTGTGGGATTGGGACCTGGCGCGCGGCCGCATCTTCTGGTCCTACTCGATGTTCGACATTCTGGGGCTCGAGCCGCGCGACGATCTCCTCACCTTCGGCGAGGTCAGCGCGCTGGTGCATCCCGACGACGTCAAGCTCTACGAGCTTGCCGCCCAACTCGCCGAGGCGACGACCAGCGCCATCGATCGCGCCTTCCGCATGCGCCACGCCCGCGGCGAGTGGATCTGGCTCAGGGCGCGCTGCGAGCTCGTCCAGCAGGCCGGTGCGGTGGATGCGCACCTCATCGGCATCGCGGTCGACATCACCGAGCAGAAGCATCTCGCCGAGACCACGGCCACGGCCAACCTGCGGCTGCGCGACGCCATCGAGTCGATCTCGGAAGCGTTCGTGGTCTGGGACGCCGACAACCGGCTGGTGCTGTGCAACTCCAAATTCCAGAGCCTGCACGGCTTGCCGGATCAGGCGGTCGCCCCGGGCACGCCGTTCGACCTCGTCGCGAGCGCCGGCAGCCAGCCGGTGGTGCGCACGCAGATGTCCGACGCGCGCCGCAACGAGACGGCCCGAACCTTCGAAGCCCGGCTGGACGACGGCCGCTGGCTGCACATCAGCGAGCGGCGCACCAACGATGGCGGCTTCGTCTCGGTCGGCACCGACATCACCGCGCTCAAGCGCCACGAGGAGAAACTGCTCGACAGCGAGCGGCGACTGATGGCGACGGTGGCCGATCTGCGCAACTCGCAACTCGCGCTGGAGCGCCAGGCCCAGCAATTGGCGTTCCTGGCCGAGCAGCACGCCGAGCAGAAGCGACGCGCCGAGGATGCCAGTCAGGCGAAATCGGAATTCCTCGCCAACATGAGCCACGAGCTGCGCACGCCGCTCAACGCCATCATCGGATTCTCGGAGATCATGGAATCCGGCATGTTCGGCCCGCTCGGCGCCGAGAAATATCACGAATATTGCCGGGACATCCGCGAGAGCGGCAATTACCTCTTGGAAGTGATCAACGACATCCTCGACATGTCCAAGATCGAGGCCGGCCGGGCGCGGCTCGATCTCGAGGAAGTCGATCTCGAGGCGATCCTCGCCGAGACCATCCGCGTGGTATCGACGCGCGCCGAAGCCAAGCGCCTGGTGCTCGAGGTCGAGGTCCCGGCCGCGATTCGATTGAAGGCCGATCGCCGCGCGCTCAAGCAGATCGTGCTCAACCTGCTGGCCAATGCCGTGAAATTCACGCCGGAAGGCGGCCGCGTGACGGTGCGCGGCCGCGCCAGCGCCGGCACCGCGACCATCGCCATCGAGGACAACGGCATCGGCATCCCCAAGGAGGCGCTGAACAATCTCGGCAGGCCGTTCGAGCAGGTCGAGAGCCAACTCACCAAGCGCCACAAGGGCTCGGGGCTGGGCCTCGCGATCGCCAAATCGCTGATCGAGCTCCACGGCGGCGCCATCCGCATCCGCTCCACCCCGGGGGTGGGCACCATCGTGCTGGTGCGCCTGCCGATCGCCGGGAGGGGGCAAGCTGGCGCGGTTCTCTCAGAAAGCGTGCCGTCCAGCGAGACGGAGCCCGCCGGCTCGGCGGCGGCGCTGCATTGAAGCCGGCAGCGGCGGCGCTAATGTAAGTTTTAAGTTAGCATTGAACAATCGAAAGATGTTTTCTGACGAATTGAACGGCTTTAAGTTTTTGAGTTTATTGCGGTTCTTCTCAAAGAGATCGCCGTTTTGCCCCGAGAATCCGCAGAAAGCAGGCGCGGACCTGGCGCTGCGTCTCGGTGAGATGCGCGTCGAGCGTGGCGAAATCGGGGAGGTCGGCGGCCCGGGCGAGCAGGCCCAAGAGCCCCGGGCCGGCGTTCGCCGGCTCGAATTTTCCGGTGAGGCAAAGCCGCAGGATCTGCGTGAGGTTCTGATAGAGCCGCGCCGCGGGGCGCAAGATTTCGGCATCCTCGGGCGCGAGCACGCCGAAGCGTGAGGCCTTTTCGAGGGCCTTGGCGGTCGAAACATCGAGAATGTCGGGATGCGCCGCGGCGTGGACGAGCTGCAGATATTGCGCGACAAATTCGACATCGACCAGCCCGCCGCTCGCGTAGCGCAGATCCCAGCGGTCGCCCTCGCCTTTCTCCACCGCAATGGCGGCACGCATCTCCAAAATATCGGCGGCGGCGGACGTCCGGTCCCGCGGGCGGCGGAGCACGTCGGCGATCGCGCGCTCGATGCGCGCGGAAAATTCCGGCGCGGCCGAGACCACCCGCGCGCGCGTCAATGCCATGTGCTCCCAGGTCCAGGCCTCGTTCTCCTGGTAATCCCGGAAGCGCTCGATCTTCGTCGCCACCGGCCCGGAGCGTCCGGACGGCCGAAGCCGCATGTCGACCGGATAAAGCGCGCCGTGATTGGTCGGCGCGGTGAGCGCGCTGATGAGGCGCTGGGTCAGCCGGGCGAAATATTGCATTCCGGCGAGCGGCCGCCGACCGCCGGATTCGGAACGAGCCTCGTCGAAATCGTAGACCAGGATCAGGTCGAGGTCGGATCCCGCGGTCATCTCCCGGCCGCCGAGTTTGCCCATGGCCAGCACCGCGGTTTGCTGCCCCGCGAGCCGGCCGTGCGCCGCCGCAAAGGTCTCCTCCACCGCCCGATGCAGCGCCGCGATCAGCACATCGGCCAAGCGCGCGAACGCCTCCCCGGCCTGCTCCGCGGAAACCGTGCCCGACAGGATGCGGGCGCCGATCAGCACCATCTGCTCCTGCCCGAACATGCGCGCGCGGTCGAGAAGATCCTCATAGGAGCGCGATTGCTCGAGGCTGCGGCCGAGCTGCGCGGCGAGTTTCTCCGCATCCGGCAGAGCACCGAAGAATGCCGGATCCATGAGGCCGTCCATGGCCTGTGGATATTGCGCGACCATATCGGCAAGCCGCGGCGCGGTGCCCAGCGTGAGGATCAACAGCGCCAGGAGATCCGGATTGCGTAAAAGCAGCGAGATCAGCCGCGCGCCGCCCTGCAGGCCCGCGAGAAACCGATCGAAACTCGCGAGCGTGCGATCGGGGTCGTCCGCGCGCGATACGTGTCGCAGCAAGACCGGCGCCAGCTCGGCAAGCCGGCTGCGGGCGAACTCGCCCTTGAGCGACGGATAGGCGCCGGAAAACCATTGGCGCACCGTCGCCGAGGCCGCCAGCGGCTGGCGAAAACCCATCTCGGTGAGCCGGTCGAGGGTGGGCGCATCATCGGCATCGACCGGGAAGGCAAGCGCGTATTGCGGCGCCGCGGGCGCCGCAGGTGCCGCTTCGAACAGCCGCGCATAATGGCGCTGCACGGCGCGCAGGTGCCCGACCAGCGCGTCCGCAAATGCATCGCGATCGGCAAAGCCGAGGAAGCGGGCAAATCGCGCCAGCGCCTCGGGGTCCGCGGGCAGCGTATGGGTCTGCTCGTCCGCCACCATCTGCAGGCGGTGCTCGACCGTGCGCAGGAAACAATAGGCCGCATTGAGATCGCGGGCCGCTTCGGCGTCGATCCATCCGCCCCGCGCCAGCCGGTCGAGCATTTCGAGCGTCGAGCGACCGCGCAGATCCGGATGCCGGCCGCCCGCGATGAGCTGCTGGGTCTGGACGAAGAATTCGATCTCGCGAATGCCGCCGCGGCCAAGCTTGAGATTGTGGCCTTCGACTGCGATGTCGTCGTGGCCGCGGTAGGCGTGAATCTGGCGTTTCATGGCCTGGATATCGGCGATCGCCGCGTAATCGAGATATTTGCGCCAGATGAACGGGGCGAGATCGGCGAGAAACGCCTCGCCGGCGAGGATGTCGCCCGCGCAAGCGCGCGCCTTGATGAGCGCGGCGCGCTCCCAGTTCTGTCCGGTGCTCTCGTAATAGCTCAGTGCCGCGAGCGTCGAGATTGCGATCTGGGTCGATGCCGGATCCGGGCGCAAGCGCAGGTCGACACGAAATACGTAACCGTCGGCGGTGCGCTCCTGGAGCAGCTTCACCAAGCCGCGGGTCAGGCGGACGTAGAACGGGGCCGGCTCGAGCGCCGGATCGAGCGCCGGTGCCGCAGGATCGAACAGTACGATGAGATCCACATCGCTGGAATAATTGAGCTCGAACGCACCCATCTTGCCCATCGCCAGCACGAAATAGCCGGATCCCGGTTCCGGCTGCGCCGGGTCGGGCGGCGTCAGGCGGCCCTCGCGTGCCGCGACGCGCAGCAGAAAGCGCACCGCGGCGCCGATCGCGGTATCGGCAAGCTCGGTCAGCGCCCGGGTAACGCGCAGGACCGGCCACACCCCGCCGATGTCGGCGAGCGCGATCAGCAAGGCGGCTTCCGCCTTGAGCCGGCGCAGCCGCTGCATGACTTGAACTTCGTCTTTTGCTGCCGCGACGCCGGCTGCCGCCTCGGCGAGCAGCGCGGCAAAATGCGCCTCCGGCTCACAATCGAGGACGCGCAGCAGCCGCGCCGGATCTTTGGTCGCAAGCTGCCAGAGGAACGGTGAGCCCTCGGAAATTCCCTCGAGGAGCCGCCGCGCGATAGCGGCCTTCGCCAACCTCTGCTTGAGAGCTTTTCCGGCAGCGCTGCGGCCGACGTGCCGCAGCCAAGTGTCCATCGCGTGCCCGGCGCCGGCGGCCGAGCCCAGCTCCGGCGCGGCGGCGAGAAGTTGCCGCAACGTGGGCGCCGCGGGCGCCGAGGGTTTGCAGGCCGGTTTCGGCAAAATACTATCCGTCTTCACTGGAAGCGTTCGGCGCCAGTGAGCTGCGCAGATGTCTCGAAGTCATCCGCCGCGCCGTCAAGTGGATTGCGACCAAAGGCCGGCCAGCTTTTCCACCACCAGCCGTCATCTTCGATTGAGGTTCAGACTGCCTTATCGTAAAGTCTGCCTTTGGGGATATCGCAGCCTCCCCACTAGATGGCGATCCCATTCAAGCGCTGCTCGCCCTTCGTTTGGAGCGGGCACATGGATGGGTTCCTCCCTGATCTTAC
>WNGD01002299.1_pt1 | contig 19970 bp, 15 predicted proteins | sample 5400671 | NCBI WGS metagenome assembly WNGD01 (sample SAMN13153369, study PRJNA577476) | soil metagenome | isolation source: 40 cm soil or saprolite under grassland replicate 2 | place: USA:California | collected 2016-06-15 | reverse complement strand
GTGGAGCCCGACAACAGCACCGTCCACTTAGGAGTGAATGGGGACCCGTTCCTAATTCAGCCAGAGTGGAGCAATGTTAACGGAGGCTGTACTTTTGACCTGGCCGGCGCACCTGCACAGACTGTCATAACTCTAACCCCCGACACGAGCACCGGTACAGCCGCAACTTGGCCCTCGGGTGGTTTCCCGATTATATTCCAAGAGGCTGGGGAAGGAAAGCTTGGCTCTCCGAGCTTCACCGAGTTGTTCTTAAGGTGCTGTAGCGGTGTTATGATCATCTTCGTGACGCCGGACGGCGGCCCTGATTTCAACAATTTGTACATTGACCCAGTCGTCAACGTTCCTGTTGTCAACGCGCCCGAAGAGTGGTGTTTCGATGCGAATTGCAGCGGCCCTCCGCCCACATACGTCTCGGGCGCGGCCTTTGTCCAGTACGTGTTTTACGACTTGCTGGCGCAGCATCCCTATGTCTGCTTCAATCCCACCATTGTGTGCTCTCCTCCGCCGTCTTCTTTCGGGACGAATGGTTTCACGGTGAATCTGCAATATACCACTGCGCCAAGCTCTGCGGGAATCATCGACACTACCCAGACGGTGAGCCTGACGCTTGGTACGATTCCCAACAATTTCATGGCTTTAGCGGTGAATGGGTCGGAAGCATCGTGGCCTAACTGCACTCCCTTCAACAACTTTCTAGGGTTTAGCTGTGGAAACGCGGGCGAGAGATATTCTAACGGGGGTGTCTGCACTTCATTGCTAGACTGTTCAACCAGCAGAGCCGTCACAAGTGCTGACTCGATCACAAACCTCGACTACTGGGACCAGTACCTCGTCCCCGTGAAGTACTTTACATCGGACTCGAGTACAATCCCGTTGACTCCGCCCTCGTTTACGGGCATGGCTTTCGGTGTTGCAACAATTCCCCTAGTGCTATCCACAAGCCCGCAGAACGTATGGCTCGACTCTGCTTCCGCTTGGAGTGTATCCCCACAGACACTCGCAGGTTCAACCTCCACAGTGCGATGGTTCGCACCCGTGGTTTCGGGTTTCGTAAGCGGGACGAATCCAATCAACGTGGGGTACATACACCAGTATTATGTCACATTCGTGGTCGGCCTTGGAATCGGGTCAACCTCCCCTACGTCTGGCTGGCAGAACGCAGGCTCGACCATCACGATGACCGCATTGCCTGCGCCAGGATACAAGTTCGCCGCGTGGACATCAAGCACATCAATGATAAGACTCGCGTACTACGCAACTCCAACAACGAAAGCTACCATAAACGGTCCCGGTACTATCACAGTGCTGTTTCATCCATAGGACCCGGTCAAGAATTCGACCCACAATAGAATGTTCTGAAACCGAACTTCTATGCTGCGAGGTTCCAACCTGATCTGGTGCTTAGCGGGACCGGTGGGGTTTAAACCGGAACTGGTTCACATCCACCTTTCAAGATGTACTTGCACGATTGATTGCCGACTCTGACATCCATTCCGAAGGGAAATTCTCGCTAGAAATTTTCTAGCGCTTTTCGGTTCAGAGTTCCCTGCACGCTCGTTCCCACCACGAGGAACCAGACGACCCTTTCGGTTGCCTCTCGCTCAAATATGAATTAATCAACCCGCCAATCGACCGGTCACTTTGACTCGTTCCGGGCTGGCGGCAGAATATTGTTCATAGGCATTCAAACTGACTCACTCTCGCTTTATGCTCGTCAGCCAAAGAAGCGAAGCTATCTGGCTCTAGGCAACAGAATTGAATTGTACTATCTCGTCAGCCAGCTAATCCAACTTAGGCTAAGTTACCGACAAATACAACAAGCCGTTTTGCAGCGGAAACATGCTTGGTTGTCGAAAAGTACAATTAGTTACTGGGCCCGCAGAATTCACAATCCGCTGGGAAAAGTTAACCAATTCCAGTCAGGTCCAAGTCCTGAGCTGGCCTATGTTATAGGCGTCGTTCTAGGCGACGGGAATCTCAATATTCACGGGTATAACGCTGAACTCATTTTAGCCGTGACCGACTACGATTTCGCAAAAGAGTTCAGTGCATCGCTCGCAACAATTCTTGTCCAACCTAAGCCCTACAAGGTTCGCTGGCATCCGAGAAAGAACAGATGGGTTGTTCAAGGATCGAGTATTCTCCTGTACAATTTCCTCAGCCGTGATTGGAGAAATTTGAAGAAATGGATTGAACACTGCAGTAGATGGAGAGCCGCCTTCCTAAGAGCATTCTATGATGCCGAAGGATCGGTTAGTGGCCGCAAATTGTCACTGCACAATACCAAGAAGGCATTGCTCCTCTATATTCAAGATCTCCTCAACCAGCATCGTGTAGAAACGTCGCGGTTGTATTTGCACCGCAGCAAAGGAACAGCTCTCCTAGATCCTAAGAGCGGTAAGGTCTATTTTAGAAGGAAAGATGGATTCTCTTTCATCGTGAGAACTAAAAGCCTCCCACAATTCGCGAAGGTGATCGGATTCAGCATCGAAAGAAAGCAAAAACGACTCGCCGAAGCGGCGCGGGGAGTAATGGAGAGGACATTGATCAGCAACGAGGCAATTCCTCACAGTGACAGTAGAGGACTTTGAAGAGGGACCGGTGGGATTTGAACCCACGATCTTCGGGTCTCTCCACTTCATGGGTGTCGGAGCCCGATGTCCTATCCTGGTTGTCCTCGCGGGGATGTATTGCGGTCGCCCGCAATCTAGACTACGGTCCCGTCTCGCGCTCTGCTGGGTGGGCATGATAAAACTAGTGATGGAGACCCAAAGATGCGATCAGCATTGAAAGAGTGGACACGACAAGTTCGACGTTCCGAGAATGCATCTAATAAGATGCCTGGGTTGAACCCTTCGGCTGCCGTGTGAATTCGGACTTGGCACAGACAATTGGACATCAGAGACAGGATCAGTCCGACCCTTTCGGATCTTTCAGGCGCGAATGCGAGGCCGCCTTGAAAGCGGGATACTCAGCTCTCAAGAAAACCTGGGAACATAGACTTCCAGACCTTGACGTAGCGTCGACCCTCGAGGATCCACCCAATCCAACGTTTGGGCAACTAGCCAGCTCACTGAGCTTCGAACTGGCAAAAACCCAGAAGAAGAAGCCAATCGAAGTAGCCAGGACGCTGGCAAATACCACTAGGCAACTCGCGAAACTCGATCTTATCGAATCAATTGAGGCGACTGAGCCTGGCTACGTAAATTTCCGGGCAAACCTTGCAAGGCTCACAGAGCTCACTCTCAAGTCCGTTCAACGGGATGGATCAGAGTACGGACTCATCAAAACACATGCTCCACAGAGGACCGTTGTTGAGCATACTAGCGCAAACCCCGCGAGACCAATCCACATTGGCACTGCTAAGGGCGCCATATTCGGAGACGCACTCGCACGTCTCTTGGCGGCGAGAGGACACAACGTTCGGACCCATTTCTACATTGACGACGCGGGCAGACAGGTCGCCATCATGGCCTATGGCTACAAACTACTGGGCGAGCCGACTCCAGAGGGGAAACCAGATCATTTCGTTGGAAAAATCTACTCCGTGACCGCAACGCTTGTCGAGATAGAAGAACTGAAGAAACGACTTGTGCTACTCAGGAAGACCAACGCGTCAGACACGGACCTCGTTGCCACAACCAAATCCCTCGACGAGTGGGTAGGCATAGCAGCAGACCTTCAAAGCAAATACCCACAAGAATTCGACAGACTGAACAAGCTAATCTCCAAGGACCCAGACCCTGAGAAATCGATCAGCGAACTCATCAGGAAGTACGAGAAAAAAGACCTTGATACCACGGCTCTGATGAGGCGTGTCACCCAGATAATTCTGACGGGGTTCGAGGAGACTCTGCGAAGAGCTCGCATCCGCTTCGACCAGTGGGACTGGGAGACTGATCTTCTCTGGACGGGACGGGTCGCTGAACTCGTCGGCCAGCTGAAAGAGTCAGGTTTCACATTCGACCAAGGAGGAGCACTTGAGCTCGACGTAGCCAAGGCAGTAGAAAAATTCGGCTTACGCGAGACACTTGGAGTGTCCCCCACGTTCGAGTTTCCCCCGCTAACTCTGCTCCGGTCCGATGGGACCTCCCTCTACGCAACCCGAGACATTGCATACACGCTTTACAAGTTCGAGAACGCTGAGAGGGTCATCAACGTGATCGGTTCCGAACAGTCGCTTGCACAGTTCCAGGTCAAGGTCGCATTCTGGATTACGGGGCACAGGAAGGAGGCTGAGAAATTCATCTACTTCCCCATCGGCCACATGTTGCTAGAAGGACAAGGGATGTCGGCCAGACGGGGCCGATACGTGACCTTCGATCAAGTCCTAGACGAAACCCTCACTCGGGCGAGGATAGAGGTGGATCGACGATCGCCAAGCATTCCCGAGGAGCTTAGGCAAAGGACGGCTGAGAGAATCGCGATTTCAGCCGTTAGGTATGCCATTCTCTCCGTGGAGGCCATCAAGTCCACGAACTTTGTCTGGGGCAAGGTCCTAAACTTCGAAACGAACAGCGCCGCATTCATCAACTATGCATACACCCGGAGTTCCGGAATTCTTCGGAAGCTAGGGAAGATAGCCGAACCAAAGGCATCCAATCTTTTGACGGACCCGGTCGAGCAAGCATTGGTGCTAGAGCTTTCTAAGCTTCCTGAGATATTCGCTGAGGCCGCTGATGATCTCAACCCGACCCTGCTGTGCCTGTACGCAAATCTGCTTGCCCAGAGATTTCACGAGTTCTACGAAAAATCCGACATATCCCACGTCAGCAACGACGAACTCAAGTGGCAAAGAGTCGCCCTTGTTCTAGCTGTCAGAACGGTCTTGAAGACCCTCGCTGGGCTTCTTGGGCTAGAACTTGCGGAACGAATGTAGATCCTACTTCAAAGACACGACTTTCTCAGCTATGGCTTTGCCCACGTCGCTGGTACTCGCGTTTCCACCGAGGTCGTAGGTCAATATCTTTCCTTCCTTGAGGACGGAGTTCGTAGCTTTCTCAACTAGATTCGCGGCCTTGGTCTCTCCCAGGTAGTCGAGCATCATTTTCGCGGCCTCGATAGTCGCGACAGGGTTTACTTTGTTCTGGCCTGTGTATTTTGGAGCTGATCCACCAACGGGCTCGAACATGGCGTAGCTATCACCGATGTTGGCGCCTGCGGCAACCCCGAGGCCTCCTACGATTGCAGCGGCCTCGTCAGAAAGAATATCTCCAAAGAGATTCGTGGTTACTATTACATCGAAGCTTTCTGGTCGTCTGATCAGCTGCATCGCTGCGGCGTCGATATGGAGGTCCTCAAGCTCGACGGTTGGATAGTTTTTAGCGACGTCCAAGACTGACCGTTTGAAAATGCCGTCAGTGATCTTTAGAATATTCCCCTTGTGGGCGTAGGCAAGCTTCTTTCTCCTTTTCATCGCCAAGTCGAGCGCGAACTTCGCGATCCTCTCGGAGGCGGCTCGTGTGATGATCCTCATTGCTACCCCGGCATCGGGAGTGACTTCGAATTCCTTCCCAGAATACAGCCCCTCAGTATTTTCCCTGACCACAATCATGTCAATGCCAGGTTTTAGAGCGGTTACGTTTGGCAGGGTCCGTGCAGGGCGGACGTTGGCGTACAGATTGAAGAGAGCGCGCATCGTCACTGCAGCACTCCGCGGGGTTCCGGGCTCCTCCGGCGTAGTCATCGGACCCTTGAGGCACGCGGAAGTTCGTCTCATCATCTCAATGGTCTTGTCAGGTAAGTTTGTCCCGTACTTCTTGATGGCGTCGAATCCTGCGTCGCCCTTCAGATATTCCAACTGGACCAGTCCGGTTTTCTGGACAGCGTCCAGAACCATGATTGTGGCGTCTGTAACTTCCGGGCCAATTCCATCTCCAGGTAGAATTGCGATCTTGTGCACCTTTGTCGGCATGAATAGATCTCTCGGCGGAGGTTCAACAGATCGGCGTTGAAAAAGGCTTTCCCGTATTCCATGGCCACGCGGAAAGTTGTCGTACGTTATCTCTATGCCTGATATTCCTTAACTAGGACTAGAATCAGTGCTACCAGCAATACCATTCCAACGGTTCGATGGCGATGGCTGCGACAACTGAGATCGAGAGAGGTCTGGAAGGAGTTGTTATTGCAAAAAGTGCCATCACATTCATCGATGGAGAACAGGGAATCCTCCGGTATAGAGGGATTGATATCAACGAGCTCGCAGCCAAATCGAACTTCGAAGAAACCACCTACCTACTCTGGAACGGAAACCTCCCAAACAAGTCCCAGCTTTCAGAATTCAAACGACAACTCGCAGCTCACCGTCCGCTTCCAGCAGAAGTTCTGAAGCTTCTAAGGGGCATACCGAAAGGCGCGATTCCAATGGAGGTCGCCCGAACGGCCGTCTCTTACATGGCACTGTTCCCGAGGAAGAAAGGCGAAACGTTCGAGGAGTTCAATCGGCGAAAATCATTGCAGCTTACAGGTACCCTTGCCACAATCGTGGCCAGCTACGAACGAATAAGAAAGGGAAAGACCACCACCAAACCGGATCCACGCCTCGGACACGCGGCGAACTTTCTCTACGGTCTGTGGGGGAAGAATCCGGACGAGCAGTCAAGAGCGGCCTTCGACACCCTCTCCATCCTCTACGCGGACCATGAAATGAACGCCTCCACGTTCGCCGCCGTCGTAGCCACTTCCACCCTCGCCGACCTCGGAGGAGCGGTCACAAGTGCAATAGCCACTCTCGCGGGTCCCCTCCACGGCGGTTCAAACCAGCGCGTAATGGAGATGCTCGAAGAGATCGGTTCAAAGGAGAAAGTCGAAGCATACGTCGACAGCGAGCTGGCAGCGGGAAGGAGGATAATGGGGTTCGGGCATAGAATCTACAAGACCTACGATCCAAGAGCTAGAATCCTGAAGACAATCGCAGAAAAATTGACTGAAGAACGCGGAAGCAGGAAATGGCTCGACGTTGCAGAAGAAGTAGAGAAGGTCGTTATGGAAAAGAGGAAGTTATGGCCGAATATCGAATTCTACGCTGCAGTCGTCCTAAACGCGCTTGGAGTACCCAGGGATGTTATGCCCGCTGTCTTTGCATGCAACAGAATATCAGGTTGGATCGCGCATATCTATGAACAGTACGCCGACAACAGACTTATCAGACCGCTGACAGAGTATGTGGGACCTGCCCAAGTTCCGTATGTGCCAATAGATCAGCGGTCTTAGCTCAGTTTCTCTTCGCGGGAATCCATTTCTCGGCTTTCCAGTCCCAGATGATATGCTGATTGGGATCGGAGGCTTCCACTCTTGGTCTCTTCTCAGTCACTGTGTCCATGATAAATGAGCCACCACATGAGGGACACTCTGCCAGCAGTCTCATTTCGGAGAGCTGAGTTAGCTGGAATTCCTTCTTGTCGCACTTCGTACAGGTGAACATTTGACCGAATCGACGGAGACGGCAGGTCTAGTCCCTTATCAATTTGCCTTTCGAGTCACGGACCGTGACAGGTTGCCGCGATTGCCTCGTACACAATTCACACAGCAAACATAAGGTCCAATGTCGTCCAGAAAACTCGTCAGCCTGACTGGGTCGACCTATTGTTTCCTAGCCGGATCTTACTGTTTGCTTGGTTCGAGGTGCAACGCAGTTACTACCAATCTTTCTATTCCCCCATAGTTCCTCTAATTGAGACTGTCACGGATGTTGGCACCCTCGTGCTTATCGCAATGGGTTTCGCATTCCTGCGAGACTACTTTGCGAAGTGAAGACCCGCCAGGGGAAGAAGCCTACAAGCACACAACCTTGCTTCGCAGTCTGCACCGATAGGGGACTGTCCTATCAAGAGTAAGCACGCGGAGTAAAGATCCGCCGGATCTTGAGGGATGCATATGGCCGATTCTCTTATGGTTGCCTAAATCCCCAGCTCTGCCCGAAGAAAATTCTTGACACCATCTTCCCCGGTTGCCCTAAGCCAGATTGATCCTTGATCACGATGCAATTCTAGGCCGAGTGTAAGGAAAGGACAACAAAGTTGCTCCAAGGTGATCCACTCCGATAATGCTATGAAAAGCAAGCGGTTGTTCGGGAAACGGAACCATAGTCGTCGGGCAGTTCCTTGATTTCAAGATGTTTCGGGAACACGTCCTTTGCTAAGATGTTGTGTCGTTTTCTTTGCTCTTGGTCTAGGGCAGAAAGGTTGCAGGAAAAGGAAGACACTTCTCTTGTCCGTTGGCTGTTCTCAGGGCTCATTGTCCTCCTCAGTTACTTTTCTGAAGTATTTGAACACCGAATTTCCTGCACAGTAACCTGGTTACGCAACGGTAGGATAGTCAGGACGGATGAGTACTGATTCTAGTGGAAATCATCTCAAAGCTGTTCTAACGTAGCCGCGTCGCGAAGTACCAGAGGTTCCCCTCAGGGTCCCGGACAGCATACTCCCTCTGACCATAGGGCTGGTCGGTTGGCGGAGAATCGATGATCGCTCCTGCACTTTTGGCATGATGATAGTGACTGTCTACGTCCTCGACGAAGACGACGAGACCACCTGGTTGGGCCGGCAGTGACCGGGCAGAGACTAGGCCGTGTTCAGGGTCGACGCGGTGAATCCAGATCACTGAGTCGCCGATGGATACCTCGGCGTGGACCGGCCGACCATTAGGATCTCGATCGAGCCGTCCTCGCTTGAATCCGAAGACGTCCACAAGAAACTGCTGGACGGCCTCCATATCCTCGTATACTCGCAACGGAATAACTGGCTGTGTTCCCATGATAGAACCCTACTTTCAGGAAGGATATGAATTCTAGTTTGTCTGGGAAATTGTGAGAGGAATGGACTCGGGTCTAGAGGATGCACCTCCAAGGGGCGGATGCATTGGAGTCGAGGAAGAATTAGTAGCTACAATGGCCTCTTTTGTGGATACGCCCTTAGGTTCTAGGCGAGCATTATGGCGGAGAAGGGCCCTCGTCAGTGCTCTTGCAAGTTCGAGGTTTGTCACGATCGGAATCCCAAACTCAGCCGCTTTCCTCCTAATCAGATACTCGTCCTTCAGTATCCGATGAGATGCAGGGTCTCCCTCGTGGCTTGGGATGTTGATTACTAGTCGTATCTCTCTGTTTTGGAGGTAATCCATTATGTTCGGTTTCTTCTTCTCGCTCACCTTGTACAGTATCCTGCACTCGATTCCGTTCTTCGAGAACTCTTCTGCTGTATGTTGTGTTGCGAATATTCTGTAGCCTGCTCGCGCCAGCATTCTAGCATATGGGAGAATTCCCTTTCTGGTCTCGCCCATTGAGATGAGGATGGCGTCGTCTTTTTTTGGAATGTAGAAGTTGCTTGCGGTCAAGGCGTTGATGAACGCGTCCTGGAAGGTCTCTCCGAAACAGGCAACTTCTCCGGTTGAAACCATCTCGACCCCGGTGACCGGGTCGGCTTTATCCAACCTTGTAAAGGAGAACTGTGGAGCTTTCACTCCGATTCTTTGCGGAGTTCCTTCTCCAGGCTTTATGGTCCCGTTGGTTATTGCCTCAGCGGCCAAGTCCATCAGGTTTGTCCCGATTGTCTTCGATACGAATGGCATGCTTCGAGAGGCTCGAAGGTTGCATTCGATAACGAGGGCTTGCCCGTTCTTGACGAGGAACTGGATGTTAAAGGGTCCTTGGATATTGAGACTTCTAGCTATTGTTCCCGAGTAGAATAGGAGCTTCTTTCTCACTGCCTCGGTTATTGAGAGAGTTGGTATTGTCATCGTGGCATCTCCAGAATGGACCCCGGCGTTTTCGACGTGCTCGATGACTGCGCCGATGAAGACCCTTGAGCCATCACAAACGCCGTCAACTTCAACCTCTCTCGCTCCGGTTAGAAACTTTGAGATAACGACCGGATTCTTTCGAGAGACGCGTGCAGCCTCTCTAAGGTAGCCTGTGAGTTGTGCCTCGTTGAATGCGACGTTCATCGCCGAGCCAGAGAGAACATAGGATGGACGGATAAGGACAGGGTAGCCTATTTGTTTGGAAAATCGTTTGGCATCTTCGAGTGATCTGAGCTTGTCCCATTTCGGTTGCTCGATCTTGAGCCTGTCCAACAACTGGCCGAACCTTGCGCGGTCCTCGGCGGCGTCGATACTGTCGGGGGATGTGCCTAGAATCGTTGCATGTTCGGATAATCCCTTGACCAGATTGTTTGCAGTCTGTCCGCCGACGCTTACGACTACTCCACGTGGCTGTTCCTTGTCCAGTATGTCCGAGACTCTTTCCAGACTTAGTTCTTCGAAGTAGAGCTTGTCCAGTATGTCGAAATCCGTTGACACAGTTTCAGGATTACAGTTTATCATGATGACCTCTGACACTCTCTTCTTCAGGGCCGTGGCCATGTTGACACAGCACCAATCGAACTCTACGCTTGATCCAATTCTGTAGCAGCCAGAGCCCAGGACGACCACCTTGTCTCCAGCCACGTATGCGACGTCGTCCACCTCACCACCGTATGTTAGATAGAGATAGTTTGTCGCAGCCGGCCACTCGGCAGCCATCGTGTCTATCTGTTTCGTGACCGGCAGTATGTCGTGGGCTTTTCTGTAGTCACGGATTTGAGCTTCAGTCTTCCCTAGAAGCTTTCCTAGCTTCTTGTCGGAGAAGCCGAATTCCTTCGCACTTCTGACAATACCCGGATTGATTCTCTCCTTTGCGATCCGTTTTTCCATCTCAAGAATATTATTGATCTTGTCTAGAAACCATCGATCGATTCCGCTCAGCCCAGTGATCTCGTCCATGCTAATCCCAGACTTCAGAGCTTTCGTTACGTAGAAGATTCTCTCATCAGTGGGTTCTCGAAGCTCTCTTCGAATCCTCTCGACACTCCGTCCCGCAATTCCGTTATCCGTCAACTCCCTTCCAATGTCGAGCATCCTGATCGCCTTTTGCAGGGCTTCTTCGAAGCATCTACCGATCGCCATTACTTCGCCAACCGATTTCATCTGGGTCCCGATTCCCTTGCTAACCTTGCGGAACTTTTGGAAATCCCAGCGAGGAGCCTTAACAACAACATAGTCAAGCGCTGGTTCAAAACACGCCGAAGTCACCCCAGTTATCTTATTCGACAATTCGGGGAGAACGTAGCCGAGAGAGAGTTTTGCCGCGATGTATGCTATCGGATACCCTGTAGCCTTCGAAGCAAGCGCGGAACTTCTAGATAATCTCGAATTGACCTCTATTACCCTGAATTCCTCGCTCCTCGGATCCAGCGCGAACTGGATATTGCATTCTCCAACAATACCAAGTGTTCGTATGACCCTCTGGGCCGTTTCTCTAAGGATGTTGTACTCGCGGTTCGAAAGTGTCTGAGAGGGAGCAACGACAATACTGTCGCCAGTATGGATCCCCATTGGGTCCAGGTTTTCCATGTTGCAGATTATGATGCAATTGTCATCGCGATCCCTCATGACCTCGTATTCGACTTCCTTCCACTTCTCGAGGTATTCCTCGATCAGGACCTGTTGGATCCGACTGTACGCCAGTCCTCGGAGAGCAATCTCTCCAAGCGTCTTCTCATCGAACGCCACTCCTGACCCTTGACCCCCGAGCGTGTAGGCGACCCTGACCATGACCGGGAAGCCGATCTCCCGGGCGGCCTCAAGAGCCGTTTTCAGATCGACAGCCGTCCGGCTTTTCGGAACCGGGATATCATGCTCGATCATCGTTTTCTTGAACAGCTCACGGTTGTCAGCGATCTCAATGCTCTCGATTCCGGTGCCGAGAACCCTCACGTTGTATTTCGACAAAATACCGCTTTCTGCGAGCTCCACACCACAGTTGAGGGCAGTCTGTCCCCCAAAGCCTAGTAGAATACCATCCGGTTGTTCCCTGGCGATAATGTCCTCGAGAAAATCCATCCTGATCGGAACTGAATACACCTTGTCAGCGAACTTCTCATCCGTATGAATAGTGGCGATGTTTGGATTGACGACAATTGTTCTGATTCCCTCTTCTCTAAGCGCCTTGATTGCCTGAGAGGTTGAGTAGTCAAACTCGCCGGCCTCGCCAATCTTGATGGCCCCGCTTCCGACAATGACGACGGATTTGATCCCGTCTATCTTCATGCCGTCAAGGCCTCTTCGAAGAATCGGTCAAAGAGGAACCTAGTATCGTACGGGCCCGGTGAGCTTTCCGGGTGCCACTGAACACCCAGGAAGGGTTTCTTCCGGTGCTTGATCCCCTCTACAGTCTTGTCGTTGATGTTAACGAAGTTCGCCAAGAAGTCAGTATTTTCCAGGGAATTCCGATCAATCGTATATCCATGGTTCTGAGTCGTAATGAAACACCTACCGGTTTCAATGTCCATACACGGGTGGTTGACAGCTCTATGACCGAACTTCAGCTTGTAGGTCTCGGCCCCAGCTGCCAGCCCAAGAATCTGAGCGCCCAAGCATATGCCCATAATCGGAAGCTCAGTCTCCATCAAACTCCTCGTCGTCTCTATCGTACTGCGGTCAATCTTAGGGTCGCCAGGTCCATTGCTGATAACTACGCCTCGCGGATTCAGTTCGAGGATCTTGTCCGCAGGAAAGTTGTACGGGACGCGGACAACTCTCGCCCCCTTGGCGAGAAGACTGCGCAGAATCCCGTATTTGACACCACAGTCCACAATCACGATGGTTGATTGTTCGTTCCCATCGTAGTAGATGGGCTCCTTTGGGCTCACTCTCCCTACAAGGTCTTGCTTGTTCGGGTCCTCAAGCTCGGAGATGCGGTTGGATACGACCTCCGGGTTGAATGGTGAACTCGAGACCTTCAGAACCCCAAGCATTGTTCCCTTGTTTCGCAGTCGCTGCGTCAGCCCCCTAGTATCGACCCGGGCGATCCCCGGCACTCCCTGCTCAGTCAGCCATTCGTCAAGCGTTCTATGATTAGACCAGTGGCTAGGTCGGGACAGAGAGTGGACGACGAATCCCTTGACCTTTACAGAATCAGACTCGAAATGAAGCGGGACTCCTCCATGATCCTGAATGGTGCTAGGCGGTACTCCGTATGACCCGAGGATCGGGTATGTCATTACTACAATCTGTTCTTGGTAAGACGGGTCCGTAAGCAGCTCTGGATATCCCATCATGGAAGTGTTGAAGACGACTTCACCAGAAATTTCGGTCTCCGCACCAAAACCAATCCCTTGAATGACAGTGCCGTCCTCGAGGACAAGCGCGCCCCTCTTACCTGGTTCCGCCAGCTCCATGTGGTGTTATGGACCCAGAGGAGGGGGATTGTGCGTGGCCCTTTTCAAAGTTTTACTTTGAGCTCTTCTTTCACCGTCCGGAGCACAATCACAGTCTCTGTACCGGCGACCCCTTCGATCTGCCCAATTTCGTCGATGATCTTGCTAAGCCGCTCCGTCCCACTGGTTCGAATCTTTAGAATCGAATAATACTGGCCGGTTACGTCATAGACTTCATAGATGTCATCGAGTTTTTTCAACGCATCCAACAATCCCGGAAGCCCTTTGGGTTGAGCTTTGACTAACACGATAGCGGTGAGAGCTTTTCCGACTGTTCTCGGATCAACGACAGCCATGAAGCGAGGCGTTGTCTCTGAGTTTTCGACAGGGATGCTCTTAGTTGAGACCCGACTTCTTCTCTTGGCTCAAAAACACGTGATGTCAATTTTTCCCGGGTACACTCATCTTCAGCCCGCACAACCCATCACGTTCGCACATTATCTCCTATCCGTAGTGGATTCTTTTCTACGTAACAATGATAGATTGACTCAGTTCTATGCTCGCCTCAACAAGTCTCCGATGGGGTCCGGAGCCCTTGCGGGCTCCAGCTTCAACATAGATCGCCGATACGTAGCACGACTACTGGGCTTTGATGACCTGGTCGAGAACTCGTTGGACGCGGTCGCGGGTAGAGACTTCGTCCTCGAATTCTTAGGACTAACTTCAATCATTGCCCTTGACCTCTCGAGATTTGCCGAGGATTTGATCTTCTATTCCTGCGCAGACGTTGGGCTCGTAGAACTTCCCGACGACTTTACCTCCACCAGCAGTATCATGCCTCAAAAGAAGAATCCTGACTTTCTCGAGGTCATCAGAGCTCGAATGGCCAATGTCAAAGGGAACGTCATGGCGGCCTCTACCCTGATGCACTCCCTCCCCACTGGATACAACCTAGATTTTCAAGAACTGACCCCCATTGTATGGTCATCCGCTGACGCGCTGGTTTCCTCGCTCAGTATCCTGGAACAGCTTATCCCGAGATTACGACTCACCATCAATTCTACTGGAGAGCCGGCTTTCTGCTGACCTCGGCGACAGAGGTCGCCAACATCCTAGTGCGAGATTTTCGGTTCTCATTTCGAGACGCCCACAGATCAGTGGGCAGAGCTGTTCGAGAGACTGTGCGGAAGAAGCAAGCTCTTTCGAAGCTAGGAATAGAGGACTGGAGCACTGCGCTCCATGTCACACTTGATGCAAGTGATCTCGCAAAGATCAGAAAGGCAACTGACCTAGTGGAGGTCGTCAAGAGCTATAGAACCCTTGGCAGTCCAGCGCCAGGGGAAACCAAGCGAATGATCGGTCAGCGAAGACGAAAACTGGGCAGTTCTCAAAAGAGAAAATGACTCTATTCGACGGGGGCTCGAGGTTGTAGAACCGAAACTTCACGACGCGTACAGGTCAATTTAGACCGAACAAGAACAAGAGAGCTTATCTGAGAAATCAGAATCCCGACCTGTCGATCCCTACAAGACTCGTACAGCGTTCTTGCAATCTGGGCAGTACTGGTATAATGCTAGGAGATCTTTGTATTCCTGTTCTTCTCCTAAGCTATGGGAAGTGTACACCAACACATTCACCAGCGGTTCTGAACAAGCGTAGTGACGACCATCTTCAGAGGCGGAAACCTCGATTCGTGCGTCCGGAATCTTAGCCTTCTTCAGTTCTTCGAGTAAGTGTTCCAAGGTGGTTGCTGTGAACTCCTGGAATGGCATGTGCGGTATGCCCCCAGCAATCTTGCTTTTCACCCTAGAAGGATGCGCCATGTTGCAGACCTGAGCCGATTCGTATCGCTTTCTGAGATACTTGGAGGACGATTGCCTCGCATAAGCGCGAAGTATCGCGTCATGACACGTTGAAGTGTCAGAATACTTAACACTCACATTTCGGCGAGCGGTTCCAGTTATCATATCCGCCCAGCAGAGGCTTAGTCCTACCCTAGTGCGAGCTTGAAACTGGCTCTCAACTCGCGGCCTGTTGTGAAAGATCTCAAATATTCTAACAGTGGACTCCTCGCCGACCGTTATACATGATTTCGACAAAACGAGGTCGGCTAGCAAGGTCAGCCAGTGCAGGGAGGTGAGAGACGACGATTTTCATCAGTTTAGCAAGATGGAAGCAAAAGCCTACTCCGGAGACAATACGTGAAGCGGACAAACTCTGGGATCGACTCAGAAAGGAAGGAGGCAAAGTCATCAGCGCGTACTGGACGATCGGTAGATACGACGCGATAGTCACACTAGAGGCCCCGACTGAAAGGGCCGCTCTGAAAGCCCTGATGAGGTGGGGAGACTATCTCAACACCGAAACGCTGATCGCGGTTCCCAGAGAGGACGCGGTCAAGCTCCTAGAATAGAGGCAGTCTCAGCAGAGTCTGTTCTTGCCCCCTTTTTTCTTGGCCTTAGCGACTATTACAGGTGCAACTTCAAGCTCTCGAATTTTTCCTTACAACTTTTTCCAAAAAAAATGGGTTTATCGATGGAATGGACTGATGCATCCTCGCATCAGACCTCCTGATAGTAGTGGAATGGTTAGTATTGTTGTGTCGGTGACTGCCAGTCCTGGCCTGTTTGTCGCATTGAAGAGCTGGTCGATGTGGAGCTTTCTCTTTCCTTCCATGCTTTGACCGCATCGATCATGCTCATTCCTTGCGTCATCTTCCCTTTCAGGAAGAGGTTGTATTCGCTGGGCTTGCGTTTCTCTTTCTTGACGGATTTCTTGCCAAGCTGTGCGATTGTAGACTCTTGCTGTGCGATGGTACTCTGTTGCTTCTTGAGCATCTCCGAATGCGATTTTATTGTGCTCTTGAAGTCCTTGAACAACGTGTTGTGGTTCTTTTCCAATGTTGCCAAGCTAGTCTTCAGTTTCTTTATGTCCGCGAGGATGGACTTTGGTATACCTGATGTTTTCGGCATGGCTATTTGCTGATTCGATGAGAAGAAAAGCATTCCGCATGGTTCAGAAACGTCTGCTTAACGCATGAAAAACCACTTTTGAGGTGGAGTTTGGCTAGAGGACTCGACTCAATCCCATGGTTTGCTGGCCAGCAAATCCTGGTAAAGCTAGGGAAAGATACTGGTAGATTCCGAGAAAGAGTCAGAAATGCGCGGGATTTCAGCATCCGGTGCTGGTGAACGTCTCTAGGGTGTTGTCGGAAGCTGCCTCGGATGTGCTGTAGAGGCCTGCCGCAACGGTTGAACTTAGGGTTAGAACAAGCCTCGATGACAAGGGTAGTATGGTTTGCGTAGTTGGGTTGAGAGTTGGATGAGTGAATGTGAGATTGAACGCTACGCTTTGACCAGGTCCGAAAGAGGCGTCGTCTTGCGAGCCTGTTCCGATAACTAAACCATCAACGGATAGGATGAAAGTCATGCGACTAAGGCTGGTCTGGATCGAGGACGCGCTCCAGATCGCGCCTTTAACGTTGTAGTTCAGACTCTCAAGTGAATTTGACTGGGTGACGCAGTATCTTGAAACATTGAAAATCTTCACCGTCAGCCCGCGAATGGACGTGTCGCTCATTACTCCATAAGCAGCCACGACAGAGTAGCCTAGAACCAGGACGATAGCAACGATGAATTTCCAACCTCCCAGAGAACGCCGCTTACGCGGCCTTTCGGCATCGTCAGACATGGAAGAACGACCGCACCATGTCTTTATGAAACTTACAGGTTCTGTTAACTCTTTGTTGGTGAGTTAGCTTCAGAGCATCGACTCCCAGGATTACCGTAGGCGTCGGGTTCCCCTTCACGGCTTCAACTGCCCCGTCTTGCGCCTCAGTCATGGGAGGCCGGGAACGTGCGAACCTCACCCGTCCCCGCCGAGCCAGGTTAACCGCTGCAACCATGTCCCGGTCCATTACCACTCGACACTTACCGCACCAGAGCTTGCGTTCTAGTCTCTTGTCTGATTGGAGTCTCTCCCCGCATCTCGGACAAGACACACTGGAACCTCTGGTCTCACGCCTAGACAAACGGATAACCGGTAGTCCAGCCCATCGGGCCTTGTACTCTATCTGCCGCTGGGCCTCTCCGACACTCCACCTGTTCATCCGGCCACGATACTTTCTACCTTGACCGTTACCCTTACGATAGAGTGATCGGATGCCCTCGATGTTCTCGAGATCTATTGCTGTGCTCCGCTGGACTGCTAGGGCGACGATCGTCTTTGTAGCGTTATGGAGCAGGTTACTAGTCCTAGACGTCCTTCGCTCTCCATACTTCGACGCTATTCTCGTTCTTATCCTGTCGTCGTTTCGTCTGAAAGAGGCGACGATACGCACCGAGGTCTTGGCTATTCCTACACACTTTGAGAGATCATAGTGACTTGTCTCTTGGTCGTTTCCGAACGTTAGATTGCGGAGATTACGGTCCACACCAACCGTGGAGGCACAGTTAACGGTGGGAGCATCCCGGGCGATGCAGAGACTCAGTCTGTTCCGGGTGAGAGTGAAAGAGCGAACCTTGACCCCTGACTGAGATATGATCTGGAGGGTATGATTGGTCAATGGAATGCTGAAACGTTTCCCTCTCGATACCGGAATTCTTAACCCTCCGTTCTCTATCTTGAATCCGTAGCAGGACACGAGTTGGGGTCTGACGGCGTATGGGGTCCTAGTGACATAACCTCTCCGGACAGACTTCTTCCTTGCCGCCAGGATTCCAGCGGCGCGTGATATTGCGCAGAGCTTGTAGTAGCTAGGGGAATCGTACTGGGCGAGCTGGTTGTATGAGAGGAGTGAGAGCTTTCTCAGCGATGACGCATCGTTCAACAGACCGATACGCAGGGAATCGTTAACCATCCGTCTGAACAGGTCCAGCAACCCGAGAACACCAGCCACGGGAACATAATACTGCCAGACAGACTTGACAGCCAACACAACAAACGAGAAGCACCATCATAGGCATAAGCCAGAGAGGCACCCGACGATAAGTTAACAGAGCCGAATCCCACAAGGCTTATCTTGATTCCGCTCTCGCAGAAAACGCTTGAGAAAATTGGCAATTCGACATCTGGTCACAACAACCCTAGCAGCGTCAGCCATCATCCTCCTCTCAATCCTCAGCTTCGCAGCGGCACTTCCAGCACCCTCAATCATCGTTGCACCACGGATCCACGATGCGAGCGTTAGCAGCACCAACTGGAGCGGATTCGCCGTTACAGGCTCCGCAGGATCTGTCAGCGACGCAAAAGGGTCTTGGGTGGTGCCAACGATCCAGGGCACATGTCCAGGCACTAATCAGTACTCTAGCTTCTGGGTCGGAATCGACGGGTACAGCTCAGGCACTGTGGAACAGACAGGAACTGACTCTGACTGCCAGAACGGGATTCCAACGTACTATGCTTGGTACGAGTTCTTCCCACATCCATCCTTCCTCATCAACAGCATCTCAGTCCATCCAGGAGACGTAATATCTGCAGAAGCACATGCGTCGGGCAACGGAAAATTCACAGTGAGCATTACGGACACTACAACAAAACAGAGCTTTAGCACCTCGTCGACAGTTCATCGGGCACAACAGTCCTCGGCAGAATGGATCGCCGAGGCCCCATCGAGCAGCGGCGGCATCTTACCTCTCGCAAACTTCGGAACAGTGAACTTCGGGCTCGACCACACCGGTGTGGGCAACACGTGCTTTGCTACGATCAACGGAAGTACGGCTGCTTTTGGAACGTTCGGTGCGAACGTTCAGAAGATAACAATGGTCACTAGCGGCGGCGCGACCAAGGCTTCGCCTTCGAACCCTTCAACCGACAGCACTAGCTTCTCTGTATCATGGGTAAGTTCTGGTCCCTAACAGGGACCAACCCCCTTTTTCCTCTGTCTGAATCTCCACATCCGAAGAGTTTACTCTTATATCGAGCATCCAACCATGCTTTCCAGAGAAGTGCTGTTGACGGTTTCAAGCCAGCTTTCAGTTGACAAGAACGTTGAGCTTATCGAGTTTCAACGGCTGAAGGAATTGTCGGATACCGGCGCGGTCGAAGCTCTAGCGAAAGAGCTCGGCATCGTCTACGTTACCTCGATAACACGGGACGGCTGTTCAGGCTGTATGGAACAGAAGCCGTTGTTCCGAGAACTTGCACGAAAGATGAAATCGGATCTCGGCGGAAACGTTCATTTCGCAAACGTTCATGTCCGGTATGCCGAAGACGATCGGAAGGAGTCTTGGAATAGCAAAAGAATCTTTCGACACGCCGCTTACCCAACGTATCTTGTGCATGTGAGATCCAAGAACGGCGTCCTCGAGGTCTACAGGGCAATTTATCCGAGTATGGAGGAGCTGGAGAAGCAGACGCGGGAATCCTTGGACCTAGCGAAGTTCTACAAAGATGCAGCTTAGAAGATACTAGAAACCATTTAGCTCGTTGCAGCTTCGAGATCGTAGAGGCCTGCGAGAGCGTCCTGTAGCGGATGGTCGTCGAACAACCGGAAGAATCCGCCTAAGACGAGGAATAGGCCGCCGAGCCGTAGGCTGAGGACTGCTCGCTGGTAGCCGAGTATCCGGGAACCTAGGAGGAGAGACGAGAGCGTCAGGGTAAGGCCGAGGAAGGGGACGAGCTTGGTCTTTAGCATACAAGCACTACAGCATCGATCACGAGATATGGAATGCAAGATTCAGCTATGATACTGACCCAACTTTCTCACGGAACTATAGTAAAAACAGGGAAGAGAGAAGGCACTTGCGCGTCGCGGGCCGCTTGAAATATACCTCCTCTCTT
>WNGD01008237.1_pt1 | contig 19971 bp, 16 predicted proteins | sample 5400671 | NCBI WGS metagenome assembly WNGD01 (sample SAMN13153369, study PRJNA577476) | soil metagenome | isolation source: 40 cm soil or saprolite under grassland replicate 2 | place: USA:California | collected 2016-06-15 | reverse complement strand
GGCGACCCCACGTCACTCCGGTCTGCTTCATCCTCGACGGCGACGAACTCGCCTTCGCCCTATCCCCTGGGAGCGTCAAGGGCAAAAGCCTGGCCGACGATCGGCGCATCGCACTCTGCGTCAGCGATGAGCGGCAACCCTACAGCTTCGTCACCATCGAAGGCGAAGCGCAGGTCTCCGCCGAGCCAGACCAGATCAAACGCATCGCCGCACGCATCGCCAATCGCTACTACCCCTCCCAACCCGCAGAGGACTTCGCTGGATCATTCGTACAGGCAGGCTTCACCGCAGTTCGGATCAGCATCACCAACGTCATCGCACGATCCGGCCTCGGCTGACACGCCCCACGCCCGAAGGGTCCGAGAACTATGGACACCTTCGCCAAGGAATCTTCCAACACACGAACTGGAGAAATGAAATGACATGCCGTGCTCAGTAAGACCGGAGCCCACTCGAGGGCGGGCCGACATCGGCTGCCCGGTCGAGGCCACGTTGTCGCGACGCCCCCTGCGCGGGTAGCTTGCCGGGGATGGAGATCCGAGTGGGCCAGGTGGTGGTCCACTACGTGGAGCACGGGGCCGGTCGACCCGTGCTGGTACTCCACGGCGCCGGCGTCGACCACCGCGAGGCTGAGGCTTGCTTCGAGCTGGTCTTCGACGGCGTTGCGGGGCCGCGGCGGATCTATCCTGACCTCCCTGGAATGGGCCGGACAACCGCTCCCGAAACGCTGCGCAGCGCCGACGACGTCCTCGACACGCTGCTCAGCTTCGCCGACGAGGTCACTGGCGGAACCGCGCACCTCCTCATCGGTCACTCGGCGGGCGCCTACTACGCGCAGGCGATGGCCGCCAGGCGCCCGGCGCAGGTCGCTGGCCTGGCGCTCGTCTGTCCGCTGTTGCCAGGACTGCGCGACGTCCCTGAGCACCGCGCCGTCGCCGGATCGGGTGAGATCGGTGACGATGTCTTCCGGAGCTACTTCGTGATCCAAACCCCGGAGATGCTCGAACGGTACCAACGTTATGTCGCCCCAGCCGCCGCGCTCGTCGACCAGGCAGCGCTCGAGCGAATCGGCGAACGGTGGGCGCTCACCCCCCATCACGCGCCGGCTTACCCGGGTCCGACCGTGGTCGTGGCGGGGCGGCTGGACTCATCGGTCGGGTATGCCGCCGCTACCGACCTGGTCGACCACTACCCGCACGCCTCGCTCGCCGTGGTCGACGACGCCGGACACGCCCTACCCCACGAGCAACCGCAACTCCTGCGCGCCCTCCTCACTGAGTGGCTTGCGCGCGTCGAGCGCTCGAGCTGACCCGAAACAGGCCCGGCCCAGATCAGCATGGTCGCCGGTTGAGCCCGGGTGGAACGTAGGGCGAGCAGCGTCGGCGACCGGTCCATGTCCACGTCCAGTCACCCAGCAACGGCGTCGCTCAAGCCGCGTGACAGCCGATCCACAAGTCTTGACTATTCCTCTCCCAGGTATGGACACCGGCGCAATCTTATGTTGCAGCACAATCGAGTTATCGCGAGGTAGGCTCCGCGGCACAACTGAGCCGGTCTTGCCTCGCGAACGTGCCGTACAGCGCCGGTGACCGCACTGTGTTCGAGAACAACGAAAGCACGGTCAGCGTTGGCTTCCGACCCGAAGACATCGGCGTAACTGGCTGGCAGCATGGCATTTAATGACAATCGACCGGGCTTTCCGGCCGCGATAAAGCCACGTTAGCGTCGTTAAGAAACGGTAATTCCCTGTCGGTGAGCAAACGGCGAGGAGGCCGGCATGCGGAGCGGTGCGAGCGCAACCGGGCAGCCGCGTCCCTTCCGTCCGCGGCTTGGTCCACGTCTTACGTATGCTCTGAACCGCCTGGTCACAGCCAACGCGTTCTACCGGAAGCTGGCCGCCGCGATCGAACGCCATCCGCGGGCCGAGCGCTGGTTCACCGCGGGCGAGCGGATGGCCAAGGAACAGATGTTCGGCTGCCGGATGTGCGGCCAGTGCGCGCTGCCGGCCACCGGGTACGCCTGCCCGATGACGTGCCCGAAGCAGTTGCGGAACGGACCCTGCGGCGGCGTGTCCGCGGACGGCGGGTGCGAGGTCTATCCGGACTTGCGCTGCGTCTGGGTCACTGCGTTCGAGCGAGCTGAGCAAACCGGTCACGCCAGTGACCTGGACCTGCTCCAGCGGCCTGTTGACCACCGGGAGGCTGGCCGCAGTTCCTGGGTCAACTACTGGCAAGGCCGGGACGAGGGCCTGTGGGCCGCCGTTGGCGAGGACCGCCCCCGGCCGCTGCTGCGCCGCGAACTTCCGGTAGTCCCGCTATGACAGGGCCGTCTGGCGCGCCGGGCCGCCTGCGGACAGCGCTCGCGGCTGGCCGGTTCGTGGTCACCGCCGAGATCGGCCCGCCGCGGGACGCCGACCCAGACGTGATCACGCGCACCGCAGCACTGCTGCTGGGCTGGGTGGACGCCGCGAACATAACCGACAACCAGGGTGCGAACGTGCGGCTGTCGAGCCTCGCCGGGAGCATTCTCGTGCAGGGTGCAGGCGTAGAGCCGGTGATGCAACTGACCTGCCGTGACCGCAACCGGCTGGCGCTACAGTCCGACCTGCTCGCCGCCGGGGCGCTGGGCATCCCCAACGTGCTGCTGCTCACCGGGGACCATCCATGCTTCGGCGACCATCCCGACGCGAAACCGGTCTTCGACATCGATGGCGTCCAGCTGACCTGGGCTGCGCGGACCATGCGTGACGACGGCGTGCTGATGTCCGGCCAGCCGGTCCGCGCCCCGCCTCGCTGGCTCATCGGCACGGTGGAGAACCCGTTCGCCCCGCCGACGGCGCTGCGGGCCCGGCGGCTGGCCAAGAAGGTAGCGGCCGGCGCGGAGTTCGTGCAGACCCAGTACGTGTTCGACACCGGCCTGTTCACCCGCTGGATGGCCGAAGTCCGGGCGCTCGGGATCACCGGCCGTTGCAAGGTCATCGCGGGGGTTGGCCCGGTCCGCTCACTGCGCGTACTGGACTTCATGCGTAGCGGCATCCCGGGTATCCAGATCCCCGACCACGTGGTGCGCAGGCTTCGCGGAGTCCCCGGCGACCAGGTCGCCCGCGAAGGCATCGACCTCTGCGTGGAGACCATCCAGCAGGTCATGGAGATCCCCGGGGTGGCTGGCGTCCACCTGATGGCCATGGGATTCGAGCGCGGCGTCCCCGAAATCATCCAGCGGGCCGGCCTCAGCCCCCGGCACGCCGAGCCGGCTGGAGCCGCGCCGGCGGGCCGCCCTGCGCCGCTGACCGCGGCCAGCGCACGCCGACGGCAGCCGCCATGCTGATTGACTTCCGGCCGCATGCCAGGCTGCGCGGCAACAACCCGGTCGACTTCGAGGCGTCGGTCAGCCCGCTGATCAGCGCGCTGGCCCAGGACCAGGCCGACCTGAGCGGGGTGCGGGTCGTCTGCGACTGGGTGCAGTACAAGGAGAACTTCCGCGACATCGTCGAGGTGCGGCCGATCCTGTCCTGCCCGGCTCCGGCCGAAGGGCATGACGGGCGTCCCGTCCCGGTCGGCGCTCCGCCCTATCACATGGAGATCGCCGTGGACGTCCGGCGCAGCGGCGAGGTGGCGCTCAGGGACCTGACGGCCGCCCGGCTCAGCCAGCAGCCCGCCGGGCGGATCTACCTGGAGGACTGGGGCCCCGGCGGCGACAGCTGCATCTGGGACTTCAACGCGCTCTACTGGTCCGCGCTGGAGCTGTGGGAGAAAGCATCCGGCCGGAGCTATGAGCAGGCGCTGCCCGGCGGCGAGAGTGACGCCCGCAATCGCGGCGCGGCGCGGGAGCTGATCAGCGAGCTGTTCGCGCTGTGGGATCCGCTGGCCTCGTCGGGCGCGCTGCCGGAGGAGCTGTACGTGGCCGAACTCGGCGTCGGCAATGGCAGCCAGGCCAAGGTGTTCCTCGACGAGTTCCGCGAGCTCGACCGGGCCCACGGCAGCGGCTACTACCGGCGCTTGCACTACCTCATGTGCGATTACTCGCAGTACGTGCTCGATCTAGCCAGGGAGACAGTGGCTGCTCATGCCAGCCACGTGAGCTCGGTCTCGCTTGACGCGACCCGGCCGAGCACCTCACTCGGCTTTCTCCGGGGCAAGGCCTTCCTGCTCTACATCTCCAACGTCTACGACAACCTGCCCACCGATGAGGTCGCCCAACTCGGCGGGCAACCCTACTACGTGCACACGAGGGCCTACTTCCCGCCTGCCGCGGCAGCGGATCTAGCAGCATCGGTGTCGGCCGCTCCCGAGGAGCTGCCCGGCCTCACCCGCCGGCTGCTGCGACTCGGCCCGTCCGAGCTGGCTGACGCCGCGCCCGGGCAGGTCAGCGACGTCGGCGCTGCGGTGAGGTTCTGGCAGCAGGCCTGGGCAGCGCTGCGGCTCGAGGAGCGTTACGTCCCGCTGACCGGCTTGGACCTCTACCCGCTCGCCCCCTCGGTGAGCGGCGAGGTGCTGCGGCCGCTGCTGGAGTCCGGTGCGGATATCCGGATGCATGTCAGCAACGGCGCCGTGGCCAGCTTCGTCGACAGCCTCCCGCTCCTGCACCCGTTCGGGAAGCTCGTCTGCCACGACTTGTTCGTCACCGGGGTAGCGGGCTACCGGACCAGCTTCCGTGGCCCGGGCAAGTACGACGGATCGGTGGTGAACTGGGTGAACTGGCTGCTGCTTGCGCACGTCGGCCGCCGCCGGGGGTTCGAGGTGCAGTTTGCGCCGTTCCGCCACCGCGCTGGCAGGAACATCGTGACGATGACCGCACAGGCGCGGGACTGACATGGCCCGCGGATCCGTGCTGGCCCGCCTGCCAACGCTGCCCACCACCGTCGTCGGCTCCTACCCGGTGCCGGAATGGATGGAACGGCTCAAGACCGAGTACTTCCGCGGCCGGATGAGCTACCCGCAACTGCTCGACGTGCATGAGATGGCGATCAAGGCCGCCCTGCACGACCAGGAACTGGCCGGGATCGACATCGTGTCCGACGGGGAACTGCGCCGGGACAACGACATCGACTACTTCCTGGCCCGGATTCCCGGCATCGAGATCAGGAACGCAGCGAAGGATTTCTACTTCGACTACTACGAGGCGACACTGAGCGAGCCGCTCCCGGAGACGGAGGGCACGCCGCTCCGGCTGGCGGAGGACTTCGCGTTCACCGCCGCCCACACGTCCGCCCCGATCAAGTTCTCCTTCACCGGGCCGTTCTCGCTGGCCCACCGGGTTGGCGGGAACGCCTACCCGGACCGGCGGGAACTCGCCCTGGCCGTGGCCTGGGTGCTCAACGCCGAGGCCCGGGCGCTGGCCGAACGCGGGGCGGAGCTGCTGCAGATCGACGAGCCGTTCCTAGCGGGCTATCCGGAAGCGGTGGAGGCGGCCATCGAGGCCATCAACGTCGTCACCGCTGATGTGCCGGTGACCTGGGCGCTGCACGTCTGTTACGGCAACCGCTACGCCCGCCCGCTGTGGCAGGGGCACTACGACTTCCTGTTTCCCCCGGTACTCGGGGCCAAGGTCGACCAGCTGGTGCTGGAGTTCGCCCGGAAGGGCTATGCCGACCTTCCGGTGGTGCAGAAGTCCGGCTGGGACCGTGATATCGGCCTCGGCGTCATCGACGTCAAGAGCAGCGAGATCGAGACGCCGGGCCTCGTCGCGGACCGCATCCGCCATGCACTCGACCTGGTGCCGGCGAGCCGGCTGATCATCAACCCGGACTGCGGGCTGCGCAATCTGCCCGGCGCGGTGGCCAGGGCCAAGCTCGCGGCCATGGCCGAAGGCGCCGCCACCGTCCGCCAGGAACTACCCAGGGAGCCTGACCCATGAGCCAGTCTGATGCGCTAGCTCGGTCAGGGGATCAGGACGGCCCGCCGGTGCGGGGGCTGCCCGCACCGGGACCATCCTTCGGCGGCCCGGGCCAGCGGCAAGGCTTCCCGGTCCGTGGTGAGCCGCCCGGCCGCAGCGTGGGCAAGGATCGCGCGCAGCGCGGTGGCCTGCTGGCTGTGACTAAGAGCGTTGTTGGTGTAACCAAGGACGGACAAGGGCCCGCTGCGCAGCACGGCCGACCCCAGGCAGGCCCGCGGGCCGGCTGACGAGCCGAGGTTGACCAGGCGGCCCTGTGGCGACAGGACCTGTGTGGCCGCCTCGGCTGGCCTGCCCCACAGCGGGTCCAGGATCAGGTCCACCCGTCCGGCGGTGGCTTCGGCCAGCCGGCCGGTGATCGTGTCCAGGTCGTCACCGCCGAGATCGGCGACGGCGTCCGCGCCGAGATCGGCTGCCCGGGCGCGGCCGTGGCTGTCCCGGCACGCCGCGATAACGCGGCCCGCGCCGAGCAGCCGAGCGGCCTGGATCGCGACCTGCCCGACCGTGCCGCTCGCGCCGAGAACAAGGACGTGCTCGCCTGGCTGTAGCCTGCCTCGCCAGGTCAGCGCCATCCAGGCGGCGATCGCGGACAGGCCGAGCGCGGCCGCGAGATCGTCGGCGATGCCGTCGGGCAGCGCCACGACCGCAGTCTCAGCGGCCAGGCACCATTGCGCCATGGCGCCGTCTCCGGGCGCCATCCCGGCGTCGCAGCTGAACCAGACCCGCAACCCGGCCGGAATCGTGTCACTGGCCTCGATGATCCCGGTGCCCTGGGCACCGGGCGCGTAGGGCAGGGCCGGCGGCCCGAAGTACGACGTGCCGGATGCGCAGAGCAGGTCGAGCGGGTTGACCGGTGCCGCCTGGACCCGGATCAGCGCCTGGCCGGGTGCCCGCCGCGGCACCGGGCGGTAGGCGTACCGCGGCGGCTCGCCGTGCCGGGAGATCACCGCAGCCCGCATCTCGCCCTGCCCGCCCGGCTGGTCAGGCTGGCTGGTCACCCTGGCCGCCGCCTTTCCACTGGGCGGAGCCCGCGTCCCACTCGGTGTAGGTATACGGATTGTCGAGCACATTCGTTTCCGGGATGTCCGGGTGCATCCCCTCGGCCCAGGCATCGGGCCCGAGCTGGCCCATCAGGTACTCGACCGTCTCCTCCACCACCTGCCGCGCCCGGCCCAGGTCCACGCCGACCAGCCGGTGGTCGTACTTCACCACCCGGCCGTTCACCACCACCGTATGAACGTCGCCGCGCTGTGCCTGGAACGCGACATGCCCGTACGGGTTGAGCACCGGGAACATCACCGGTGAGGCATCGTTCTTGATCAGCACCACGTCGGCCTTCTTACCCTGGTCCAGGCTGCCGGTGACCGAGTCCAGCCCCAGCGCCTTCGCGCCGCCGCGGGTGGCCCAGTCCACCACGTCTTCGGCGCGCAGGTGGCAGTGGGTGACGGTCTCCTGGTTGCCGTGCGCCTCCAGGTGCTCACGGGACCGGTCCGCGCCCAGCGTGGTCCGCATGGCGGAAAAGAGATCACCGCTCCACCACACGCTGGTGTCCATGGACAGCGAGACGGGAATGCCGTGCTCGCGCAGCCGCCAGGTGGGCGGGTAACCCTGGCCGGCGCTCTGCTCGCTTTCCGTGGACACCGACGCGGTGCCCCCGGTGGCGGCGATCCGGTGATAGGAGTCGCGGGTCAAGGTGGCCGCGTGCACGTAGATGGTGGCGGGAGTCATGAACCCGTTCTCGTGCATGAGCCGGATTCCGTCGTCGTTGGTCGCGCCCCAGACCCCGGCATGGGTGGTCACCGGCACCCCTAGCTCGCGGGCGACCTCGAAGGCGGCCTTCTCCGGGAACGCCGGGTCGCCGGTGACGTCGAAGGCCATCTGGAAGCCGAGCATGTCATTGCCGCTGCCGAAGCGCCTGGTGACGAAGTCGCGGAACTCGGGGGCGGTGGACCACTCCCACGGACCCTGCTGGATGTTGCCGTAGGCCAGCACGAACCGGCCCGGGACCTCGGCCAGCGCATCCACCGCGGCGTCCGCGTGCGCCACCGTCTGCAGGCCGTGCGACCAGTCGACCGTGGTGGTCACGCCGGCGTCGACGGCCTCGATCGCGGACAGCAGGTTCCCCGCGAAGATGTCCTCCGGCCGGAAGACCTTGCCCCACTGCAGGTAGTACCAGACGAAGTACTGGGTGAGCGTCCAGTCTGCGCCGTAACCGCGCATCGCCGTCTGCCACATGTGCCGGTGGGTGTCGATCATGCCCGGCATGACGATCCCGCCAGTCGCGTCGATCTCGGCAGTCCCGTCCGGCACGGCGAGCGCGGGGCCCACGCCCGCGATGTGCTCACCGATGATCAGGACATCGGCGCCGTGATGCACGTGATGGGCATCGTCCATGGTCAGCACGGTGGCATTGCGGAATACCAACGGCCGACCCGGCGTCAGATCAGGGCTAGCTGCGGATGTCATGACGGACCTCCACTCTGAGGCTGGCGAGGGCGTTCTTACGGACAGGTGTCCTTAGTCGGTCACCGGTAGCCTGACCGGAAGCGTGTCCGCATCGTCATGGCGCTGTCAAGCACTGACTACCTGGCCACCTGACCCCAGTTAAGCGACCCGAACAAGGAGCCGCCATGGCCACTGTTGCCGCGGTCATCGCATCTACCCACCACCCGTTCTACTACCGCGCGAGCAGGTCGGCCGGCCCGGATCGGCCGCCGTTCGCCGACGAGTGGGTGGCCAAGATCGAGACGTTCCGGCGTACCCTGACCCGGGCCAGGCCGGACGTGCTGGTCATGGTGGGCTCTGACCATTTCCATCAGCTGTGGCTGGACAATATGCCGCAGTTCCTCATCGGCAAGGCGCCATACTACGACGCGAACTTCTACAACGAGGAACGCGAATTCGGGCTGCCCCGGATGTTCCTGAAGGGGCACGAGGAGCTGTCGGCGTATCTCCTCCGGGAAGGCATCGATGCCGGATTCGACCTGGCGTTCAGCAACGAGCTGCGGATCGACCACAGCATCACCTGCCCGCTGATCACCCTGCGGCCGGAGGCGGACCTGCCCATCGTGCCCATCTACACGAACATCTTCGCCCCGCCGATGCCACCGCCCCGGCGCTTCGTGGAGCTGGGCCGGACCATCCGCCAGCTGGTCGAAGCCTGGCCGGGTGAGCAGCGGGTGGCGATCATCGGCACCGGCCACCTGTCCCTGGAACTCGGCGGCCCGCGGCAGTTCGGCCCGCACGGCCCGGACCCGGAATTCGACCGGAAGGCGATCGGCTGGATCGCATCCGGAGACCTTGGCTCAGCGCTGGCCGAAGTCAGCCTGGACAGCCTCTGGGAACCCGGCAACGCCACCCACGGGTTCATGGACTTCATGCTGATGATGGGGGCAGCCGGAGCGAACGTGCAGGCGGACTACACCGACTCACTCGACCTGTTCCACACAATGGAGGCCTACTTCACCTGGTACCCGGACGGGACGGGCGCGCCGTGAGCAAGTACCTGCTGAACAAGTTCCTGTACACCATCGACCGCGATCCGGAACTGGTCGAGCGGTACCGGGCGGACCCGCGCCGAACGAGAGGCTCTCGCGACTCACGACTACGTCCGGCTGTTCGAGCTGGGGGCGCATAATTTCCTGACGCTGACCCTGTTCATCGCCCTGTTCGAGCGTGACTATGCGGAGCCGCTGGGCTTCCAGCGGGAGTACGCATCGCGCCTGCGCCACTGGACCGTGCCTTACCCGGACATCGCCACCTGACCGCCGGGGCTCACGGCTTCACCCAGGCTCATGCCGTGCTGCCCGGGTCGCGGACCGCGCCGCGAGCAGGCGGGGTGAAGATGCTGTCGGCCTGTTCCGCCAGCATTGTCATCTCGTACGCGACCAGGTCGAGGTCGGCTGCGGCGGTGGCGACCGCGGCGAGGCTCGATCCGTCATCGATCGCCATGATCACGATGGTGCCCCGTTCCATGGCGACCAGGGCCTGGGTGACGGCACCGCCGTCGAATATCCGGGCTGCGCCATCGGCCAAGCTGATCAAGCCAGAGGTGATCGCGCAGAGCTTCTCCAGATGGCCGGGCTGTATACGGTCGGACGCTGCCACCGGGACGCCGTCCGAGGACACCACGAGGGCGTGCAGTACCTCGGGAACACGCTCGGTGAAATCGGTGATGAGCCGGTCGAGGTCCTGCGGATGGAGGGCCGGATCCACGTGCTCCCCTCTCAGTCATCCTGGGCCGACTGCTTCGCGTCGCGGTCCATACCGGTCACCGCCCTGGCCCGACGGGAGCCCCGCTGGAAGCTGGCCAGCCTGTCCAGCGCGATCTGCGCCGGTTCGGCCGCCGGGGCTTGCCGGGGCTCCCGGTCGACCGCGGCGCCGGGGACGAGGTTGGCCTGCGGAGTCCGCCGCGGCAGGCCGGCCGGGGCCGGGGCACCGGCCGGGGCCGGGGCACCGGCCGCCGGGGTGCCGACCGCCATCGCGGCAGGCCAGCCGCCACCGGGAGCGGCCCGGGATGCCGAGGCCGCGGCCGGCTGCCCGGCCGGCGGCGGCTGGCCGGCTTGCGGCTCGCTGGGCCGGCGCAGGTCCCTGTCGCGGGTTTGGAAATAGTCGGATTCGACGGATTCGAAGATGGGCAGCGTGCCGCCCAGCTCCGCACCCGCCGGCTCCGGCACGGTCACGGCGAAGGAGGCGGCTGGGGCCGGGGATGGCAACGGCGCGCCCAGCGGCAGCGGGACTGCATCGGGCATGGCGATCTCCGGCCCTACGGCGGACTCCGGCCCGGCGGCGAACCGGGGAGCTGAGGGCCACGGATCCGCGGCCGCAGCCACGGCGTCAGCTCCCCCGCCGGCTCCGGCCTGCAGGACTTCGCCAGTTTGTCCCGGCCCGCCGCCGGGCCTGGCGTCCCGCGAGATCAGCGCGGCGGGAAGGTGCACCTCGGCGGTGGTACCGCCGCCCGGCCGCAGCCCCAGCGCCACCTTGATGCCGTGCCGCGCCGCTAGGTGCGCGACCGCGAACAAGCCCATCTGCCGGGCGACCGCCCCGTCCGCGAGGGACGGGTGGGCCAGCCGCCAGTTGAGCTGCCTCAGCTGCTCCTCGGGCAGGCCCATTCCGCCGTCGGTAATGTTGATCAGCGAGTCGCCGCCGCGCACGGTGTGCCCGAGAACGATTACCCGGGTCGTCTCGGGCGAAAACGTGGTGGCGTTCTCCAGCAGCTCGGCGACCAAGTGCACGATGTCGGCCGCAGCGCTCCCGCTGACCGAGACACCCTGCTGGACGTTGAGGGAGACCCGGTCGTACTGCTCGATCTCGGACACTGCGGCCCGAAGCACGTCCACCAGGGTGACCGGCTCGGTCCAGCGGCTTGGTGTCTCGTGGCCCGCGAGGACGAGCGCGCTGTCCGAGTTGCGCCGCATCCGGGTGGCCAGATGATCCATCTGGAACAGGCTGGCCAGCCGTCCCGGGTCTTCCTCACGGAGTTCCAAGCTGTCGATCAGCCCCAGCAGCCGTTCCAGCAGGGAATGGCTGCGCCGGAAGAAACTGGCGAATACGGCGCTGACGCTGCCGCGCAGCCGGGCCTCTTCCCCGGCGAGCCGCACCGCTTCCCGGTGCACCCGGTCGACGGCGCGGGCGACCTGTCCGATCTCGTCGGTGGACAGCACGGCGATCGGCATCACCGGGAGAGGGCTTCCGGAGTTCCCCGCCACGCCCAGCGCACGGACCTCCGCGGGCAGGCGTGCCCCGGCGACATCAAGAGCGGCTGCTTCAAGCCGTCGCAGCGGGCGCACCATGGACCTGGCAATGATCATGGTGGCCAGCAAGACAAGGATCAAGGCGGCCAGTGCCGCGCCGCCGGTGATTATCGCGGAGCGCATCGCGCTCCGCTGCAGGGCCTTGGCGTAGGCCGTGATCCAGGCCGCCAGCTGCTGCTCGGCATGGCGCAGCCAGCCGACGGTGTAGGACATCCCGGCCTGCCACTGCTGGCTGGCGGGGGCGCCGAGGGAGAGCGCGCCATTGCCGGCCGCCGTCGCGCGCTGTTCCACCGCCCGGGCCTGCCCGGCCGGCGGGCCGGCCAAGGTGTCGGTGAGGGCCCGGCTCTCCTCGGGGGTCGCCGAGCTGCGGAACGATACGAGGTCACTGGCCTGATGCGCCTGGGCGATGTTCAGCGCGGTGAGCGCACCGGGTCCGAAGTGGCCCTCGGCGAGCGCCGCGCCGAGGATGGCCTGCTGCTGCGAGGCTTGGTCCTTCATCCTGGAGAGCGAGCCGAGCGTGCGCACGCTGGTGATGAGCGCGGAGTTGCCGCTCAGGTCGGCGATGCCGTCGTTGACCGTTGACAGGCCAGCCGTCGCTGCGGAATAGCCGTTGATCACGGCCAGAGCGGGAGCCTGGCTCTGCGCCGCGTGCCTGCGCAGGCCAGGCAGTTCGGCGATGCTGGCCAGGACCGTGGTCACGCTGGCCCGGGTCTGGGCCCCCGTCCGCGATGAACGCGGCCGTGTCGGCCCGCTCGTCCTCCATCGCCTGCGCTAAGCCGGTGACCTGCTGGCCGAGCGCCGCGAGCCGGCCAACCTTACCGTAAGCCTCAGCACTGCGCGTCGCGTGAGTGACCCCAAGCCCGGTGAGCGCCAAGCCCAGCACCGTCGGAATGGCCACCAAGACGATCAGTCGGCAGGCCACCCGCCAGTTCCGCGGGGCCAGCGCCGAGCCTGCGCCACGCTCGGCGGGCAAAGCGCCGGGAGGGGCGGCATCGGCAGAACTGGACTGACTCATTGCGCGTCCTCGCTGATCTCGGAATCTGCTTTCGAGGCAACGGAATTCTCCAGGCCACCCTAGACAAGGGGCGAGAAGATCACCTTTTCCCCCGTTCCTCCCAAAGACGATACCTCTGGGCTTGTCTGCCGGGATACCGTCCCGCCAGGGCGTCCGTGACTGCCCAGTGCGACAGCGACGGCCGGCCCGTTACGACCGCAAGCTAGCCGAGCACAGATCGGGGTGATCGGCAGGCGCAGCAGACCAAGATCATCGCCTGGAGCGGGCAAGAGATGGCATGACGACAGCCAGGCCGTCAGTCGCCGGCCTGGCTGCCGCCGGCCGGCCGTGATGAGGTGAGGGACGCGAATACAACAGTGGAGCTGAGGTAATGGCCGGTGGCGTGGTCGAAAGCGCCGCCGCACGTTATCAGGTGCAGGGTCGCGTAGCCGGTCGCGCCGTAAACGGCTTTCGCCGGGAAACTGGATTTACGGTATTGGCGTACGCCGGTGACGCGGAAAACAGCGGTGATCCCGTCGGCGAGCGTCACATCGATCCTGTTCCCGGGGCGGAGGGCTCCTAGGCGGAAGAAGACAGCAGGCCCGTGGTAGCCGTCGAGGTGACCTTCGATGACCGACGCCCCGATCTGGCCGGGCGTGGCCGAGTACTTGAACCATGCGGCCTCACCGGGCCTCGTGTAAAGCGACGGGACCTGGATCGTGCCGTCGGAGTTGACTCCCAGGTGCAGCAGTTTGGAGCTCACGCCAATGGCCGGGATATCGACGGACACCGGCAGTGAGCGTCGCAGCGATGGCCCTCGGGCTTTGCCTGCGGGCCCGGCAGCGCCTGCTGCCGCCAGCGAGGGCTGCGGCGCGTGCTCCTGGGCAGTGACCGCGACGCCGACAGCGGCGGCCCCGCCCACGATGAGAAGGACGCCGACCACCCCGGCAACGCGGGCACGTAGGCTTCCTGACGTGCTGGCCTGGGGGGCGTACTCGCTCTGCGGCCAGGACATGACTACGCGACACCCGGCTATACGCCGCCACTCCGCATCCCCCAATGCCGTCCGTCCCTCCGTCTTCCCCAGGGTGCTTTAATCGCGTAGCCTAATATTTCAGTGATGAACAGGCCATTTCATGTCTGTGCCGTCTATGGGCTTTACTTTTATGGCCGTTGGTCCTTCCGGGGATCTGCCTTCGGTCGGCGCGGGCAGTGACCGGTCCGGCCGCGATTTCTCTTCCGATGCCGGGACAGGGAAACGGGTCCGGCACCTGCCGGACGCATAAGGAGGTCCCATGACGATGCGCACAACCACCATGGGGACGGGCCTCAGTGCGAGGTTGACCGCCGCCTGCTGCGTCACCTTGGCCATAGTCGCTTCCGCGTCAGTCTCGGCCTGCACGGCGTCCTCGCCCTCGCCGACACCGACTTCATTCTCACCCGGAGTATCCGGCTCGGCAACACCGACCATCCGGCCTAGCGGTACGGCCAGTGCCACCACGCCGAGCGCGAGCGCCAGCCCGTCGGCAACGCCGAGCCCGTCGGCAACCTCAAGCCAGTCGGCAACGCCGAGCCCGTCGGCAACCTCAAGTCAGTCGGCCACAACGTTCCCTACCGCTGCCCCGGCCACTGGCGGCGGTGGCACGGCCGGATTCCAGGACACCCTGCTCTTGGGTCTCGGCGGAGCGGCGATCCTGGCCGGCGCCGGGAGCATCGCCTACCGCCGAAAGGTCATCAGGAACCGCTGACACACGGTGGCCTCGTCCAGCGGGGAAGCTATGGCAGCCGAGCGTAGGGATGAGTGACGTAGTCCGTATCGGCGAGCAAGCCCCAGGCGAGAGCACCTGCTGCCGGTGCTCTTTCCCCAAGCTCCGAAGTCCTTATCTTGCACATAGGACCGGAGGATTCCTTGATGGCGAAGCTCTCGAAGGATTCGCGCACTGGCGGGATAATCAGATCTCCCGCATGCGTTCCGAGCTGTCCACCGAGGACCACGCACTCAGGGTTGATGACGATGCAAAAGGTGGCAATGGCTCTGCCGATATGCCGGCCTGCGTCCCGGAAGATGCGATTACTTGCCGGATCTCCGCGGTTGGCCGAAGCGATCAGGTCCTCAATGGTGGCTGGGGCTTCGGACCTACCGAAACCGCGGTGAGCAACTGTTGCCTGCTCCAGGAGGTAGGCGGAGCTGATGAGAGTCTCAAGACAACCACGGTTGCCGCATCGGCAAACCAGGCCGGCCGGATCCATGGACAAGTGACCTACCTCGCCAGCTACGCCGCGCCACCCGTGCATGATGCGTCCGTCGGTGACGATGCCTGATCCGACACCCACGGACATTTTAAGATAAATCATGCTGGCAGTGTCCCTGCCAGCGCCATACAGATACTCGGCATAGGCGGCGAGGTTGGCCTCGTTGTCTACAGCCACGGGAGCCATTAAAGCATTACTTAGCTGTCGACCTGGCCTAGCTCCTTCCCAGCCATGCAGAATCGCAGGGGTAAAAATCTCCCCCGTGCCGGGCAGCACAGGTGCCGGTATGCCGAGACCTGCCGAGATTATGGGCTCCTCGCCGAGTCCGTGCTCCTCAATGAGCTCGGTTATCAATCGAATAGTCGTCTCTAGCCAAGTGCCACGACGGTCGGCACCGGAGTCGGATGATTCCGCGAAGACGGTCTTACTTTTAGCCAGAGCACGGACGCAGACTAAAATGTGGTCCTGACCGAGCTCTACGCCGATGGCCAAGCCCGGAAGTTCCCTGACAGTTATGCGCTGTCCTCGCCGGCCGGCAGTGTCATCGCTGATGCCTACCGCACCTTGTGCCTCCAGCTCACGTATCAAGGTCGAGACCGTGGCCGGAGAAAGCCGAGCAAGCTTAGCTATTCTTGCCTGGCTTGCTTCCCCTTGCAGCGCGGCGACATGACGCAGTAGCCGTTGCATGGTGGCTTCCCGTACGGATCTTGACCCGTGCGGGTCGACGTGGGACCGCGGGGGCATGACCGGCCCTCCCTGCCCGGGCTATCGCTGTAGATGAACTTCCCGGGCGACAGATTTGACCATAGAGCATTCGAAATGAACGGTCAAGATGTGACTCAAATCACATGACTAACTACATTGGTTAGAAAGGAAACCAGCAGTGGGACCAAGTAGATGGAGTCATTTATATTAAAGTAAGTTTCTGTCTCTGAGTATATCGATAGTTCAGATTTGTTAACTAGCCGTGGTTGCGCATGCGACTGCGCCGGTCCACGCTAGATAAGAGCGCCAGCCGTCACACCCGGCGCGAGCCGGGAGTGACTGCTATAGCGCAGTCCGCGACAGAATGTTAGCAACCGGCGAGGTGGACAATGGGCGCGACCATTACGACGATGTGGTATCTCACCGGTGCAATCACGGGCTGGGGAATTACATTACGTTGGGCTGCCAGGGAAATATCCCGTATCCGAGAACGTACCGGATACTGGCAAAGTGAGGCAACAAAGGCTCGTGGCGAAGCACTGCGACTTGCCCGGGAGACCGCTACTTACGCGGCTGGTTGCAAGCAAGGCCGAGAGGAGGTAATCAGTCTCGTGCCGTTGCTTATCGGGTCTGCCACCCATGGGCCTGCCGATATTGGCGACAGCCAGCAGCTGAGCGGGCGATACGCTACTGACGTCTCCTCGCAGGCGCCGACTTCAACGCAGTAACCAACAATGTCGAGGGCGGGACACGTGGCGCTGCTGGCGCTGCCATCTGGCCCGGCGTCGATGGGCGATTTAGAGGGTTGAGAATGGACTACAACGGAAACCCAGGCCTGCCGTCCGGGCAGCTGTACGTGATGCAGCTGCCCGGACGGGAGGCCAGACGTCGTATCAAAGAGACTTACGAGCAGGCAGAACAGCGTAAAGAAGAGCGCCGGCGGAGGATTATCCAGCGGGTGCTGATTGACGCGCGGAAGCTGGATCTCGTTGTCGACGAGTGCGAGGTGACCGCAGACCCCGATCTTCGGCAAGATCTGCTTGGGCAAGGCCTTTCAGCTAGCATCCACGGCCTGGATGTCGTGGCCGGAGAGCATTTCGTTGAAGACCCAGAAGGCTATCTCGTGGACGTGAAAAGGCCGCCGGGTTGGGACATCGAAGCCGGCCTGGAAGCGCTTCGTGGAGACGCCGCCTCGCTCAAGACTTTCCTTTCCGCCGAATCTCGGATGCTGGCCGATCTCGGTCTGCCGCCGAACGCCGTCGCTCGAACGCGGAGCGCAATAGCCTATGTAATCGTCGAGGCGCACACCAGGATCCCTGACGAGCTGAGCGGTCAGCTGTCGGAACTTCGGAGTGAACTCCTGCAAGACCGCGAGCGACTGCAGGATCCGATGGCCCAGCATAGGATCTGGCGTCGATTGACCAGAGTGCTTGAGGCGTTTGGCGGCATCCTGGTTATCGTCGGCGCTCAGTTCACCGGTGGAATCGCAGTTCCAGTAACAGCAGGCCTCTCGGTCTACGGCAGCGTGCTGTCCCAAGCGGTCGGCATTGAAGTCTTGAAGGTGGGTATGAAGCGGGCCCGGCGCGAGGGGGCACGAAGAGTTGGGCCGTAATCGAGGTAGCCCACGAGCTGCAGGTCGCCGTGATCAGGCGTCTAGCCATTCGCCGACTCGACCTCAAGGAGAACGGCGGAGCCTGGCACCGGGGTACTGCGTTCGCGATCGTTACCCGGCCTGCGTGCGCAGAGAGATATCGTCAGACTCGGCGATGCTGTCAGCCTCGACAGCTCGCAGTCCTTCGCCCAGGCGCTCGCGCGCCTGCCGCAAGAGCTTGAGCGAGTTGGTGAAGGTGCTCTGGGCAGCGGCGCGCTCCGGATCGGCGCCATGCTCTTCAAGGAGGTGCGCCTGAAGGGCGGCGGCGACCTCGTCGACGGCCTTCAGCGCATGGTAGATAGCCCGGTCCCGTGCAGTGTCGTCAACCATGCGCTCCAGTATCCCGCCAGCCTGCCAGACCGCCCGTGTACTGGACACGCTCAGGTCCCTGGAGCACGGTCGGATGGGGCCGGAGCCTCCTCGACGGCTTCCTCGCCAGCACCGGGCTCGACCTCACACCCTTTGTAACACCCACCATTGAAGATCTTTAGTTGCTCCTGGGAAACGGTCTTGGGATGCTTCGCACATGTCTTCCCTCCCGGCGACGTTCGCCGAGGACGTCATCGACCAGCCAGCCCGGGCCCAGTTCGAGGTGTTTCTCGACGAGCACCGTGGGGCGCTCAATGGCTGCCTGGACGGGCTGACCGAGGAGCAGGTGCGCCGACCGCTGGTGCCCTCACGGACCACGCTGCTGGGCCTGGTGAAGCACGCGGCCTTCGTCGAGAAAGTCTGGTTCGACGAAGCCGTCACCGGCCGGCCGCGCGCCGAGATCGGCATCCCCGCGACGCCAGACGAATCCTTCATCCTCGATGACAACGACACCATCGCCACGGTCCAGCGAGCTCACCGCGAGGCATGCGAGTCAGCACGCCGCGCGACGTCATCCCTCGGGCTGGACGACATGGTCTACGGCAACCGGCGCGGCCCGCTCCCGCTGCGCTGGGTGTACCTCCACATGCTGCGCGAGCTCGCTCAGCACTGCGGGCACGCAGACATCCTGCGCGAGCAGCTCATCAACGAGTAGCGCTCTCGGCGTCCGCTCGTGCCGCTGGTCGCGTGGCTCCAATCTTCAGATGCCGGTCGAACCATGCTTGGGTTCGCTGGAGTGCGTCGAGCAGGTGCGCGCGCTCGACCGGCACGTGACCCTCCCGCGGGTAGACGACGAGCTCACACTCCGTACCGGTGAGCGCGATCGCGCCGAAGAGCTCCTCCCCCTGCCCCGCCGGTGTGCAGCGGTCCATCTGGCCCTGGATCACTAGCGTCGGCGTCGAACACCGGTGTGCGTGGAAGATCGGTGAGCGGTCGGGGAATTGGCCGGTCGGGTCGGACCAAGTGCCGTCGAGGATCATCTCGGCGTAGCCGGCAACCTGCGACGTGAGGAAGAACGACTGGTGGTTCGCGATGACCGAGAAAGCGACGGCTGCCTTGAATCGATCGGTCTGGGTGACGGCCCATCCGGACATGAAGCCGCCGTATGACAGACCGGAGATGCCGAGCCGATCGGGGTCGGCGACCCCATCGGCGATGCACCGGTCGACGCCCGACATGATGTCCTCGAAGTCCTTCCCGCCGCAATCGCCGATGACGGCCTGGGCGAACGCGTGGCCCCGGCCGGTGCTCCCTCGCGGGTTCGGCAGCAGGACCGCGTAACCGGCCACGGCGAGCAGGACCGCGTTCGGTTCCGAGTCGGAGAACACGGCGTTCCAGCACCACGTCGGCCCTCCGTGCACGAGCACGAGCATCGGAAGGGGGCCTGCTGCACCAGCCGGGGTCAACAGCCGCCCCTCGATCTCGAGGCCATCGGTCGAGGTCCAGCGGATGGTACGGACATCGGGGAACTCGACCCCATCGGTGATCTCGTCGTTGAAGGAGGTGAGACGGACCCAGGTGCCGCCGCCGGGGTCGAACCGGGCGAGCTCCGGCGGCACGCCGTGCGCCTCGTGGGTCGTCATGACGACGGCGCCGCCGTCCGCGACGGCCACCTGCGGCTTGCAGACATCGGCGCCGATGTACTCCTGGCCGGCCCAGACTTCGTCGCGCCCTCCATCGAGCCGGATCCGTCCCCAGGCCGTGCCGGTCCCGTCCATCCGACCGTAGGCGAGCGACTCCTCATCGCACCAGGTTGCGACGCCGACCGTCTCGAGCCCCGGCCAAGGGTCGGAGACGGCGCCGTTCGAGAGGTCGACGACCAAGACGCTCCCGTTGAGCAGCGCGGGGTCGCTGGAGTAGCCCTCGATCACCGAGGCGTGCCGTCCATCCGGCGACAGAGCGAGTCCCTCGAGCTGCCACCGCGGCTCGTAAAGGATTTCCGCGGTGCGGGCCTGGAAATCGAGGCGGGCGAGCTTCGACCGGTACCAGCCGTTGCCGGTCGGGTTCTCCGCGACGACGGCGACGGCCGTGGGGCCCAAACCGTCCCAGCCGACCTCCCACACGCTCCATCCGGGAGGGCCCACCTCGGTCACGTCACCCGTCGTCAGATCGACCATCAGCAGGCGGCGCCACGCACCGCTCGAACGTCGGATCCCCTGCTCGAGTTCCGACGCGCCGCCAGTGACGAATGTCCCGGACACCTCCCGGGAATACGAGCCCGGATCGGCGGCGACGACCAGCAGACGGTGACCGTCGTCCGACCAGACCAGCTGCTCGGCCGATCCCGGGAAGCTCGCCGCGAGGGCCGGCTCCGCGCCGGGCACCATCGTGTAGGGGAGGTGGTGGCCGGCCAC
>WNGD01002296.1_pt1 | contig 19973 bp, 19 predicted proteins | sample 5400671 | NCBI WGS metagenome assembly WNGD01 (sample SAMN13153369, study PRJNA577476) | soil metagenome | isolation source: 40 cm soil or saprolite under grassland replicate 2 | place: USA:California | collected 2016-06-15 | reverse complement strand
CTCGAGGAGGAGCTTCTTGAGCTTCGCGTCGGCACGGTCCCCGACGACCTTCGCCTGCGCGTTCTGCAAGCTGGCCTCGGCCTCGCGCACCTTCACCGCGAAGGGCGCCGGGTCGATCTTCGCGACGCGCTGGCCCTTCTTGACCGGCGCGTTGAAGCCGACGTCGAGCGCCTGGATCGGGCCCGAGACATAGGTCCCGACCTGCACGGTGGTGACCGGGTTCACCGTGCCGGTGGCACTGACCACATGCTCGATCGGTCCGCGGTCGACGGTGATGGTCACGTAGCCGGCTGGCGCCGTGCTGCCCGCCGGCCAGAACCAGACGGCGTACGCGGCGGCGCCGGCAAGGGCCGCGGCGGCGACGATGGCCGCACGTGGTATGCGCCGTCGCGGGGGGGGCGTGGGGGGTGCCTCGGGCTCGTCGAGGATTGCCAGGTCTTGTGCCGGTGTGCTCATGGTGTCGCTCCGTCGCCGCCGCCTGCCACACGCGCTCGCGCCCGGCGGCGACCGGCGCGGCGGCCGCCCTGAGCGTCGGCTGCTGGCGGAGAGCGATCTCGATGCACTCCTCGAGCGTCTTGCGCTCCTCGGCCCGGACCAGGACCGGGAGTGCGAGGAAGGCGACGGCGAGGCGCCGGCGCATCACGTCGTCCTCCGGCGGCGGACCCGCCGCACGTGGCCGACGGCGATCGCCTCCGCGGGGAGGCTGACGCGGCGCGGCAGGCCGGGGGCGCGACGAGGAGCGACATTTAGATTACTGGCTGCCGGGGCGCGGGCGAACCTGTCAATGCCGCATCGCCGGGGCCGCGCGAAAGCATCGTCTCGGGATCGCGGCGGGCCTCATCCTCCGATGGCGAACGGCGTGACGCCGAGGTTGACATTCGGCACCGAGGCACGGGCCGCCCGTGTCGATCTGGGCCTTCCGCCGCGAACCCGCAAACGGTCGCTGACGACGGCCGCCGACCCGCCTCCCGCGGTCCGCTGCAGCTAACGCAGCGCGGCGATCCCCGTCGGCCGACCGCCCCGAGGGCAGAGAAACATCTCCTCCGGGTGACACGGATGTGGGGCCGAGACCGTCTCGACGCTGTCGACCAGGCGCGATCCGCGTAGCGGGGGAGCACCCGCCAGCCGAACCCGGTATTGCGCGGGTCGGCGGACGAAGTCAGAGCTACAACACACACCATAAACCGTCCGCAACAGGAGGGCGGAGTCATGAGAGCGTACCGTTCGCCCACGCCGGCTCCGCATGGCCGCCCGCGGCTGGCGCGCGCGAGGACGAGCCGGCGCGCTGCGGAGCCGCAAGCAGCCCCACCGGCTCGCGCCGCCAAGGCGCTGCTGCTGGCTGAGCTCGTTGCGCATCTGCGGCAGGGGCGCACCCAGCTTCGCGACGAATGGGTGCGGCGGATCGGCGAGGCGCGGCTGCTCACGGCGATGAGCCAGGAGGAGATCTTCGCGGAAGCGACGTCCGTCTACGACAACTACCTCGATGCCCTGGAGACCGGCACCCTCGAGGCGCTGCAGGCCTACGCCGGGCAGCTCTCCGAGCGCATCGTGCCGCGCGGCGTGGAGACCCGCGAGGTGGTCGGCATCGTGCTGCTCCTGCGCGACGTGCTGGCCCGCTCGCTGTTCGTCAATTACCGCGCCGACTCCCAGCTGTTGAACCGGGTCCTCGACGCCTACGAGCCCGCCGCAAACCGCATCGCGACCACCGTGGCGGCGGGGTTCGTGCACGAGCGCGAGCGGGTGATCCGCGAGCAGCAGGAAGCCATCCGCGAGCTGTCCACGCCCGTGCTGCCGGTGCGCGAGCGGCTGCTCATCCTGCCGATCATCGGGCTCATCGACGCCCAGCGCGCCCGCCAGCTGACCGAGCAGCTCCTGCGCGCCATCCGCGCCAACCGCGCCAAGGTGGTCGTCATCGACATCACCGGCGTCCCGGCCATGGACTCCAACGTGGCGAACCACCTGGTGCGCACCGTGGATGCGTCGCGGCTCCAGGGCGCCAGGGTGATCGTCACCGGCCTGTCGCCCGAGATCGCCCAGACGCTCGTCACCATCGGCGTCGACCTGAGCAAGATGAACACCGTCGGGGACCTGCAGGGCGGCATCGAAGAAGCGGAGCGGCTGCTCGGGTACCAGGTGGTCCCGATCCCGGAGGCGAACCGCTAGCGAGGCCGCTTGGCCGGACGCGACGATGGGGGTACCGATCCTCAAACAGGGTCACTGCCTCATTGCAACCATCCAAGCGGCGCTGACCGACACGGATCTGCAAGGCCTCCGGGACGACTTGGTCGCGCAGGTCGGCAGGGATCGCGCCCGCGGGGTCATCATCGACATCACCGCGCTCGACGTGATGGACTCGTTCGCCGTCCGCACCCTGCGGGACATCGCCCGGATGGCGCGTCTCCGCGGGGCCGAGACGGTCATCGTCGGCATCCAGCCGGAGGTGGCGCTCTCGATGGTGGAGCTGGGGCTCACGCTGGAGGGCGTCAACACGGCGCTCGACCTGGAAGAAGGGCTGGCCTGCCTCGACGAGAGAACTAAGCGGGCGAACGGGGGAGGAGAGGCTCGTGCGCGGTGAGCGGCGCGGCGCGGTGCAACCCGCCGACCGTCCCCGCGAGCCTCGACCGAAGGGGCGCACATCGGCGGACCTGCCCGCCGAGAGCTCGATCCCGGTCCGCTCGGACGCGGACATCGTCTTCGCCCGCCAGAAGGGGCGAGAGCTCGCCGCGGCACTGGGATTCGCGGCGACCGACCTGACGCTGATCGCCACGGCGATCTCCGAGCTGGCGCGCAACATCGTGCTGTACGCCAAGCGCGGCCGGATCGTCCTGAAGGGCGTCGAGCGGGGCAGCCGACGCGGAATCATGGTGGTGGCCCGCGACGACGGTCCGGGGATCCCCAACGTCGCCCAGGCGCTGCAGAGCGGCTTCTCCACCTCGGGCGGCCTCGGCCTGGGGCTGCCGGGCGTCAAGCGGCTCACCGACGAGTTCGACATCGAGTCCGCGGCCGGCCGGGGGACGACCGTGACGGTGAAGAAGTGGCTGCGGTGACCACGGGGCCCATCGAGTGGGGCGTCGCCGCGGTGCCATTGGCCGGACAGACCGAGACCGGCGACGGCTACGTGGTGGAGCCCTTCGCCGATGGCGTCGTGGTGGCGGTGGTGGATGGGCTCGGCCACGGCCGCGAGGCGGCCGTGGCGACGCGGCTCGCGGTGGCCACCCTCCGGCAATTCCCCTTCGCGCCGCTGCCCGTCCTCTTCTCCCGCTGCCACGAGGACCTGCGCCAGACGCGCGGCGTGGTGCTGAGCGCGGCGTTGTTCCGCGCGCGCGAGCGGACGATGGCCTGGCTCGGGGTGGGCAACGTGGAAGGCCTGCTCCAGCGCGCGAGCCCGCGCGGGGGTCCGGCGGCCGAGACGCTCCTGCTCCGCCGCGGCGTCGTAGGGAGCCACCTGCCGCCACTGGGAGCCGCGGCTCTCGCGGTGCATCCGGGGGATACGCTCATCCTCGCCACGGATGGGGTCCGCCGCGATTTCGCCCAGGACCTGCCCCGCGGGGTCCCGCCGCAACGGGCGGCCGACCGCATCCTCGCCCGCCATGCCAGGGGAACGGACGACGCCTTGGTGCTGGTCGCGCGGTATCTGGGAGGCACCTGGTGAGCGAGACCCGAGACGAGCTTGCGGCGCAGTACCGGCGGGCTCTCGAGGACTACCTGGACGGTGCGGGGGAGACAGCGCTGGCGCGCGCGTACGAGCTCGGACGCAAGGCCGTCGCCGACGGGCTCGGCGTCCTCGAGATGGCAGCGCTGCACCACGAGGCGCTCAGGGCGTCGGTGCGACGACTCGCCGCGGTCGAAGATCGCGCGAAGGCGACCGAGGCGGCGCACGGGTTTCTCATCGAGAGCCTCTCGCCGTTCGAGATGACGCATCGCGCGTTCCGCGAAGCGACCGCCGTGCTGCGCCGCCTCCACGAGCGGCTCGAGGAGGAGGCCAAGCGCATCGCCCACAGCCTGCACGACGAAGCGGCGCAGCTCCTCGCGTCGGTACACGTGGCGCTGGCCGCGATGTCCGGCGATCTGCCCCCGTCCGCCCGGAGCCGCCTCGAGGAGGTCCGGGGGCTGCTCGACCGGATCGAAGACGACCTGCGGCGCCTGTCGCACGAGCTGCGCCCGACGATGCTCGACGACCTCGGCCTCCTGCCCGCACTTCGGTTCCTGGCGGAAGGGATAGCGAAGCGAACCGGCCTTCCGATCGAGGTCGGGGGCTCGACGCACGGTCGCTTGCGGCCGGCGGTGGAGACCGCGCTGTATCGGGTCGTCCAGGAGGCCCTGACGAACGCCGTCCGGCACGCGGACGCCGCGCGCGTGAGGGTCGATCTGCACCGTGAGCCCCAGGTGATCCGGTGCTCGATCGCGGACGACGGCGCCGGCTTCGACGCGCCCGCGGTCCTGGCGCACCGGGGCGGCCCGGGGCTCGGGCTGCTCGGCATCCAGGAGCGGCTCGAAGCCGTGCGCGGGAGCCTTCAGATCATTTCGGCGCCCGGCCGGGGCACGACGGTGCAGGTCGTCATCCCCTTGGAGACGTGATGTCCATCAGCGTTCTCCTCGCCGACGACCACCTGAGCTTCAGTCAATCGTTGAGAGCCTTCCTGGAGCGAGAGGGATTTCGGGTGGTGGGCGAGGCGGCCGACGGCCGGGAGGCGGTGCGTTTGGCGCGGGCGCTCGGTCCGGACGTGGCCGTGCTCGACGTGAGCATGCCGCTCCTGAACGGCGTGGCCGCGGCCCGCGAGATCCAGAGAGCGTGCCCGGGGACGCGGACGATCCTCCTGACCATGCACGCGGAGGATCCGTACGTTCTGCAGGCCATCCAGGCCGGCGTGCAGGGGTACGTGCTGAAGAAGCAGGCGGTCACGTATCTCGTCCAGGCGATCCAGGAGGTCTGCGGCGGCAACGTCTACCTGAGCCCGGGCGTGTCCGCGGCCGTGCTGGAGGCGTGCGGGTCGAAGAAATACCGTGGAGACCTGCTGACCTCGCGCGAGCGGGATGTCCTGCAGCTCGTGGCCGAGGGGAAGACCACCAAGGAGATCGCCGCGCTCCTCGGCGTGAGTGTGAAGACCGTGGAGTCCCACCGCACGCACGTGATGCGGAAGCTCGACATCCACGAGACGGCCAGCCTGGTCCGCTACGCCATCCGGCGGGGTCTGATCGAGGCGTAGGTGGATGCAGCTGCTTCAACGGCTGGACCCGCGCCGTCGCGCCATCGTCCCGGTGTTGCTCCTCGTGTTCCTGGCGGCCGCGGCACGCCATGCGTCGGCGGCGTCGATCGACCTTCCACGGCGGCCGGACGAGAAGCCTCCCGAGCAGCCGCCCACGGCCTCGCTCTTCGGCCGGCCGCTGTGGATCGAAGGCGATGTCCAGGCCAGGGACCGGTACAAGAAGAACTTCGATCTCGATGACGCCACCCGGGACGACACGCTCGAGCTGCGCCACCGCCTCACGCTCGAGGCGCTCTACTCGATCGCGCCCCACGTTGTGCTGTTCGCGAAGGGGAGAGCCATCTACGAGCCGACGCTCACGCTCGACACCGGAGAGCGGACGGACAGCAAGGAGCTGCAGCGGCGAGAGCAGTGGCTCTTCGTGGGGGACGTCCTCGAGAGCGTTCTGGGCCCTGGTTATTCCGGGCAGATCGGCCGGCTGAAGTTTTCGGACGAGCGCCGGTGGTGGTGGCGCACACGCCTGGACGGGGTCCGCTTCCAGTACGACCGGCCGCAGGTGCACCTCGAGCTCGGGGCCACCGAGGACCTCGCCCCCAAGTCGACCGAGACCCGCTTCATCAAGCCCGATGAGAAGGACATCTTCCGCGTCTTCGGCAATGCCGCGCGTCTCTGGAAGGAGAAGCAGCGGCTCGACTTCTTCTTCCTGTCCCACTACGACCACTCCCACCGGTACTCGATCGGCGAGATCGTGCCGGAGCATCGCGAGGACAAGAGGGACGCAACTTTGTTCTGGCTCGGGGGGCGAGCGTCCGGCGAGGTCGAGCACGGCACGCTCGGGAAGCTGCTCTACTTCGTCGACGGAGCCTGGCTGGGCGGGCAGGAGACGGTGTACGACACCGACGACTTCGCAGCGGCTCGCGATGTCGTCTCCTCGCGGACCACCCGCCACGTGAGCGGCTTCGCCTTCGACGCCAGGGGGACGTGGGCGACGCGGGCGCCCGCGCGGCCTGCGCTCACGCTCGGCTACGCGTTCGGGTCGGGCGACTCCAACGCGAGACGCGGGGTGGACACGGGCTTTCGCCAGCCGGACGTGTCCAACAACAGGGACCGCTTCCTGGGCGTCGACGTATTCCGGATCTACGGCGAGGTCGTCCGGCCCGATCTCTCCAACCTGCACATCTTCACCGGCTCGCTCGGCTGCCGGATCCTGCGGTCGAGCTCGGCCGAGCTCGTGTACCACTTCTACCGCCAGGCCGTCCCGGCCCCCTTCCTGCAGTCGGCGAAGATCCCCGATCCGACGGGCAGGAGCAGCACGATCGGGCACGAGTGGGACCTCGTCCTCGGGCTCGACGAGTGGACCCCGCTCGAGGTCGAGCTGATTGGCGCGACCTTCCTCGCTGGTCGCGCCTACGGCCCGAACTCCCGCAGCCTCGCCGAGGGCGTGCTCGTGAAGGCCACGTACAGCTTCTGAGCCGCCCATCCGAACGTGGCCCCGGCAGGTCGGGGCAACGAAGGACGTGCGGGGAGCCCGGCGGCGAGTGGCGGCATGGGACTCGGGTAATCACCCGATGTGCCCTCAAGGTCTTTCCGGAACCTGGGTTCGACGAATCACCTGATTGCGGGGTCGAGAACCCAGCGAGCATGATTACCGTGTGGTTACGAGACGGTTAAAGCGCCGGCGGGTGGTGGGTCCCTCCGAAGGCCGTGCGCGCCGCCGAGATCACGGCGCCTGGCGGATGTCCCCCCCGAGCCGCATGAGCGCTTCGTCCCTTCAGAGGAGGCCTGTTGGTGCTTCGCAAGAAACGGCCCCTGAGCATACCGAGGGCTCCCAGTATGGGTCCCGGACTCCGCATGCCGACCGCGTGCCCCGGGGGAAGAACACGAGGAGGCCCATGCGAATCGGCATCATCCTCGACTGGATGAACCCGAATATCGAGCGTGCCGTCCGTCTGCTTTCAGAGCGAGGCGTCAAGTTGGACCTCATGCATCCGGAGAAACAGTTGATCAGCCTGTCTCGGGTGCGAGTCGAAAATGATCTGTACCTGCTCAAGTCGGGGTCGGATCTCGCCTTGAGCCTCGGGGGCGCGCTGCACGCGCTCGGCGCCGCGACACTCAACCCCTACCCGACGGTCGCGATGATGCGGAACAAGATCATCGTGACGCGGGTTCTGGAGGCGGCCGGTCTACCAACGCCCGACACCTACGTCACGACGAGACCGAAGGACCTGACTTCGCTCCTCGAGTCCGGGCCGCTCATCTTGAAGCCCTATCGGGGATCCCGAGGAGAGGGCATCCGCATCGTCCGGCATGTCCGCGAGCTGGCCGATCTCCCTTCGGACGGGCCGATCCTGGCTCAGCGCTACCAGGAGCCGGATGGACGCGATGTCAAGATCTTCTGCATCGGGGGGCAGTTGTTTGGGGTGATGCGGATCTGGCCGCTCCGTACCTACCAGGACAAGATCGGCGAGCCGTGTCCCCTCACTCCGGAGCTTCGTGACATTGCGCGGGGCTGCGGGCGGGCGTTCGGCATCGATCTCTACGGGCTCGATGTGGTGCTGAGCGCGGGCCGGCCCTACGTGGTCGACGTCAACAAATTCGGCAGTCACATGGGTGTCCCTGACGCCTCGAAGCGCCTGGCTGACTACATCTACGCTGCGTGCGAGCGGACCGTGCGGGGTGACCGGGCGCATGCAGCCGAGGCGATGTAGATGCGAAGAGGGTCGCGGAAAGACCTCATGATCGTTCAGGGTCCGCCGGTGATGGGGCTCATCGCCGTCATGCGCCGTGCCCTCGCCTATTGGCGTCCCTACTGGGTTCAGGGTCTCCTGATCGTCGCGGCGACGCTGCTTCAACAGGCCTTCAACACGTTCCTTGCCCTGAGCCTGAAGCTCATCATCGACAGGGCGCTGGCGGCGAGGGACGGCGTCCTGCTGCTGTGGATACTGGCCGGGCTTGCGGGCGGTTTCATCGTCGCGCTGCTCGCCAACCTGTGCGCGGATTACCTCACGGCCCGTGTCGGCGCGAACATTCTGAACGACCTGCGCCTCAGGATGTTCAGCCACCTCCAGCGCCTTTCGATGGATTTCTTCCAGCGGGCACGGACCGGGAACATCGTCGCGTATTTCTCGAGCGACCTGGCCGACATCGAGAAGGGGCTCACGTCCCGCGTCGCCGATGCGCTGCTGGCGCTGATCGGCCTCATCGTGAACGTTCCCCTGCTGTTCCTGCTCGAGTGGCGACTCGCGCTGCTCTTCATCGTCGCCTTGCCGCTGATCATGTTGGCGACCCGCGCCTTCACGCCGCGCGCCGCGAGGGCCAACTACCAGCTGAAGCAGGACCAGGGGCAGCTCGCGAGCACCGTGCACGAGTACGTCCGCGCTCAGCCGGTCGTCAAGGTCTTCGGGTTGCAGGACTCCCTCCTCGCTCACTTCCGGGACGAGCTGGCCGGGATCGCGCGGAGCACCGTACGGGCGAATTTCCTGACCCTGTTGGTCGGGACGGGGTCGAGCCTGGGCGTGCTCCTCGTCCAACTGGTCGCGCTGGGAGCCGGGGCGTTGCTCGCGCTCCACGGCCACCTGACCGTCGGCGCACTGGTCGCTTTCATGAGCCTGCTGTCCAGCGTGAACAAGGATGCGTACAACCTGACCAAGAAGGTCGTTCCCAGCCTCATCACCGCGACCGGGGGTTTGCAGCGGATCGAAGACCTGCTCAGCCAGCGCCCCCGCATCGTCGACGCGAGGCGCGCGCAGCCCCTACCCCGCCTGGCCAAGGAGATCCGGTTCGAGGATGTCAGTTTCAGCTACACCGGCGACCAGCTCCACTTGAACCACGTCAGCTTCACGATACTGGCCGGCGAGATGGTTGCCTTCGTCGGGCCGAGCGGCGCCGGCAAGAGCACGATTCTGAGCTTGCTGGCCCGCTTCTACGACGTCGCCGCCGGCGCGGTGACGATCGACGGTCACGACCTGCGGCGGGTGACCCAGGAGTCGCTCCGCGCGCAGATGGGCTTCGTGTTCCAGGATACTTTTCTCTTCAATGCGACGATTCGCGACAATATCCGCATGGGGAAGCTCGACGCGACGGATGCCGAGGTGGAGGCCGCCGCCAGAGCCGCCGAGATCCACGACCTGATCATGAGGCTACCCCGCGGCTACGACACCCCGACGGGCGAATTGGGCGCCTTGCTGTCGGGCGGCCAGCGCCAGCGCATCGCGATTGCGCGCGCCATCATTCGCGATCCGGCGATGCTCATTTTGGACGAGGCGACGTCGGCGCTGGACCCGGCTACCGAGACGGCGATCATGGCCACCTTGAGGCGGCTCGCCCGCAATCGGACGGTCGTCGCCGTGACGCACCGCCTTGCCGCCATCCACAGCGCCGACCGCATCTTCGTCGTCGACTCCGGATGCGTGGTGGAAGACGGCCAGCACGACGAGCTTCTCCAGCGCCGCGGCCTGTATCATGAATTGTGGGGCAAACAGGACCACGGGTCGGCCGCCATCTCGTTGCGACCGTCGTCCAATGCGCTCGGCGCACGGATGCTCCCATGAACTTGTACGTCATGCTCGCGTTGCGGACGCCGGCGGCGCCGAACCCCGTTCTGGTCGACACCTTTCGAATCCTGCGGCAGCGCGGGTGCAATATCGAGCTCGGCTCCGGCGCGGAACTGCTCTTACAGCTGGATCGCCTGGCGATACCGCATGATCTCTACATCCTGAAGTCGCACGCCGCGCTGTGGTTGAGCGTGGCGGAGATCGTGCACGCGCATGGCGGCCGTTTGCTCAACCCCTTCCCGGCCTGCCTCGCGGTGCAGAACAAGATCGTGGCCATCGAACGCATGCGCGCTGCCGGCATCCCGACCCCTCGCTCGTGGGTGACGAGCGATCCCAGCCTGCTGCGGTCGATGGTCGAGGAACACCCGGTGGTCATCAAGCCATATAACGGTGGACGCGGCATCGGCGTGCGCGTCGTGCGTGACCCGCATGAGCTGGCGAAGACGCCGCAGCCGACGGACCCCGTGGTCATCCAGGAGTACATCCGACACGGCGAGGAATTTAAGGTCTACGTGATCGGCGAGGAAGCTTTCGGGATGTCGACGCGCTCGTGGTCGAGGGACGGCCGACGCAGACCCTGCCCGATCAGCCGCGAGGTGCGGGAGATCGCGCTGGGCTGCGGCCGGGTGTTCGGCCTGGGCTTGTACGGGCTCGACGTCATAGACGGCGTGGACGGCCCGACGGTGATCGACTTGAACTATTTCCCGAGTTACCGGAACGTGCCGCATGCCGCGGAGCTGATTGCGGATTTCATCGAAGATTATGCCCTTGGCCGCGCCGGCGGAGGGGTGCGCGACGCAGTGGGGATCATTGATGAAGCCGTTGCGTGAACCTCGGCAATGACAAAGAGGAGCTAGTACCATGGAGAACGGGCAAAAGGTGCGTGTTGCAATCATCGGCGTCGGCAACTGCGCGTCGTCGCTGGTCCAAGGCGTCGAATTCTATCGGGGCGCGGGGGAGGAGGAGTTCGTCCCCGGACTGATGCACGTGAACCTGGGCGGCTATCACGTCCGGGACGTCGAGTTCTCGGCCGCCTTCGACGTGGTCGAGGGCAAGGTGGGTCTCGACCTGTCGGAGGCGATCTTCGCGCCTCCCAACAACACGATCCGGTTTGCCGACGTCCCGAAGCTCAACGTGCGCGTCGACCGCGGCATGACCCACGACGGCCTGGGCAAGTACGTCGGCACGAGGGTCAGGAAGGCCCAGGGTTCGACCGCCGAGATCGTGAAGATCCTCAGGGACACGGGCACCGATGTGGTCGTGAACTACCTGCCGGTCGGCTCGGAGATGGCGACCAAGTGGTACGTCGAGCAGGTCCTGCAGGCTGGCTGCGCACTCGTCAACTGCATCCCGGTCTTCATCGCCTCGCAGGGTTACTGGACGGAACGCTTCGCCGAGCGCCGGCTGCCGCTCATCGGTGACGACGTGAAGAGCCAGGTCGGCTCGACCATCGTCCATCGCGTCCTGACCACTCTGTTCCGCGAGCGCGGCGTGAGGCTCGATCGAACCTACCAGCTGAACTTCGGCGGCAACATGGACTTCTACAACATGCTGGAGCGCGAGCGGCTGGAGTCCAAGAAAGTCTCGAAGACCGGCGCAGTGACCAGCCAGCTGGACTATGCGTTGCCGGCCGAGGCCATCCACGTCGGGCCCAGCGACTACGTGCCCTGGCTGACCGACCGCAAGTGGGCCTACATTCGCATGGAGGGCACGACCTTCGGCAACGTGCCTCTCAACGTCGAGCTCAAGATGGAGGTCTGGGACAGCCCGAACAGCGCCGGGGTGGTGATCGACGCGATCCGCTGCGCCAAGCTGGCGCTCGACCGCGGGATCGGAGGGGCGCTGGAGGGTCCAGCGGCCTACCTGATGAAGACACCGCCGAAGCAGTACACCGACGACCAGGCCCGCCAGCTCGTCGAGGACTTCATCAGCGGGTCACGCGAGCCAGCTGCGGAAGCCGAGGCTCCCCGGGTCGCGGTGGGGTGATTGCCAGGTGGTTGAACATGGCCTTCGGGGTGAGTCTTCGGCGCCCCGGCGAGGCCTGACCCGTCCCGGCGGGGAGGTCAACTTCAGGGCCTTCCCGATCGTCCCATGAAGAGTGTGGCGCGGGCCATGCCGGTGGCTGGCGGCTCTTCTCCGTCGCCCCATGGAGGGGGCGAGACGGCCCAGCTCGTCCGCGCCGCCCGCGCCGGGGATCGGGAAGCGTTCGGGCGGCTCGTCGAGCTCCACCAGCGATCCATCACGAGGCTCGCGTGGCGACTTCTCGGCGACCGGGACGAAGCCGACAGCGCGGCACAGGACGCCTTCATGCAGGCGTGGGAAAGCCTGGGCGAGTTCCGGGAGGAGTGTCCGTTCGGTGCCTGGCTCTCGCGGATCGCCGTCAACCGATGCCGGGACCGGCTGAAGAGGAAGCGCCTGGTGGTAGTGGCCAGCAGCTGGGAGTCCGCGACCAACGACGGCCGGGCGCCGGGCCCTCTCGACGCCGCCGTGGACCCGTCTCCCGGGCCGGAAGCGCGCGCCCTCGGCCGCGAGGTCGGCCGGAAGATCGCCGAGCAGGTCAGCCTCCTTTCCGACATGCAGCGGGAGGTGTTCGCGCTGCGCTTCTACCAGGACCGCCCCCTGGTGGAGATCGCGGCGCTCTTCGGCGTTGATGTCGGTACGATCAAGACCCATCTCTCGCGGGCGAGCCGACGGATCCGGAGGTCGCTGGAGGCTCTCTATGGCCCACGTCTCCCGTTCTGACCATCCGACCGACGCCGACCTCCTCGAGCGGCTCTTCGCCCGGGAGAGCCACCCCCACCTCGCGCGCTGCGTCCCCTGCGCCGAGCGCGCCGACGCGATCGCGCGTGAGATCGATCCCGCTCGCGGGGGCGCGGAGGAGTGGTTCGACGACCTCTTCTATCGCCGCCAGGCCGCACGCATCCGCGCGCGCATCGCGGATGGGGAACGGCGGCGTTCATCGCTGCCGAAGCTCGCCTGGGCCGGCGCCGCCGCGGCGGCCGTGGTCGCGCTGGCGGTCGGACTCGGTCGACCGTTCCCCGTCGAGCGGGGCGGCGGCCCGGCGAGCCCGCTCACGGCCGCCCGCCGCTTCGCGAGCGCGCAGGACCGCGCCGACGACCGGCTCCTGCGCAAGATTGACGACATCCTCGACGAGGATCCGTACGACTTCGAGATGGTCGCAGGGCCGAGGCGGGTGTCAACCTCCGGGGCGCGCCGGTCGTCGTGAAGGGCAGCAATGAGCCACGGGACCCAGGAAGCGAAGCGCCCGACCATGCCCGCGCTGGTCCTCGGACTCGCGTTCGTGGCCGCCGGCGGTCCCGCCTTCGGCGGCTCGGGCTGGCCGGGCCATGGATTGCACCACGGAAAGTTCTGGGAGAAATCGAAGGTGTGTCGCAAGCTTCGGCTGACCGACGACGAGGTCCGAACGCTCGAGAACATCTTCTCCCGAAAGCAGCAGACGCTCAGCGATCTGGAGAGCGACGTCGAGAGCAAGAAGGACGACCTCGACACGCTCTTGACGCTCTCCATCGCGGACGGGCGGGCCGACGAGCAGAAGATCCTCGCTCAGGTCGATCAGCTCGAGCAGGCGCGCGCCAAGCTCGGGAAGGCGCGGGTGACGATGTTGCTCGAGATGCGGAACGTCTTGACGCCAGGGCAGCGGGCGACGCTCGCGCGACTGAGAGAGAACGACCACAAGGATTGAGGCGGGGGGTAGACCATGAGGGTGCCGATCCTCAAGCAGGGCCACAACCTCATCGCGACCATCCAGACGGCGCCGAGCGACACCGACCTGCGAGGTCTCCGCGACAGCCTGGTAGCGCAGGTCGGCCGGTACCGCGCGCGCGGGGCGATCATCGACATCACCGCGCTCGACGTGATGGATTCCTTCGCCGTCCGCACCCTGCGGGACATCGCCCAGATGGTGCGCCTCCGCGGGGCTGACGCGGTCATCGTCGGCATCCAGCCGGAGGTGGCGCTCTCGATGGTGGAGCTGGGGCTCGCCTTGGAGGGTGTCGACACTGCGCTCGACCTGGAAGAAGGGCTGGCCCTCCTGGACGAGAGGACGAGACGCTGGCATCTTCGCGCGGGCCATTCGCTCCGATCAGGTGCCAACGCCCCGCCGGCTCTCCCGGACGAGCGCAGGCGCTGTCATTTCCCCGGGCTACCTGATCCACGGTCGGCGCACGACGAACTGAGTCGGTGCTAGCTCGTCTCATCAGGCTCGGGCTGGCGGCGCGAGGATCCCCGGCGCTCCATACGCAGCTCATTGTGGTTTTCAAAGTCACCGCGCTTCAAGGGCTTCGAGGACCGCGTGCCAGAACGGAGCTACCTAGCCCGCCGTCTCCTGGCAGGAGCGAGAAGCACTCAGATCAGGCTCGTTGTTCTGGTTTGCATGGTCCTGATCATCGGTGCGTTGGTGCGGTTCGCCGGCGTTTCGGGCTGGCGACCGGCTCCGGCCCCAGCGAGTGATGACGCGACCGCCGGGAGCGCCGGCGCGCCGACAATGCATGTGGCTGCGGTTGGTGACATTCACCGCGAGGGCGTTTCACCGGTCGCCGCCGCCACGGCAGCCGAGGCGGCCAAAGCCGATTTCATCCTCGGACTGGGCGACTATCAATACGAGGACGGCGCGATGTGGAAATACAGCGCCTATTTCGATGACGATTGGGGCCCGAACGTCCCGAAGATGTACCCAGTCTTTGCGGCGAAGCATGATCGGGGTTGGACGGACGCCGATCCATTGAAATACTTCAATGGTGGCGGTCCTCATGGCTACAGGAGCCCGGTCACCCTCAAGCCGTACACGCCGTACTCGTTCGACCGGGGTAGCTGGCACTTCATTGCTCTCCCCGATACCTGTGCGCGGACGAGAGGATGCCGCATCGATCAGATCACGGCCTGGCTGCAGGAGGACCTCGCCATCCACAGGAACCCATGCACGATTGCCTTCTGGCATGAGGCATACTTCACCAGCATCGGCAGACACCCTCCGGAAATGACTATAAAACCCTGGGTGGAGCTCCTGGTTGCCAACCACGTCGATGTCGTTCTGCAGGCCCACAATCACTTTTATGAGCGGTTTGCTCCTCAAAACGCCGCTCGTGAGGCCGACCCGGACGGCCCTCAAGCCTTCGTCGTCGGGACTGGCGGCAAGCGCCTTCACAAGCTCAGGCACAGGGCGCCCAACAGCGAGACGCGCGACGACGGCACGTACGGTGTTCTGCAGCTGACGCTGAGGGAGGGCTCGTACGACTGGGAATTCGTAGCGGTCGAGGGTGAGACGTATACCGACCGCGGCTCGATGAGTTGCCGCTAGCGCGGCGACTTGGGCGGGGAGCGTCGCCTCACAGTTGCCCAACGGCACGCCGGAGGGACGCGATGACGGGCACCAGCTCAGCGACCTCGAGCGGTTTCGGGACGTGCGCCTGGAAGCCCGCCGAGAGGAGCCTCACCTTGTCCTCTCGGCTCGCGTAGGCCGTGAGCGCGACGGCCGGAATCTGCGCTTCCGTGGCACGCAGGCTGGCGATGAGTGCGTAGCCGTCTTCGTCCGGCATGCCTATGTCGCTCACGAGCACGTCCGCCTTCCAGCCGGCGAGGATGTCGCGGGCCTGCGCGGCCGAGCCCGCGGCTCGCACGTCTGCGCCGCAGGACGCGAGCAAGTTCCCCACGGCTTCGTTCGAGTCGGGCTCGTCATCGACCAACAGGACGCGCACCCCATCGAGCCGTAGGTCATTCACGGCAACCCCAGCGGTCGGATGCCGGCGCTCGACCTCGCTCGCCGTCCGCGCCCTCATCAGCGGCAGCTTCACGGTGAACACGGCCCCATGACCGGGGCCGGGACTCTCCGCGTGGACGGTGCCGCCGTGTGCCTCAACGAGGTGCCGGACGATGGCGAGCCCGAGACCGAGGCCGCCGTGCGTGCGCGTGGTGGAGCTGTCGGCCTGTCGGAACCGCTCGAACACGTAGGGCAGGAACGCCGGGTCGATGCCCTTGCCCGAGTCGCTCACGACGATCTCGGCTTGCGAGTCCGTCCACCTGAGCCCGACCTCCACGCGGCCCCCCTCGGGCGTGAACTTGACCGCGTTCGAGAGCAGATTCCACACGACCTGCTGGAGCCGCTCGGCATCGCCCGGGACGGTGCCGACCTCGGTGTCGAGCACCGCCTGCAATTGGATGGCTTTGGCTTCGGCTGCCGGCCGCACGACCTCGACCGCTGCCTCGATGACGCGGGCGAGATGAACGGGGCTTACCTCGATGCGCATCTTGCCGGCGATGATGCGGGACACTTCGAGCAAGTCGTCGATGATCTGCGCCTGGCACCTGGCGCTCCGCTCGATCGTCTCCTGGGCGCGGCGTGTCGCTTCCTCGTCGAGTGTCCCCTGACGCAGCAGCCGCGCCCACGCTAAGATCGGCGTCAGCGGGGTACGCAGCTCGTGCGAGACGATGCCGAGAAAAACATCCTTCGTGCGATTCGCCGCCTCGGCAGTGGCGCGTGCCGCCTCAGCGATCTGCAGCGCCTCGGCCAGGCGCGCCGAAGTCTGCTGCTCTCGCCGGGTGCGGACGCGCTCCGCCCGCAGCGTATCTGCGAGGTTTCGGAGCGGCTCCCCGGACTGCCTCAACCGCTCCGCCTGTGTGGCGGCGACCTCCCGGAGGGACTTCAACCAATCGCCGTGGGTGCGCCCGCTCGTGAGAACATGCGTCTGCGCCGGGACCTTGCGGGTTCGCGTCGCGAGTTCTGCGCCGGTCAGGTTGTCGAGCAACGTGCTGACCTGACGGACGGCGTAGCCGATACAGGCGGCGAAGAAGCGCACTAGGTCGAGGTCGCACGGGTGCGGGAGCCGGGGCTCGGCCCGATCGAGTATGTGCTCGATGTTCTTTGAGTTTCCCGTCGGGAGCCTCAAAGCTGCGACTCCCGGCACGAGGCGGAACGGTCTTGTTCGTGGGAGGAATCAGGTACCGACAGCCGCCCGACCCGCAACCGCACGCAAACCGTAGACCTGACGCGGCACGCCCGTCAAGGGCGGTAGTGTCGTAGCACTTCAAGTGATCCTCGACGGCGACGGGGGGGTCGTCTCCAAACACCTCGCAACTGGTCACGCTGTCGGCGGTACGGCATTTTCAGAGACTGGCGTGCATACGAGAGAGGGCGCCCTGACCACCAGAGATTCACCCCCCGCGGGTGGCTGCCCCGGAACAGTCGGCGCGGTGGCGATCGCATGGAACTGGTCGAAAAGCGTGACCGGCTCGTTGAGCGCGGTGCCCGGGGTGATCAGGAGTTCCGCCATGGCCGGCAGATGGGCTTCTTCGAGACCGGAGGTGCTGGGGACGGACGAGGCGCGCTCCCGCGCACAGAGGGGGCCCGCAGCTTGACAGCCCGGATCCGCCCCGGGACAATGCCACCATGTCCCGGCCGCCCGCGCCGCGCGTGATCTCCGCCCTCGCGGCCGTTCTCCTCGCCGCCTCGAGCGTCGGCGCGAGCCTGGCGCCGCGCACGCCGTCGGCAGCCCGCTGCTGTCAGAAGGAGAAGCGGTGCCAGCACGAGCGGGCACGCACCATCGCGCCCTGCTGCTGCGCGCCCGGGGAGGCGCCGGCCGCGGGCACGACCGTCCCGCAGGTGAAGGCCCCGACGGCGGCTACCTGGACGACCGTGGCCGCACACAGCGTCGGGGTGACGGCGCCGGCACCGACCCTCGCCGCGCCAGGCGCGCACGCGCCGCCGCACTGCCCGCTCTTCCTCCAGCGCTGCACGCTCGTCCTCTGAGCTCCTCCCGCGCCGCGCACCGCTAGCGCGGCGCCCCGACGCACCAGCGTCCGTCCCGGGCAGAGCCCTGCCCGGCGCCGTCTCGTGGAGGAGCATCATGCGAACGCATCGACATATCGGTGTCATGGCCGTGGCCATCGCGGCCCTCGCCTGCCCGCACGCGCGGGCCGATGACCTGCAGGGCGGGCCGCTGCCGCTCGGCGACGTCGTCGCCTACGCGCGCGCCCACAACCCGGAGCTGGAGGCGGCCCGCCAGCGCCAGGCCGCCGCGCGCGCCGTGCCGGCGCAGGCGGCCGCCTGGGACGACCCCACGCTCGCAGCCGAGAGCTGGAACTCGCCGCGCGCCGTCCCCTACGACGACGCGGAGAACAACATCGTGAAGCTGTCGCAGCGCATCCCCTTCCCGGGAAAGCTCGGCTTGAAGGGCCGCATGGCGGAGCGCGACGCCGACATGGCGGCGGCGGACGCCAGGATGAGCGAGCTCACCGTCCTCGAGAGCGTGAAGCAGGCCTACTGGGACCTCTGGCTCGCCGACCGTCACCTCGCGGTCTACACGCGCGACCTCGAGCTGGCGCGCGAGCTGGCGGCGGGCGCTGCCGAGCGCTACGCCGTCGGGACGGGCGGGCAGCCCGACGTGCTGCGTGCCGAGGTCGAGCGCACGCGCATCGCGACCCGCCTGGTCACCACGCGCCTCGAGCGCGAGCGGGCCGCGGCGCGCCTGAACGAGCTCCTCTCGCGCGGCCCCGAGGATCCGCTCGGGACGCCCGTCGATCCCGGGCCGGCGCACGTGCCCGGGCCGCTCGACCGCCTGCTCGCGCTCGCGCGCGAGCACCACCCGGAGCTGGCGGTGCGCGGCGCGGCCGTCGAGCGCGAGAAGGACGACGTCGCCCTCGCGCGCCGCGGCTACCTCCCCGACTTCGACCTCACCTTCGAGCGCTTCTACAACCGCGTCGGCCGCGATGGGTACGGCGCCATGATCGCCATGACGCTGCCGTTCCCCTTCAAGTACCGCCGCGACGCCGCGCTCGACGAGGCGCACGCCCGCCTCGCCGGCGAGGAGGCGATGCGGCGGCGTGCCCTGGACCGCACCGCGGCCGCGGTGAAGCGGGGGCTCGCCGCCCTCGAGGCCGCCGCCGCCGAGCGCGAGCTGCTCGCCGGCACGCACCTCCCGCAGGCCGAGCAGGCCTTCGCCGCGTCGCGCGGCGCCTACGTGGCCGGCAACCTCGACTTCACGGCGCTGGTCGACAGCCTGCGCACGATCGAGTCGACCCACCTGGAGCACCACGAGGCCGCCGCCGCCTTCGAGAAGGCCTACGCCAGCCTCGAGACGGCGGTCGGGGGCGAGCTGCCCCGGGAGGAGCGCCCATGACCTGCCGGCCGACGCTCGTGATCCTCGCCGCGCTGGCGAGCCCCACCTTCGCCGTCGACCAGCCGGCCGAGCTCTCGCGCGCCCCGATCCGCCTCGACGCCGCCCAGCAGCAGGCGATCGGCCTCACCTGGGGCACGGCCGAGCGCCGCCCGGTCGAGAAGGTGATCCGCACCGTCGGCCGGCTCGACTTCGACGAGCGGAGGCTCGCGCAGGTGACGCTCAAGGTGAGCGGCTTCATCGAGGAGCTGCAGGCGAACTACACCGGGCAGCCGGTCCGCAAGGGCGACCCGCTCTTCACCCTCTACAGCCCGGAGCTCCTGACCGCGCAGCGCGAGTACCTCCTCGCGCGCGAGACGGAGCGGCGGCTCCGGCAGAGCTCGCTCCCCGAGGCGCGGGTGTCCGCGGCCTCGCTCGTGCGCGCCAGCCGCGAGCGACTCCGCCTGTGGGACCTCTCGCCGCAGCAGCTGCGCGAGCTCGAGGAGAGCGGGCAGGCCCGGCGCACGCTCACCATCCACTCGCCCATCGCCGGCGTCGTCATAGAGAAGATGGCAGTCGCAGGGCAGCGGGTCGAGCCCGGCATGACGCTCTACCGGATCGCCGACCTGTCGACCGTCTGGGTGTACGGCGACGTCTACGAGTACGAGCTGCCGTTCGTGCGGGTCGGCCAGGAGGCCGCGCTCGCCCTCACTGCCTACCCCGAGCAGCGCTTCACGGCGCGCGTCGCCTACGTCGCGCCGATGCTGGATGCAAAGACGCGCACGGCGAAGGTCCGCTTCGAGCTTCCGAACTCGCCCGACCAGATCCTGCGCCCGGAGATGTACGGCACCGTCGAGCTGCGTGTCCCGCTCGGCGACCGCCTGGTCGTTCCCAGGACCGCCGTGCTCGACTCCGGCCGGCGCCAGGTGGTGTTTGCCGACGGCGGCGACGGGCGTCTCGTGCCGCGCGAGATCCGCCTGGGCGGGCGCTTCGAGGACGCGGTCGAGGTGCTGGACGGCGTCGCGGCCGGCGAGCGCGTCGTCACCAGCGCCAACTTCCTGGTCGATTCGGAGAGCAAGCTCCAGGCGGCCGAGAGCATGATGGGG
>WNGD01004964.1_pt1 | contig 19980 bp, 18 predicted proteins | sample 5400671 | NCBI WGS metagenome assembly WNGD01 (sample SAMN13153369, study PRJNA577476) | soil metagenome | isolation source: 40 cm soil or saprolite under grassland replicate 2 | place: USA:California | collected 2016-06-15 | reverse complement strand
GGCCCGAGGGAGGTACGTAGCTCGGCGGCTAGCTGGCCGACGGTCAAGCCGTCGTCTCCGCTGATGACCAGATCACGCAGTCCCTGGGGAGTGAGTGCCGTCAGCGCGATCCGCATCTGCCCTCTCCGTCGTGCTCAGCTCCGTCGTGCTCGGCCGCGTTCCGCTAGGTGTTTTCTCCGGAGCGCAGCACGCGGCACCGCCCGGAATGCGTCATGCTATCTGGTATTGGCTGATCCTCCCGGCCGTTCCTGCTGTCGGGCACCGGAGCGCCGCGCCCGCTACGCAGCAGGTGCGGATCGCCCCGGGAACCGGCGTGATCTATGTGCCGTGTGAGCACCCAGGTCCGCTGCAGATACAGCACTGCAGATACGGCAGCAGTGACAAGAGACATAGGCCACGCCAGGCGCACAGGGCACGTGAGTTGGCCCTGGCTGTGCTGCGCTCCGTAACCGGCGGCCACGGAGCGGATCATGCTTTCTAGCAGGCATAAAAGGCCAGGACCGGCGGCCGTCAGTCACAATTATCGACGGATTGTCCGTAAGCGAGCACAACGGCGCTTCTGGCGGGATACGTTCGCCTAGCCGGCCATTGCACCGCCGATGCCGTGGCGTCCAGAAGGAGGCGCTGCCAGCAGGGGAGATGCCTGAACGATGTCCAGCGATCGAGGAACGATTCAGCGCGGGCCGGTCTCCGGCACCGACCAGCAGGCGGGCTGGCAGGCACCTACCTCGCCGGAAGGCAGGCGGCTGCCGAGCGCGCCGCGGGAGCGCAGGCCGGGCCTGGCGGCGCTGGCCATACTGCTCATCGTCGGCGGCGCTTTCGGCGCGGGATTCCTGATTACCCAGACGGGCAAGCGGGTCGGCGCGATCGAGATCGTTCACCAGGTCGGCGTCGGCCAGCGGATTCCGCTGAGCGCTATGCAAGAGGTGCAGGTCGCCTCGGACAGCAGCGTGAACTACGTGCCGTGGAACGAGGCCAGCCAGGTCTCGGACTTCTACGCGGCCAACGCCATCCCGCCCGGCACGCTGCTGAACGGCGCCATGGTGGTCCGGGCGAATCATGTGACCGCAGGGAAGGACGTGCTCGGTCTGGCGCTCAGGGAAGGCCAGCTCCCCCGCGACTTGCAGGTCGGGGATCACATCGACCTGTACCAGGTGGCCGGCAGCTCCGGAAGTAGTGGGTGCCCCGGTCAGTCGGCGGCCCTGCTGGCGGGAAACGCCGTTGTGCTGAACGTGGCCGCGCCGCCTGCCAGCACGGGCACCTCGGCGGTCGCTGACATCGAGGTGGCCCTCAATCCGGCCGATGCCGGGGCGGTGGCCTGCAGCGCCTCGGGTGGCAACATCGGCATCGCCGTGCTGCCGGCCGGCGGGCAGCGATCGGGCAATGCAGGATCGCCGCAGCCGGGCCAGGGGGGCCAGCCGTCCGGGGGTGCATCGGCTTCCGCCTCCCCGTCTTCGTCGGGTACGAGGACTGGCTGAGCGATGGCATTGATCGCGATCGCTGCCGACAAGGGATCGCCGGGCGTTACCACCACATCAGTCGCGCTGGCCGCAGTCTGGCCGCGGCCGGTGCTGCTCGCCGAGTGCGATCCGGCAGGCGGCGACCTCGTCTACCGGCTGCCTGGCGGTGATGGCCAGCGGCTCGACTCCCGGCGCGGACTGCTCAGCCTCGCCGTGGCGGCCCGCCGCGGCCTGCGGCCGCATCAGGTCTGGGAACACGTGCAGAAGCTGCGCGGCGGCCTGGACGTCCTGACCGGGGTCACCAGCGCTGAGCATGGCGCCGGGCTGGAAGCGCTCTGGGGGTCGGTCGGCGCAGTGCTCGCCGCGCTTCCGCAGGCCGACGTGATCGCTGACTGCGGGCGGATCGGGGTGGACGGGCCGTACTACGACTTCCTCGCCCACGCGGCTGCCGTGGTGATGATCACCCGGGCCACTCTTGGCGAGGTGGTCCGGCTGCGCGAGCGGGCCATCGCCGTTGCCGCTGGGGTGCACCGGCGCGGCCGGCCGGGTGCCAGGACAGGAGTCGTGGTCATCGCCGACCACCGGCATTTCAACAGCGCGCTCGCCGAGGTCGCGCAGTCGCTGGACCAGGCCAGGGCGCCAGCAACCGTGCTCGGCGGCCTGGCCGACGAGCCGAAGAGCGCCGACCTGCTGCGCGGCGAGTGGGGCGGGAAGCTGGACAAGTCGCTGCTGATCAGGACGGCACGCCAGATCGCCGCGCACCTGGCCGAGCAGCTGCCCGCGGCGCCGGAGCCGGGGCCGGCTCCGGCGCCTCGGCCGCCGGACCATCCCGCGGCGCCGGCCCGCGGGCTTGGGCTGCCGGACGGCGGTAGTGCGCCGCACGCCCCCGCACGGGCGGCGGCCCCGCTATCCGGCGGGCGGGATACCATGGCCGGCCGCGGCGGGCCGCAGGCTCCCGCACCGGCTCCGGCCAGTCCGTCGTCCGCCGGGCTGGGAATCCTGGATGGCCGCGGCGGTCCGGAGGCTGGCCGGCCGGTTCCGTCCGCTCCATCGCCGGGCGGACGAGAGAATGTGACCGGCGGCGGCGGTCCGCCGGCGCATCCGCCAGCGGAGGCGCCGCCGTCCGGCGGGCTGGAGATCCTGGATGGCCGTGGCGGCCGGTCGGCTCATGGACCGGCAACGGTCCCGCCATCGCGCGGGCAGGACCAGGGTGGCTGGCCAGGCACCGATCAGAGCACCGGGCCGATCGCTGCCCAGCAGAACCGTGGCCGCCGGGCAGCGCGCGGCCGCCACTCCGGTTCACCGGGCACGGACGGTGAGACCTGATGGACCATGGCGTCGTCAAGCGGCTGCGCGGCGAGGTCGGCGACCGGCTCCGTGAGCAGCGCCGGGTCGATCAGGCTGCCGGGATGCCGCCAATGTCCGGCGAGGACGAGCGCCAGTTCGCCCGCGCCCTCATCGCGCAGGCACTCGAGGAGCACGCCCGCAGCGAGATCACCGCGGGCCGGGTCCCGGCGAACGCGCAGGAAGAGGAGCAGCTTGCCGCGGCCATTCACGCCGCGCTCTTCGGCGTCGGCAGGCTGCAGCCGCTGCTTGAGGACCAGCAGATAGAGAACATCGATATCAACGGCTGCGACCGGGTGTTCCTCGGCTATGCCGATGGCAACGAGGTCATGGGTGAGCCGGTCGCCGAGAGCGACGAGGAACTGATCGAGCTCATCCAGGTGCTCGCCGCGTACTCTGGCCTGTCCAGCCGCCCGTTTGACACCGCCAACCCGCAGCTCGACATCCGGCTGCCAGACGGCTCCCGGCTTTCTGCCGTGATGGACGTCACCATCCGGCCCGCTGTGTCGATCCGGCGCGCCCGGATGGGCAAGGTGTTCCTCGCCGACCTGGTCGGGAACGGCACGATCTTGCCGGAGGCGGCAGCCTTCCTCGCCGCGGCCGCGGCGGCCAGGAAGAACATCATGATCGCCGGGGCCACGAACGCAGGCAAGACCACCCTGCTGCGGGCCATCGCCAACCAGATCCCGGCCGGTGAGCGGATCATCACCGTCGAGCGGGCACTGGAACTCGGCATCGATCATTTCCCTGAGCTGCACCCGAACGTGATCGCGCTGGAGGAGCGCCTGCCGAACATGGAGGGCCTAGGCGCGATCTCCATGGCCGAGCTTGTCCGCCGGTCGCTCCGGATGAACCCGAGCAGGGTCATCGTCGGTGAGGTGCTCGGCGACGAGATCGTCACGATGCTCAACGCGATGACGCAGGGTAATGACGGCTCGCTGTCCACCATCCACGCGAACTCCTCGCTTGAGGTTTTCAACCGCATCGCCACCTACGCCATCCAGTCAGCCGAGCGGCTTCCGGTGGAGGCGACGCACATGCTGATCGCCGGCGCGATTGACTTCGTCGTCTTCATCGAGAAACGGAACGACTACTCCAGCGGCGGCAGGTTGCGCCGGTACGTCAGCAGCATCAGGGAAGTGACCGGGATCGACGGCCGGGTGCAGTCGAGCGAGGCGTTCGCGCCCGGTCCCGACGGCCGCGCGGTGCCGCGCGCGCCGGTGTCGTGCCTGGCCGAGCTAGCTGAGCACGGCTACAACGCGGCAGGAGGCTTCTGGTGACGGGCGTCGGCGTCAGCACGCTGCTCGCGATACTGATCGGCGCGGCCGTGGGCGGCGGCCTCTTCCTCCTGGTGGTGGCCATCCGCGGGCTGCCGCCGACACCGCCCGGCCGCGGCGGCGGGCTGGAACAGCAGCTGCGCAACATCTTCGGCGTGCGCGGCGCGGTTGCCGCCGTGGCGGGCATCGTGGCGCTGATCGCGACCGGCTGGGTGGTAGCCGCGGCGGGAGTCGCGGTTCTCGCCTACAGCTGGCGCGGGCTCAGCGGAGCCGCCAGCGAGCGCCGCGCACTTGCCCGGCTGGAAGGCCTGGCCGTCTGGACCGAATCGCTGCGGGACACCATCGCCGGGGCCATCGGCCTGGAGCAGGCGATCCCGGCATCCTTGCGGGTCGCCGCGCCATCGCTCAGTGAGCCGCTGGCGGCGCTGGTCAGCCGCATGCACACGCGGGTGCCGTTGCCGGACGCGCTGCGCAGGTTCGCCGACGACCTGGACGACCCGGGCGCCGACCTGATCATCGCGGCCCTGATCATCAACTCGCGGCTGCGTGGCCCCGGGCTGCGGGACCTGCTCGGCTCGCTGTCCAGCTCGGTCCGTGAGGAGCTGGACATGCGACGGAAGGTCAGCGCCGAGCGGAGATCGACGCGGCGCAGTGTCCAGATCGTGGTGCTGGTGTCGGTCGGGCTTGCCCTCGCCCTGGCCGTGCTCGACCATGGCTTCCTGATCCCTTATGACAGCCTGCTCGGCCAGGCCGTGCTGATCGTCGTCGTCGCTATCTACGCGTCCGGGATCATCTGGCTGCGCAGGCTGGCGCATTTCGAGGCGCCGCAGCGGCTGCTCGGTACCTGGTCAGAGGGCACGTCAGCGATGGCCGTCCAGGGGAGTCCGGGATGACCGCCGCGCTGATCGCGGGCGGCATCGGCGGGCTCGGCCTGTTCCTGCTCACCTTCGCGCTGATTCCCCGCCGGATCAGCCTGGCCAGGCAGGTCGCCGCCTTCGACGCCGCGCGCCCGGCGGCCGCCCGGCCGGCATCCCGTCCCGGCCACTCGGCGGAAAGCCAGTTCAGCCGGCGCCTTGGCACCGGGCTCGCCAAGTTCTGCGCCGAGCAGGGCTGGGAGTTCCGCTCGCTGCGCGCCAATCTCGCCCTGGTGGACAAGTCGTTCGAGAACTACCTGGCCACCAAGATCCTGCTGGCGATCCTCGGGCTGCTGTTCGCACCCATCCTGCTCGTCGGCCTCACCTTCTCCGGCCTGCACGTGACCTTTGTTGTCCCGGTGTGGACAGGCCTGATCCTGGCCCTGGTCTTCTTCGCACTACCCGACATCGAGCTCAGGCAGAAGGCCGAGCAGCGGCGGCGGGACTTCCGGCATGCGATCGGGGCCTTCCTCGACCTGGTCGCGATGAACCTGTCCGGCGGCCGCGGGGTGCCGGAGGCGCTGCTGGCGGCCAGCGAGATCGGTACCGGCTGGGCCATGTGGCGGATCCGGGATGCGCTGATCAACGCGCGGATCACCGGCCAGACGCCGTGGCAGGCGCTGGGCGCGCTCGGCGAGGAGATCAGGGCCGACGAGCTACGTGACCTGGCCGCCGCGCTCAGCCTGGTGGCAGACGACGGCGCCAAGGTGCGCGAGTCGCTGTCCACCCGCGCGGCCAGCCTGCGGCGGCGCGAGCTCGCCGACATGCAGGGCGCCGCGGGCGAGCGGTCCCAGTCCATGCTGGTGGCCCAGATGCTGCTCTGCGGAGCGTTCCTCGTCTTCCTCATCTACCCGGCGGTGCGGGTCATGCTCGGATTCTGATCACGAAGATCTACGACCGAAGGACAAGCCAGCAGGATCAGGAGAAAACAATGAAAGGCAACTTCACCAGCTATCCGCAGCTGGAATACGCGCGAGCGCTTTTCGGCAGCAGCGTGGCGAGATTCCGGGCGGCCAGGAGCCAGCGGGATCGTGGCGCGTCGGCGATCGAGCTGGCGATCATCACGGCTATCGTCGTCGGGCTGGCGGCGGCCGTGCTGATTGTCGTCACGAATATCGTCAACAATCGCACCGCCCAGATAAACACCAATAACGGCCAGATTCCCTGATGACCCGCCCGCGCGCAGGCCGGCCGGCCCGGTCCGGCGGCGGGCCGGCCATGCGCAGGCAGCGGGACCGCGGGTCGAGCGCCATCGAGCTGGCGATCCTGGCACCGATGCTGCTCGCGCTGATCTGGCTGACCATCCAGTACGCGCTTTACTACCAGGGCAGGCAGGTGGCGCTCGCGGCCGCCCAGCTCGGCGCGCGGGTGGCCAGCCAGAATGCGCCAAGGCCGGGCTGGCAAGGGCTGGCCGAGCGGCAAGCGGAGGACTACTACCAGGGCCTCGGCACCAGGGTGCTCGGGCCGCACATCAACGCGGTCGCCAGCGACACCCTGCCAGGCCAGGTGCGGGTAACGGTGACCGGCCAGGCGGCCTCCATCATGCTCGGGCTCAACCTGACCATTCACGCCACCGCCGGTGGTCCGATCGACTGCTTCCGGCCGGACCTGAACGGAGGCCAGCAGTGCCAGAACTAAGGCGGCGCAGCGCGGGCCTTCCGGCGGCGCGGTCGCGGACCGCGCGCGAGCCGGCGGCGGCCCGGCGGCAGGTGGCGCAGTACCGCCAGCGCGGATCCATGACGGTGGAATTCGTGCTGCTAGCCCCGCTGCTGCTCGGGCTGATGCTGTTCCTGGTGCTGGCCGGCCGGGTGGTCGAGGCGCACGGCGAGGCCGACGGCGCGGCCAGGGACGCCGCCAGGGCCGCCTCGGTCGCCCGCTCGCTCGGCGCGGCTCAGGCGGCAGCGGACCAGGCGGTCAGCAGCGATGTGCGGGGTCAGTGCCAGCTGCCGGTCGTGCAGGGCTACGCGCCGGGCAGCACCGCGGTGACTGTCACCCTGCACTGCCAGCTCGACCTCAGCTTCATCGGCTACGCCACCGTGAACGTCAATGGCTTCGCGGTGGCGCCGCTTGACCAGTTCGTGGCGAGAACCTACTGACCGGGCCGGCGATGACAGGCAAAGACGATCTTGCGCGCAGTGCTCGCGGCGGCTCCCGCCGGGCGGCAGGCCGTGGCCCACGGTGCCCGGCGGACCGCGCCGCACGGTGCCCGGCGGACCGTGGCTCGCTCACGATTTTCGTGATCTTCTTCGCGATCACCGTGCTGGTCCTGGCCAGCCTGCTGGTTGACGTCGGCAGCGCGGTCAACGCACAGGAACGGGCCGCCGACCTGGCCGAGCAGGCAGCCCGGGCCGGGGCGAACGCCATCGACCCCGGGTCCCTGCGGAGCGGGAACGTGGTCATCGACCAGGGCACTGCGTGCGGCAGTGCCGAGCAGGTTATCCAGCGATATGCAACCATCAGTGGAATCGACGCCGTCATGACGAAGGACTGCACCTACCCAGGGCCGAGGCAGGTCACGGTATATGTCTCCGTGACCACGAAGCCAATCATCACGACTTTCTTTGGCAGTTTCACGATGAATGCACATGAGACCGCGTGCGCGGAATTCGGAATTAACCAGGGGGTGGCTTGCTGATGGCACCGCCAATTCCCGGGCTCAGCGGGCCGCCTCGGCCGGTCGGCCGGTCGGCCGGCGACATTCTCGCCGGGATCGTCGCGGTCATCGCCCTGCTGGCGCTGACCGCCGGCGTCCCGCTCGGGCTGATCACCGTCTTCGGCCTGCCCATCCCGCACGGCATGCCGAAGATGTCGGTGCTCACTCACCAGCTCGACGCCCAGGCCATCCTCAAGGTCCTGATGGTGGTGGTCTGGCTGGCCTGGCTGCAGCTGCTCTGCTGTGTATTCGCCGAGGTGCGAGCGGCGGTCCGGAATGCCGGAATGCCGGCCAGGGTGCCGCTGGCCGGCGGCACGCAGGCGGTGGCGCACCGGCTGGTCACCGCGGCGCTGCTGCTCTTCACTGCCACCGTGGCGCTGTCGCCGGCGATCACGCACCATGCCGCGGCGCGGCCGCAGCCGGTCGCGGTCATGCCCGGTGCCGCCGCCCCGGGCCAGCACGGCGGCCCGATCGCCGCCGAGCTCGCCATCTCCCGTGACCATGCCCGGCCGAGCGTGCACAAGATCTACGTGGTCAAGCCGCCCATCGGCCGCTACCACGAGAGCCTGTGGGAGATCGCGGAGAATCATCTCGGCGACGGGCGGCGCTATCCGGAGATATACGAGCTGAATAAGGATCATGTCCAGCCGGACGGTTCCAGGCTCACCATCGCCAGCCTGATCCGGCCTGGCTGGGTGCTGCACATGCCCAGGGACGCGCACGGACCCGGCATCGAGATCGTCCGGCATGGGGACGGCCCGGACACAGAGGCGGTGGCCGCGCACGGCGCACCGGGCCATCAGGGCCAGCATGATGGCCACGGGGCGCAGCACGACGACAGCGTGGCGCCCGGGCAGGCTGGCGGTGGAACGGGCCCGGCAGCGACCGGCCACGTAGTCTCGCACAGCCAGCCGGCCCAGGGAATCCCGTGGCTGCCGGCCGAGCTCACCGCGGCTTCCCTGCTGGCCGCGGGCGTGCTTTCGGCGCTCGGCCGCCGCCGCAGGGAGCAGCTGTGGCAGCGGGCATTCGGCCGCCGGGTGGCGGCCCCGGCCGGCCCGGCGGCCGCGGCCGAGGCCGCGCTGCGGCTCGGCGCGAACCAGCCGTCGGCCCGGCTGCTCGACGGGGGCCTCCGCTCGCTGTCCGCGGCGCTGGCCGACCAGGGGAAGGCGCCGCCGAACGTGTTCGCTGCGCACCTGTCCGATGACTACCTGGACCTGTGGATCGCTCCCGCGGACGCCAGCCCGCCATCGCCGTGGCTGGCGATGAGCGACGGCCAGGTGTGGCGGCTGCCGCTGGCGGTGGCAGGAAGGCTGGACCCGGACGAGGCGGGCGGTGCGCTCGCGCCCTATCCGGGACTGGTTTCCATCGGGACCGACGACTCCGGGCGCGTCCTTGTCGACCTGGAGGCCGCGCACGGGCTGATCTCGGTCACCGGGCCCGAGCACCAGGTCCAGGCGGCGCTTGCGGCCATGGCGGTCGAGCTTGCCACCAATCACTGGTCCGACCGGATGCAGATCACCCTGGTCGGATTCGGCGCCGAACTGGCGATGCTCGCGCCCGACCGGGTGTCGATAGCGCCCTCGCTGGCCGAGGCGCTGCCTGGCCTGGAGCGGCGCGCAGCCGAGGCGGAAGCCGCGCTGGCGGCGGCCGGCGCGGATTCGGTGCTCACCGGCCGTTCCCGCGCGTCGCACGCGGACGCCTGGGCGCCGCACTACCTGGTCATGGCGGTCCCGCCGACCAGCGAGGAGCATGACCGGCTGGTGGCGCTGGCCAGGTCCAGGCACCGGATGGCGGCCGGCTATGTGGTAGCCGGCGAGCTGGCCGGCGCGACCTGGACCTGGGAAGTCACCGAGCAGGGACGGCTGCGGGCGCCGCTGCTCGGCTTTGATGTCGCCGCCCAGCTGCTCCCGGCGCGGCAGTACGAGGCGGTCGTGGAACTCTTCCGCGCCGCCGCCGAGACCGCCGGGGTCGGCCTTGGCAGGCCCGATCCTGGCGCCGCGCCCGCCGCGCAGCTTGTTCCCGGTGCCATGATGCCGGTCGAGGTCGGTCTGCTCGGCCCGGTGTCGGTGCGGGCGCCAGGCAACATCGAGCCGGACCGGGTCGCGCTGGCCACCGAGATCGTCGTGTTCCTGGCCGCGCATCCCGGCGGCGTGCATCCGAATGTGCTCACCGGCGCGATCTGGCCGCGCGGGGTGACCCCCGAGGTACGCGATGCCGCGCTGGCCCGGACGGCTGCCTGGCTCGGCAGCACCAGCGGCCTGCCGCACCTGGTTACCGACTCCGACGGGCGGCTGCTGCTCGGCCCGCAGGTCCGGGTCGACTGGCAGGTGTTCCGCGCGCTGGTGGCGCGTGCCGTGCCGGAGCACGGCGGCGGCCAGGACGAGCCTGTTTACCTGGACCGGGCACTGGCCGAGGTCGGCGGCCAGCTGCTGGATGGCCGGGATCCGGGCCGGTACGCCTGGCTTGCCACCGACGACCTGGAGTACGAGGTAACCGCGCTGGTGGCCGACACGGCACACCGGCTGTCCGCGCTGCGGCTGGCCGCTGGCGACGTTCCGGGCGCGATGGCGGCGGCCAGGCAGGGGCTCAGGCTGGCGTTCAATGATGAGCTGCTCTGGCGTGACCTGCTCATCGGCGCGCACGCTACCGGCGAGGAAGGTACGCTCCGCGCCGTCGTGGGCGAGGTGTCGGCCCGGGCCGCGCTCGACGAAGTGCTGCCCAGGATGGCGCCGGAGACCGAGTCGCTGATCGATGAGATCCTGCCGTCCTGGCGCTCCTCGGTGGCCTGACCCCGCCCCGGGCGGGTTCGGCGGGGGCGCTGGGCTAGCTCGTCCTGGCGGCCGGGCAGGCGGCCGGTGACCGCCGCTGGCCACCGGAGTCCCCCGCGGCCAGCCAGGCGTCGATCCCGGCGAGCAGCCGGGTGCGGACCGGCGGCGGCGCCGCCGAGCCGCGGACCGACATCCTGGCCAGTTCCGCCAGCGTCTCGTCCGGCAGCCGGTGCGCATGCCTGGCCAGCTCGTACTGCGCGGTGAGCCGCTGGCCGAAGAGGAGCGGGTCGTCCGCGCCGAGCGCGACCGGGATGCCGGCCTCGAGCAGAGTCCGCAGCGGCACCTCGGCCGGCTCCGCTGCGATCCCGAGAGCAACGTTGGAGGCCGGGCACACCTCGAGTGTTGTCTGGCGCACGGCGATCCGTTCAGCCAGGTCTTGATCTGCTGCGGCGGCCACGCCGTGGCCGACCCGGTCGGCGTTCAGCTCGTCGAGGCAGGCGCGGACGCTGGCCGGACCGGCCAGCTCGCCGCCGTGCGGCACCGCCAGCAAGCCCGCCCGCGCGGCGATCCGGAACGCGGGGGCGAAGTCGGCCGCGTTGCCCCTGCGCTCGTCGTTGCTCAGGCCGAAGCCGGTCACGCCGTGGCCGGCCAGCCTGGCCGCCAGCCGGGCCAGCGTCCTTGCTTCCAGCGGATGCTTGGTCCGGTTAGCCGCGATGATCACGCCGATGCCGACACCGGAGGACGCCGCCGACTCGGCGGCGGCATCGAGGATGATCTCTGTGACGGCCGTGATACCGCCGAAATGCGTCGCGTAGCCGGACGGATCCACCTGGATCTCCAGCCAGCCGGAGCATTCCGCCCGCTCGTCCTCTGCCGTCTCCCCGACCAGCCGCCGGAGGTCAGCCTCGGTCCGGATGACCGAGCGCGCGATGTCGTAGAGCCGCTGGAACCGGAACCAGCCGCGCTCGTCGGCGGCGGACAGCTGAGGCGGCCATCCCGCGCTGAGCGCCTCCGGCAGGTGTACCCCGTACCGGGTGGCGAGCTCGACCAGCGTGGCATGGCGCATGGAGCCGGTGAAGTGCAGATGCAGGTGCGCCTTGGGGAGCGCGGCGAGCGGCCGTGCCATCAGCCCAGTCTGGGGGATCAGCTGGCCTGCCCGAGCAGCTTCGCCATCCGGTCGATGCCGTCGGCCAGGTCGGCGTCGCCGAGCGCGCAGGACAGCCGGAAATAGCCGGGCGTGCCGAATGCCTCGCCCGGCACTACCGCGACATCCGCCTGGTCAAGGAGGATCTCGGCCAGCTCGGCGGTGGTGTCGGCGCGGCGGCCGCCGATCTCCTTCCCGAGCACGCCCTTGACCGACGGGTAGCAGTAGAAGGCGCCCTCCGGCAGCGGGCAGGTGACCCCGGGAATCTCGTTCAGCATGCCGGTCATCGTGAGCCTGCGGCGGTCGAAAGCGGCACGCATCTCGGCCACCGCGGACAGGTCGCCGCCGACCGCCTCGAGCGCGGCCGCCTGCGCCACGTTGCAGACGTTGGAGGTGAGATGCGACTGCAGGTCGGCAGCGGCCTTGACCACGTCCGGCGGGCCGATCAGCCAGCCCACCCGCCAGCCGGTCATCGCGTAGGTCTTGGCCACGCCGTTCACCACCACGCAGCGGTCGGCGATCTCCGGTGCCGCCACCGGCATCGAGCTGAACCGGGCATCGCCGTAAACCAGGTGCTCGTAGATCTCGTCAGTGATGACCCACAGCCCGTTCGCCGCGGCCCAGCGGCCGATCTCGGCGACCAGGTCCGGCGGGTAGACCGCGCCGGTCGGGTTGGACGGGGAGACGAACAGCAGGACCTTGGTGCGCGCGGTGCGGTGCGCCGCCAGGTCGGCCACCGAGGTGAGGTAACCGGAGTGCTCATCGGTCAGCACCGGCACCGGCCTGCCGCCGGCCAGCGCGATCGCCTCCGGGTAGGTGGTCCAGTACGGCGTCGGCACGAGAACCTCGTCACCCGGATCGAGCAGGGCGGCGAATGCCTGGTAGACGCCCTGCTTGCCGCCGTTCGTCACCAGTACCTGGCCCGGGGTGACGTGGTAGCCGGAGTCCCGCGCGGTCTTGGCGGCGATCGCCGCCCTGAGTTCCGGCAGCCCGGCTGCGGGCGAGTACTTGTGCATGCGGAGCTCGGCGCAGGCGCGCTGCGCCGCGGCCACGATGTACCCGGGGGTCGGGAAATCGGGCTCGCCGACGCCGAAGCCGATGACCGGCCTGCCCGCTGCCTTGAGCGCACGGGCCTTCGCGTCGACCGCCAGGGTGGCTGACTCCGTAATGGCCGATACCCGTGCCGAGATACGCTGCGGAGAGGAACTCATGGGTCCATGGTGGCACTAGATGCGGGCCGATGTGGCCGCCGCCGCGCTGGCCCGGCCGGGTCTCCGGCCGGTCTCCGGCCGCCGCGCTGGCCCGGTCTGGTGGCGGTCCACCAGGTGGCCGGTGCATGCCCGCACGGGCCGTCACAGGGCAGTAGCTCAATTGGCTAGAGTCCCGGTCTCCAAAACCGGCGGTTGGGGGTTCGAGTCCCTCCTGCCCTGCGCTTACGGTCCGTGAACGTCGCGGGCCGGCGACGGCGCGAGCCGTCAAATGATCAGCGCTGCTCAGGTGAGGACATGGCTACTCAGACCCGCGGCACGGCCCCGGAGAAGCGGGACAGGCCCGGCCGCCCGGCTAAGGCGGCCAGGGTCACGCCCGCCGTCTTCCTGCGGCAGATCGTCGCGGAACTGCGTAAGGTGATCTGGCCGACCCGCAAGGAGCTCAGCACCTACACCACGGTGGCGCTGGTGTTCATACTCGTGATGGTGGCGATCGTGACGAGCCTGGACTACGGCTTCACCAAGCTGGTGTTCGCTGTCTTCGGCTGAGTTCCGGCCGGCTGACTAGTGGCCTGCTGCCGCGAGTGGCAGCATGACCACACCGGCTCGGCGGCACGGCCCTGGGGTTGACCGGTTCGCGCGAGAATGGCGGGCGCCGGTGCCGCCAGGAAAGCGGGCCGGCGGAGCCGCCAGGAAGAGCCCGGCGGAGCCGCCAGGAAGAGCGGAGAGAAAGAGTTACTGTGTCCGAGTCCGAATTGCACGTCGGCGATCCGGTGACCGGCGACCCTGCCGGGAACGGTGAGCCCGTCGCGGCCGGCGAGCCCGCCGCGAACGGTGAATCCAGCGCCGGGTCGCCCGCCGACTCCGCCGCGCCCAGCGACGAGAACGGCGCCGTCGCGGCGGGCCAGGCCGATGAGCTGGCCGGCCCGGCCGGTGACCAGGATCAGCCGGCCACCGCCGACGAGGGCGAGCCCGCCGACGACGATGAGCCCGCCGCCGATCCCGTCGCCGAGTTCACCGCCGAGCTGCGGCTGCTCCCCGGCGACTGGTACGTGGTGCACTCCTACGCGGGATACGAGAACCGGGTCAGGACCAACCTGGAGAGCCGCACCCAGTCGCTCAACATGGAGGACTACATCTTCCAGATCGAGGTGCCCGTGCATGAGGTCACCGAGATCAAGGGCGGCAAGCGGCAGCAGGTCCAGGAGAAGGTACTGCCCGGCTACATCCTGGTGCGGATGGACCTGACCGACGAGTCGTGGGCGGCGGTCCGCAACACCCCGGGGGTGACCGGCTTCGTCGGGCTGTCCAGCAAGCCATCCCCGCTCAGCCTGGCCGAGGTAGCGGCGCTGCTGGCGCCGGAGCCGGAGGAGAAGGCAGCGAAGAAGGCCGAGACGATGCGGGCCGCGGCGGTGGACTTCGAGGTCGGCCAGTCCGTTACCGTGATGGACGGCCCGTTCGCGACGCTCCCGGCTACCGTGAACGAGATCAATCCCGATACCCAGAAGCTCAAGGTGCTCGTGTCGATCTTCGGCCGCGAGACACCGGTCGAGCTCTCCTTCGATCAGGTCACCAAGATCTGATCGGCTTTCCCCGGTACGTCAGTGAGGTAAGGACCCAGATAGATGGCTCCGCGAAAGAAGAAGATCGCTGCGGTCGTCAAGGTGCAGCTGCAAGCAGGCCAGGCCACCCCGGCGCCGCCGGTGGGCACCGCCCTCGGCCCGCACGGCGTGAACATCATGGACTTCTGCAAGCAGTACAACGCCGCCACCGACTCGCAGCGCGGCAACATCATCCCCGTCGAGATCACCATCTTCGAGGACCGCTCGTTCGCCTTCATCACGAAGACGCCGCCCGCGCCTGAGCTGATCAAGAAGGCGGCCGGCGTGCAGAAGGGCAGCGGCGAGCCGCACAAGACCAAGGTCGGCTCCGTGACGATGGCTCAGGTCCGGGAAATCGCCCAGATCAAGATGCCTGACCTGAACGCCAACTCGATCGAGGCGGCGGCGAAGATCATCGCGGGTACGGCCCGTTCGATGGGAATCACGGTCAACAGCTGATCGCACTAACATTGGGAACGAGTTTTCGCATCGTCATCGAGGGCGGTCGCCGCGACGTCGGCCGTGGCGGCTGATAGTGGCAGGGCCAGGCGCTGGCCCGCGGACCACGACTCCTAGCTAAGAAGGAGACAGACCATGAAGCGCAGCAAGGCATACCGCCAGGCGGCAGAGCAGATCGACCCGGACCGGCTGTACGGTCCGGCCGAGGCCGTGTCCCTGGCGAAGAAGACGTCCATCGCGAAGTTCGACCCCACCGTCGAGGTCGCGCTGCGGCTCGGCGTGGACCCGCGCAAGGCGGACCAGATGGTCCGCGGCACGGTCAACCTGCCGCACGGGACGGGCAAGACGGCCCGCGTGCTGGTGTTCGCGACGGGGGAGCGCGCCGATGAGGCCACCGCGGCCGGGGCCGACTACGTTGGCTCGGACGACCTGCTCGAGCGCATCCAGGGCGGCTTCCTCGACTTCGACGCGGTCGTCGCCACCCCGGACCTGATGGGCAAGGTAGGGCGGCTTGGCCGGGTGCTCGGCCCGCGCGGCCTGATGCCGAACCCCAAGACCGGCACGGTGACCGCCGATGTCGGCAAGGCGGTGTCCGACATCAAGGGCGGCAAGATCGAGTTCCGGGTGGACCGGCACGGCAACCTGCATTTCGTCATCGGCAAGGCGTCGTTCGCCGAGCGGGCCCTGGTAGAGAACTACGCCGCGGCGCTTGAGGAAGTCATCAGGCTCAAGCCAGCCGCGGCCAAGGGCCGGTATCTCAGGAAGATCACCGTCACCACGACGATGAGCCCGGGGATCCTGGTCGATCCCGGCCGGACCCGCGGGCTGGCCGAGGAACTTGAGGAGACCGCCGCGGGCTGATGCCCCGGGGCGCGGGTGCGCTTCGGTCGCCTGCCGGTCCTGGCCTCGCCCCCTCCGGCTCCGGCCCGGCTTCCGGTCTCCGGAAGCCGGCCGGTCCGCCCGGCTCGCTGTCCCCCGGCTCCGGCTCCGCTCCGGTCTCCGGAGGCCGGCCGGTCCGCCCGGCTCCCTGTCCTCCGGCTGCGGCCCGCTCCGGTCTCCGGGAGCCGGCCGGTCCGCCCGGGCATCCCGCACACCGGCCCGAGTGCCAGTCCCCGGCTTTGGGTCGGGCCGCGGGGCCTGGCACCGCGTCTTGGCACAGTCACGCTGGCCGTCCCGGGGCCGCGATTTGGCGGCCGCCCCGGATACCTCGTAAGCTGACCGCTTGCCAGAGACCGTCGGCTGTCATCGCGGGTTCCCCGCGGTGGCCGAAGGCCCCGGAGAGGGGCGGCCCGCGCAGGCGAACGAGACAGACCGTCGGTCCGGTGACCCGGGCAGCGGTACCGCCCCGTGCGCCCTGCGCCGGGGCGTTTGCCTTTCCCCGTCCCTTCGCCGGCGCCGGATGTAGCCGGGACTTGTTCCGCTAGGCGGGACCGCACCGGAACGAGAAGGGAGGCCCATGGCGAGGGCGGAGAAGGTCGCCGCGGTGGCGGAGCTCACCGAGCGATTCCAGACCTCGGCAGGCGCGGTGCTCACCGAATACCGCGGCCTGTCCGTTGCCCAGCTTGGCGAACTGCGCCGGTCGCTGGGCGACAACGCCACGTTCGCCGTGGTGAAGAACACGCTCACCAAGCTCGCCGCCAGCGAGGCGGGCCTGGCGGACGAGCTGACCGGGCTGCTCACCGGCCCGTCCGCGATCGCCTTCGTGCAAGGCGACGTGGTCGAGGCAGCCAAGGGGCTGCGTGATTTCTCGAAGGCGAATCCGTTCCTGGTGATCAAGGGCGGCGTGCTCGAAGGCAAGGGCATGACGCCCGAGGAGATCAGCAAGCTCGCCGACCTGGAGTCGCGCGATGTCCTGCTGGCCAGGCTCGCCGGGGCGATGAAGGCATCGCTGTCCGGTGCGGCGGCCACGATGACCGCGCTGCCGGTGCAGCTGGCGCGGCTGCTGGCGGCCCTGCAGGACAAGCTGGCGGCAGCTGCGCCGGCCGGCCCGGCGGCCGATCAGGCGCCGGCCGCCGTGGCCGGCGCCGGCCAGCCGCCTGGCGGCGAGGCGGCGTCCGGTGGCGAGCCCGCCCCGGCTGGGACGGCCGCGCCGTCCGCCGGCCCCGGGGAAGGCTGACCAGCCCCGCGCGGGGCGGTTCGGGACTCAGACGACAGCATGCGGACGGCCGCAGGTCGCCGCGAGACGCAAGGCATACGGAGGAAGACCATCATGGCGAAGCTCAGCAACGACGCGCTGCTCGACGCGTTCAAGGAAATGACCCTTCTCGAGCTCTCCGATTTCGTGAAGCAGTTCGAGGACACGTTCGACGTCAAGGCGGCGGCGCCGGTAGCGGTGGCCGCGCCGGCCGCGGGCGGCGGCGGTGCCGCCGAGGCCGAAGTCGAGGAGCAGGATGAGTTCGACGTCATCCTGGAGGCCGCTGGCGAGAAGAAGATCCAGGTCATCAAGGAGGTCCGCACGCTCACCAGCCTGGGCCTCAAGGAGGCCAAGGACCTCGTCGACGGCGCGCCGAAGCCGGTACTCGAGCGGGCCAACAAGGAGTCAGCGGAAAAGGCGAAGGCCGCCCTCGAGGGCGCAGGCGCCACCGTCACGGTCAAGTGACCGCTGGCGCCGTCCCGGCTGCGGGCGGCGCCAGTGCGGGCCGGCCGGCCCCCGCGAGAGCGGACCGGCCGGCTAGCCGCCCGCGGCGCCCGCGGTGCCCAGGGACGCGGCCGGCCCGGTGCCGGGCTGGCACCGGGCCTGCGCCGCGTATGCCCGGGTCAGCACGCCCGATTGGCCCCAGGGCAGGAATCTGTGCCCTGAGCAGGACGAACATCTAACCATCCCCGCTCCGGACGCCGGACAAACCAATCGCGGACTGTGACGTTCGTCACGTAAATCCGGATGCCGACACAGCGGCTCACGGGCTTGACGTTTCGCCGCGAAAGAGCGATGCTGCGTTGCAACCGTGAACCTCATAGTGGCGTACAGTTGACCAGCGGTGTGTCATACGACTACACTGCCAATTTGCGCTGCACTCAGACGTCCTCGGCATCCTCGCTTCCCTCGCGGCTTGCCCGCAGGGCGTTTCGCGTGCGCGCGGTGACAGTCCGCCACAAGCTCGGAAGGACCCCTGTTGGCAGCTTCGCGCAGCGCCTCAGCCACCGTTCCCGGTCCACATCGTATTTCCTTCGCTCGTATCCAAGAACCTCTTGAAGTCCCCAGCCTCCTCGCCCTGCAGACGGACTCGTTCGACTGGCTGCTCGGCATCGAGCGCTGGCGGGCCAGGATCGAGGCCGAAAAGGAGAAGGGCCGCAAGGACCTTCCCGAGCAGTCGGGCCTTGAGGAGATCTTCGAGGAGATCAGCCCGATCGAGGATTTCACCGGGACCATGTCGCTCTCGTTCCGTGATCACCGGTTCGAGCCGCCCAAGTACTCCGTGGAGGAGTGCAAGGACAAGGACATGACCTACTCCGCCCCGATGTTCGTGACGGCGGAGTTCATCAACAACAGCACCGGCGAGATCAAGAGCCAGACGGTGTTCATGGGCGACTTCCCGCTCATGTCGCCGAAGGGCACCTTCGTCATCAACGGCACCGAGCGGGTCGTCGTGTCGCAGCTGGTCCGGTCGCCTGGCGTCTACTTCGACCGGCAGGTCGACAAGACGTCCGACAAGGACATCTACAGCTGCAAGGTGATCCCGTCCCGTGGCGCCTGGCTCGAGTTCGAGATCGACAAGCGGGACAGCGTCGGGGTCAGGATCGACCGCAAGCGCAAGCAGGGCGTCACCGTCCTGCTCAAGGCGCTCGGCTGGGACGAGGCCAAGATCCTCGACCGGTTCGGCGGCTTCGAGTCGATGCGCGCGACGCTGGAGAAGGACCACACCACCGGCCAGGACGACGCGCTGCTCGACATCTACCGCAAGCTCCGTCCCGGCGAGCCGCCGACCAGGGAGTCCGCCCAGGCGCTGCTGGAGAATCTCTACTTCAACCCGAAGCGCTACGACCTGGCCAAGGTCGGCCGCTACAAGGTGAACAAGAAGCTCGGCCTGTCGCTGCCGATCCGGCAGGGGACGCTGACCGAAGAGGACATCGTCTCCACCATCGAGTACCTTGTCCGGCTGCACAGCGGCGAGGAGGAGATGAAGTCGGGCGATGCGCTCATCCCGATCGAGACCGACGACATCGATCACTTCGGCAACCGGCGGCTGCGCACGGTCGGCGAGCTGATCCAGAACCAGGTCCGGCTCGGGCTTGCCCGGATGGAGCGGGTCGTCAGGGAGCGGATGACCACGCAGGACGTCGAGGCCATCACGCCGCAGACGCTGATCAACATCCGGCCGGTGGTCGCGTCCATCAAGGAGTTCTTCGGCACCAGCCAGCTCTCCCAGTTCATGGACCAGACCAACCCGCTGGCGGGGCTCACGCACAAGCGCAGGCTCTCCGCGCTCGGCCCGGGCGGGCTGTCCAGGGAGCGGGCCGGCTTCGAGGTCCGCGACGTGCACTCCTCGCACTACGGCCGGATGTGCCCGATCGAGACGCCGGAGGGCCCCAACATCGGCCTGATCGGCTCGCTCTCCTCGTACGGGCGGGTCAACGCGTTCGGCTTCGTGGAGACCCCGTACCGCAAGGTGAAGGCGGGCAAGGTCACCAGCCAGATCGACTACCTGACCGCCGATGAGGAGGACCGGCACGTCATCGCGCAGGCGAACGCGCCGATCGACGACGACGGCGGCTTCGTCGAGGACCGTGTCCTGGTCCGGCGCAAGGGCGGCGAGGTCGACTACATCCCGCCGGACGATGTCGACTACATCGACGTCTCGCCGCGTCAGATGGTGTCCGTCGCGACCGCGATGATCCCGTTCCTTGAGCATGACGACGCGAACCGCGCCCTGATGGGCTCCAACATGCAGCGCCAGTCGGTACCGCTGCTGCGCAGTGAGGCGCCGCTGGTCGGCACCGGCATGGAGTACCGCGCCGCGACCGACGCCGGCGACGTGATCGTGGCCGAGAAGGCCGGCGTGGTGGAGCAGTCGAGCGCCGACTTCATCACCGTGGCCAACGACGACGGCACCAGGAACACCTACCTGGTCGCCAAGTTCAAGCGGTCCAACCAGGGCACCTGCTTCAACCAGAAGCCGGTCGCCAGCGAGGGCCAGCGGGTCGAGGTCGGCCA
>WNGD01008277.1_pt1 | contig 19982 bp, 19 predicted proteins | sample 5400671 | NCBI WGS metagenome assembly WNGD01 (sample SAMN13153369, study PRJNA577476) | soil metagenome | isolation source: 40 cm soil or saprolite under grassland replicate 2 | place: USA:California | collected 2016-06-15 | reverse complement strand
AGGTGCGGGAGCGCGACGTCGATGCCCGCATGCGGCGCACCGAGCGACGGCCGCTGCCCTCCGGGCGCCTCACGCCGCGCGCCGCCGCCCTGTTCGCGGGTGTGATCTCGGTCGCCGGCGTCCTCTATCTGGCGCTCGCGGTGAACCTGCTCACCGCCGCGCTCGCCGCGCTGACCCTCGCGAGCTACGTCCTGCTGTACACGCCGCTCAAGCGGAAGACGACCCTCAATACGCTGATCGGGGCCGTGCCGGGCGCGCTGCCGATCGTGGGCGGCTGGACCGCGGCGGGGGGCGCGATCGGACCGGCGGTCGCGGCGCTGTTCTGGATCCTGTTCCTGTGGCAACTACCGCATTTCCTGGCGCTCTCCTGGATCTATCGGGAGGACTACCGGCGCGGCGGCCTCGCGATGCTGTCGGTTTCGGACCCCGACGGCCGTGACACGGGCCGCATGGTGCTGCTGTACGCGATGGCGCTCCTGCCGGTGAGCCTGTTGCCGACCCTCCTGGGCGTGACGGGCGCGCTGTACTTCTTCGGTGCCCTCGCGCTCGGCCTCGCGTACGCGGGGGTGTCGGGCGCGATGACCCGCACCGCCACCACGGCGCGCGCCTGGCGCGTGTTCCTGGTCTCGATCGTGTACCTGCCGGCGCTCCTCACGCTCATGGTGGTGGACAAGATCGTGGTATGATCCCCTTTCACCGCCTCCTCATCTCGACCGCCATCGCCTTCTGCGCGGGCTTCGCGGTGTGGGCGGGTTGGAGTTACCGGCAGTCCGGTGAAGCCCTGATGCTAGTCACGGGGCTCGCATTCGCGGTCGCCGCGGCGGCGCTCACCTATTACCTGCGACACTTGAACCGTTTCCTCGGTCGATGATCGTTTCCGCCCTGCTGACGCTGCCGCACGGGGACGACCCCTCAATGGACCTGGTCTACTTTTGGGCCGCCGTGCTGCTGGCCCTGACGCCGGTGCTGATCTTCGGGACGATCGGCGCGCTGGTGCTGCGGAAGATGTGGAGGGAGCGGGGAGCAGGGAACGGGGAGCAGCGGCCCGAATAACGGCTCCCCGCTCCCAGAGTAATATTGATCCATGACTTCCAAGCCTTCGGAGAAGCGTCAGGTCGTCCGCTTTGCCTTCTACAAGCTCGACTCCGCATGGCGGCGGCTGTCCGCCGAGCGCCAGGCGAGCTCGAAGATCGAATTCGGTGAGATGATCGAGAGCTTCGCCGGCCGCTTGCTGCTTCGCCCGTACGGCCTCGTCGGGATCCGGGGTGACTGCGACTTCCTGCTCTGGCAGGTGGCCGAGAGCCTCGACGCGCTCGTGGCCCTGCAGACCGCGCTCAATCGCACCGACTTGGGCGCGTATCTCGCCAGCCCCTACAGTTATCTCGCGATGACCCGGCGCTCGATCTACGAGTTCCCGGAGGACCCGAGCCAGCCCTCCCGCCTCGTCATCCGGCCCAGTGAAGCGCGCTACCTGTTCGTGTACCCGTTCATCAAGACGAGGGGCTGGTACATGCTCCCGAAGGCGGAGCGCCAAACCATGATGGACGAGCACGTGCGGGTCGGGCGGCAGTACCCCTCGATCCGACTCAACACGACCTACTCCTACGGCCTCGACGACCAGGAGTTCATCGTGGCATTCGAGGGCGACAACCCCGGCGACTTCCTGGACCTCGTCATGGAGCTGCGGGAGAGCAAAGCGTCTTCCTACACACTCAAGGACACGCCGACCTTCACGTGCGTGCAGATGTCGTTGTGGGACATGCTCGACACGCTCGGGGGCGCGGGGTCCGCGCAGGCGAGCTCGCGGCGCCCCACGCGAGCCGATGGGTACACACCGGTAGCCACGCTCGCGGATCTGCCGGCGGGGGCGAGTCGCCGGGTGTACGCGGGCGGCGACGCGGTGGCGCTCTTCAACGTGCAGGGCACCGTGTACGCGATCGCGAACCGCTGCACGCACGCGCGCGCGAGTCTCTCGGAAGGCAGCGTCGATGCCGCGCGATGCACCGTCACGTGTCCGTGGCACGAGGGCGTGTTCTCGCTCGAGACGGGTCAGGTCCTGGGCGGTCCGCCGGCGCTCCCGGTCGTCGCCTACCGCGTGAAGCTCGAAGGGGATACGGTCCTCATCGCCCCCCCCTCTCCCCAACCCGCCGCGGCGGAGGCGCGCGAGCCCACGGTTGCCCCGCACTCCTGACGACAGCCGTTTCCTGAAGGCCTGCCGCTCCGAGCCCACCGACGTCACGCCGGTGTGGTTCATGCGCCAGGCTGGTCGCTACCTCCCCGAGTACCGCGCGCTGCGGCAGAAGCACTCGCTGCTCGAGCTGTGCCACAAGCCGGAGCTGGCCGCGCAGATCACGTTGCAGCCGGTGGAGCGGCTGCGCGTGGACGCCGCCATCCTGTTCGCTGATATCCTGCTGCCGTTCGAGCCGCTCGGACTGGGGCTCTCGTTCGCGGTGGGCGAAGGGCCGCAGATCACGCGGCCGATCCGGGAGGCTGGCCAGGTGCTCGAGCTGCCGCCCGTGGATCCTGCAAGCGACCTCGCGTACGTGATGGATGCCGCCCAGGCCGCGGCCCGGGCGCTGCCCCCGCACGTCCCGCTCATCGGGTTCGCGGGAGCGCCGTTCACGCTCGCGAGCTACGCGATCGAAGGCGGCGCGACGCGCACCTTCACGCTCACCAAGCGCTTCATGTACACGGAGCCGCGCGCGTGGCACGAGCTGATGCAGCGGCTCGCCGAGCTCGTGGGCGGCTATCTGGCGGCCCAGGCCCGGGCCGGCGCTCGGGCCCTGCAGTTGTTCGACAGCTGGGTGGGCTGCCTGTCGCCGGCGGACTACGCGACCTATGTGTTTCCCCACAGCCAGCGCGCACTCGAGCTCGCGGGCGCGAGCGGCGTGCCGGTGATCCACTTCGGGACGGATACGGCCACCCTGCTCGTGGATTTCGCGCGGGCGGGCGGCGACGTGATCGGCGTCGACTGGCGCGTCCCGCTCGACGTTGCGTGGGAGCGGATCGGGCCCTCTCCCCCTCGCGCCATTCAGGGCAACCTCGATCCGGTCGCGCTCCTGGCGCCGCGGCCGGAGCTCGAGCGGCAGGTGCGGGACGTGCTCGCCCGCGCCGGCGGACGCCCCGGGCACATCTTCAACCTGGGACACGGCGTCCTCCCCGAGACGCCGGTGGAGGCACTGCAGGCGGTCGTGGAGTGGGTGCATGGCGGCTGAGCGGGTCGCCGTGCTGCTGATGGCGTACGGAGGGCCGGGGAGTCTCGACGAGGTGGAGCCGTACCTCCGCGACGTGCGGGGCGGACGGCCGACTCCGCCTGAGTTCGTGCAAGAGATCAGGCAGCGGTACGCGCGGATCGGCGGCCGGTCGCCGATCCGAGAGCTCACCGAGGCGCAGGCGGCGGGCGTGCGCCGGGCGCTGGCGAAAGACGAGCGGTTCGCCGTGTACGTGGGGATGCGCCATTGGCATCCCTACATCCGCGACGTGGTCGAGCGGATCGTGGCAGACGGGCATCGGCGCGTCGTCGGGATCGTGCTCGCGCCGCACTACTCGGCGATGTCCGTGGGCGCCTACGAGAAGCAGCTGCTCGAGGCCGCCGCGGCGCGGCTCGAGCCGGCACTGGTGCGGAGCTGGGCCGACCACCCCAAGTTCCTCGACGCGGTGGCCGGTCGGGTCACGGAGGCGCTGCACCGGTTCCCGCCGGCCACGCGCGACGCCGTCCAGGTGCTGTTCACCGCCCACAGCCTCCCCGAGCGGATCCTCGCGACCGGCGATCCTTACCCCGACGAGCTGCGCGCGAGCGCTGCGGCAGTCGCCCAGCGGGTGGGACTCGCCACCTGGCGAGTGGCGTTTCAGAGCGCCGGCGCGACACCCGAGCGGTGGCTCGGGCCCGATGCGGGGGCCGTCATGACCGAGCTCGCCGGCCAAGGTCATCGCGCTTTTCTCATCGTGCCCATCGGGTTCGTGTGCGACCACGTCGAGGTGTTGTACGACGTCGACGTCGTGTACCACGAGCTCGCCGGGCGTCTTGGCGTCCGGCTCGAGCGCACCGCGTCGCTGAACGACGACCCGGTGTTCGTGGGCGCCCTCACGGAGATCGCACGCGACACCGCGGCGTCGCGTGGGTGGGCGTGACGGTCGCCGTGGTAGGGGCTGGGCTGGCGGGCCTGTCCGCCGCCTGGAAACTCCGTCAGGCCGGTGCCGACGTGGTGGTGCTCGACGCGGGACGGCACGCTGGCGGGGTGATCGTCACCGAGCGACGCGACGAGTTCATCGTCGAAGGCGGCCCCGACGGCTTCCTTGCATCTGAGCCCGACATTCAGGAGTTGGCGCGCGAGATCGGCATTGGGGATCACCTGGTTGACCAAGTCGCGCGCGGATCGACCTTGTGGACTGGGGGGCGGCTGGAGACGTTGCCCGAGGGCCGGGCGGCGGAGCTGCTGGGGATTCAGGGCTACGGGAACGTAGGCGGGTTCCGGAGCTTCGCCGGCGGGATGGCCGACGTGGTGGATGCCCTCGTGGCCCGACTCGCCCCCCGCCTGCGGACGACGCAGGGTGTCACGGCCATCGCGCCCGCGGCGCGCGGCTGGCGGCTCTCCTTCACGGGCGCGTCGTCGCTCGACGCGGAGGCGGTCATCCTCGCGGTCCCGGCCTGGGTCGCGACCCGCCTGCTCGCCGGCCTCGGCGTATCGGCGGCTCGCGCGCTCGATACGGTGCTCTACGCTCCGAGCGTCACGGTATCGCTCGCCTATCGGGTGGACCAGGTGCCGGGGACGCTCGAGGGAGCCGGCTTCGTCGCAGCGCCGGATTCGGGGGCCGCAGTGCGTGCCTGCACGTACGCGTGGCGGAAGTACCCGAAGCGCGCGCCCGAGAGCTTGGCCTTGCTGCGCGCGTTCGTGGGATTGGTGGACGGCGATCCCTTCCGCTCTGGACCCGTGCCTTCCACTGGCCGCGAGCGCTGCCGCGCTACCCGCGCGGGCATGCCGAGCGCGTCGCGGCAGTCCGGGAGCGACTCGCGCGACTTGCGCCGCTGGCGATCGCGGGTGCGGGGTTCGATGGAGCAGGGGTATCGGCGTGCGTGAGGTCGGGACGGGAGGCGGCGAAAACCGTGCTTCAGCGGTTAGGCGGTGCGTAGGGGCGCAGCATGCTGCGCCCCTACATCTCGGGCCGCGCTTTCAGTAACTCTTTCGCCTTCCGCACGACGTTCTCCACCGTGAGCCCGAATTCCTGATAGATCCGTTGGTACGGCGCCGACGCGCCGAACCGCTCGAGCCCCATGACCACTCCGTGGTCCCCGATCCAGCGGTACCACGGCTGCGGCGCGGCGGCTTCGACGGCGAGCCGGACGGGCACGGCGGGCGGCAGCACCGCGTCGCGGTACTCCCGCGGCTGCCGGGCGAACAGCTCCATCGACGGCAGGCTCACCACGCGTGCGGCGATCCCCTCCGCAACGAGTCGCTCGTAGGCGCCGAGCACGATGTCCACTTCGGAGCCACTCGCGAGGAGCACGATGGCCGGTTTCCCGCCGGGGGCCTCCGCGAGCACGTAGCCGCCCAGCCGCAACCCGTTCGCCGGGGAGTATTTCGCGCGGTCGATCACCGGGACCTTCTGACGCGTCAGCACGAGCGCGACTGGGCCGCTGTGTGACAGGATTGCCACGCGCCACGCTTCCACCGTCTCGGTCGCGTCCGCCGGGCGGATGACGACGAGGTTGGGGATCGCGCGCAGGGCGGCGAGCTGCTCGATCGGCTGGTGCGTGGGACCGTCCTCCCCGAGGCCGATGGAGTCGTGCGTGAAGACGTAGATCACCGGCAGGCCGCACAGCGCGGCGAGCCGGATCGGCGGCCGCATGTAGTCGGAGAAAATGAGGAACGTCGATCCGATGGGGCGCACGCCACCGTGCAGGGCGAGTCCGTTCAGGATCGCGCCCATCCCGTGCTCGCGCACGCCGAAGTGGACGTTGCGGGCGCCCCAGCTGCCCGCAGCGACGTCGCCCCCGTTCTTGAAGACCACGTTCGTCGAGGTGGCGAGGTCCGCCGCCCCGCCGACCAGCTCGGGAAGCTTGGCCGCGATGGCGTTCAGCAGCTTTCCCGACGCGACGCGCGTCGCCTGGGCGTCGGCGGGCGTGAACGTCGGGAGTCCCTCGTCCCAACCCTCGGTGAGGCGACCGGCGAGCCGGCGTTCGAGCTCCGCCGCGAGCTCCGGGTATGCCTGCCGGTACGCGTCGTACTGCTTCGACCACTCGCTTTCGAGCCGGGCGCCGCGCTCGCGGGCGAGGCGCCAGTGCGCGAGCGCCTCCTCAGGCACGTGAAACGGCTCGAGGCTGGGCCAGCCAAGGCGCTGCTTCGTGAGCTTCACCTCGTCCTGGCCGAGCGGGGCGCCGTGGGCCTCGGGCGTGTCCTGCTTGTGCGGGCTGCCGTACGCGATGTGGGTGCGCACGATGACGAGCGAGGGCCGGTCACCGACGCGTCGGGCGGCGGCCAACGCCCGGTCGAGCGCCCCGAGGTCGTTGCCGTCCGCCACGCGCTCCACGTGCCAGCCGTAGCTCTCGAACCGCTTCGCCGTGTCGTCCGAGAACGTGAGATCGGTCTTGCCGTCGATGGTGATGCGGTTGTCGTCGTAGATCCCGATCAGACGGCCGAGCTTCAGGTGGCCGGCGAGCGAGCAGGCCTCGTGCGACACGCCCTCCATCAGGTCGCCGTCGGACGCGAGGAAATAGGTACAATGGTCGACGACGCTGTGGCCCGGCCGGTTGAACAGCTGCGCGAGATGCGCCTCGGCGAGCGCCATTCCGACGGCGTTTCCCACACCCTGGCCGAGCGGGCCGGTGGTGGCCTCGACGCCCGGCGTGAGTCCGTGCTCGGAGTGGCCCGGCGTGCGGCTCCCCCACTGACGGAACTGCTTGATGTCGTCGAGCGAGAGGTCGTAGCCGGTGAGATAGAGCGCCGCGTAGAGCAGGATGCAGGCGTGTCCCGCCGACAGCACGAAGCGGTCGCGCCCGAACCAGTCGGGGTTCGCGGGATTGTAGCGCAGATGCCCCCCCCGGTGCCACAGCACGTACGCGAGCGGCGCGAGCGCCATCGCGGTCCCGGGGTGGCCGGAATCGGCCTGCTGCACCGCGTCCATCGCGAGGGCGCGGACGGTGTTGATGCAAAGCTGATCGAGTGATGCGGCGCGGGCGGTGGGTGGAGGGGGGGGCCGGGGGGGGGAGGCGCCGCCGCTCACGGGTTTCGTCACAACAGACCGGACTTGGCGGCCTGCCATAGGTTGACGAGCCGGTCGAAGCCGGTCACGAGCACGTCTACCTGCTGCGGGCTCGGGGTCGCCTTGGCGGCGGTCTTGAGCTCCTCGCAAATGCGCGGCATTTCCCTGCGCCCTTGCTTGCCGGCTTCGGCGGCGATCTGGTCCAGGATGACGAGGATCTTGTGGCGCGCCGGCTCGTCCTTGGGCACCTGCCATAGGTAATCGGCGAGCTGCTTGCCCTCGGTACAGAGCTTGCCGAGGCCGTCCATGAGGGGCGGCTGCGAGCGGCGCGGTGGGGTGGGATCGCTCATTGGGAGTTTCAATTATACCAAGAAACGGGCTCCGAGGAACGGTTGCCGGGAGTCCGGGGTGCCTCTAGCTTCGGGTCTCCATGGAGCGACCCTCGATCCTCGAACGGCTGCGTGCGTTCAACCGGTGGACCAATGGGTGGGCCGCCTCGATCGCCGTGGCGGTCGGCATCTGGATCGTGTTGCGCTCCTACCTGGTCGAGGCGTTCCGCATCCCGTCGGCGAGCATGGAGAACACGCTGCTCGTCGGCGACTTCCTGTTCGTGAACAAGGCGATTTACGGAGGCGAGCTCGAGATCCCGCTCACCGGGATCCGCTGCTGCCGCCTCCCCGGCTACGCCGAGCCGCAGCGCGACGGGATCGTAGTGTTCCGCTCGGTCGAAGACTCGACGCCCAACCTGAACATCGTGAAGCGGGTGATCGGCGAGCCCACCGATACGCTCCGGATGACGCACGACACGGTGTATCGCAACGGCATGCGGCTCGACGAGCCGTACGCCCTGCACTTGGGGTCCCACACCGACGATCCGTTGCAGCTCCGCAAGATCCGGGCGTTGCAGCTGCCCTACTACGTCGGGCGCGACACGGCCCGCTACCACCCGACGACCCACGACTGGGGCCCGATCGCGATTCCGATCGGGCATTTCTGGGTGATGGGCGACAACCGCGACGAGTCCTATGACAGCCGCTTCTGGGGATTCCTGCCGCGATCGCACATCGTGGGCCAGCCGCTCATCATCTACCTGAGCGTCGCCACCGACCCGCTGCGCATCCGCTGGAACCGGATGTTGCGCCGCCCGACGTAAGGCCAGACGCCTTGACGGGCCCTCCTCGCGTGGTTAAAACCCAACCCGCGTTGTCAGCCCTAGGACTTGAGTACATGACGTTGCTCGTGAGTCTCACGCGAGCCGTGGCGCTCGCCGCACTCGGCAGTACATGGTCGTTGGCGGGTGCGGCCCAGCAGCGGGATACGACCCCCCCTTCCCGTCCCGCGGACAGCCTGAGGGTGTATACCCTGCCGCCCGCGGTCGTCTCGGTTACCCGGGCCAACCCGCCCATCAACCGCATCCCCCAGGCCGTCCACCTCCTCGAGAAGACCGAGATCAGCCAGGCCCGGCCCACGTGGGGTTTGGACGAGGCGCTCGTCACCGTGCCGGGGGTGTACGCTGCGAACCGCTACAACTTCTCGCTCGATCAGCGAATCTCGATCCGCGGGTTTGGGGCCCGTTCGGCCTTCGCCGTGCGTGGGATCAAGGTGCTGGTGGACGGCATCCCGCAGACGCTCCCCGATGGCCAGGGTCAGCTCACCAACCTTGAGCTGGGCGCCGCGGATCGGATCGAGATCCTGCGCGGCTCGGCGTCGGCGTTGTTCGGGAACGCGTCGGGCGGCGTGATCAGCATCTGGACCGACCCCACCGCTCCGCGGACGGTCCGTCAGGAGGTCCGCGTCCTGTTCGGCACGTTCGACCGCGATCTGAATCGCAACTGGAGCAAGTGGCAGTCGAGCACGTTGTTTCGCGTCGGCTCGGGCAGCGGGCTCGTCACCGTCTCGCGGCTCGACTACACCGGCCAGCGGCAGCACTCGGACGCCGATTTCCGCAATCTCAACTCGCGCTGGCATTTCCCGCTGGCCAACGGCTGGTCGCTCGCGGCCACGGCGGACTTCGGTTGGGATCCGCGGGCCGACAACCCCGGTGCCCTCACCGCCGGCGAGATAGCCAGGAACCCCGACTCCGCAGCGGCGATCAACATCACCCGGGTCGCCGGGAAGGACGTCACGCAGGGGCAGGGCGGCGTCACGGTGCGGCGCCAGTTCGAGGGGGGCGGCGAAGCGGCGCTGACCGTCTTCGGCATCGCCCGCAGCCTCAAGAACCCGACGACGTTCGCGTACATCGATCTCGACCGGTTCGATTTCGGCACTCGCGTCGCGGTCAGCCGGCCCCTACCGCTGGGATCCCTCGAGCACCGGCTGACGGCGGGCATCGACTTTCAACGACAGCGCGACGACCGCAAGAACTTCCGGAACAACGCGGGCCAGGTAGACACGACCGTGCGTACCCTCGACCAGCTCGAGCACGTGACCGAAGTCGGGCCGTTCGTGCAGAGCGCCCTGCAGGTCGCGCCGCACCTCTCGGTGACCGGCGGGGGCGGCTGATGCGCGCGTTGTCCGGTTCGCTCGGAGTCGCCGTCACGCCGTCCGACGCCCTCACCGTGTACGGCAACGTCGGGACCTCGTTCGAGACGCCGACGACGACCGAGCTCACCAACCGGCCGAGCGGCGCCGGCGGCTTCAACCCGACGCTCGAGCCTCAGAAGGCCACGAACTACGAGATCGGCGTGCGCGGCGACGTCGTGGGGCGACTGAACTATTCGGTGGCACTGTTCGACGCCGAGGTGCGCGACGAGCTCATCCAGTTCCCGGTCCCTGCCGACACGAATGGCCGGGTCTTCTACCAGAACGCCGGGAAGTCCCGCCACCGCGGAGTGGAGCTCGGCGCCGAGCTGGAGATCGCGTCGGGGGTCAGCCTCATGACAAGCTGGACCTACTCAGACTTCCGCTACTCGCGCTACCTCGGGCTCGACGGCCGAGCGGTGCCGGGAATTCCGCAGCATTGGCTCCACTTCCTGCTGAAAGGGCGCCCGGCGTTCACCCGCGGGGGCTGGGTGGAGGTCGAGGAGACGCACTCGTCCGGTTACCTCGTCAGCGACGCGGCCAGCACCTCCACGAGCCCCTGGTGGACGACCAACGCGCGCCTCGGTTGGGCTGGGCTTGAACAACGTGTGGAACCGTTTCTACGTCGCGTCGGTGGTTATCAACGCCGCGAACGGGCGCTATTATGAGCCGGCTCCGGGCCGGAACATGTATGTAGGGTTCTCGCTGGGCGCAGGGGAATAGTCGTCGACCTTCAACGGAGGTGGGTATGATGCATTGGGCTCGATGGTCCGCGACCGTGGCGGTCGCGGCGCTCGTCGCGGCACCGCTGTGCGGGCAAGGGTCGGGAGGGGCCGCGGAGCCCCCCTCGGTCGCTCCACCGCACGCCGTCGTGACGAACGACATGTTGCTCAACGCCGCGGCCAGCGGCGACTGGCTGATGTACGGACACAACTACTGGAACAACCGGTTCTCGCCCCTCAAGACGATCAACACCACGAACGTCAAGAATCTTGTGCCGCGGGCCGTGTACACGCACGGGTCCGAGCGGCTGGGCAGCTTCGAGACCACCCCGATCGTGGTGGCCGGGGTCATGTACATCACGTCGCCCGCGACGCCCAACAACATCGTGCGCGCGTTCGACTTGCGGACGCAGAAAATGTTGTGGGAGTACACGCATAAGAACGATCCGGTGGCGACGGCCTGCTGCGGCCCCAACAATCGCGGCGTCGCCGTCTCGGGCGGGTCGGTGTTCCTCGGCACACTCGACGACAACCTCGTGGCCCTCGATGCGACCACCGGTAAGGTGAAGTGGGAGGTGAAGGTGGGGGACGGCCCCGCCGCCGGCTATACCGAAACGATGGCGCCGCTCGTGATCGGCGACAACGTAATCATCGGGACCTCGGGCGCCGAGTACGGCATTCGTGGCTACGTGAAGGCGTTCACTGCGGCGAGCGGCGCGGCGGTCTGGACGTGGTATTCGCTCCCCGATCCGCAGCACGGCGGCTGGTGGGGCAAGTGGTCCAAGACCACCGGGGAGGGCGACGACCTGAAGCGCGACATCGCCAAGGAAAAGGCCGACTCCGCCAAGTATGCCGACGCCTGGAAGACCGGCGGCGGCTCGATGTGGATGACCCCGGCCTACGACGCCGACACCAAGACTTTGTTCGTCGCGATCGGTAACCCGTCGCCCGACCTGGACGGCTCGATCCGCCCAGGCGACGACTTGTGGACCGAAAGCATTGTGGCGATCAACGCGACTAACGGCGAATTCAAGTGGGGCTACCAGGAAGTGCCGCACGACGTGTGGGACCTGGATGCGGTGAGTCCCCCCGTGATCGCGATGGTCGGCGGCAAGAAGGCCGTCGTGGAGGCGGGCAAGACCGGCTTCGTCTACGTCCTCGACGCCGCGACCGGCAAGCTGATCCGCCGTTCGGCGGCGTTCGTGCCGCAGCAGAACATGTACACCCAGCCGACCGCCGACGGCGTATTCATGCTGCCGGGCGCCAACGGCGGCCAGGAGTGGTCCCCGATTGCCGTGCACCCCGACCTGGCCTACGCGTACACGGTGGGCCTGCACCAGCCGATGCACTACAAGGTCCACTATGCGCCCTGGGAGAACGGCCGGCTGTGGCTGGGCAGCGCGTTCATCCGGGTTCCCGACGACAAGGGCGGCTATTCGGGGGAGTACGGCAACGTCAACGCGATCGACCTGAACACCGGGAAGATCGCGTGGACGGTGAAGACCGAGCTGCCGATGATGGGTGGCGCGACCGCCACTGCCGGCAACCTGGTGTTCACCGGCGAGGGGAACGGCTGGTTCAAGGCCTACGACGCCAAGACCGGCGCCGTCCTGTGGAAGTTCTACTGCGGCGCCGGTGTGAACGCGGCGCCCTCGGTGTACGAGCTCGACGGGGAGCAGTTCATCGCCGTCGCGGCCGGGGGCAACTTCCAGATCAGCTATCCGCTAGGTAATTCGGTCTTCGTCTTCGGGCTTCCCAAGGCGGGGATGTAAAGACCTGAGCAGGGAGCCGGCGCACGGTGCTGCTCGTCGTGCGTCGGCTTTTGCCTTTAGCGGTTCTCTGAGGAAGGCTGTCCGAGAGTGTGGAGCAGCGCGCTGACCTCTTGCCAAGTTGTGGCCGGAAGGACGTCGTCGTCGGACTCAACCACATAGGCGACGTCGTAGCTGCAGTACGCCGAAGTCACACCGCGCCGCTGCGCGCACTCCATGAGGTGGAACACGGCCCCCTGGCGGAGCAGCCAGACCGCCGAGTCGCCCACTGCGGGGTGCGGCAGGTCGCCGACCTTGAAGTAGAAAACCGGCCAGGTCTGAGTGCCCCGGCGCAACGTCGCCTGGTACGCCTTGGGGATGTCGGCACAGCCGTACAGGACGTGGCGCAAGATGCCGCAGGGCTCTTCGTAGCGCCAATCGCGCTCCGTCTTGGCGAGTGTGGCAGTGACGACGAGATCAGCGCCCGCCAGTCGCTGGGCGAGCGGCCGCTCCCCTACCGCAACAAGCGGGACACGCGCGAGCGCTGCCTTGTGGGAGTGTAGGCACCCTGCGCCGGCCAGGAGCAGCACGAACATCCCGCCGCGCACCAACCGGTACAGCCCCAGAGCCAGCAGCCACTCTACGAAGTGGCCGAAACCCGTAACGCTGGACTTGGAGTACATGCAAGGCCATCCTCATACGCTGCGCCTACCCTCTCGGACCGGAGCGCCGTCTCGCAGCTGGCTCTCCGCCGGCGGCCCAAATGGGCTGCAGTTTCGGTTCTCGCAAGGAGGATGCCAGACACATCAGGGGCCCTCCGCGGGTGGCACGGCAAACCTGAGGCGCCTACGTGCCATGCCTGTCGCTCATGCGCCACAATGCACGGTCTTCAAGCTCTTCCGCCTCGCGGGAGGGCGTGGTAGGTTCGCCACGGTGAAGTCGTTGTCGGTCGCATGTATCGTAGCCGTGGCGGTGGGCGCGGCGTCGCCGGTTGTGGTTCGCGCACAGGGCGACGTTGCCGCGCCCGCTCCGGCCGTCGATCCGTCGTGGTTGCAGGTCGATAGCGTGACCAAGACGGTCACCTTCCAGCTGGTGGCGGGCCTGACGGGTCTCAACGGCGCCCTGAACTTCAACGGGTTCCGGGACGGCGGGCTGACGCTGACGGTCCCGCTGGGGTGGACGGTGCTTATGCACTTCCGGAATCACGACGGCATGCTCCCCCATTCCGCCGAGGTCATCCCTGACACCCATCCCCTTCCCACAGGGCCAGTTGCGCCCGCCTTCCCGCGCGCGTTCACGCTGCGGCTGGACCAAGGGCTGATCTCGGAAAAGACGGATGACATGCGCTTTATTGCGGATAGGGGGGGGTCCTACCTAATATTTTGCGGGGTTCCGGGCCACGGGGCGGCCGGCATGTGGGTTCGCTTCGCGGTTTCGGGCTCAGTTCGTAAGCCGTCGTTGGCGGCCACTCCTGCGGGGCCACCCTAGTCTCGCGGGAGCGGGGAGTGCCGAGCGGACGCTGGCGCGGCCTGGTGCGGTCGGCCCGGTGGCGCAGCGCAGCACGTAGCAACTCGCTCTCAAGGAGGTGGGCTCCGCTTTCCCCTGTTTGCTCACACAACTGTAGGTGAGAAGCCAGACGAGTGTTACTGGTGGGAGGACCACGTTCCCACTCGGCTGTACCTGGCGCCGTGTAGTTGCAGTTGGCGCCTCGAGGGCACGAGCGGTAGGATTGGCCAGGTAAACTCCCAAGGAGGGAATCTCGTATGAAGCGTCTCACGCTGTTGTTGTTGGGCTTGGCGCTGGGCGTCTCCGCGACGGTCGGCGCGCAAGGCCTGACGATGCAGATGTCCAACGGCTGGTCGTTCTCGTTCTCCGGTAACGTGAACGCGTTTTGGGTGTTCTCGAAGGTCAACAATAGTGGCCCGGCAAACTCCAGCGTCCGCACGGGACTGCTCCCTGCCTTTGCGACGTTCTCAGCTAGCGGCAAAGAGGCTGGCCTAAACCTCGGAGTGCACTTCGGGTTCGCGCCGCAGATTCAGAACGGACCCAACCACGACCAATTCGGGAACATTGCATTTGGCGGCCTTCAAGCCGGCGCGCAGATCGACATGCGCCAGGTGTACTTGACCATCGGACTCAAGGACGGGTCCACGATCCTCGCCGGCCGCGAGTTGGGCTTGTTCGGCCGCCAGAATATTCTCCAGGACATGACGCTCTTCGGCGTCGGAGCGGTGGGGATCGGCGGTGGGCAGGCGAAGGGCACGACGCTGGGTCGGATCGCATATGGGTACATCTATCCGAACTTCAACGCGCAGGTAACCTTCAGCACGAAACCGGGTCAGGCCCAAGTCAGCATCGGTCTGTTCCAGCCGAGCGTCTTGGGGAGCGGCACGTACGCGTTCACCAAGATCCCGCGCGTGGAGGGTGAGTTTTCCTACAACCAGAAGTCGGGCAAGAACAACTACATGTTCTGGGTCGGCGGCCTGTGGCAGACGACGTCCGACTCCGCGTCGGGCGGGCAGTCGATCAGTTCGATCGGCGGTACTGCCGGTATCAAGGCGAGCATGTCCGACCTGTCCATCGTGGTCAGCGGCTACATTGGCAAGGGGCTCGGCACGGGCTTGCTGTTTTCGGGCTTCGAGAAGGCAGGGACCAGTGCCATTTCAACCGAGACGCGGTCTTCTGACGGTGGGTACGCCCAGATCATGTACAAGCTCCAACCCAAGACGAGCGTCGGCTTGAGCTGGGGCTTCAGCCGCTTGAAGAATAACAATACGGCGGCGCCCCTCGGCGACGGCAACACCACCGTGCGCTCAAACGTTTACTCCTACACTGCGGGCATTTACCACCAGTGGACCAAGTCCCTCAAGCTAGTCTTCGAGGGCACGCAAGAAGGAACGACCGGTGTAAACATCGGAACACCGGTCGCGGCGGGGACCAAGCAGATCGACATCTCCGGCGGGTTCATGCTGTTCTTCTAACACCAGAAAGACGTAACACGAAGGCGTAACACAGAGACGTAGCAAAGAAGACGTAAAGGCCGGGAGTGATTCCCCGGCCTTTTACGTTGTTGCTTGACGTTGTCGTGCTACGTTCTCGCGCGACGTTTCTTATTTGTATCGGTAGGTTATCCGCCCTCTCGTGAGATCGTACGGCGAGAGGTCCACTGCGACCCGATCCCCCTGCAGAATCCGAATGTAGTTCTTGCGCATCTTGCCGCTGACGTACGCCAGCACCTCATGCCCGTTCTCGAGCTTCACGCGGAAGGTCGTGTTGGGAAGCACTTCGCTGACCGTACCCATCATTTGTATCGCGTCGCCAGCCACGCTCGGTGTCGCTCTCCTTCTCCCGTCGTGGAACGGGGGATGTCACAGTCGGGCGATATGCGGATCCATGGTTTCATCCCGCGGCGCGGTGGGCCCGCGCTCGATGTAGGACGCGTGACGGCCGCAGCTTTGGCAGGTCAGCGTCACGCGCTCCGGTGCGAGCGGCGCGGCGCGGCCACCCCGACGTCGGGGCGCGCGCACGATCGACCGCGTGCTGCAGGAGGGGCAGACCAGAGGCACGTGCTCACGGTCCGCCGCAATCAGCGCCAGCGCTTCGGGCGCTCGGTATTCCTTGATTCCGCGTCGTCCCACGGCTGAAATGTAGTCACCCCTGGAAGGTGGGCCTCCTTGACACCTCTCCGCTGAGGCGTATCTCTCACGCAGCCCGCAGGTTGCCCGCGGAGGTGACCATGGACCGCCCCCAGTACGAGCCGCTGGCGCAAATCGAGGTCGACGCCGCCAAACCGGAGCCCCAAGGCTTCACGCTCACCGGTCAGGGGCCCGATCGCGTGGAGTATCAGCTCGACCTGCGTTTCGAGATGCCGCTCGACTCGCGGACCCGCAGCGTGCTGGGCGAGCTCTTGTCCCACTCGGACCTCACCATCTCGCGGCGCGCGCCGGGCGCGCTCGTCCAGGCATTGCGCCAGCGTCGTAACCGCGCTCCCCAGCGGTAGTTCCGTCAAACAATCGGTCCAAAATCCTTGACGGTCTGGTAGGGCCGATGTAGCTTGGCGCGACCTTTAGCGCCGGAGCAGCGTGTTCCATGCCAGCCGAGCTCGGCGGGTCGCAGATCTCTTCGCTGCTCGAAGCCCTCCCTGGAATCGCCAGTGTGCTGCGCAGCCCCGTGGCCGACGCCTTGGTCAAGGCGATTCGCGCCGCCGCGGGGGTGGGTGAGTTCACGTTCGACGATGCCGAGGAGCTGGTTCGCTACGCGGTGCGCCGCGGCTTGATCGGTCCGGAAGAGGGCGATCGCGTCCTCGGGGACGTCGAGGGCCCGCTCAAGTCCAAGCCCAAGCCCGCCCACGCCGCGAGGCCCAAAGCGCTGGCCAAGAAGAAGGTCGCCAAGAAGAAGTCGCGGCGGTGAAGCTGCAGCTCCCGCTTGTTCTGCTGGGCGCGGCGGTCGCGTGCGCTCGCGCACCGCAGCCCGCTCCAGTCACGCCGTTTCGGCTCGGCGCGGCACTCGCCGCCGCCGGGCGCTGCGACACCGCCACCGTCGTAGCACGCGCCGCGCTCGCGCGCGAGCCGGACAACGTGCTCGGGCCGCTCGTGATCGGCACGTGTCAGGAGCAGGCGGATCGCTACGACGAGGCGGTCGCCACCTACACCGACTTTGTAGCACAGCACCCGAGCGCCCGCGGGGTAGCCGCCCTGCGCGCCAAGGCGCAGCTCGCGCTCCGCGCGGCGGCGGAACACACGGCCCGACAAGCGCTGGCGCGCGAGGCGGAGCTTGCGCACCAGCCGCCCCAACCCGCCACGGTTGCGGTGCTGCCCCTGGTGATCGCGGGGGATTCGACCGTCCAGCCCTTGTCGCGCGGGCTGGCGGAGCTCATCACCACCGACCTGGCCTACATCCGGACGCTGCGCCTGCTCGAGCGTCTGCAAATCGGCATGTTGCTGGACGAGCTCAAGCTCGGCCGGAGCGAGCGCGTGGATCCAGCGACGGCTGCTCGCGTAGGACGCCTGTTGCGGGCGGAGCGCCTGGTGCAAGGGACGGCGACAATTCCGCTCCGAGGGCCGGTCCAGATTTCGGCAACGGTGGTCACCGGTACCGGCGTCGTACGGCCTGTGGAGCAGGTGACCGGGCCGTTCCCGAAGCTGCTCGATCTCGAAAAGCAGGTCGTGTTCGATCTGGCCGTGCAGCTCGGGTTTGCCCTCACGCAAGCGGAGCGCGAGCAGATCCTCCGTCAGGGGCCAAAGAACCTCGCCGCATTCCTCGCCTACGGCCGGGGGCTCGAAGCAATGGATCGCGGGGACTACGGAGCGGCGGCGCGTCACTTCAAGAGCGCCGCTCGGGCCGACCCGAGCTTCCAGGCGGCCCGCGACGGGCAGCAGACGGCGACCGCAGCTCCGGCTGTCCAGCAGGCTTCGGGCGAGGGGGGGGGAATCGGCAGCGTCGTGGACGCGGTCGAGCGGGTGACGGGTGGCGCTCAGCCGACGGGGTTGGGCGGCGTGGGCGGACTGCTCTCCGCCGGAGCGCGCGATGTCGTGCCCGCCATCGGCGACGCGATCGGCGACGTCAGGCTGCCGACGGGCAGCTCCACCATCGACCGTCAGCTGACGCCAGAATCGCTCGGCCTGCCGTCCATCCTGTCCGTCACCAACGGCATCACGATCATCTTCAAACGGCCGCCGTGAGGTGGGGCCTGTTGTGTTTGTGCGCGGCGGCGCCGCTCGCTGCGCAGGGAGGGGGGCCAACGGACGGAGTCGGCACCGCGGCGCGCACCGGGCTCGTGTTTGACGGTTACTACTTTGGGTCGAGCTACGCGTTCGATCACGTCGTCGAGTGGACTGTTCCGGTCAGCGTGTCGCATCGGCTGAGTCCAAGCCTCACGATGGATCTGTCGAGCGGGTACGCGCACGCCGCCGCGGCGACGAGCAGCGGGACCATCGAGGTCTCGGGACCGAGCGACACCGATGTGCGCATGAGCTGGGCGGCCGTGTCGGGCCATGTGATCGTCTCGCTGGTCGGCACGCTGCCGACGGGGAAGAAGGCCGTCGACACGTCGTCGGTACCGCTGCTCAGCGCGCTCGCGACCGAACTGCTCAACTTCACGACGCCGAGCTTTGGGACGGGGGGCGGCGTGACGGGCGGTTTCGCGACCGCGTTCCCGCTGGGGGAGCGCTGGGCGGCCGGAGTGGGTGGGAGCTACCGCTGGCGCGCGGCCTACACCCCCGTCGCGGGGAGCGGAGATCTCGAGCCGGGCGGTGAGGGGCGGGTCAGGCTCGGAGTGGAAGGCCCCGTCGGTCGTGGCGGCGGGGGGTATTTCCGTGGTGCGGCGGTTTACGCCGGCAGCGGCGTGGATACGCTGGACGCCGGGTCCCGCAGCGTCAGCGGTGGTCGGCTGCTCCTGTACACCGGCCTCAACCTGCCCGCCGGGCGGGGCACCCTGTCGCTGTACGCCTACGACCGCTATCGCTTCCGCCCGCACGGCTACGACTCGACGGTAGTCCAGGTGCCGCGCGGCAACGTGCTCGCCCTGGGCGCGCGGCTCGAGCGGCCGCTCTCGCCGGCGCTGCGGCTCGCCCCCAACATCGAGTTTCGTAACGAGCTCGCCCCGTCGAAGGACGGAGGTCTCGCGCTGCTGGGATGGCTGGTGCGCCCGGGCGTGGACCTGCGCTACCGCGCCGGGGGAGCGGTGACGATGGTGGTCCAGGGTCAGACGGCGTTCGGCCGGCTCGCGAGCAACGGGACCTCGGTATCGCTCGTCGGGCCGCGGGCGGTAGTGGTGCTCGAGTGGGCGCGATGATCCGGCGCATCCTCCCCTGGCTCACGCTCGCGGTGACGGGTGGCATGGTCGCATGTGCGGAGTGGGCGGGGTCGGAGCTCGGAGGCCCGAAGCTGTCCATCGTGCCGCTGATCGGCATCGGGTCCGGAACGGTCCTGCTCGACGATCTCGACCAGCTCCACGTGGTCGTCGTGCCGATCTCGAGCGTCGGCGTACCGATTGGGGCGGCCGTCGCGGATACGACCGTTCCCGTCGATGCGGCGGGCAACGCGACGCTCACCGTGCCGGTCGGGGTCATCGGGAGAGCGCAGCCGTTCGAGGTGACGCTCCAGGGCATCCGCTCAAGCGACGGCGCCGTCCTGTACGCAGGTGTCGACACGGTGGTCGTGAGCGGTGCGGGTCCAACCTCGCCGGTGACGGTGCCCGTGAGCTATGTCGGGCCATGCCAGATCGGCTCGGGCTGCGTCGTGACGGTAGCGCCGCAGGACACGACGCTCGCCACCGGCGGCTCATTGGTGATGCGCATCAGCGTGGACTCGGCGCTGACCTCGGTTACGGGCGTGCCCGTGGCGTTGACCAACCTGACGCCGGGGCTCGTCCTGGTGGGGCCGGATCGCACGGTCACGGCCCTCCTGAGCCCGACCGGCGGCCCCGGGCTTGTCGAGGCGGCGATTCGCGGCGCCGCCGATACGCTGCGGCTCACCGTCGCGCCGCTCACCGCCCCCGCCGCGGTTCTGGTCAACCAGGGATACGTGACGCTCACGACCTTGAGTCCGGCGAACACGGCGCAGCTCACGGCCGTCGTCACCGACATCGCTGGAAAACAGCTGTCTCCCTCACTCGCGACCTGGACCAGCCGCGCGCCGGGCGTGGCGACGGTGTCGAGCACCGGGCTCGTCACGGGCGTCTTATCCGGCAGCGCGATCGTGGTCGCGACTGCAGCACCCGGCGTCGCGGACTCGCTGGTGGTGATGGTCGGCAACGCGACCATCCTCCCCGGCAATCCGCTCGCGCTCGCAC
>WNGD01003533.1_pt1 | contig 19984 bp, 13 predicted proteins | sample 5400671 | NCBI WGS metagenome assembly WNGD01 (sample SAMN13153369, study PRJNA577476) | soil metagenome | isolation source: 40 cm soil or saprolite under grassland replicate 2 | place: USA:California | collected 2016-06-15 | reverse complement strand
TTCAAGGCTTCGTCATTGTATGCAGGGGGCACGCAATAATTGAGCACTACGCCATCGGCGATTTCACCTGCCAGTTCCATCATGCCCATCTGCGTGGCGCCAATGTAGATCGGCACATTACGCGACTCACGGCGCCCGTGCACGACGTCAAGCTCAATATCGTCCACGTAATGGAATTCGCCATGAAAGGTAACGCGCTCCATATTGAGCAAGCTCCTCAGGACTTCGATGGTCTCGCGCATCGCCTTGAGCGGCCTGGTACGTGCAATGCCCACCTGTTTGGCCAGTGGATCCCACCAAGCGCCGATGCCGCAGATGATGCGATCCGGCGCAAGATCGTCCAGCGTCAAGAAAGTCGCAGCGAGTAACCCGATATTGCGCGTCCAGTTGTTAATCACGCCGCTGCCGATTTTAATGCGCGATGTCACTGCCGCGAACGCGGCCATGGGGACAATCGCATCACGCACCAGGCGCGATTCGGCCTGCCACACGGCCTCGAAGCCCCGCTGCTCGGCGTACTGTGCGTACTCCATGCCTTCGCGAATTTCATGTTTGTCTTGAAGATACAGTGCCACACGTGCCATATTGTTCTCCTTGAAATAGGTACCGTTGGCGAACGCAGAGGGCGACCACAAGGGTCCCCACTCCACACCGCTCCACTCCCGCCCTTACTAAGATACGAAAGGACTTCGCCAACAATATCAAATAGGCTCTGAACCTCATTTAGGAAATTAGTTGAGGGAAGTCAAGTGTCAGATGGGATCTACCTCCGTCTTTTTCAGAGTATCTCACACTTGCTCTGGTTTCCTCTTTGGGATCAGACATTCCCCATTCTAAAACTCTTTTTACGCTCTTTAGCTTCAGCAAATTCATTAGCAAGACGCCAATAGAGCGCCTCCCACTGATCGAGCACCCACTCACTATCATGTTCGGCAATAATTTGCAAACTCTTTTCGCTCATCTGTGCACGCAGGGCTGGTTCAGCCAGGATGATGTCGAGGTAGTGTGCCAGTTCGTCACTATTGCCGGGGTGGAAGACAAAGCCGTTTTCTCCATGATGAGCTAACTCTGGTAGTGCGTATGAGTCGGCTGCTATGACGGGAAGACCACAAGCCATAGCCTTCATCATTGCGATGCTCTGTAGCTCCGCCTCTGAAGGGTTGACAAACACATCGGCTAGCCGGTACAGGGAAGGAAGATCGGCATCCTGAACAAAGCCCAGGAATGTCACACGATCGCTGATGTTGAACTGCTCAGCCTGTGCTCGTAAACTGCCTTCGGCGACACCAGAACCTCCAATGAGAACATGTCCATCGCCTGACATCTTCGCAACGGCGTCGAGCAATACATCGATACGTTTTTCGTAGCTAAGGCGGTTGACGTACAATACGATTGGACGCCCTTGCGGTAAGTTAAAGCCTTGACGGATATGCTCGTTCCCTTTGCCAGGGGTAAACTTCTTGAGGTCGACGCCATTGGAGATGACCCTGGCAGGGGCACGTAATCCGTGCTCGTACAGGAGATTTAAGGCCGTGGCCGTTGGTGCCGTCACGTAGTCAAAGCGGTTATAAAATTGCACAAAATATGACTGCATGACTTTACTGAAGTATTTACTAGTCAATGGCTTGTTCGCGAGTGTATAGACAGTGATGGGTAGATGGTGATGCGTCGCAATTACTGGTTTATGCAGAACGATTTCAGGGTCGGCCTTTTTCAAGAGGTTGAGAATGGAGACGAATGGTAGAAATGAGATGCGCGCCCCCCCTGCGGGCCACTGGAACGAGAAGAAGCGATAGACATCTACCTGCTGCTCGAGAGGATCTACATCTCCTCTGCTATAGCTGGGTGCAACGACCCACACCTTATGCCCACGCTTGGCAAAATTAACGGCAAGTTCTTGTGTGACCGTCGGAACCCCACCAACCAGCGGTGGATATTGATCAGTAACGATCATGATACGCATGCCTATCGTTCACTCCTAAGTCAACACTTGACAGCCGTCAAGGCTTTTGAATGCAATTTACCATTTTCTTCCTTTATTTGTCAAAAAATTCTCATTAGTACTTTGCAGAAGCTGCCCCCCCTGGTGTAAGATGTGGTTATTAGTTCGTCGTTCAAACCCATACGAAGAAAGGTTCCTCCAACAGTAGCTCATGGATCAAGACATTGTGTTGCACTCTCCTAATGCTCATACTCGATCAGATAGCTTCGCCACGCTTTACACAAGCCAGCGGGAACAAGTTGAAGGGTGGGGAAGAACTCGAAGTGTATCAAGCTATGTCTGGCATCCGACAACAGTAGAAGAGATTCGCGAGTTGCTCTCGCTGGCAAGGTCTCATCAACGAACGGTGGTGCTTCGTGGCGGAGGCCATAGTTATTATGACGCAACTCTCAATGCTGAAGAAATTACAATAGATCTTTCGCAGATGTGCCGTGTGTTGGCGTGGAATCCAGAACAGGGGATCATCCAGGTCGAGCCTGGCGTGACCATCGGAGACCTGTGGCGTGCAACGATGGCAGATGGATGGTGGTGTATAGTTGCACCAGGCACTATGGGGGCAACCTTAGGTGGCTGCCTTTCGATGAATGTCCATGGCAGAAATGCCTGGAAAAATGGATCGATCGGTGAACAGGTACTTGCCATAGAATTGCTTTTAGCTTCCGGCGACCTCATAACCATCACGCCTTCTTCTAACCGGGGACTCTTCCATGCGCTCATCGGTGGTCTTGGAATGATCGGTGTTATTACAAGCATCACGCTGCAACTGCGACCTATTCAATCTGGCAGATTGTTGGTGTACCAGCGACCTGCACGTTTGCTCTCCGAGATGTTTGCGATTTTTGCAGAAGAGGGATCCCAAGCCGATTATCTTGAAGGATGGATTGATGGCTATGGGGATAAACAACACCTTGGTGGTGGGCTTGTCACCTGCGCTCGTTTCATCCATGAACCCGATCCACAATCTCTACAACCCAATATGCAGGTCGCTTCGGGGATAGCCGGGATGGTACAACCAGAATTCCTGGGCTGGCTGATGCGGCCTTTCATCACTGTTGGAAACAGGCTGGGCAATACGATATATTACAGGCGAGGAGTGCGGGGAAGTAAACGTGCCTATCATATGTCCCTTGTGCAGTTCCATTTCCGTTCTGACGACGTGTTCACGTTTCTCCGTGCATTGCAACCGGTAGGAACCCGCACCATGCAGCCCTTTGTCCCGGCAGATCAGGCACCTGCTCTCTTCAAGGAATTGCTCGAACGTTCCCGGCATGCAGGATTTGCGCCGGTCTGGTGCTGTCTCAAACAGCATCGTGCAGATCCTTTCCTGCTCAGTTGTAACGTAGAGGGCTTCTCGCTTGAGCTGGGTTATCATGTTACGACCAACACTGCCAGGAAGCTTACAGTGTTCTTGAAAGAGATGCGTGATTTGGTGATTCCCGCCGGTGGGCGCCTCTATCTTGCCAAGGACGACGTACTCGACGCGGAGACCTTTGCTCGCAGCATGGGCATGGATCGCATCGAGCGCTTTTTGGCAGTCAAACGTGCCTATGATTCTGAAGGGCTCTTCCAATCAGGGCTTTTCCGGCGGCTATTCACTCAAGACTCCGGGGAATGACATGTATCGTCATCACAATAAAACATCTCAGGCCGAAGAGATAGAAACTGGCAAAGCTAATATGTCTGGGAAGGTCTGCATGGTGACCGGTGCTAATTCAGGCTTAGGATACCAAATATCGTTAATATTAGCAGATATGGGTGCAATCGTTGTAATGGTATGCCGGAATAAACACAAAGGAGAAGAAGCAAGAAAAAGGATAAGCGCTGCCACAGGTAATGAGCATATAGAACTTCTCGTGGCGGATCTTTCTTCACAAGAGTCGATACGAGAGCTGGTGGATCATTTCAAATCAAGGCACCAAAGATTGCATGTTCTTGTCAATAATGCAGGATATATAAGTTGGAATCGTCAAGAAACTATTGATGGATTAGAAATGGCTTTTGCGGTGAATCATCTTGCTCCGTTTTTACTGACGAATCTGCTATTGGGGCCCCTTCAGAAAGCGGCCGAAAGCGATGGAGAGGGGAGAGTTGTTAATATTAGTTCGTCCGCTCAGCGAAGAGGTAAAATAAACCTCGCTGATCTTCAAAGTACAAAGAGGTATCAAATTATGGAGGCATATGCGGCTTCGAAATTAGCCCTGGTCATAACTTCAAAGGAATTTGCACACCGGCTTCAGGGAACGGGCATCATAGTCAATTGTGTAGGCCCAGGACATATGAGAACCACTTTTAACGCCAAAGCTGGCGGCCTCTCAGGAATAATAAATACGTTTCCCCTGTCAAGGTGGCTTATCCAAAATATCCTGGAGAAACCAGTAGCAGAAGCTGTAGTGACACCAATATATTTAGCAACGTCTCCTGAACTGAGAGGGTGCACAGGTTTATTTTACGGGGATTATTGTCAACCGGAGACTCCTTCCAGGTATGTGAACAATAGAGAGCTTGGCAGGCAGCTATGGCATATAAGTGCTCAACTAACCCATATTTCAGATGAGCACGCGGATTGACTGTATAGTAGATTAAGAAAGGAACATTCATGGCGAAACTTCTCGGACCCGATTTTATCAGTTTGCAGGTGCGCGATCTCTCCGCCTCGCGCAAGTTCTACACAGAGATGTTGGGGTTGGCCGAAGACACGTCTTTCAGCGCTCCCAACACGGTCCTCTTCGACTCCACGACGATCCCGTTTGCTCTACGGCAGTCAACGGTGAACCTGGATGAAGCACCGCAGCCGGGATGGGGTATTGCGCTCTGGATAGACTGCGATAATGTCGATGATTTGTGTGCCAGAATGGAAGCGGCTGGAGCCACCATCATCACACGACCTTTCGATGGCCCGTTTGGGCGCACTTTCGTCTTTGCGGATCCCGATGGGTACCGCATTACGGCTAATCAGAACCCCTGGGATCGGTTTCCTTTAGGCGGAAGGAAACAAGCATGATCACGCTCAAGAACTGCGTACAAATGTTTACCCATCCAAAAAAGGGGATCAAACTTCCCTGAGGAGGAAGAACGACCAAAGGGTCGGATGAAAGGGGCGAAACATGCCAATCCAGGCAGAGGTATATTACGTCGTGTTCTTCGAGACCTTCTATGACTCCTTCGAAGAAGCCAGATCGAAGGCACCCGATGTCATCGCCGCCCACCTGGCACGCTCTAAGGAGTTGCATGCCGGCGGTACGCTCCTGATGGCAGGGGCCTTCCTCAACAACCAAGAAGAAAAGCTTCGCACCATGGGCATCTGCACCACACGTGAGGCGGCCGAAGAGTACGCGAGAGGCGATCCTTTTGTCCTGAACGGTATGGTCAGCAAGTGGTACATCCGCGAATGGGCCAACATGTTCGCTTAGCCGATCCGATCAGCTAGCTGAAGCGGGTCAAGTTCAGCGTGGGCCTGGAACGTCGGTGCTTGACCCGCTCCACACGTGAGTGCTAACGCGATTGCACACATGGTTTCCAGTATGACCAGCATTCAACCCACAAGCACCACGTTGCTTTTCACTGAGACAAATTGGACATGAAATACCACATTGGGAGGCTCCCTGGAAATCTACTTTTTGAAAAGCTGGTTTCAGCGGAGTTAAGACAACTACAGGTTGTTTCGTTTTGGTTTGTATCTCAGATACAAGGATGTCAATGTTTGTTGCCATGTAGCACCTCTGGGTTCATTTAAACTACCTGGCTTAGGAATTCTGCTCCTGCCAGGTTTCTTGCCCTGGAGGCTCTCCATTCTTTAAAAGGGAAGACGGGCGACCATCAAGGCCTACCCCAGGGCGCGATAAATCGCGCCCCTACACCGCCCTCGCCCCTACGGGAAGGATATTCCCCCAGGAAGGATGGAGAGCCAGCCTGCATGCGTTGCAATAAAACCTCCTCCCTCAGTTGAGGGAGTAGTTACTATTCCAAGTATACAAACATCTTCACCTGATTACAAGAAAAATCCCGGTCCATGTTTGCTATGCCTCGCACAAGCATTTACGTCTTTCATCAGGTTGGACTATCTTGTACTTCCCCAGTTGCACTGCCTGCTGTTAGCGGGTGACGGCCTCTTCGTCGTTGAGTGAAAAGAGGATTGGCAACTCGTCAAGAGTCTGTTCCAGTGGCATGGTTCCTCCCTCGGTCAGAGCTGCGGCAAAGGCGTCTTCACCGAGGTGGGCGCGTGTGGCAGCCAGCGCTCGCTCATAGTCAGTGCGATAGACCAGCGGCAGGGGGGCACCAATGGCCGCACGCAGTGCCTGGGCTGCCCCCCACAGACGGGCTGCCCACCTCGGCTCACCCTGCGCTGCCGCTACTGTTCCTCCTCCCTCCAGAACTGAGGCAATGAGATTGCTAGCGCCTATGTCACGTGCGATCGCCAGGCTCTCCTGGTAGCGGGCACGGGCCGCCGCAAGCTCGCCCTGGGAGGAGGCGACGCGTGCGAAGGCGAGCAGCGCCTCGGCGGTACTCCATCGATCCCCCAGTTCCTTGAGGGTCGCCACGCTCTCCTCCAGCAGTATGCGGGCATGGGCTTGCTCGCCTTGTCTCAGGTGCATCTCTCCCAGGAGGCTGAGCAGGCAGGCGATATACTGCGTGTCGCCCATCTCCCGGAAAAGCGCCAGGCTCTGCTCGGCCAGCGTCTGAGCTTGAGCGAAGTCGTCTTGCGCCAGAAAGCTTACACGAGCCAGTTCGTAGAGCGCGATGGCGATGCGCCCTTTGTTATCCAGCGCTCGGGAGAGTTCCAGGCTCTGCTTGGCCAGTGCCTCTGCCCGGTCGTACTCGCCTTGTGCGGCATACGTCCGAGCTAAATATGCCAGGGAGCGGGCCCTGTTCCAGGTGTCACCCAGCTCCTGGAAGAGCGACACCGCCTCCTCCAGAAAGGCACGAGACTCCACATACTGGCACCTTGCCCAGGCAACAAAACCCAGTTGAGAGAGGGCGGTCGACATGTTCAGAATGTCTCCAAGCTCACGCGAAAGTGCCAGGCTCTCTTTACAAAGAGCCTCTGCGCGCTCGAAGTCGTCCTGGATGATAGCCAGCACCGACGCTGCATAAAGTACTTTGATTTGCACGGATGCTGTGGCCCCTTCACGCACCGCCAATGCCTGCTCCAGGAAGCTTCGCCCCTCTCGGTAGTACCCATGGATGTTCCAGAACCAGAACAACGCGCCGCACAAACGCATCGACTGCTCGGCCCATTCCTCCTCCCCTTCGCTGCCTGCTCTCATTCCAGCTCGCTCCAACAGAAAGGTCAGCGCTGCTCGCTGGTTCTCGTGCTCCTGCTCCAGTTGGGCAAGCCATTTGCCCGGCTCGCTCCCCCGCAGGTGCGGCTCGGCCTCCTCTGCTCGCCTCAGGTAGTACAGGGCATGCGCAGTGCGTGTCGCCTCCAGTTCGCCGGTGTTGGCTAAGCACTCCAGCCCGAACTCGCGCAGCACCTGCAGCATCCAGAAGCGCGTCTCGCTCTCATCTTGATCCTCTTGCCGCAGCAGGCTTTTATCCACTAAGGAAGCCAACCCTTCCAGGATGTCCCCTTTGAGCCCGCCAGCAGGTGTGCATACCTGTTCAGCAGCTTCCCAGGTACAGCCATCTACAAAGACGGCGAAGCGTCGGAAAAGCTGCTGCTCCTCGAGTGAGAGCAGCTCGTAGCTCCAGTCAATCGTCCCGCGTAGCGTCTGATGCCGCGCTGGCAAGTCGCGTGCTCCTCCCGTGAGGATGGCTAACCCTTGTTCCAGGCGCGAAAGCAAGGCCTGCGGTGAGAAATGCTTGATGCGCGCTGCTGCCAGTTCGATGGCCAGTGGCAACCCATCCAGGCGTGCACAAATGCCCGCAACGGCCAGCGCATTGGTGTTTGTCACCTGGAAATCCGGCCTGGCAACCTGTGCCCGCTCGATGAAGAGCGCCACTGCCTCGTATTGCGAAAGGGCCAAGAGATCCGGCAGGCGCTTGGGGTTGGGCACCGAGAGCGGTAGCACGGCAAACTCGCGCTCAGCACGCACATGCAATTTCACCCGGCTGGTCACGAGCACCTTGAGTCTGGGACAGGCGGAGAGCAGATCGGCAATCTGGAAGGCGGCGTCTGACACTTGCTCAAAGTTGTCCAGGAGCAGTAGGAGATGCTTCTCCTTGAGCACGCTTTTTACAAGGGTGAACAGGGGCTGATCGCCTGCTTGGCCGATCGAAAGCGTCTGGGCGATAGTTGGCACGACTTGCTCAGGATCACTCACCGGAGCGAGAGGCACCAGGAAAACCCCATCGGCGATCGACTCACTAAGCTCAGCAGCAACTTGCAAGCCCAGGCGCGTTTTACCAACCCCGCCCGGTCCGGTGAGTGTCACCAGGCGGACGTCTTGCCGGCGCAGCAACTGCTCGACAGCTGTAACTTCCTTCTCTCGCCCGATCAACGGGGTAGGCTGGATAGGCAGGTTGTTTGGAGAGACATCGAGCGTCTTGAGGGGTGGGAAGACTTCAGACAAGCCTACGATGCTTAGTTGAAAGAGGTGGCTGGGTCGCTGTAAGTCCTTGAGGCGATGCTCCCCAAGGTCCACCAGGTACGTGTCTTCCGGCAGGTGCTGTTCCAGTAGCTCGCGGGTCGTTTGTGAGAGTAAGATCTGCCCGCCGTTTCCTGCGCTCATGATGCGGGCAGCGTGATGCACGTCCAACCCGATGTAGCCATCCGAAGAGAGCTGGGGCTCACCCGTATGCAGACTAATGCGCACCTTCACAGTGACATCATGAGGCCAGGGGTAGGTGGCAAGAGCGCGTTGGATGGCTACGGCTGCCGTAGCTGCATCGGTGGCACGGGCAAAGGCCACGAAGAAAGCATCACCCTGTGTATCGATTTCGTAGCCATGCGACTGCACAAATGCCGCTCGCAGCAACTGGCGAAAGTCGGCCAGCACGCTGGGGTACCGATCGCCCAACTGCTGTAAGAGGCGCGTCGAGCCCTCCATGTCAGTGAAGAGCAGTGTGATGGTTCCTGTTGGCAGATCAGTCCAGGGACGATTTAACTCAGGCTCTGGCTGCGGTGGTAGCAAGCCCAGTTCGCTGGGACTTTTGCCGAAGATCTCACACAGCTTCTGCACATAGTGGGTGCTGGGGTTTGCAGTGCCGCGTTCCCAGCGTGTCACATTGAGGTCGAGGGGAGCCCCGATGCGATCAGCAACATCCTTCTGCGACCAGCCGCGTTCCAAACGTGCTCTGCGCAACAGGTAATTGGGAGTGGCTTGTGCCGCTTTCTTGACCATGTTCCCCCGGCTTTCTAGAGATGGGGCAAGCTTAAAGCTATCACGATGCTCGCGTTGGGATAGTATCTTACATCCAACAAACTCCACAGATAAATATATCACACACGTGATAGCTAGGTGATAGGTCGGTGCTATTCTTTTCCCCTCCAACTTCAAGTACGCTTCTAGCAGATAGAAAGAAGTGAGCAGCCCTCCTGGCAAGACCAGAAGGACGGTTGTCCGGCAACAGGTATGGTTTCGTAGATTCACACGACACAAATAACAAGTTAACGGCTGAAAGGTGTATGGATATGAGACAGGATCTAATGGGCACGCTCCAAGTCAAGGATAGGTCATACTTTACGGCTTCGCAGAACACCTCCGCTAAGCAATCATCTTCTACTTCTTTGACGAGAGAGGGAGCAGACAGTAAGCTGAGCCTCACAGCACTTGCGGCACTGTGTCTGGGGGAACTCAGAGCGTATCGCCGGGGGGAAGCATTCACAGAGAAATATGGCCTTGAACTGTTACGCCGTGCGATCGTGCAAGGTGAACCGGAGGCCTGGACATGGGTGGAACGTTGTTTTCGAGAGTTGGTGCAAGGCTGGCTGCGTCGCCATCCGAAAAGAGAGGTTGCATGCAGGCTGGAGAGCGAAGAGAACTATATCGCTCAGGCCTTTGAGCGATTCTGGCAAGCCACTACATTGACCCAACGAGTGGAATTCAGAACACTGGCAGCTGCGCTGCAGTACCTGCGTGCGAGCCTCAATGGAGCGATCCTGGATACCTTACGGTCTTACTCGCGGCTAAGAGAAGTCTCATTGCCGGAGCCAGGAGAGCCAGGGGAGCCAAACAGTGAAGATTATACCAACAGCACTGAGGTGTGGGACATCCTCCAAACAATGCTTCCCAATAAGCATGAGCAGCGGCTTGCTTATTTGCTCTTTTACTGTGGTCTCAAGCCCAGAGAGATTATGCACTTCTTGCCTCAGGAGTGGAGCGATGTCCAGGATATCTACCGTTTGCGGCGTACCATCCTGGAGCGATTGCAACGCCATGCAGACCAGCTCCGTTGGCGGCTCACTTCAGGCGAAGAGGGGTAATCAGAGGCGCGTTTAGCTGTAAATATCGATAGTGGAGGCTTCATTGAGGTGTGGAGGGGATAGTTGTCGTTGATCTTGATCGGTTGGCGTACTTATGGGCCGGACAGTCTTGTACACTCTGCGAGACATCAACACTGCTTCAATACATACCGCTATAAGCCAGCCCAGACTCAACCCTGATATCCCCCCGAGGCGTGCTCCCAGCGCAGCTAATCCTAATTCAAGGAGGGCACCACCTGTCAAGGGAAGTAAAGCCTTTGCTATCCGATCCTGAATACGACAGATGGCAATGTAGAGGTCCTTAATCAGGAAAGGGAAAGCTCCCAGGGCGAGGAAACGCAGGCTCCATACTCCCTGTTCGGCATAGCCAGGGCCGAATAGCCCCAGCAGTTGCCTGGAGCCAAACAGCAAGACAGCGTTTGCGAACACACACGTGATCACTGCAAGGCCCATGGCGAAGCGGGCTTTGCGTGCAAGTACATGGGGCTGGGCAGAACTGACTGCATAGAGAGCCAACACAAGAGCCTGTGGAATGACATACACAACGTCCCCGACCAGAAAGGCAATGTAGAACCAGGCGTTCATTGTCGCTGAGATCAGGACTGTGACGAGCACCGGTAAAGCGAAGTTCGGACCGATCAGTAGAAGGTTGAGTAGATGGTGTTGCAGCGCCGAAGGCCCCAACTTCCGTAGCAATCCCCACTGTGGGAGAGATTTTTTAATAATCTGCTTCCCTTTCAGTATTGCAAATCCGGCGAGAGCGGCCAGGGAAAGGGCATCTGCCAGTGCCCATGTTGCAAATATCGTCAGCCCTCCTCGTTGTGAAAGCCAAAAACCCACTGCAGTGAGTGCAGCAAGTTTTGCTCCAGCAAACAGGGTGTTGCGCCAGAGTTGGAGGTCGCCTCTCAGCAATCCGATCAACACCTGGTCAAGCACTAAGTTAACCGTTGCAAGGCTGACACCAACGGCGAAAAGCGCTACGGTTGGGATGCTTGCTCTTAGTGGCTGCAAGTTAGTCGAGAGAGAAGGCACACCAAGTGCAAACAGGAGACCGATGCATCCTCCTGCGATGGCAACTGTGAGCAGTGCTGCGCTAATAAGCGCTGCCTCTTGCCCCGGTTGTCGCGGTAACTCCCGAATCAATAGAGTGCCCAAACCCAACATGCAGAACGTTCCAAGTAGTGTCATTGCTGAGATTGCAGCGGAGGCAAATCCGACGGCTTCTGGCGAGAACTGCCTGGCGGCTACCCACCAGTAAGCAAAGCCAAGACCTGATTTTACGATGAAGGTAGCGACTAATGACCCTGCATTGAATAACATGACGCCATTTGTCTTAATCCACCGGTACAGTAGCGTTCTCACCCTGCTTGCTTTCCTTCAACATAGTCGTTTGCGCCTTGCCAAGGCATCTACTCAGCTCTTCAGCCAACGTCTGGACATGGTCGGTTCTACAGGCTATATGTGTGCCAGGAACGACACGTAACTCTATGTCTATCTCTTGAGTTGTTTTATGCCGCCACACGCCATGAAAAGCCTCTTCACGAGCCCAAATCAACGTGATCTTGCCGGCATAAGGCTCAAAACTGTAGCTTGTAATTATCCAGTCAAATAAGGCGTTATCGTCCTGGCGAAGGGCGTCTGTTGTAGGAATAAGCGTTAGAATGCTCGGATCAATGTTTCTGAATCCTTTGAGATTTTCCATTCTCCTCTCTTGCCGCATATATTTATATATGTGCCGCAGGCGGAGAAAGCACTCCATTTGCTGCTCCTGGCTCAGCCGGAGCAGCTTGCCAACGCAATTGATTGCACTCCGTGCCAATTTGTGCAGGAAAGGAGGATATGCTGGCTCTATCAAAACCAAAAGATCAACCCTCTGTCCTTCCGCATGAAGTTGCCGGGCCATCTCGTAGGCTACAAGCCCTCCATTGCAAAAGCCTCCCAGGAGGTAAGGTCCTTCTGGCTGGAGGGTACGCAACGACTGGATATGAGCTGCCGCCATCTCCTCTACAGTGGGGATGACCTGCGAGTCATCGAAATCGTACGGTGCTAGCGCATAAAATGGCTGGTCCGGTCCCAAATGGTGTGCCAGGTGGAAGCAATAGAACGCGTCACTATCCCAGGCTCCATGCAAATAGAAGAAAGGCCGCCTGGAACCATTCGCCTGCACCGCTACGAGTGGTGTCCGGGAACTTCTCTCTTCTTCAGTTTGCATCGCCTGCGCCAGTTGTTCTATGGTTGGGCCAGCGAAGAAAGTAGCAAGAGGAAGCTTCTTGCCAAAAACCTGCTCGATTTGATCAACAAGACGAGCGGCAAGCAAAGAATGTCCACCCAAGTAAAAAAAGTTGTCCCGAATTCCAATCGGTCGCACATCCAACAGTTCTTCCCAGATTTGCCTGAGCTGCTGATGTACCATAGACGTTGGAGCAGCAAACGGTTCTCCGGTGGTCTGAGTGATCGGGTCGGGGACGGGTAGCGCCTGGCGGTCAACCTTACCGTTGGGCGTCAGCGGGAGTGCCTCGAGCAACACGAAGGCGGAAGGCATCATGTAGGCCGGCAATTCTTTCGTCAAATGGCCTTGTAGATCGCGAACTGCGATGGGTTGCCCCTGATGGGGAACTACATAAGCAACGAGGCGTTTATCGCCGGGCGTATCCTCACGGGCTACAACCACCGCCTGCCGCACAGTCGCGTACTTGCTAAGTACCGCTTCGATCTCACCTAATTCGATGCGGAAACCGCGGATCTTGACCTGGAAGTCGAGGCGGCCCAGATGCTCGATGGTTCCGTCTGCGCAATATCGGGCTAGGTCGCCCGTCTTATAGATGCGTGCCCCCGGCATGTCACTAAAGGGATTCCGAAGAAATCGCTCGGCGGTGAGTTCAGGACGATTCAGATAACAACGTGCAAGCTTATCTCCACCGAGGTACAGTTCACCCTTAGCTCCAATGGGGATCGGCTGGAGGTGCTGATCGAGTATGTAGACCTGCGTCCCTGGGAGCGGGCGACCGATAGAAGGAGCATCACTAGCGTCTTTGTGAACCAGACTCCAGGTAGAGTACGTTGTGTCTTCGGTTGGACCATACAGGTTGAACACCTGCTGGACTGTGTCCAGCTGGTTGATTTGTTGTGCGAGGGCACGCGAGAGCGGCTCACCTGCGAGATTCACCACGCCCACTGAGGCGGGTAGGGTATGCTCCCTCAGGAACTCAGCGAGGACGGAAGGGACGGTATTGACCAACGTTACCTGCTTGGCCGCGAGCAAGCTGGACAGATGCAAGAGATTCTCGCATAGGATGACCGCGCCCCCGCAACAGAGAGGAACAAAGATCTCGAACACTGACAGGTCAAAGTTGATGGAGGTCGAGGCAAGAACTCCAGCAAGTTGCTGAGGGGAAAAGGATTTCGTTCCCCAGTCTATGAAGGTCACCGAACTCCTATGCTCAATGGCGACGCCTTTAGGCTTACCCGTAGAGCCAGAGGTATAGAGGACATAGGCCAGGTTGTTCGGGCCGACAGCACTTCCTGGCGCAGTGACCGGGTGGCGCTCCATGGCCTCCAGGTCAGCATCAAGATAGACGACCTGAGCCGCATGCTGGGGCAGGCGTTCTTGCAGATGTGCCTGCGTGAGCAGTACGGGGGCTTGCGTATCTTCCAGCATGAATGCAAGACGCTCTACTGGATAGCTGGCATCCAATGGCACATAAGCCCCTCCTGCCTTGAGAATACCCAGTAACCCGACTACCATGTCTAAGGAGCGCTCGACGCAGATGCCGACGAGCACTTCGGGTCCCACGCCCAGATGTTGCAGATGGTGTGCCAGCTGATTGGCTTGTCGATTCAGTTCCCCATAGGTCAACTGCTCACCCTCAAAGACCACCGCCACTGCCTCTGATGTGCGCGCCACCTGAGCCTCAAAAAGCTGATGGATACACTTATCCTTCGGATAAGCTGCCTGGGTGGCATTCCACTCTATGAGGAGCTGGTGCAACTCGGCTGGGGTTAACAGTGGCAATGTTGCAATGGGCTGCGTGGCGTCGATCACGATCCCCTCTAAGAGCGTCTGCCAATGTCCCGCCATGTTGGCGATAGTCGTATCATCAAACAGATCAGTACTGTACTCGAAGCAACCAGCGAGACCATCCAGTTGGTCTTCCAAGATAAGGGAGAGATCGCATTTAGATATAGCGTTGTTGATCTCCGTTGAAATCAGCGCCCACTCTGACTGGAGGTCGGGTGGAGATGGTTGAAGGATCAGCATCACCTGGAAGAACGGATTCTGCTCGGGCTCCTGCTCTGGCTGCAGTTCCTTGACCAGGTACTCGAAAGGCACCTCTTGATGCGCTTCGGCCTGGAGGCTCACCTCACGCACCCGCGCCAACAACTCAAGAAAAGTGGGATTGCCCGACAGGTTGGTGCGTAGCACCAGAGTGTTGAGAGGAAGGTCCATCAACCCCAGAACTTGTGAGTGCTTGTGATCAGCAGTGACTGTGCCGATTAGCAGATCGTCCTGTCCTGTATAGCGATGGAGCAAGGTGTTGAATGCCGCTGCCAGGGTCATGAACAGGCTTACTCCCTCTCGACGGCTCAGGACCTTGAGGGCGGCTGTTAATTGTCCAGGCAGCACGAACGAGTATCTTGCCATACAATGGGTCTTGATTGGTGGGCGGGGACGGCCGATAGTCCATTCTAGCACGCTTGGAGCCCCTCCCAGTTGCTGCTTCCAGTAATCCAGTTGGTCGGTTAGCACGTCCTTCTGCAGCCGCTTGCGTGCGTGGTTTGCTTTTAAGAGTCCTGTTGTATTCTGCATCACATATTTTCCATAGTGTTAGTTATCAGATGCAATTATATCAATTATACTTATCTATTCAATCCCTGGTTGCTCTGAGAGAAGCATGCCAGAAACTGCATTCAGGGTGCGGAGGGTATACTACCCTACTTTAGGGAAGCGTGGAGGAAGAGGCAAGCGACAAAGGTATCATGGAAGGATACCTTCGTATCGTCTGTATGTTTGCTAAATTTTCGTCTCAGCTCAATGGCATTCGATTCCCCGGTGGTTCCCTTTATGGACTATTTTCTCATTAATTCCTTGGCAGCGTGACGGGCATAAGGTGATACTGCATCTTCAGAGCGATGATACGGGCCACGGCCTCGTTCACACGTACCATCGAGAGTTGGCCATCGTGGAGTGCCTGTTTGAGCGCCTCGATCACTGCCAGCGTGCGTGCGCTCCCCATAGGACCCATGACCATGTCGTTGCCGGCCTCGATCGCCAGCACCGCTGCTTCGGGCTCGCTCCACCGGTCTGAGATGCCACGCATGTAAAGCGCGTCGGTGAGAACCACACCATCGTAGCCGAACTCATTGCGCAGGATGTCTGTCATGAATTTGTGCGAAAGTTCTGCCGGCATGTTCGGATCGATGGCGGGCATCAGCACATCGGTCGACATGATCATGGCAGGTCGCATCAGAGGGTCCGGCGAGTTAATGAAGGTCTTATACGGTGCGAGTTCGGTCGCGTAGATCTGGGCCCGCGAGCGGTTATCGGAAGGCAGAATATCGTGCGCGTCGTACGGTGTGTTACCCAGGCCGCCGGGATAATGTTTCATACAGCCAATCAGCCCATGGCTCTGCATAGCCTTGATATAGGGACCGGCATATTTGATCACCGAATCGGCCGTGGTGCCAAAGGTGCGATCGGCGGTATCGATGCCCGGGATCATCATCACGTCCACGTCGGGAGCCAAGTCGGTATTGAGGCCGATTGAGAGCAGGTCTTGAGCCATCTTCACCCCCTGTTGGCTAGCAAAATCCAGGCTTCCCGACTGGGAGATCTCCCAGGGACCCGGCCGTGCTCCGTAGATATGCACCAGGCGGTTGACTTCTACGCCGCCCTCTTCATCGACTGAGGTCAGGAGGGGAATCTTCGCACGCTGCTTGGCCAGGCTGGTTGTCGTCCTGGCCTGGCTGGCGGTCTGAAGGTGGGATTCATACATAATCATCCCGCCGACATGCAACCGGGTAATCATATAGTCCAGGTCATCAGAATAGTTGTTCTGCTGGCTCTCGGTCATAATCATCTGGCCCAACTTCTCGTCCAGCGACATATGCGCGACATAGAGGCTGGCAAGCTCCCTGTAGGTCATAAGATCGACCAGGTGCGTGAGCGTATTCACCTGGGACGCATTATAAGGTGGTTTGATAAAGGGGCCTGGCGGCCTTGTTGGTACAGTGGGCTGCTTGCCCAGGGAAGGTTGGCCGATTGAGCCGAAATGCGTCAGCAGGCCGGTCAGGACTACAATCATAGCCAGCATGATCAGGGCAAGCGAGACGAAGAGACCTGTCCTCCGCCGTCTTGGTCGCATTCCATAAAGCCGGGGGTTCAATTCCGCTTCCCCTTTGTCCTCACGCCGGGGTGCCAGGGTTATTTGAGATCGTTCTGCATCTTCAGGCATAAAGCTTCCTGGTGATTATGCGTTTTTTATTACTATAACAGATCAATATATCCAGTGGCAACAAGGTATGATCGATATCGAAAGGAATACGGATTCCAACAACCATCAACATGAGATATAATGGCTTGAGGGACCGGCAGCATCCTGCTGGGTAGCTGTACGGTTGCCCCAGGACTCATGTGTCTCATTGCATTTGTAACTTGAATTTAGCTCTCAAGTGGAGATCATCTGTGGCTAGCCGCATTGGGCAACAACTGGGCAATTATCAGCTCATCCAATTGCTGGGAAAAGGGAGCTTCGCTGAAGTCTATCTTGGCGGACATATTCACCTGGGTATCCTGGCGGCGGTCAAGGTGCTGAATACGCACTTGATGGATGTCAGTGCTTTTCGCACCGAGGCGCGTATCATTGCTCACTTAATACACCCCCATATTGTACGCATCCGGGAGTCTGGTATCGAGGACCAGGCCCCTTTTCTGGTGCAGTACGCTCATGACGAAAGGCTGGTTCACCGGGACGTGAAACCAGAGAACATGCTGGTGGGGCGACGCGACGAGGTCTTGCTGGGTGACTTTGGTATTGCCCAGTTGGCTCAGAGTTCTCACGAACAGAGCCCGTATGATACGGCCGGTACCATGTTGTACATGGCTCCAGAGCAGATCCGGGGAAGGCCTTGCCCGGCCAGCGATCAATATTCGCTGGGGATAGTTGTCTACGAATGGCTGTGTGGCAGGTGCCCATTCACGGGTGCTTCATCTATAGAGGTAGCCATGAAGCAGCTCTCTGAGCCTCCTCAAGCTTTGCGAGATAGTATTTTTTCGTTCTCACCGGCAGTTGAGCAGGTGGTGATGAAGGCACTTGCCAAAGATGCCGGGGAGCGCTTTGTGAGTGTGCAAGACTTTGCTGCTGCATTGGAGCAGGCCAGCGTTTTAGATGATGCAAGTATGATCGCACAATCCTCTCCAGCAATCGAGCAACCACTTCCGCCAACCCCAGAGGCGAGTTCGCCAGATGATACACTGCCCACGCTACCTTGAGGGTTGATGTAAGTAATCAGCCTCGCACATCCTTGCGTTTCAGGAAGATGGCAATGACGCAGGTAAGAACGAGTATCATTGCGGCAAGGGCAATCCAGGTGAGCAAGATACGCTCTGGTGGCCTATCCCTCGCTTGTTAAGCGGATCGTGTGGATGTCACACGTGGTCGTATGATGATAGCGCACCACCTGTTGTTCGCGATCGATTTCAATGGTGCCATCCGAGACCTCAACAGAATACCCCTGCGGATACTGGTAATTTGGCACAAACAGCTCAGTTGGCGCTGCGGTTCTCACATCGTGCCGGAACTCGAACTCAAACACTTTGCGCTTGATTTCAAACGCCATCCTCAGCGGTTCCCCTGCCACTGCTCGAGCATAAGGCCGAACGACCGCCTGGAGTGCCCGCCCACCCGAATGGATGTCCTGTGGGTTTGTTTGCTGGTCGCGATTAAAGATCGAGAGGTCTTCACCATTCCACTGATCGCCGTGTGCGTTCGTGTTGTCGGCAGTATAGTTCCAAAGTATGCCATTCAACAGCGCATCCTCCAGTGCCCGCAAGCTCCGATCCATCGCTTTGATCTGCTTGCCAAAATTGCCAGAGCGATAGGCCTTCTTATGCTGGAGATCGAATGGAATGCCAAACTCGCCGATCAACACTGGCACTCCACCGAGGAACTGGGACGAGTGTTGTTTGTAGGCAGCTAATTGTTTGGCAAAGGATCTACGAATGCGGCGCGGACCGATAACTAACTTGCCTGCCAATGAATCAAAGCCGAGGAAAGGAGAGTACTGGTTCAGGTAGAGGACGAGAGCATCGTACCAGTGTGGCGCGTAAACGATCTGTGAAGCGTCCTCTACTCCCCAACGGGGCGGAGTATGACCGGTTTCAGTTTCGAGAAAGATAAGCGTATCGGGGTCGACTGAGCGGATCTCGCGAGCGAAGTTATTGGCGAAGCAGCGGTAATAGTCCTGGCTGAAATCCACCTTTCGTCCATTCACCATACTGAAGTAGTCGGAGCGTAGCAGGCGTGGCGTCCCGTCTGGTGCCACGTCCCACACGCCATGCTGCCGCCACACACAATTAACCCCGTCATACCAGACAGGTATCCCTTTAGGATTGACCACGCGGCGACCGGTGAGCTTTGCGCCGCTCACACGCTGTTCCCAGACCTCGACCACTTGGGGGTACCCTGCACCGAGCAGCATCGACTGGAAGATCGTTGGACATTCGCCGCTCTTGAGAAGCCCCTTATACGTGTTGGCATCTTTACATCCAATAAAGCCACTCAGCGGCTCGTTCATGATGTCGTAGCCAATGACGTTCGGCAATTCGTGGACGCGCAGCGCAACCTGTTTGATGGCATCAATATAGTGCCGCTGGAGATAGTCCTGTACCGGTTCCCCCTCTACTCGCATTGCGGGCGCGAAGTCATTGCCGCCAAAAAAGAGCGTGAACATCGTCGCTGCGACCAGTTTCGCTCCGTTGGTAGGCCAGATCATGCGTGGGAATGGATCACCCTGGAGCTGATGGACCAGGGCCGCACCAGCTTCCTGAAATTTTGTCATATCCATCCCAATGGCCTCAAAGGTCCAACCGGGTGCACCATCACCACCGGAGAAACGGCTCCAGACATCCTGATGCGGATCGATGAGCACCTGCATGGCATACGCATCCGCTTTCTTGATGATGGCGTAGACATAGTCCAGATAGGCCTGGTCATAGATGCCGGGTCCGGCATGCTCAATAGCTTCCCAGGTCACCAGGAAACGCAGGCAGGTCAGGCCCCATTCCCTCAAGCGCGCGAAATGCTCATCCGCATCCTCCAGCGGGAAAGGGCGACCGACGAACGAGACCGCGCGATGTTCGAAGAACGCGTCGCGAAGGTGGGTAGCACCATTGGGCCTGAGGGGTACTTTCGAGCTGCCGCCGAGATTGATGCCACGCAGGATCAGCGTCCGCCCCTGTTTGTCTTTGAAATGGGAACCCTCGATGTGAATCATTACCACTAGCCTTTTAGGTGCAATAGTAGTATGGTTGTCATAAATTTATTCTATAATAGCAGAGCTATGAAATCTTACATAAACGGAGACAAATAGAAGCCTATGAACTCAGGTCCAACAACCGCCAG
>WNGD01012508.1_pt1 | contig 19986 bp, 22 predicted proteins | sample 5400671 | NCBI WGS metagenome assembly WNGD01 (sample SAMN13153369, study PRJNA577476) | soil metagenome | isolation source: 40 cm soil or saprolite under grassland replicate 2 | place: USA:California | collected 2016-06-15 | reverse complement strand
CAGCCAGTGAACGTGCTCACTGGGCGGTTGCATGTTCCTCCTCGAGGTCCTCCAGGAGTCCTCGGACGACGACGAAGTGGAAGAACAAACCTGCGGCGATCACGAGCAGCGGCGGCTCGACGAAGAGCCACCAGAAGCCCTGTCCACGTGGATGAAGCAACGTGATCCGGTATGGCTGGACGAGCGCCCAGGCGACACCGGCAAGCGCGGTCGCCGGGCCGAGCGCGGACACGATTCGCACGCGTGTGGCGGCGCGTTGTAGAGGTGCTTTGAGTTCGCTGACGAGTTCTGCGTTCACGACATCCTCCTCCCGTAGTCGAGGTCAGTGCACGGGCCCGCGGACGCCGAAAGCGCCCGAGGTCTAGGCCGGCGCGGGAGGAGGTCTGACTTCGAACGCGAGCCCGAACAGACTGCGCGGAGTGACGAGCTCGCCGACCGTCGGCCGAGGGATAGGAAGGCTCCCGACCAGAAGACGTGACGCGTGCGCGGCTGTGTCGCGCGCGTAGCTCTCGTAGTCGGAGAGCCAGTTCTCGACCGCTCGGTAGACAAGGGCTACGACGACCGAGAGAACTGCGAAGACCGGCAGTGCGGCGGTGTGTAGCCAGGGCGCTAAGAGCGGCCAGCGGCCGGCAGAGATGCCCTCCCCATCGACCTGCAGGAGGTAGATCAACGAGGTGACGAGGAAGGAGCCGAGCCACAACCTCGGCGAAAGCTCGATGCGGACGCGCGGCGCAGGCCGCGCGACAGGCGACCCATTCGCGTCGAGCAGCCGGCGTGCGGTTCGCGCGACCGCGCGGGCCTTGACGAACCGCCACGCGACACGGGCCAGCATCAACGCGACCGCGACCTTCACGACCGCGAGCAGGATCGGGTAGTACTGGGCGCCCGAATACGGCGTCTCGACATGACGGCCGAAGTCGAGCCGGTGCGCCAGGCTGCGGCCCGTGAGCTCAGCTACGAGCGCAAGGAGTAGGAGCGCGAGTCGCGCGAGACCACGCTGGTGACGCCGTGCACGCTCCATCCCCACAACAGTGTGCGCCTCCGGGCGCACCCTACGCAACTGGCGGGGAACCCAGCGGTTACGCGACTACGGTCAACATCCACTCGTTGCTGCAGCGATCCTCGAAGGCCACGAGGAAGATCCGCTGATAATGGCCGAGGCAGAGCGAGCCGTCGCTGAAGGGGATCTGCTCGGTCCGAGGGCCGAGGAGCATCGAGACGAGCCGCGCCCGTTCTTCGGCCTCGAGCGGGACGAGCCGCTCCAGCAGGCCCTCGAGATCCGAGAAGAAGCCTGTCTCTCGCTCCTGCACGCGGATCAGCGAAGGGTCGCCGTTCGGCGAGACGAACGCGATGCCGCTCCCTCCCGTCGAGGCGACCTCGCGGCGGACGTCGTTGGTGATGTCGAGCACCGTCAAGTTCGGCAGCGCAGCCGCGATCGAGACGGGGATCTCGACGGACGTCACGCGGAGGCAACCTCTCGCGGCAGGCGGAAATGCACGTCCTCGCGAGCGACCGTCACCTCGACGACCTCGCCGTGACCGAGTACAGCGAGCTGCTCGATGGTCGCGTCGACGAGCGCGTCCGGCGTGGAGGCACCGGCCGTCAGGCCAATCACCTCGTGGCGCGAGACCATGTCTTCGGCGAGAGGGCTCTCTCCGTCGATCAGCTCCGCTTCCGCCCCGGCATTACGGGCAACCTCCACGAGGCGCTGCGCATTCGAGCTCGTCTGCGAGCCGATCACGAGGATGAGCGTCGCCTCCTCGGCGAGCCGCTTGACGGCGTCCTGGCGGTTCTGGGTGGCGTAACAGATGTCATCCGCCCCTGGACGGGTGAGCGTACCGAAGCGCTTTTCCAGGGCGTCCACCGTCGCGCGCACGTCGTCGAGCGACAGCGTCGTCTGGCTGATCACGGCGACGGGCCTGCCGTCGGACTCGAGCTCGGCAGCTGCCTCCGGCGACTCGACGACCACCGTCGACTCCGGGCGCTCGCCACGCGTACCGATCACCTCGACGTGGTCGGCGTGGCCGACGAGCGCAACGAGATGGCCGGTGTCCGCGTAGCGGCGCGCCTCCGCGTGAACCTTGGAGACGAGCGGACAGACGGCGTCCACGACACGCAGGCCGCGTTTCTCGCAGTTCTCGCGCACGGCAGGCGCAACACCGTGCGCGGAGAGGACGCAGATCTCCCCGGCCGGGATCTCGTCCTCGTCGTCGACGAAGACGGCGCCCAGGTTCTCGAGACGACGCACGACGTGGTCGTTGTGCACGATCTGGTGCCGCACGTAGATGGGTGGGCCGTGCTCCGCGAGCAGGCGCTCGACGATCTCGATCGCGCGGTCCACTCCTGCACAGAAAGAACGGGGCGCAGCGAGAAGAACTCGATTGCTCACGCGATCGCCTCGAGTCCCTTGAGCGCACGCCGGGCTCCGACCGCCGCGCGCAGCGTCACGAGCGGCTCCCGAGCGAAGCCGCGCAGGAAACCCAGGTAGTCGACCTCGCCGTCGGGCGTCGCGCCCTCCGCGACCCCGCCCAGCCGGTGCGTGGGCGTGTCGCTGATCGCGCGCAGGCAGCCGACGAGGCGACCGCTCCTCGCGAGTGCGCCCGATTCCATGTCCACCGCATCGGCCCCGGTTCGAGCGTGAAGCCGGGCTCGCTCGGCTGGATCGTCGACGATCCGGGTTGCGCCGAGAATCGTCCCTGTTCGTGCCGGCGACGCGCCGAGCGGGCCGCCTTCCCAGAGAACCGCTCCCGACTCGTCGACGACGCGCGTCGCGTCGATGACGGTGCCGACCGGCAGGTCGCTAGAGAGCGCACCGGCGATCCCGAACGAAACCAGCCGTCCCTCGGGCACGCCCTTCGACGCCCCGAGTCCCACCACCGCCGTCCGTCCCAACCGTCGCGCGATGCGCTCCTCGACGGTCATGGCGCAGGCAAAGGTCAGCCCGTCAGCGTCCAAGCCATGCTCCTCGCGCTCTCCTTGACCGAGCCCGCGGCCTCGTACGCGGCCGAAGGCTCGAAACCGGAATGGATCGCACAGTGCTCACAGCGAGGATCGTTCCCCGGTCCGTAGTCCTCCCACTCCATGCCCTCGAGGAGCGCATCGTAGGTCGGGAAGATCCCGTCGGTGAGCAGGTAGCACGGCCCCTTCCACCCGTACGGATTACGGGTGATCGAGCCCCACGGCGCGCACTTGAGTTTCCGCTCGCCGGTGAGGAACTCCTGGTAGATGGGAGTCGCGAGCCAGCGGTAGTTCCGCTGCCGCGCCACCTTGCGGATGACCCGGAACTTCTCTTCGTGCTCGGCGCGAGTCATCGTAAGGGCCGGATCGATCTGCGAGTACTGGTAGCCGGGCGCGATCAGCATGCCGTCGATGCCTATTTCGTTCGTCAGGTACCCCATCATGTCGAGCACGTCGTCGACGGAGGTCTCCTTGAAGATCGTCGTGTTCGTCGTGACGCGGAAGCCCGCCTCGCGCGCCTTCCTGATCGCGTCGACGGCGACGTCCCACAGACCCGGGTAGTCGCAGATGTAGTCGTGGATCTCGCGCATACCGTCGAGATGGACGACGAAGGTCATGCGGTGGCTCGGTTTGAACACGTCCAGGTACTGCTCGAGCCGCAACGCGTTCGTGCAGAGGTCGATGTTCTTGCCGAGTTCGAGCATGCCGGCAACCACGTCCTCGATGCCCTTGTAGACGAGCGGCTCGCCGCCGCAGATCGACACCACCGGCGCGGGGCACTGCGCGCCTGCGTCGATGCACTCCTCGACTGTCAGCCGGGCCTTGTTCGACTCGAACTCGCGGATCTTCCCGCAGCCGATGCAGGCGATGTTGCACGCGAGCGTCGGCTCGAGCATGAGGACGAGCGGGTAGCGCTCCCCCTTGCGCTGCTGAGTGGCGACGTACTTGCCGATCTGGACGGTCGAGCGGAGCGGGAACTTCATTCGTTGAGCCTTTCTCTCAGGCGCCCGAGGGCGAGGAGCGGAAACGTCAGTCGGTACAGGTGGTAGCCGATCATGAAATCAAGAGGAAAGCCAGTGCCTGTGTAGTGCTGCTCGTCCCAGTCGCCGTCGGGGCGCTGGGACTGGCAAAGATACTCGGCTGTACGCCGCGTAGACAAGCCCTTTGCGGACCCGCCGGCGATATAGGCAAGGAGAGCCCAGGCCGTTTGAGAGGGAGTCGCCGCACCGCGGCCCCGGGCGAACGGGTCCTTGTAGGAGAGGATGTCCTCACCGAAGGCACCGCTTGGTTGCTGGACGGAGTCGAGCCACGCGAGCGCGCGCCGGATCGCCGGATGGTCGGGCGGAAGCCCGCAGGCCTCGAGAGCCGGGAGCGCGGCGCCCGTGCCGTAGAGGTGATTCACGCCCCAGCGGCCGAACCACGAACCGTCCGGCTCCTGCTCGGCAAGCAGCCAATCGAGGCCGGAGGCAAGCGACGAGCGGTACCCGTCCTCGTGGCCCAGGGTCTCGAGTGCATGAGCCGTCACGTCGGCGCTCGGCTCGTCGGTAACCTTGCCGAAGTCGCAGATCGGGAGCTTGTAGAGCCACAACGCCTCGTTGTCGGCGTCGAAGGCCCCCCAGCCGCCGCTCCGCGACTGCAGGCCCACCATCCAGTCGAGCCCGCGGCGTACAGCGTCGTCGCCCATGTCGAGCTCCCGGAGCGCCAGGGCGACGACGGCCGTGTCGTCGACGTCGGGGTAGAGGTCGTTGTCGAACTCGAACGACCAGCCTCCCGGTGCGAGGCCGGGCCGTCGGATCGCCCAGTCTCCGGGGACGGTGACCTCCTCGCGGAGCAGCCAGGAGCCGGCGGCCTGCAGCCGCGGATCGTCGGCGGGAAGCCCTGCCGCACGGAGGGCGAGCACGGCGAGCGCGGTGTCCCAGATCGGGGACTGGCAGGCCTCGGGACGGAGGCGGTCGCCGTCGCGCACCATGAACCGCTCCCAGCCTGCGAGGCCGCGCGCGAAGGTCTCGTCCTCTGGGCCGTGCCCGAGCGCGGCGAGCATGATCAGCGACCACACCCAGGGCGGCTGGATCCCGCCCCAGGAGCCGTCGGCCTCCTGCCGCGCGCGCACCCAGTGCTCCGCGACGCTGATCGCACGCCTGCGAGTCCCCGAGAGCCGAGGCGTCCCGGTCGCCGCGGTCTTCCGGCCGCCGATCTCGCTGAGGTCGATCGCGCTCGGCCTGACGGGCCGCAGCGCCTCGACGACCGAGAGCGAGACCATCGTCTGCCGGGCCCAGCACGCGAAGTCGTAGACGGACAGTGGGCCGTTGGCGGGAAGCAGGATCAGCTCGACGGGCACGTGCGCCAGCCGCCGCCAGGGCCACTGGCCGATCAGCGCAAGGAACGCACGAGTGAAGATGCGCACCCGCGCAACACCGCCGCTGCGCCGGATGTAGTCGCGCGTCGCGTCGCCGGGGTCGACACCGGCGAGCTTCAGCGCCGTGTACGCCTCCACCGTTACCGACAGGTCCGCCGGGCCCTCGAACCAGATCGACCAGGTGCCGTCTGCGCGGCGGCGCGCGAGGAGCTCGTTCGCGAGCAACCGGTCCGTCTCCGCGTCGCGCAGGCCCAGGAAGTGGAGCAGGAACAGGTGCTGCGCGATCATCGTCGCGTTCGACTCGAGCTCGCCCTTCCACCACCCGTCGGGATGCTGGAGCGACAGCAGCCGCTCGGCGCCGCGCTCGACGGCGGTGTCCAGTCCGGTGAGCTCCTGAACGATCGTCACGCAACAACCTTAGTTGTCACATCGGACAACACTCGTGCTGCGGCACAGCCGGAACGAACCGCGCTCTCCATCGTCGCGGGCCAGCCGGTCGCGGTCCACGCGCCCGCGCGTGTGACGTTAGGGCGCGAGGTGAACGGGCCCGGCCGCCGTGAAGCCGTCCCCGGCCGGAGCGCGACGGTTGCCTGCGGCTCGCGGCTGACGCGTGACCAGACGACCTCCGCCGGACCGAGACGCTCGGTGAGCTGTGCGGCGATGTGGTCGACGAGCTCGCGGCCCCGGATCTCCATCAGCTCGGGCACGCCGCTCGACACTACCGTCAAGTACTGCCCCTCGTCCGGCGGATGGCCGGTGAGCGCGCCGCGGTCGAACACCCAATGCGCATCCGAGCCGAGCAGGGCAGCCAGCGGCGTGCGCAGGAGCGGCCGGTCGAAGAGGAGATGGACGCTGACGATCGGCGACGAGTCGAGAGCTGGCTCTGCATCGCCGAGCAGGCGCGCCGATTCGGCCGGCGGTGTCGCGACCACGATCGCATCGGCGTCGACGCCGTCGAGATCGTCGACGCGCACGCCGGTCTCGACGGTCGCGCCGCTCTCCTCCAGCGCCCGGAGCGCGGCGTCGCCGTGTATCCACCCGAGCGGCTTGACCGGCAGGACGAGCTCGCCTGCCCGACGGCCCGCCAGCAGAGCCGTCTGCACTGTGAAGAGGCCCATCGCCGCGCTCGCTTCGGAGCAGGGCAGGTTGAGCGCCGGCCGGATGAAGACGTCCCAGAACCGGTCGATCGCCACTTGCGACTGACCCTTGCTCAACAAAAGGTCGGCGAACGTCTCGTCGTCGTGGGCAGCAGGATCGAGCGCACGGAGCGCAAGCAGCTGCCAGACGAGCGGCCGTTCCCGCAGCGGCAGGTGCGCGTAACGAGCGAGCAGGATCGAGCCCGGAGAGATCCGAGCCCAGCGGCGGCGCTCGTCCACGACGGGCAGGCTCAGGCGCACGCGGCGGACGGAGCCCGACTCTCCGATCCGCTCGAGAAACGCGAGGTACTCGGTGAAGCAGCCGAGCGCGATGTGCTGGCCGTTGTCGGGTGGTGGCGCGGGATCGCCGTCGCGCTCCGGCAGGGTCTGCACGGCGCCGCCAAGGGTCGGGCGAGCCCGAAGACGTCGAAGCCGCGCGCCTCGATCCGCTCGAGCGTTGCCCGGTAGAGACCGGCGAATGTCGAGACGCAGAGGGCGCTGCGGCCGTCGAGCGAGTGCAGGAGCCCGAGGCCATCCTGAAGATGCACACGCGCGCGCTCGGCCTGGAAGGTGAGCAGCGCGCGCCACGCAGCGGTCGCACGACCCGTCGCGATGTCGTCCTCCGTCACGCCGAACGATCCGAGCTCGTCCTGGGGGAGGTAGACGCGACCGAGCTCCCAGTCTTCGCGGACGTCACGAATGATGTTGATCAGCTGCAGAGCGATCCCGAGCGTCTCGGCCCGCTCGACGTCGTCGGAGCCGTAGACAGCGACGCACGCAACCCCGACGGCGCCGGCGACCTTCGTGCAGTAACCGCGCAGCTCGTCGAAGTTCGCGTAGCGCGACTGGTCGAGATCCTGCAGGCCGCCGTCCACGAGTGTGTGCAGGGCACGGTCGGGAATGGGAAAACGGCTGCGCGCATCGGCGAGGGCAACCGACATCGCATCGCCTCCCGGCGAGGACAGCACTGCTCGCAGCTGCTCCAACTGCAGCCGCTTCTCGTCCACCGGGAGCTCGCCGTCTGCAACATCGTCGACGCTGCGGGCAAACGCGTAGATGGCAGCGATCGCCCGACGCTTCTCACGCGGCAGCACCATGATCCCGTAAGCGAAGTTGCGCGCTCGCCGACGGGTTAGACGCTCGACCTCCGCGTATGCCCACTCCGCCGTCATCGGACGAAGGCTGCCAGAGCGAGGCGGGTACGCGACGGACGCGGCCGCTGGGTGAACACGTCCCAGTGCGCGGACTCGAGCGCATCGAGCGCCGCGAGCCCGCCACGTGCGAAGAGGCCGACTGCCCGCCCCATCCGACCGCCGATCCGCTCCTGGAGCACTCGTCCGGGGGCGAGCAGGTCTCGAGCGCGCGCCGCCTCGTAACGGAGCAAATCGAGCAGCTCGGGACTCGGACGGTCGAGCACGGTCACACCGAACGTACGGCGGTCGTCGAGCGGCAGGTAGACACGGCCGAGCTCGAGATCGCGCGGCACGTCCTGGAGGAAGTTGACGAGCTGCAGCCCGGTGCAGACGTCGTCGCTCGCGGCGACCAGCTCGGGGTCGCCGTCCAGGCGGAGCAGGCCGAGCACGAGCCGGCCGACGGGGTCGGCCGAGTTGCGGCAGTACTCCTTCAGGTCGGCCCAGGTCTCGTACTCGGAGATGCGCTGGTCCATCCGGTTCGCCGCGATCAGCCGCAGGAACGGCTCTCGTGGCAGCGAGAACTCGTGGATGGTCGGCGCGAGCGCCTTCAGGACCGGCCATGAGGGCTCTCCGGAGTAACAGGCATCGAGCTCGCGCTCGAGCTCGGCGAGCGCGGCAAGCCGATCGCCGTCCACCTCGTCTCCGAGGATGTCGACGAGGCGGGCGAAGCCGTAGACGGCGCGCAGGTGGGGCCGGAGGCGGCGCGGGAAGAGAACGGAGGCAACGGGGAAGTTCTCCGTCCGTGCTCGGCGGGCTACGACGGCCACGTCCATTCGTACACGATCCCCTGCCCGACCTAGGCTGGTCAACTGGTCACGTTTGCGCCGGGACCCTCACAGGTGCTTCAATCGATTGGCGCTGGCCTGCCAGGACCCTGCTGCGGGCGCCTCGTCAAGCCAATCCAGGAGGGCAGTTGACCGACGACCGGGGGAGCATCGCCGGGGACGGCCTACGCAGGCACCCTGTGCTCGGGTTGGACGCAGTGGGCGCGGCCCTCGTCATCCGCCTTGGCGGCGAGCTCGACCTCTACAACGCCGCCCAGGTTCGCGCTGCTCTCGTCGACGCCTATGCCCAGGCTCCGGAGCGGATCGTCGTCGACCTCGCCGAGGTCCAGTTCATCGACTCGACGGCGCTCGGCGTCCTGATCGAGACCCGCGCGAAACTGAACAATCGAGGCGGCCTTCTGCTCGCAGCGCCCGGCCTCGAGACGCGGCGCGCTCTGCAGATCTCCGGGCTCGACAAGCTCTTCATCGTGCACGACACGGTGCCGGAAGCGCTGGGCGCGAAGGTTTAGTTACCGGCAGGCGCCGTCGACGGCGCCTCTGACATTTCCTCGCGGCGGATCAGCGTGACCGACGCGATGAACGCCAGGACGCCGAATACGGCCAGGCCCCAGAAGGCCCAGCTGTAGCCGCCGGTCAAGGCGACCGGCAGCGACTTGCCCTCCAAGCGAAGCGTTTTGAAGTGACTCGTGAAAATCGTCGACGCAACTGCAGTGCCGACGGCCCCGCCGATCTGCTGTGACGTGTTGATGAGCCCGGAGGCCAATCCGGCCTCGCGCTCGACAACGCCGGCGAGCGCTGCGATCGAGACGGGGACGAACGCGAACGCGATCCCGACGCCGACCATCAGGTAGCCGGGCAGCAGGTGGGACACGTAACTCCCGTGCACCGGAATCTGCGTATACCAGATCATTGCGCCCGTGAGTAGCGCGAGGCCGATCGCGATGATCGGTTTCGGCCCGAATCTCGTCGTCAAGGCCTGCGCAACTCCCGCCGCCACGACTGCCGTGCCCGCGGTCGCGACGAAGGTGACGCCGGTCTTCAGAGCCGAGTAGCCGAGAACGTTCTGCACATAGAGGGTGAGCAGGAAGAAGTTGGCGAAGAGCACCGCGCCGAGGAGCGCGCCGACGACGTTTGCGCCCGCGACCGTTCGCACGCGGAAGATCTGGAAGGGCATCAGCGGGTCGGGGGCTCGACGCTCGTTGACGAGAAAGCCGACGAGCAACGCCCCCGAGGCCACGAGCAGGAGAATCGTCCGCGCCGTCGCCCAGCCCACGTCGGGCGCTCTCGAGATCGTGTAGACGAGCAACGCCAGGCCGCCGCTGACGAGCACCGCCCCGAGGGCGTCGTAGCGCCGTTCTGCGCCTTCGCGCCGGCTTTCCGGAACGATGCGAGGCGTCAAGACGAGCACCAGCGCGCCGACCGGCACGTTGACGAAGAAGATCCATTCCCAGCCCAGGTACTTCGTCAGGACACCGCCGGCGAGCACGCCGACAGCCGCGCCGCTGCCGCCGAGCGCCCCCCAGATTCCGAGAGCCTTGTTTCGCTCCGAGCCCTCCTCGAAGCTCGTCATCACGATCGAGAGCGCGGCCGGCGTGATGATCGCGCCGCCGAGTCCCTGCACCGCGCGCGCCACGATCAGCATCGCCTCGGATTGCGCGAGCCCGCAGACGAGCGAGGCGATCGTGAAGAGCGCCACTCCGACCATGAACACCCCCCGCCGGCCGAGCAGGTCCGCGGCACGCCCGGCCAGGAGGAGGAAGCCGCCGAAGGCGATCGAGTACGCGGTGATGACCCACTGCAGGTTTTCCCGCGAGAAGTGGAGCGAGCGGCTGATCGACGGGAGCGCGACGTTCACGATCGAGACGTCGAGGATCGTCATGAAGAATGCCGTCGCGACGACGGCGAGGATCCGCCAGCGGTGCGGGTTCGAGGTCATGACACGTTTAGGCTAATCGGAGCGGAAGACGAACGGGGGAGCCAACTGCTCCCCCGTTCGCATTTTGGTCTAGATCTTGCCGAGCTTCCGCCACTTCGTGTAGATGTCCTTGAAGTCATGGTCGGCGGCGCTGACCGCATCAGCAGCGCTCAGCTTGCCCTGCGAGACCTGGGCGAACATCTTCGGGATCAGGAACTTGCCGAACACTTCGGAGAACGCGGCGTTCGTGTAGCCCGGATAGCCGGGGTTGACCGTGTACTTCTGCGCGATCGTCGTGAGGATCTGGTATTTGCCGCGCGGCTTGTGCGTGTCGGCCGCCGCCAGCTTCTGGATCTTCTTGTAGGGAAGCGCGCCCGGGAACGTCGGGAAGTTGTAGAACTTCGACGCCACGAACGCGTCCTTGTAGTTGATCTCGAGGTCGGCCATGAACTGCTTGGCCGCCGCGATGTTCTGCGCGAACTTCCAGATCGAGTAGGACCCCATCACGTGCTCGAGCCCGAGTCTCCGCACCGGGCCCTTGGGGATGGGATAGATGTAGAGCTGATCCGCGAACGGCAGGCCGAGGTCTTCGGGCGTTCTCGTCGCCGAGATGGCGTTCAGGATCATCGAGCCCTTGCCGGAATAGATGAAGTTGTTGTTCGAGGCCGGCGTCCACCCGAAGATCTCGTCGGTCTCACCGCTCTGGAAGATGTCGGCCATGAACTTCACGGCCTCGATCGTGTGCTTCGACTTGATCGTGACGCGGTGCTTCGCATCCTGGACGTACGCGCCGAAGCACATCATGAAGGCGATCAGCGCCATGTTCGAGTCGAGCTCGGCCGACTGACCGATGCCGATCGGATGGCCGGCGGCCTTCAGCTTCGGCGCCGCCTTGCGCACGTTGTCCCAGGTCGAGGGTGCGATGCCGACCCCGTTCCAGTAGTCGTGCCGCCAGACCACGGGGTCCGGGACGTAGTTGTCGGAGAAGGCAAACCACTTCTTCGTCTTCGGGTTGTACGTCGCCCGCTTGGCGAGGCGTCCGATCTTGCCGACCTTGTGCTGCACCTCCTGGACGATCTCCACGTGATTGATGACCTGGTCCTCGAACTGCGCCTGGGGCGAGAGGTTGAAGAACAGGTCATGCCCCGAGCCGGAAGCCGCCTCCGCCGCTGCCCGCGCCGGCAGGAGCGTGTTGAGAATGAGGTCGACCTTGACCTGGACATCGTTCTTCTGCCCCCAGTTCTTCGACCACACGTCCGTGAACCACTTGTCGTAGGCCGGAACGAAGTGCGCCCACTGGATGATCGTGAGGTCGCCCTTGAGCCAGCGGCCCTTGAACCGAAGCGGCCCATAGAACGCCTGGCCGAAGCCCGAGCCCGCCACGCCGATCGAGATGCCGGCCGCTCCGGCCCGGCGGATCAGCTCGCGACGGTCATACCTCCCTTCGCGCCGACTGGGATCGTCTGAGCTTGCCACTACCCCTCCTTTCTCGGCCCTACCGGAATGCTCCCCCGGTGAAGCCGGCGATGAACCTGTCGAGGAACGTGTTGTAGAGGAGCGCGAGCGGAATGCTCGGTATGAGCGAAGCGACCATGATCGCTCCCCATTGCGGCAGATCGCCGCGGATCAGATCCGTGTAGACACCCGTCGACAGCGTGCGATGAGTCGACGCAGAGATGAACGTGAACGCGTACACGAATTCGTTCACGACGAGCGAGAAGGAAAAGATCACGACAGTCAAGATGCCCGGAACGGAGATAGGAAAAACGATGCGGACCAGCGTCCCGAGCCGTGACGCGCCGTCGATCAGCGCCGCGTCCTCGAGCTCCCGCGGAATCGTCTTGAAGAACCCCATCAACAGCCACGTGGCGAACGGGACGGTGAAGGAGGGATAGACCAGGACGAGCGACCAGATCGAACCACGCACGTGGAAGTGCAAGAAGCGACTTGTCTGCCGGTCGAGCTGCGTGATCACCGAGAACAGCGGCAGAAACAGGAGCGTGGGTGGGACGAGGTACGTCAGGAAGATGCCGACGCCGACGCTCTGGCCGAGCTTCCCCGAAAGCCGCGCGAGCGCATAACCCGCCGGCACCGCCAGCACGAGTGTGATCAACACGACGACGACGCCGACGATCACCGTGTTTCGCAGCCAGGTCGTGTACTGCGTCTCATTGAAGAGAAAACGGGCGTTGGAGAGCGTCGGCCCCTTGTGGAACCAGTACGGCGAATGGCTGAGGTCGTAGAAGTCGCGCTGCTGCTTGAACGCCGTGATCACCATCACGTAGAACGGAAAGGCGAGCACGATCGCGAACGGCCCGACGATCAGGTACGACAGCCCCCTCTCGCGGAACCCCCGCAGCATGGCGTCCATCGCTACGTCACCTCCGCGCGGCGCGCGAAGATCAGCATCCCGATCGCGACCACGGCCAGCACGGGTAAGAGGAACAGAGAGATCGCTGCGCCCGCGCCGAGCGAGCCGGACTCGATCCCGGTCTTGTACGCCCAGGTCGTGACCATCTCCGTGGCGTCGGAAGGTGGCGGACCGCCGTTGGTGAGGATGTAGACGACCGCCATGTCGGTCGCGGTGAAGACGATCCCGAACAGCAGGGCGACGGTCGCGATCGGCAGCTGCAAGGGCAGGGAGACCGACCAGAACTTCCGCAATCCCGTTGCGCCGTCGATCGCGGCGGCGTCATCGACCTCCTTGGGAATCGAGGCGAGACCGGCGAGGAAGATCACCGTCGCGAAGGGGATGATCCGCCACGCGTGGACCGCGATCACGGAGCCCATCGCCAGCCTCGGCTGCGCAAGCCACTGAGGCGGCGACACCGTGCTCACGAGGTGCAGGTGTTGCAGCGTCCAGTTGATGATCGAGTAGGTCGTATCGAAGATCCACGTCCAGCCCATGAGGCTGAGCGGCAACGGCGCCGCCCACGGCAGGAGGATCAGGAAGCGGAGGAGCCACTTGCCGGGGAACTGCTTGAGCAGCGCATGAGCCAGCAGCCCTGCGACGACGAGCACGATGGCCTGCGAGATGACCGTGAACAGGAACGTGTGCCACACGGCGTCCTGGAAAGCCGGGTTCGTCCACTCGTGGCGAAAGTTGCCGAGGCCGATCCACTTGCCGTGCAGCGAGCCGCCGATGGCGTTCGTGAAGCTCAGATAGATGGCGAGCGCGAGCGGCCCACCGACCAGCGCGAGGATGAAGACGACCGCCGGTGAGATGAGCACGGACGCAAGGACGCTCGGGCGCTCCAGAACATTCGTCCAGCGCCTCCCCCGCGGCCGTGAAGCGGCGAGTGCCTCCACCCGGCGGCGATCCTAATACGAAAGGATGGATTTTGCGTCGAATGTTGCGAGGCCTAGAACCGGCGTTAGACGCCTTAGTAAAGTTCGAACCGATCCGCGCATGGCCGAGATCACACTCGACAAGCTGACGAAGGTCTACGGCGACGGGACCCGGGCGGTCTCGGAGCTCGATCTCGAGGTCGAGGACGGGGAGTTCGTCGTCCTCGTCGGGCCGAGCGGCTGCGGAAAGACGAGCGCCCTGCGGATGGTGGCGGGGCTCGAGCCGATCACTGCTGGGCAGGTCGTGATCGGGGGCGAGGTCGTGAACAACCTGCCGCCGAAAGATCGCGACATCGCCATGATCTTCCAGAACTACGCGCTCTACCCGCACATGAGCGCGTTCGACAACATGGCGTTCGGGCTCAAGCTCCGCGGCATGAAGAAGGAGCGCCGCGGCGAGCGGGTGACTGGCGCCGCGAAGACACTCGGCCTCAACGAGGTGCTTCCGAAGAAGCCCCGGACGCTTTCCGGCGGCCAGCGGCAGCGCGTGGCGATGGGGCGCGCGATCGTGCGGGAGCCCCGCGCGTTCCTGATGGACGAGCCTCTCTCCAACCTCGACGCGAAGTTGCGCGTCGAGATGCGTGCCGAGATCGCGAGGCTGCAGCGCGAGCTGAACGTGACGACGATCTACGTAGGTCGAGGCGATGACGCTCGGCGATCGCGTTGCGATCATGCGCGACGGTCTGTTGCAGCAGGTGGCGAAGCCGCAGGATCTCTACGACCGGCCGCGCAACCTCTTCGTCGCCGAGTTCATCGGCTCGCCGGCGATGAATCTCATCGGTGTCGACCTGGAGCGCTCGAACGTCGGCTTCATGGCGAAATTCGCGGGCGCGGACCATGCGCTCGAGGTCGACGATCGGGTGCTGGGCCGCCGTCCCGCCCTGATGCACTTCGAGGGCAAGCGGATCATCCTCGGCGTCCGTCCGGAGGACATCGAGGACGCGGAGCTCGCCGGCGGCGCGCCGGAGGGCCGGCGACTGTCAGCGACGGTGGACATCCGGGAGGACATGGGCTCTGAGGTGTTCATCCACTTCGATGTCGGCGGCAGGGCGGTGCGCGGCGCGGACGTGAAGGCAGCCGTCGGCGAAGAGGCTGCGGAGGTGGCGCAGTTCAAGGGGAACGTCTGGGTCGCGCGGGTCGACCGGGATACCGGGGCACAGGAGCAGAAAAACACAGAGCTCGTGGTGGACACGACACGGCTCCACTTCTTCGACCCGGAGAGCGGCGAAGCGATCTACTGAGGCGTCGAGCCGCGGTGAATCAGGACGGGACAAGCGGCGTGCCGTGCGCACTCGAGGCTGACCGAGCCGAGGAACAAGCCGCTCAGTCCGTGACCATGGGAGCCGACGACGAGCAGGTCGGCGTCGCGGGCCGCGTCGAGCAAGGCCCTCGCAGGTTCGTCTTCGACGGCAATCGGCGCGACGTTCACCGTCACGGCGTTGCCCACGACCTCGTCGACGACCTCCGTGACGAACCGCAGAGCGCCGTCGTGAAACTCGGTGACGAGCCCGGGTAAGTCGATCGGCACAGCGAGGGCCGCATCGGCCCCCGGCATCGGCTCTTCATATGCGTGTAGCGCGATCACCTCTGCGCCGCGAACGCGCGCGTCCTCGACCGCCCAGCGAAGGGCGTTCTTCGATCCCTCCGAGCCATCTATGCCGACGACGATCTTCTCCATCACGGGTGATACTGCTGGTCGAGCGACTGGACCGTGTCGTTCCTGATGCTGATCCAGAACCCGGTCGAGATCGGCTCGAAGAGGGGCTTCGGAAACGGATCGCTGCCGTTGGCGAGTTGGGCGAGCTGATCCACCGTGATCGGGCTTCCGTTCACACCCTCTTTCAGCACGGTCACGTGCGCGCTCGGCGAAACGATGAAGGTGTACGCGCGCGTGCTCTCGTTGACGATGTAGTTGTCGTTCGGAACGTCACTCGAGCCTGTGTCCTCGAGGGCCGCCTGGTTCGCCGTCTTGCCCGTGAGCAGCCACGCTGGATCGAAGCGCAGCTCGAAGGTCGCACCCTTGCGCTTGAGCGACCTGAGGTACCCGTACTCGACGACTCGCGGGGCGGACCGACGCCGCTCTTCGCCGTTTCGGAAACGGTGACGGTCTTCGTCACGGTCTTGGTACTCCCGCATCCCGTTGTGACTGACAAAGCGGTGACGGCGGCAAGACCGAGCAGAAGAAGGCCGGTCTGCTTCACAGCGTCAGTCTAAGCCGACGCCGGGCTCGAAGCGGAACATCGCGGTGGCCCGGGTGAGCCACCGCGATGGAGGTGCTAGGAGGCGACTCTCGAGCCGACTCTTCGAAGCCCGAGCCCGGCTGCGAGCATCGCTGAGCCGAGCAGGGCAAGAGCCCAGGCGGGGAACCCGGTGAAGGGCAGCTCTCCGGCCTTGTTGGCAGCCGGTGAGACGCGACTCACCCGTGCGCTCTTCACCTGCTGCGCCGGCGCCTGCTGGAGCTCCGGCGTGCTGACCGGTGGAGCCGACACCGAGGAAGGCTCCGACCCGCCGGACGAGCTCGCCGGTGAGCCGCCGTTGCCAGGAGCGTTCCCGGACGAACCTGGATTCGTGGTCGTCCCCGGTGTGGTGGTGGTCGTCCCCGGCGCGGTGGTGGTCGTCTCGGACGTTGTTGTAGTCTCGTTCGTGGTCGTGGTCTCGGTTGTAGGCGTGGTCTCCGTCGTGGTCGTGTCGGCTTGATTGCAGTGGTCCTCGTTGCCCTTGGCGTTCCCGTGATCCTCGCAGTCCTTCCCGTTCTGGTTTGGATCGGGGCGGCAGTCAGTTGCGGAGTTCCCGTGCGTGCAGTCGTCGCCCGGGGATCCGGGAACTGTCGTAGAAGGATCATTCCCGTTTCCGTTGCCGTTTCCGTTGCCGGAATCGGCGAGGGCGGCTGACACACCGACACCGGCGATCAGCAGGCCCGCCATCGCTACGACCTTCGCGGCCTTCAGCGTCCATCCAGTCATGCAAGTCCTCTCGTTTCCGTGGTTGGGGCGAGCCACCGGACGCCTGCCCACAGCAAGCCCGGAAGCGTTCCCCCTCTGACTCATGGTGGGAAAGGTCAGTCGGCGGGCGCGCCACGAAGGTCCTGATGTGACTGGACCTAGAGGGTGTGGTGTGGTCGATCACCGCGCCAATTGCCCAGCCACAGTCGCATTCGCCGGGCGAATGGAAGCCCATTTTTGGCCGGTTGTGGCGCGATGCCGCCCTGCTTCGGGCCTCTATCATCCCCTGGACCCCTCTGCCGCGCGGATGCCGCGGTTCCCCAGACAGGGCCGCACCCCGGCGCATATCGCCGTGCCGCGCTCCCGGCACTCGAGCGTAGTTTCTTGGCAGGGCAAGCTCGCGCTACGCGATGCGCTAAAGGCGGTCGAGCTACGGGTCGTCGAACTCGACCGGCGGAGCTCGTGAACGTAAACACGAAGGCCGACCTGCGGATGCTTCAGCGCGCCCACGCGTAGTCCGGCTACGGGAGCGTTTAGGCCGTTCGGATTACTACGACGCCGATCGACTTGCCAACGCGCTCACAAGACATCTGCTGTGACGCGAAACCGGCTTGGAAAGGGAAGCCGACGCCCGGACTCGAACCGGGGACCCCTTCATTACGAGCAATGGCAGGCAGCAATTTCCGTTGCAGCCATCCCGGATGAAAAGTTCACATTTGGACGGCTTTCGCGAGAGTGCGAGAGCCTGAGAGTCCGGAGCGATCTGGGCACGTGTGAGACGTGCCACAGCAGAAGGACCTACCGGGGACCTCAGGCCGTCTTCTCGGCTGAGCTCTCGCGTCCCCTGGCGATCCCCACGGTGGTCTCGGGATCGATCCGACCGCCGCCACGGAACTCGGCGATCGCGTGTGCGTAGGTCGAGGTCAGAACCGCGATCGTATGCCCCATCTGCAGTGCAACCTCCGGGAGCGATTCGCCGCTCGCGAGAAGCAAGCTCGCGAAGCTGTGCCGCATCTTGTAGGGAGTCACGTCGGGGAAGCCTGCCGTCCTGGCAGCTGGATCGAAGTACTTCGTCCGCCAGTTCCGGAACTTCGCGTCGGTCCAGAGCTCGCCTCGACCGTTCGGAAACACGAGCTGGGAGTCGTCGGGTCGTCCGGAAGCAAGCTTCCATTCGAGCAGGTCCTGCTTGAGGCTCGGGAGCAGACGCACGGAACGATCCTTCTCGTTCTTTGTGGACTTGACGACGCCGTGTGCAACGGCCTTGTCGACGCGGATCGTCCTGTCGCTGATGTCGCCCCAACGAAGCGCGAGAGCTTCGCCCGGACGTAGGCCTGACAGGGAGAGCACCGATACGAGCGTCCGATCCCTGTGGCTCATCTTCGAGCGGATCTTCTCGACCTCCGACGGTGACAGGACGATCTTCCGTTTCCTCGTCACCTTGGGACGCTCGACGTGCTCGCAGGGATTGCGATCGATGTAACCCCAGACGATCGCCCGGTTCATCATCGCGGAAAGCATCCCCAACGCTTTGCACGCGGACGTGGCTCCGACGCCCTTCCTGATCATCTTCGGTCCGAGCGCTTCGACCGTCGCTGGCGTGATCTCGTGGACGGGAGCGTGACCGAGCTCCTTGTCGAGGTGCTTCCACATAGCGGCGTAGCCGTCCATGGTGTTCTTCTCCCGCCCCTTGTCTTTGAGGAACGCGATGTAGCGCTCGTGGAGCTGGCTGAGGGTGATGCGCTCGGGGATGATCACGAGACCCCCCATGGCCTTGCGACGACGGACTTCCGCCTCGAACTTCTCTGCATCCCTTCGTCGGTCGAACGTGCGTCCTCGCTTCTTCCCGCCCTCGTTCCACCGGACGTAGTACCTCCCGGTGTGGAGCTTCTGGATCGACAACGGTGCCTCCCTGATTGTGTTGCCTGGATAAGCAACATCCTAATCCTGATAGGTCGCTGCGGGAATGGCAAAAGCACCACTCTTTGGAGTTGCGGCTAAGAGACAGACGCCCGCACTGCGGACGTACTATTGAAAGACGATCCCTACAACGTCCTCGATGAACGCGCTCACTTTCTTAGGCCCTGGGCTGTACTCCGTGGGGTGGCCGCAACTATTCCGGAGGTCGAGTGCCGAGACAAGGATGCCCTTCTCTGTCTTGTCGAGGATTCCAATCTCCGGTGCTGCGTCGAGGAATGTTCGGTCCTTGATCCAAGCGAAATCGTTCATCGTCTTGATCGCACGCGCTTTCTTATCCTGTTTCTGGATAGCGGCTGTGACAACGGCGTCGCCTTTCGAGAGGGCGTCCTCATGAAGCGTGCGGATTGCTCCAGTCCAGAGGAAGACGACGCAGGCACGAAGAGCCCCAAAACGCAGACAGGTGACTGCCTCCTCAACGTATCCCCGGACACCATCGTCGGAAATCTCGCTGATGAGTGCAGAAAGCGTTGTGACGTCGTGCTCGACTTCGGGTTCAGCTAGAGGAAGGTCGAGCAACTCCCGGACGAACGTGTCGCCCATATCTGTGAGAGCGAACAGGAGTGCACCATTCTCCTTGCCGCCGGGGCTGTGAACGTACGGTGCCCCCCGCTTGTTGATCACGTCATTGACGTTGATGGCCTTCGTCTTCGGCAGCTTCGTCGTACCCAGCGCGGTCTTTATCTCTGGGGCCGTGACGTGTTCGCGATCCTTGTATCGCTTCAAGTAGTACATCGTCGCGAGCACGAGCTCTATCTGCTTCGCCCCCTTGAGAGGGTGAAGGAACTCGACCAGGGTCATGAATCCTCAGGCGGTGGAGGCGGCTTCCTTCCTTTCGTGACCTGGTATTCCGTTTGGAAGAACAGCTCGCCGTGGGGTCGTGTTGGCGTGAACGTTCCACGTGCCGCCGGCCGGAAGACGTCCTTTCCATTGCTCTTCATCCCTCGCAGCGTATTGTCGGGCCGGTTAGGAATCGTGACGCCGATTTCCTGCGCAATCCCCTCCACGTCGCTCCCGCCGATTGGTGCTGAGCCGTATTCACTGAACCACCATGCTGCGATCGCCTTTACGGCGTTGGCTGGCTTGGCTACGTCCTGTGAGCGGACAAAGGTCTCCACGTTCGTGCTGTCAATGGGCTCAGCCGAATCGGCGTCTCCGCCCTCATCCCCTCCAGCCGCATCAATCTGAACCCGAGCAGCGGCTTGGCCGTCGATGTACGGCCTGAGGATTCGAAAGGCCTCCACTCGGATGGCTTCGTCGAGCTCTCCAATGACGGCATTTACCTTCCTCAGGCGCTCGACGCGTTCATCGAAAGCCTGATCGTCCATCTCGCCACCAAGCCTAACGACTCCACAGGACGAGCACATCTGTCAAATCGG
>WNGD01004197.1_pt1 | contig 19994 bp, 20 predicted proteins | sample 5400671 | NCBI WGS metagenome assembly WNGD01 (sample SAMN13153369, study PRJNA577476) | soil metagenome | isolation source: 40 cm soil or saprolite under grassland replicate 2 | place: USA:California | collected 2016-06-15 | reverse complement strand
GTTGTAAAAGATGTGATAGGTCAGGATCAGCGGTATAGAAATTTATTCCGCTCGTATCAGGCATGAGTAAGTCTAGATCAGCCATTGGCGCGTATCCTTTTCCTTTACTCTTGTTGGCGTAGAACCGCTTCACGAACAGCAAGAACACTCATTTGCGGGCTGCCCGTGTTATAGGCTGTCTTGCCGAGAGCCTTCTCAATTTGTGGTATAGGGGCGGCTGAACAGGCAGAGGCGGGCTGCTGGTTTGTCACCAAACAAATAGCAGCCGTCAGATAATTTGCTGAACCAACAATCCCTTTAGTAACATCTGAGCTCGGATCTGACAATTTGTTGGCGATATCCTCCAACGTGAGATTAGCAAGCACCTGTGGGGAATAGTTGGCCCCCTGCATCGCATACTGGTTGGCAATATCGATAAAGGGAATGCTGCCAGCAATGGAAAGGTAGGGTGGTCCATCATATGTCTGAATCAGATGTTGCTGCTCAGCCGTTGGTGTTTGCAGCGCAGTATAACCACCGGCACCATCAGGCTGGTTCGTTGTTTGCTCTACCGAGTCAAAATAGATATATTGGCTGGTGTAGGCACTTTGATAAAAGCTAAAGGTTGCTGTATTCGGAAAGCTATCGGTTGCGGAGGACGTTGTCTGATTGAGTTTACTGAATGTGCCAAAACGGCTAAGCGCCACCACAACTGCCCAGCGCTGGGCAGCACAGAAGGGGCAATATTCCGCGCCTGCGTAGAAAAATTCTGGTTTGCCGTTTGGCCCAGTCAGCGCTGGTGGAGGAGGTGACCCTTTGAGAGGCGTCAATACGTTATTCTGCCCACCGGTGCCAACTGCCGCCGATACTGCAGGACTCACATTGGTCACTGCTTGCAACACAGCGGGACCGGTAGTAGCCTCAGTTGTGGGTGTGGGACTCCCATTACTTGTTGACTGCTTTGACAGGAAGAAAAAAATACCAATGATCGCTGCTATCACAAGCAGCACTACACCGATAAGAAGCCATGGACTTCGATTTGGCTTCTTTTGTGCTCGTCTCTTATTTGGATTATTTGATGATTGCCTCTGTTGGCGTTGTTTTTTCACTTCTTCACGCCGTTTTGAGGCTGATGATGATGGTTGTTTCGCTTTTGCCATAACGCTGCACTTTCACTGATAAGTAGATTTCTTCATTGTATCATGGCTGCCTGGGATTGAAAACTGTGTACCGGCTCATTTTTCTTGACAAAGCACCAGCATTAGAGTACAATCCAGACTGTGATCTGTAAGCCTCGTTCGTCTAGTGGCCAAGGACGCCGCCCTTTCAAGGCGGAGATCACGGGTTCGACTCCCGTACGAGGTACTTATTTTTAGACAAGCCTGGCATTCCTGCTTATTTTGGTTTGCCAGGCTTGTTTGCATCCATCTCTTCAAAGGACGGAAAGGAGACTAGTACTATGATGAGCGTAGAAGAGGCCCTTGCGCGGATACTCACTGAGATTTCGCCCCTCAGCGTCATGCAGATACCGCTGCCCGAATCTTCTGGATTGGTACTGGCCCAGGATATTGTGGCGCAAGAAGATATTCCGCCATTCGCAAACTCAGCTATGGATGGTTTCGCATTGCTCAGCCGCGACAGTCAGCCAAAAGAAGGACAACCTCCACGCCTGCTTATCACGGGTGGCGTGGCGGCGGGTTATGTGGCAGATCACGCGGTTGTAGAGGGGACAACCATGCGCATTATGACAGGCGCGCCTGTACCAGAAGGGGCTGACAGCGTCATACAGGTAGAGTTGACACGCTCCGAAGAGCCAAACGGTGAATGGGTAGAGATCCTGGAAGTGGCTCCCCCAGGCAATAACATCCGTCCAGCAGGTGAAGATATGCAGCGAGGTCAAACGGTGTTGCAACAGGGCAGCGAGATCGGGCCCTGGGAAATCGGCGTACTGGCCACGCTGGGTTGGGCGAGTATCCCGGTAATACGACGCCCTCACGTAGCTATACTTGGGACAGGGGATGAGGTAATCGATGTCAATGAGCCGTTGAGACCAGGGAAGATTCGCAACAGCAACAGTTATCTTCTCGAGGCGGCTGTACGACGTGTAGGGGCGATACCTCACCGCTTAGGAGTTGCTCGTGATACAATAGAGGGCCTGAGGGAGAAGTTTAGCGAGGCTATTCAATATGATCTCATCATCACTTCAGGCGGCGTCTCAGTTGGAGACTTCGACCTGGTGAAGAATATCATGGCAGAGCAAGGGCAGATTAACTTCTGGCGCATTAATATGCGGCCAGGCAAACCAGTTGCGTTCGGACACATTCGTAGTGTACCTCTTTTAGGGCTTCCCGGCAATCCTGTTTCAGCCGCCGTGACATTCGAACTATTTGGTCGTCCAGTGATACGCAAGATGATGGGGCATACGCATCTTGTACGCCCACAAGTTGATGTAATCGTGGAAGATGGAGTGAGTGATCGCGCTATGCGCCGGCATTATGTGCGGGCACGTGTGGAATGGCACGATGGTCGCTTTATAGCCCATACAACCGGCAATCAAGGCTCGCACATTATGACTTCGTTGCTGAACGTCAATGCCCTGGTAATAGTACCTGAAGGTGGAGTTGAGGTTCATCCTGGAGATTCAGCAAAAGCAATGATGCTTGATTGGCCAGAGATATAGTAACGCAAACAGAAGGCATCCAGAGAGTTTCTGGATGCCTTTTTTGATTATCTTCAGGGTGTTTACGATGGTTACCATGTTTCGTATGAGACTAACGGCCACTCCCGATGGGAGCATAGACGCCATTTGTAGCGTAGAGCGGACCACTTGGCTGTACAGGCTGCACAGGCTGAGGATTAGCAACCCAACCTCGTCCAGGAACAAAAGTTGCACCATTACCACCATTGCCCCATTGGGACATCGTCTCAAAGGGAACAGATACACCAAAAGAAGGGGAAAATGAATCCGTAGTGGAAGTAATAGCAACCCAGGGTTGCGGAGTAATTGTGACATACCCGTTGGAAACAGAGTCATTGTTAGTAGCAGGGGAGATGAGGTCTCTTGAAACGGGTGGCAATTCGTTCATTGACACCTGCTGCAGAGGTATTGATACATGTATTACACCAAGTGCTATGAGTTCGCCAGCAACCTGACACAGTATATCAGCCGGCATTCCTAGTTCCAGGCAAGCGCATTGTAGTGTCGTGCGTCCATCTACTCGCGTAAGAACAAACCACTGCTCAGGTGTAATAGGCAAATGCAGACCTTGCTGACGTAGAGCAGAAAGATCAAGCGGTATTAACACCATTTCAGGCCTCATATAGGATGTATCAATACGCAGTGGAGGCAGGGGTTGACTTATGCGCATTGGCGGTGAGAGCTGAGGGAAATTTTGCGCATCGGCATCGCCAAACATATTCACAGTGCGCACGGATGACACAGGTGAGGGAAATGAGGCATATATTGGCGGCGCTTCGGTGATAAGCTGTGATGCACTTAGTAACCCAGCAGATTGAGCCTGAACAGAGGCCAGTAATTCATTCTGCGGTTGCCTATTCTGGAGCCTGACTTCACCAGCTTCATCCTGTGTATTGTTTGCCGGCGTGGTAGCTGACTGTGTAGATGGCAACAAAGAACAAGGAGAAAGCGCGACGAGGAGGCGATCAGCTGGTGGTTGCATTCCGTCCTCAAAATATATTTCACCGCCTGGCCATGTGAGGAGTACCTGTATGACGCCACTCGCTTCTTTCATCGCCCAGGCACGAAGATCCTCATGACTGATATATCCGAGGTCCATCAGCGTCAGAGCTATCCTGGTCTCACCAGATTGTGCTATATCCAGGGCTGCTGAAGTATCTTGCAATGCTGATGACGAGATTACGCCGGCGCGTAAGAGGCGATCCCTCAGGGTCATATCTGGCCGCACAGGACCAATACACATCAACCGCCCATCCCTGAAATAAAGCTCTACCCTTTGAACGTCTTGCTGTACAAGAAGCAACCCAGTTTTCGCGTAGGTCTCAATTCCTTGTAAAACTAACGATAGATTGAGCTGCTCTAACCGACCTATAAGTGACACAATAATTCACCGCCCGTCCAAAATCGGCTCTTTATAGCAGAGTACGCTCCGTCCCCCACTCTTGCGGATTTGTACAACGGCTTAAGAGCCCACTACGAAATGTTGCACTACAAATATACGTCGACTCAATTAATCACGCTTCTCGACGAAGCTTTTCGAAGTTGATGGACACTGTCAACATTAGAGTTTATGCGAGGGTAACGACGATCAGTATTTTCTGAACTAATACAGTGAATACTCATCATCAAATAATAAGGCACCATTGCCTCGTTAGCGGAGGGAAAGGGATTCGAACCCCTGGGGCTGTTAACCCAGCTGTTTTCAAGACAGCCGCAATAGACCACTCTGCCATCCCTCCGTGCTTTAGTTTACCACAAGATTTATCCAAAATGGAAGTCTCCCGCACAAATGTCTCACTGGAAGTGTTTACTTTTGCAAAGAACTGCTTGTAAAACCTCCTGTATAAGCTTCCCCACGCTAGAAAGATACAATCGAGGTCCCCATAGAAGGGCGTAGGACTTTTGGGATAATTACCGTTCCATCTGCTTGTTGATACATCTCTAAAATCGCAGCCATGGTTCGCCCAACGGCTAATCCTGATGCATTCAACGTGTGTACATACTCAACGTGAGCACCCCTTGTAGGCCGATATTTGATATTGGCGCGCTGCGCCTGAAAGGCTTCACAGTTGCTCACCGAAGAGACCTCTACATAACGACTCTGACCAGGCATCCAGACTTCCAAATCAAACGTCTTTGCGGCGGCGAAGGGTAAGTTGGGAGCACTCAGTGCTATGACACGATAGGGTAGCTCCAAACCGCGCAAGACAGCTTCCGCATGTCCCAACATCTGATCCAATGCGGCATATGAATCCTGGGGTGCGACGATTTGAAAAAGCTCAACTTTGTTGAACTGGTGGAGGCGCAACAAGCCGCGTGTCTGCCGCGAAGCTGAACCGCCTTCGCGCCGAAAAGCGGTAGTCCAGGCAACATAACGAAGTGGAAGGGTACCTGGCGGCAATATCGAATCACTGTGCATTCCAACGAGGGGAACTTCAGCAGTAGGATTGAGATAGAGCTCATCTTCGGTACATTCATATGCTTGATCTTCAAATTTCGGCAATTGGCCTGCCCCAAGCATTATCGAGCGTTTGACAAGATATGGAGGCATGATTTCGATATAGCCATGTTCACGCGTATGCAAATCGAGCATAAACGAGATCAGGGCGCGTTCAAGCCGCGCACCAGCACCTTTCAAGGTGACAAATCGGCTTCCTGCGATCTTTGTCCCTGTTTCGAAATTAATAATGCCCAGACGTTCGCCAAGGTCCCAATGAGCCAGCGCTTCGAAACCCAGAGGAACTGGTTCTCCCCAACGTTTCAGTTCATCATCTCCATATTCATTATCACCGTCCCTGACGCTCTGGTGAGGAATATTTGGTAAGCTGAGAAGAAATGGTTGAAGACGCGTGTCGATATCGACAATTTGTAGCTCAAGCTGACGTATATCCTGTGTAATGGCCCTGATTTGCCTGCTCAGTTCGGGGCGCCGCTCAATAGGAACTGTTTTTACTGTCTCTTTGAGCGGTTTCAAGGTATTATAAAGACCATCGCAGCGCGTCACGAGTCCGCGCTTCTGTTCAGCCAGGCGGAGTAGTTCGTCGATATTTTGAGTGTGACGACGTCGATACAGCCCCTCCCGGACGACCTGGGGATTTTGGCGAATAAAATCAAGGCTTAACATGAGCACAGTATAGCATACCTCGGCTGCATTTCTTCTTCGTTGTCATTGGCGATAGCCTACATTGATAAACGGGCAATCGCTGACTCGTTGACGATTATACCAAATATCCCGTATAATGCAGCTAACAAATTTTATAGAACTATTCCTAGCAGGAAACAAACAAGATGAGAATTGGACTACTCGAAGACAATACCGCAATCCACGAATATATTACGACAGCGCTAGAGCTAGCGGGCCATACAGTTTTCACCCATACTGTCGGTATGTCGCTCTTAAACGAACTCTTCGCTGATACTGGTAGTCACTCCCCTTTGCCGTATGAACTGGTGATTGTTGATCTATTACTACCAGGTACTCTGTCTGGTTTAGCGGTGATCAATTCCATACGACAAACCATTCCCCCTGAAACCCTCCCCATTATTGTTGTATCAGCAGCGAGCCAGAAGCAACTTCTGCAGATTCGCGAGCGCTTTTCCGACGTTCAGGTGCTACAAAAACCATTTCCAATGAAAAAGCTCCTACAGCTTATCGAAGCAAGCAAGGTTAGCGATACGATCTGAGCCCTACCTCCCATCTTCAGGGCTTATGCGTTCTAAAAAAGAGAGCAAGACAAGACTTGCAAAGCAGCTTCGGGATGAATACTGTGGTAGCGCATGCGAGCAGCAATGGTAGAAAAACCAGCACGGCGGAGCAAGCTGACGACGGTATTGCGCAAAGCGGCCATGATTTTAGGTCCATTGTCTGTATGAAGGGTACTTTGATCTTCTCTCATAGTCACATCTTTGACGTAATGTAAGCGATTTTCAATGGTCCAATGTCCCCGCTTGAGTTTGAGTAAGCGCTCAGGGATGGCGATCGCGGCAGGCAGGCTGCTTACCCCATAATGGACGGCCTCATGCCATTGGCCATTGGATCGCCATCGACGACGGATCTCAAAGACTTGTTCCAACCCCGGCCAGTCGGAGTAGCCTTGGAGTTCCGAAGAGACGCGAATGCTTCGGAACTCCAAACGTCCATGTGCCTGGTCTTTGGTTTGAGCGTGTTGTTCCGGTAAGCGGAAGATCCCCTCCCCTGCTCGTTTTGCCGGAGAGAGGGGGGCAAAGAGCAAACGCAGATCTTCAAACAGCTGAGGCTGATTCCCCTTCACCAGAAACAGCTAATCCCCTCCTGCTCGCCGAAGCGCAGAGCACCAACATCTCTGGCAATAGAAGGCATCTCCCGTCAGTATCTTCCCTTCCCAGTCGATGTGCGCAATCAGGCGGGAAGCCACCGCCAGTTCGCTCCGCTGTTTCTTGTCTTCCTGCTCCTGCTTCTCTTTTTCCTCGGTCGGCTCGCTTTGCTGTGTTTTGGTTCTTCCCTTCTTCCTGTTTTGCTTGTCTGCCGGCTCGCTCTTCGCTTCTGGTTCTCTCGACGCGCTCTTGGTTTGCGTATCTGGTCGCTCAACATGCCCTTGGGTGAGGACTATCCCCGTCTCCTGTGCGACCATACTGACGGCATGCACGGGATAGCTCGCTTCCTCTTCAAACTTCAATCGCCCTCTTTGCGCTTTTCCATCAATGGCCAGTGCACATGCTCCCCTTTGCTCCTGGTCTTGCTTCAACATTGGCAGAAAAATACTCCGAAAAGCCGCTTCTACCTCTTCAGCACTCACTCTCCGAAAGAGCCGTTGAATGGTGCTTTGATGGGGCGTTACTCCCTTCTGAAATCCTAGCGCCTTTTTTACCTCCTCACTTTGTGCCCCTCCCCACTGGGCTATGGCCAGTTCCGACACATGATTGGAGAGCAGTGCCGCCAACGCTCATAACAAGATGGATGTGAGAGTAACCGTTGCCCTTGTTTTCTCCGGGGATCTTTCACCTGCTCACAGGCACTCTGCCAATCAATTGGCCCTGGATGGGCCTTCGCTATTCCTTTTAGACAATCTACGACCGACTCTGTATACTGCATCTACCTCTTCTTTCTGGACGGATCGGTTTTTGTTTAGAACTCCATCCTACCAGAGAAGAGGGAGTTTGTCTCCCTTTCTTGGCCTTTTTTAGAACGCATAAGCCCTGCTCCCATCTTCAATAATCATTGCATGTCAGGTGGATTTGAGGTAAACTATTACACGGTTAATGAGCATGTGAAAAGCATAGGAACATGATAACGGTCGTTAAACTGAATCCACGTGGGGAAACAAAGATACAGTACCAGGGTGAAGTGATCAAACGGCTATCTCATGGTTTGATTATTCAAGCGTACTGGTCACACCCAACAAAGAATCTTGGGTACGCCAGTTTTGAACCGGGCGACCGGTTTATTGAGTACTATTACTCCAACCGGTGGTATAACATCTTTGATATTGCCAGCGCGCAAGGCGCCAGGAAAGGCTGGTACTGCAATATCGCTGAACCAGCCATTCTTATTGATGATCGTATTGAACAGGTTGATTTGCTCCTGGATGTGTGGGTTAGCCCTACTGGGGAGACCCTTATCCTTGATGAAGATGAGTTTGCTACTGATACCACACTCAATGCAGGGCAACGAAAGGGAGCAAAACAGGGATTACAAGAACTTCTAAAGATGATCGCAGATCATCAGGAACCATTTTCGACGTTGTGACATAGAGGCTTGTTTAGTATGTTGAAAAAACACTGTGTAGAAGCCACAGAGGACTTCAGAAGGACATATCTTGATGGAAAAAAGAGGCGCCAGGCTGTTCCAACAGGAGATTGGTACCAGTGAAACCGGTTGGAACATTGTGGAGCTAGAGGCTCGCAGACAACTTCGCCAGAAGGTAAACGCACTCATAAGACTCTGTAACGATTCTACGCTTACCACTAGTGAAATGCATCATCATTTGCTCCTCAGCGTGGCAGAGTTTGGTAACCAACTTGCTGCGCAGCTTGTGCGTTCGCTTCAAAGCGATGATCAACAAAAACGTCAGAATGTCGTCTGGCTACTCACTCTACTAAACGGTACAGAAACTATCCCTCTACTCCAGCATATGTCTCGCAATGAGCGGCTACCCCGCCGTGTCCGGCTCTCAGCATCACTGGCGCTGGCTGGCATGGGAGCGACGGACGAAAGTACAGGGACCTACCCGCGCGCACGCTTTTACGCTATTGGTTGATCAGATGGAAGATAGTGCAATAGGGCCGGATCAACGATCCACCCTTCCCCTCTATTCGACTTTGGCGGAATGCCATAGTCATTGTTGCGCCGGGTGTATGCCCAGGCAGCCTGCAAAGCGCAGAGTAGAGCGTCGAGGTTATCACCCTTGGAGTCTTGTATACAAGCTTCAGCAAGCAAATCAGGCAGTTCAATGGTTACGCCATACTGATTTGAGAATGCAGGTAAGCACAAACCATAGACAATGTCGTGACGCGCCGTGGCTTTCTCTGATGTCTGCTTGTTACTCTCATCACTCTTGTAGCTGCGTTTGCCGATTAACTTGCGCATAAGCAGAGCAGGATACCCTTCAACCACTATCCTGTCGTCATTCGTTGGATGACATGGGAGAATGCACACCCCTGCTGCAAGCAGGCGAGGGGCACCCTGAAAAAACATTTTCCCTACGGGCACCCTCTGTAACATCATAGGGCTACATGCGCCTGCGCACCTATCCGTTACTCTTACATGGTGTTTATCACCTGGCGGTCTGCTCGCACAATACTGAATCAGCGTTCGCTCAAACTGAGTTTTACCCATTGATGATAGAGGATAGATGTAGTCCTCCCAGGTTGAGGGCCAGCCAAGATTGGTGAGTAGTTTTTGTGGGAGACCAAATGGAAAGTCGAGAGCAGCTACCCAGGGGCCTGGCAGTTGTAAAAATGACTCAAACGCAGCAAAACTATCGATTTTGAGTATCTCGTTCACCCGCAAGAGATTATCATTCAACTCACATACAGCAGCAGTGATAGGTTTCTTCGGGCCTGGCGCACTGGTAAAGTCAAGACCAAATATCTTCATGAGTAGGTTTGCCTGTTGACGCTATGCCGGTAACCTGGCACTGAGCGCCCTCTAGTTTACAGCTGGGCCATCACGTTTTTACTGATAGCCCTCAATGTCGCAAAAACGCCTTTGCCATTTGAGGCGATGGCCTCGTAACTGGGAACGCGGCGGCGATTGAGATAGCGTTCGAGCACGTTTACGGGGAGTGCTGATGGCACATCGCGTTTATTCCACTGCATGATGAAGGGGAAATTCCCGAGGTCTTTACCGATACGGCGCATATTGATCTCAAGTTCAGCAATGCTCTGCACATTTTCTTCAAACTTTTCGGCCTGGGAATCCACAACAAAGACAATACCGTCAGCGCCATTCAGTACAGCCAAACGTGTGCGCTCGTAGAGAATCTGGCCAGGAACGGTGTAGAGATGGAAGCGCGTACGAAATCCGTGAACGGCGCCGATATCCAGGGGAAGAAAGTCAAAGAAGAGGGTACGTTCAGTTTCCGTAGCAATCGAGAGCATATCGCCGCGAGCATTTGGATGAATACTTTTAAAAACGTATTGTAAATTTGTCGTCTTACCACAATAACCAATGCCATAATAGACGATCTTACAGTGGATCTCGTGGGTAGCAATATTGATGAGCGCCATGAATGCTAGCACCTCTAATCGCGGAAGAGCAGATCTATGGTATCTTCGACGGAAGAGCGAAACTGTACGTTGATAACCGAGGATTTTGTGCGCGATGTATCGGCTCGCACCCGCTCAAGTATGCGTCCCATTTCATCCGAAGCTTTTTTCGAAAGCACTTTGACCAAACCAATATGAGTGAGTTTATCAAAAACAATGACCAGCAGCCATTGTTCTTCGACCATTGTCGTAAATATATTTTCTTTCACGCCTTGTTGGAAAATAGTACGAAAGTCTTTTTCTCCCAGGAGCTCAGCAATATGACGAGAGGAAGAAAATGCGCCAGCCAACAACGCACCTAAGGAGGTGGCATTACGCCGTACGCCTGTGCCTTGAGTCGCGATGACCTGCCCGCTTTTGTCAATCAACATAACAGAAGTTGCATTGGTGTCATTCATTAGTTTATTTAATGCAGTTGAGATAAAAGCAAGTTCACGATCTGAAATGACAAGATTGGTCAGTTGTTCCATCTACGGGCCGCCCTCCGTACACGCTCAATGTTCATGTAACAATGTTACGCTATGTCTAGAGCTTCAAGAATTTCATTACGACTCGTTTTGATTAAGTGGCGCACGCGAGCAATATTTGAGGCATTATCTGAAAGTGTGACCAGGAGAGCGAAGTCACCCAAAGGATCAACACTTACCAGTCCATTTTCATATTCCATGAGCACGCCTATTACAGAACCTCGCGAGATTTCCAGTCCCAACGCCTCAGCTGTACTCAAGCCGGTGGTCATGATAGCCCCGACCGCCTCCATATCGTCTTTGCCGTCACGAGTTAATCCTTCTATCATTAAACCGTCACGACCCACCAGGATGGCTTGCCACACGCCAGGAATCGATAAAAAGCGGCTAAGTGTCTGTTTAAGATCAACCATTCTTCCCTCCGCAATCGACGGGCTCTACAGTCTATATTTTGGATAACCCAGCATAAATCACCGTTATTCTAACTGATGTGTTGCTAAGTAGCAACCACATGAGACATCTTGGCTAATACCGTAGAGCAAACATCCCGCATGAGCATGGATGACACGCTAGAATACAATGATCGAGTCATATCCTGGACCTCTATGGTGGGTCCCTACAAAAGAAAACGTAGAGCAAACACAATATATGCGCGTGCAGCCAGGATAACTTCAGCGACATCGACGTGTTCATCAGGCTTATGTGCGACGCGAACATCACCAGGGCCAAAAAGTATGGCTGGAATGCCCCCATTGACTAGCAGGCGCAGATCGGAGCCATAGGGTGCACCCTCCAATTCAGGTTTATGGCCTGTGAGATCAAACATGCTTTGCTGGCAAAGCGTAATCAGTGGATGATCTAGAGGTATCTCGGCTGATTCGAACTGGCCTCCACTCCACTTGATCTCCAAAGGATGGTCACGTAACCAGGGGTCGGCTTCTGCCAGGTTCGCCAGGGTGCACTCGAACTGATGACGCACGGCATCGCTTGATTCACCCATTGCCACACCAATACGCCCCTCAAAGATCAGTTCTTCAGGGACTGAAGAAGACCAGTTGCCAGCATATACCCGTCCAATGTTGAGGGGATATGGCAAGGGCAGTTTCCCGAGTAGCGGATGCTCTACCTCGCTATTTCTTTCTCGCTCCAATTGTAGCAGCGTTCGATGAATATCCAGATACTTTTCTACGGCACTGACCCCTTCAAGGCGAACACAGGCATGGGCTGATTTTCCATGTACACGCACTGCGAATGTTAGCGCCCCGGCCTGAGCAGGAATGAGTTGTAATTGTGTTGGCTCGCATACAATAGCCGCGTCTCCACTGTGGCCACGTAAGAGGCTGGCGAATGTACCCAGGCCGCCATCCTCTTCTCCAATGACGCTCTGTACCATTAACGAGCCTTTGATAGGGAAATCTGAGTCTCTCATAGCTTTGACGGCATAGAGGGCAGCCAGCAAACCGCTCTTCATATCACAAGCGCCACGCCCATAGATGCGGCCATCCACAAGTTCAGCTCCCCAGGGATCGTGATACCAATTGGCATGGTCTCCCTCGGGCACAACATCGATGTGCCCATTAAAAACCAGCCTCTTCCCAGTCAGGATATGTGCCTCTCTCTGCCAGGTACCTACCAGTCCAACAGCTTCGTTATCACTCCGATCCACCTCCATCCCAGGAAATCGTGGGTGTTTCTGCAGTTCCGCAACATCAATGGTCCAGAGGTCCACATCGAGACCGATCCGTTGCATGTGCTGTGCCAGCCAGTTTTGTGCTACACTCTCCTGACCAGTGATACTTGGAATACGCGCCAGGTCGCGAAAAGCCCCGATTAGCCCCTGTTCATCCAGCACTGAGAGGACATTTTGCTCCATCAGAGAAAGAGGCATAGCTTCTCACCCCTGATATTTTGTACCATAATTGGGCGCTTCTTTTGTAATCATCACATCGTGTGGGTGACTCTCACGCAAACCCGCGGTGGTAATACGTACAAAGCGCGTATTATTTTGCATATCTGCAATGGTGGCAGCGCCACAGTAACCCATTGACTGGCGTACACCTCCAACCAGTTGATGCATCAATGGGCCTAGCGGGCCTTTATAGGGAACACGCGCCTCTATACCTTCGGCAATCAATTGTGATTCATACTTCGTGTCACCCTGGAAGTAGCGATCTTTGCTGTAGCTTCGCTGCTTCATAGCACCAATAGAACCCATACCGCGGTAGTCTTTGAAGCGCTCCCCATGCGAGATGATAAGCTCTCCTGGACTCTCATCTACACCAGCCAGGAGGCTACCCAGCATGACGGTATCGGCGCCAGCGGCGATAGCCTTGGCGATATCACCAGAGTATTGAATACCACCATCTGCAATAACCGGCACACCATGCTGACGGGCGAAAAGAGCACAGTCATAAATCGCGGTGATCTGTGGCATCCCAATACCCGCGATAATGCGAGTCGTGCAAATAGCACCTGCACCGATACCTACTTTCACAGCGTCTGCTCCTGCCTGGATAAGGGCCTCAGTTGCCTCGGCTGTCACGACATTGCCCACGATCAACTGCACCTGTCTTCCAAAACGTTTTTTTATTTGCGCCACCGCTTCAATGACCATGCGCGAGTGAGCGTGGGAGGTATCTACTACCAGCACATCCACTCCCTTTTCGATCAAGGCGGCACAACGAGCACGAGTATCTGGTCCTACACCGATTGCGGCCCCAACACGCAAGCGACCATATTCGTCTTTGGTAGCATGTGGGTAGAGAATTTTCTTCTGGATATCCTTCATGGTGATAAGGCCCTTGAGCATTCCGTGCTCATCCACCACCGGCAATTTCTCGATCTTATAGCGATGGAGGCTATCTCGTGCCTGCTCTAACGTCGTACCAACAGGCACCGTGATGAGATGATCACGGGTCATAAGCTCGGTAATAGGACGTTCTGGGTTCGTTTCGAAACGAATGTCGCGGTTTGTAAGAATACCAACGAGCTTTCCCTGTTCGGTGATAGGAACACCAGAAATGTGAAAATGCTCCATAGCGGCTAGAGCTTCACGCAGTAAGGCGGTTGGCTCCAATGTGATAGGATCGGTGATCATCCCCGACTCAGAGCGCTTGACTTTATCGACTTCCTGTGATAGGGATGTTGATCGTGATTGTACGGGTCAGGCGAGTTTGTGTGGAAACATCACAGGGCAGCACTGACGAAGCGGCAGGTAAGATGAGTACATCGTCAAACGTGAGACCTTCTCTGGCAAATTTTTCATCAAATGCACCAGGGTCATACGCCAAAGACATGATAGCAGTATCCTCCTTGGTTAGAAAAACGCCCAGCGCACGCTAAGGACGTGAGCCGGGCCTCACACCATGATAAAATGATATGAATGTATCAATGCTACAGAAAGAGTGCATAATAAGTTTTTTTTGTAGTGTAGCACCTGAGATTGTGCAACGTCAAATGGAAGTGTACCAGCTTAGGAACATTTTACCTGACGGAATATGCCTACTTGACGCTAATAGAAGCTAAATGGTATCGTTGTAACATCCTCAAATGTAACCAGAGAGCAATACACGAGATCAGAGAAATCACTATATAAGGAAAAGGTGGTACCTTCTAAGTACAACTTTTGGGAGCCTCTCATGAGCACATCTTTATCCTCTTTCAGCAAATACCGGCTTCTCCACCTCGTAGAAGAGGCCGCCCAACACGAAGCACGCCTCATCGTGTTGCCAGAAATGGTGACAACCGGCTACTGCTGGGAGTCTCGTTCCGAAATTGCACCCTTTGTCGAACCCATCCCTGGTCCCACAACCGGCCGCTTTCAGCACATTGCTACCAGCTATGGTTGTTTTATCGCCATCAGCCTGCCTGAAGTAGACCCCTCCACAGAAGTCTATTACAACAGCATGGCCCTGATCGGGCCTGAAGGATTGATCGGCACCTATCGTAAAATCCACTCCTACATGTCAGACTCTCGTTGGGCACGCGATGGAGACCTGGGCATGCCGGTATGGGAGACACCGCTGGGCCGTCTTGCCGCTCTGATCTGTATGGACGCCGAATTCTTCGAATCAGCGCGCATTCCTGCCTTACATGGCGCAGATGTGCTCCTCTTCCCCACAAACTGGTTGGACGAAAATTCCCCCAGCGGCATCTGGATGGCTCGTGCATTTGAAAACGGTGTCTACTTCATTGGCGCGAACCGCTATGGCAGCGAGCGCGGCACACAATTTAGCGGAGGTAGCTGCATCCTGAATCCTGATGGTTCCATTCAAGCGTATCTCGATAACGGTGAAGGAATCGTCTATGGCGAAATTGATCTCAGCCAGTGCCGCGATAAAAGCTGGGGACCCAGCAAAGATGAACCGTGGGGAAATTGCCTCGCTGACCGTCGCCCCTCCGAGTACGTAACGATCACAAACAATACCTATCTCTGGGAGCCTTTGCGTTATCATAGCCTGTATGAACTGGGCGAGTTGCCACCTGGGCAGCTCTCATGCGTCGCGATTATCCAGACCAATCTACAAGAATGGTGGACACAAGCAGCTAGCCCCAATGCAACACAAACATTGCGCAGCGTTGTGCAAACTCTCATCATTGACCATGATCCGGCACGCCCCGATGTACTGGTACTACCTGAATTGATACTACCAGGACCGGTCACATCCAACGCTGACGAGAATATCATCGCCCATTTTCAAAATGGGGCCATTGTACTCCCTGGTCCAGAAACCTCCGCCCTGGTAGAACTCGCCAACGAACTGCAAATTAGCCTGGTCATTGGAGTAGCCGAGCGGGTAAACGAACCCGTCCCAACCTACTACAATACTATCCTGCTCATCGACCCCGAAGGCATATATGGCACGTATCGCAAGCTCCACCTGACGGCTAAAGATCGCCTCTGGGCAAGCCCTGGCAATCTTGGCTTGCCTACCTTTGATACTCCCACAGGTCGCATCGGGCTGGCAACCGGCTATGATGTTCTCTTTCCAGAAACATTGCGCGTCCTGGCAGGGCAAGGGGCCGACCTGGTGTGTGCACCCGCGCTACTCAATTTCCCAGATCCTATTGGCCTACCACCTTCCAGCATTCGCTACCACCGCCCAGTTGCTCCAGAGGACTTTGATCCAACCCATTATCTCATCTGGCGTGTGCGGGCCGCCGAGCACAATGTCTACCTGGCTTTGGCAAATTGGAGCGGCCAATGGCATAGTATGAGGGCCAATGGCAACAGTGGTATCTTCTCACCCTCCTGTGCCACCTTCCCCTGGTCAGAGGTCATCGACGACGAGGGCGAACTAACCCTGACGATGATGACTATCGACACGCGCGAGCAACGCACAGGTCGTCGTTCTTCCACTCACCCTCTTAACTATGCTCCTGGTGATGTAGCAGGCTCTTTAACTGGGGAGCTTGCTTATGATATTCGCGATAGTATCCCCGGCAACGTGGTACGCAGCAAACCCTTGTTGCGCAAACGCATACCGTACTGGTACCTTGACCTGGTTAAAAAAGATCTCCAATCGCTAATTTGAAGGAGACACATAGCTTATGAGGTTAGCAGATAAAGTTGCGATTATCACCGGTGCCGCGAGCGGCATGGGCAGGTATGCGGCCGAACTATTTGCCAGTGAAGGAGCCAGTGTTGTGATCACAGACATTGCCGAAAAAGAGGGTGAGGAGATCGCCAGGGCTATTCGTGACAATGGTGGCAGGGCCATATTTGTGAAGGCAAATGTCGCCAACGAGGATGAGGTCAAACACATGGTCAACGCTGCTATCGACGCCTTTGGGCGCGTGGATGTCCTCTATAATAATGCTGGCATCATGCCCGCGGAGGACGGCAGTGTGACGGATATAAGCGAGGGCATCTGGGATAGAATCATGGATATCAACCTCAAAAGCGCCTTTCTCTGTTCCAAATACACCATTCCTCACATGATAAAACAGGGCAAAGGCTCCATCATCAACGTGGCCTCATTTGTCGCCTTTATGGGCTGTAGCGTCCCACAAGATGCCTACACAGCCTCCAAAGGTGGTATGTTGTCGCTCACCAAATCCTTCGCCGTGCAATATGGCCGTCATGGCATACGCTGCAATGCAATTTGCCCTGGCCCTATCGAGACTCCACTGTTGCGAGTCCTCTGGACGAATGAAGAGGCCCGTGATCTGCGGCTCAATCGTATTCCGCTAGGCCGCTTCGGGGAGGCAAAAGATATTGTTTATATGGCACTCTACCTGGCTTCCGATGAATCCTCGTGGACAACGGGCGCATGGCTCATGGTCGATGGCGGTATTTCATCAAACTATTTTTAACCCCTTTCCAATGAGGAACCGTTGTTTACCTCGACACTGATTTATAATATAATGATCAAGGTTGGTTAACTTCGTCACATTTTATAAATATCATCACTAGAAGGAGCAGATAACATGGACCAAACAACCACAGACCAAATAACCGCCGCAATGGCAAGTTTTGGGCTGATTGCCGGGATTATCGGAATAGTCTCAATCGTTTTTGCCGTCATCGTCTGGTGGAGAATATTCTCCAAAGCGGGATACAATGGAGCGCTAAGCCTGCTGATGTTCATTCCCATAGCAAACCTAGTCATGATCCTGATCCTCGCCTTTGCCGAGTGGCCCATTTATGCCGAGCTTAATCAGCTCCGGATGATGAGAGGTCAACAATTCCCGCCAAATCAACCCTATCCTCAAAATCCGCAGTATCCTCAAAATCCGCAGTATCCTCAAACGCCGCAAAACCCTCAGTACCGCGGATAAGCAAAACCAGCTGTAGGGGCCCAATAATGATCTTAAACAGCATAATTGTGCCCCTACAGGGTTTGCACTACCTCAGCTATGTGAGGCGCATTCCGTACATGTGGATTGAGTGTAACCACTATTGCCAGCACGAGTTGTGGGATAGCGAGCACCACCACCGTAGCAATAGGGCCTATTACCTGGAGCAAAACTCCTGTCAGAGCCAGGCCAATAGGTTGACTGCCAAAGGCGATCAGGCGAAAGACGCTGTTCACCCTCCCCTGCAGACGATCCGGGATCAAGGCAAGCCGGTAACTAAACTGCACCATCATATAGACTGGCACCACTACAAAGCCCACAAGGTTAGCCACTAACAGGACCCATGGATTAAAGGCGAAAGCATACAGTATCCACCCCAGTACCCAGAGCCACGTTGTGCCGATCATCAACTGCCCAAAACTGAAACGCTTCTGCAGCGGAACCACCAGTAAGGCTCCGACGACGCTGCCAATACCCCCCCCAGCGAAAATGAGGCCCGTCACCACATTCGATGCATGCAAGTCCTTCGCCAATATGATAATAATCAGCACATAGCCTGAACAAGGCGTGATCAGGCCAAATGTCAGCACTGCAATGAAACGCACCAGCGGATTATGCCAGAGCCAGGACATACCCTCACCTATCTCAGTCCATAGTTTCCGTGGTTCGACATCTCTCTTTTCCTGAAACTCCGTTTTGATGAAAAACAGTGAGATAGCTGAGACTGCGTAGGAGATGCCATCGGCGAGAAACGGGATGGACCTGCCGATACCATACAGGATGGGGCCAAGGGCCGGACCAACGACACTCGATACTGAGTACAGAACCTCATTCTGTGCCACGGCGGCGGGTAGCTGCTCCTTCGACACAACCTGGGGTAGGCAGGCCGTCTCTGCCAGGTTAAAAAAGACAAAGAGCGTCCCCTCAACCAACGAGACCGCATAGAGTTGCAGATATGTCAGATGGCCAAAAGCGAGGGCCAGCGGAATACTGCTCAGGGCAATAGCTCGACCTATGTCACAGATGATCATGACACGCTTGCGATCCCAACGATCAATCAGCGCACCGGCAGGCAGGCAAAAAAGTGCAAAGGGCAACCCACGTACGGTCTGTGCCGGCGAGTTCGTCAACGCGAGAATGAGTAGCGGAAACGCAACCAGCGAGACCTGCGAACCCACAGAGGACACAGCCTGGCCGCTTATCAGTAAGAGAAAATCACGGTTGCGCCATAATGGTTTTGTTGGGCGTTGTTTTGGTGCAGCCACCACTTCTACATCAAGAAACTGTTCTTCTTGCATCTTATCAGGTACATTTGACATGAGTTTTACCCCTTATTAAGAATATGTACAACGATTTTTATAGAGGTAAATGGAATATGAGAAAACACACTCAGGAATATAGTAAAAAGTTTGTAAGTTGGGCTGACTTCCCTGGCTCTCTGAAAACAAAAAACCGCCGCAGGCACGAGGACAGGGAGTGCCCCTTATGGCGATACACCCGAGGATAGAAGCGAGGAAGATACGTTTGCTGGTCAATGAGAAGGCGAACAGAAGATACTACTCGCAGTTGCGGGCGGTACCCGTGTGCGGGTAGATGCTTTTGATAGCGCCACTTCCTGCCGCATAGGCCCGGCGTGATCGCCTACGCGGCTAAGTCGCTCATTTGGATAAAGTGAAGGATATACATCATGTTGCTGACCAGTATTAAGTACAGCACAGCGTCTCGCTGCACGGCGTACTATCGATTATCTAACAATAGCATAGTAACACGCAAGCTAAGATTATGTCAATGTGCATCTTCACCACTATTCAAAGCGATTGAGTTGTAATATTTCCCTTGTAATCACGTCACAACGCGAGCGAATCCCCTGCACAACCTGGCGAAAAAGTTGCGCATCCTGTGTCGCATTGCCCCCGGCATCACGCACATGGATATGGATGATCGCAGCACCAGCCTCGTAACACTCCACGGCAGACTGAATAATCTCTTCAGGAGTAATGGGTAAAAATGGCTGCTGCGCTTTTGTGACTTCAGCACCTACTATCGCTGATGTAATAATAAGCAGCTGCATGAGAAACCGCCCTCTTTTGTACCGAAAAAGTGACAAACAGCGGAACTTTGTATATACTATCCTTAGTATCATACAGAATAATACAAAATCATATAGATTGCGAACAGGTAGAGAGAATAGCCCAAACCAGGCACCGAGGGACCCATTGAAAGCAAAAATAAACGATGTGCTCACTCGTGAATATTTGCAAAAGCTGGGCCGGCAAAACTACATAGCTACAACCATCTTTGTAGTG
>WNGD01002293.1_pt1 | contig 19995 bp, 23 predicted proteins | sample 5400671 | NCBI WGS metagenome assembly WNGD01 (sample SAMN13153369, study PRJNA577476) | soil metagenome | isolation source: 40 cm soil or saprolite under grassland replicate 2 | place: USA:California | collected 2016-06-15 | reverse complement strand
GGTTGAGGTTCGATCGTTCCCTGCCGAGAAGAGGCCATGTGTCTCTTGAGGCGCAAGGGCTCTCAGGTGAAGCAGTGAACGGGAACCCGATGACGACGGTAATCCTCGGAGTCGATGAGAGCAAGTCTAGTCTTCGAACAACCGAAGACTTGACAGAACCAGTTCCAGCAAACGCTAAGGGAGCTAGAAAGCCAGGTTCGTAAGCTCCTGAAGGAAGCAGCGGAAAGCGGTCCTTCCGAGAGAACCCGGGATCTTACTGGGAGAGTCTACGATCTGGCCGAACGAGCCAACCAAATTCGGCCCCAAGAAGCTAGGAACCAGTCTACTACCAACCAGTCAGTCTTGGAAAAGCTTCCCGAAGAGTTCAATGAGGATTTTGGTAGATTCAAGGCATTGGTAACCTTCGTTGAACCGGTCCGAAAGCAGCACTATAACGCCACTGGTCACAATATAGGAAGGACCTATGGTTCCTTTGGAACCAGTGAACTCTCGCCAGGACATCACCGCGGCAAGTCCGTCATCAGTACCCTAGAAATCCGTTGCGACGCCTGCGGTAACGAATCCCCCCAGTCAGAAAGAAGAGATTATCCAATTCACGTTCTGCTTCACGACCGGGAACAATGGGAAGTTTGTACCGGTCAATCCGGCTGTGAATGCCAAGGCTACGAGGGCAAGGGCGTTCGAATTGGCGTCAACCTTTCTCCTGAGAGAGTAGGGAAAGGGAAAGAGCCCAAGCTCTCTGAGTAGTTTTCGCATACCGCTCCACGTATAAGTCGAACTCTCGGTTTGCTGGCAAGTCACTCACTGATCATTTTTCGAACGTTCTTCCGAAAAATAGGCATGCTCTTCTCAAGAAGCGGTTTGGGAAGATTCATAATCCTTGTCGCCGTTGTGACCTAGGAAATCGATATCCATGCAAATATGTATCAAAAGATAGAAATCGGATTGATGATTTGTCAATCCTTATTATTCGCGGCGACGAGTATCGACGATAAGGACGCTTTGACAAATGTAGATATGCGCCTCAGGGCTGATGCTGAACGACTTTCTCAGTCTTGGCTATCAGACCGCTGGAATGGAATCCGTCGGCCTTACTCGGCCGAGGACGTCTGCAAGCTCCGGGGGACCGTCCATCCAGAGTGTACCTTGGCTCGACTCGGTGCGGAAAAGTTTGAGCGCCTCTTAAGGGACGAGGCGTACATTCCCACTCTCGGCGCTCTGACTGGGGTACAAGCTGTCCAGATGGTCCAGGCTGGGCTCAAGGCGATCTACATGAGCGGCTGGCAGGTAGCCGCAGACGCTAATCTTTCAGGCCAAACTTACCCTGACCAAAGTCTGTACCCGGCCAACAGTGTTCCGAATCTAGTGAAGAGGATCAATCAGGCATTCCAGAGAGCAGACCAGATACAATTCGTGAGTGGCCAAGGGAGAATCGACTGGCTCGCACCGATAATTGCAGACGCAGAGGCAGGGTTCGGAGGCCCCCTCAACGCCTTCGAACTGATGAAAATGATGATAGAGGCTGGAGCGGCAGGAGTGCACTTCGAAGACCAGCTCGCTTCAGAGAAGAAATGCGGCCACCTAGGCGGAAAGGTTCTAGTTCCCACTCACCAGTTCATCAAGACTCTGATCGCGGCCCGACTTGCATCCGACATAATGGGCGTCCCAACATATCTTATCGCGCGAACAGATGCAATGGGAGCCAAACTCTTGTCGAGCGACTCCGATCCGAGAGACCTGCCTTACATGACCGGTGAGAGAACCGCGGAGGGTTTCTACAGAATCAAGCCCGGCATAGAGGCTGCCATTGCGCGAGGTATGAGCTACGCGCCTTACGCTGACATCCTGTGGTGTGAGACTTCCACTCCGGACCTTGAGGAGGCGAGAAGGTTCGCAGATGCTGTTCACAGAGTGTTCCCTGGAAAGCTGCTAGCATACAATTGCTCGCCATCATTCAATTGGGAGAAACATCTGGATCCAGAGAGCATTCGGCGTTTTCAGAGAGAACTGGGCATGATGGGTTACAAGTTCCAGTTCGTCACATTGGCCGGTTTCCACAGTCTCTCAGTATCCATGTTCGAGCTGGCGAAACAGTACGCTGTTGAAGGAATGGCGGCATATGTTCGCGTCCAGAGGAAAGAGTTCGAAGCCGAACCTGCAGGCTACACCGCGGTGAAGCACCAGGCGTTTGTGGGAACAGAATACTTCGACGAGGTCGCAAACGTAATCTCGAGCGGAATGTCTTCGACCACAGCCATGAGCGAATCTACTGAAGCGGTCCAGTTCAAAGAACAATCCGTTCTGGTACCGCCTCCAGTTTCAAGCACCAAATCTGACCGAGACCGGAACCAGTAGGTTTGCACTTATCCGACGAAACGAAAAGCCAATCCGAGCTAGCACTGGAACCGCGAAGCCTCAAAATTACAGGGCCCCACATACAGGGTTTAGAAGAGATACTGACACCTGACGCTTTAGCCTTTGTCGGAGATCTTGTTCTAGAATTTTCTCCACGTCTCGAGTCGCTACTGGGGAAGAGAATGATCGTTCACGAGAATCTCCGAAACGGAGCACTTCCCGATTTTCTGGAAGAGACACGTGAAATTAGAACATCCGAATGGAAAGTCGGACCTATCCCGCCTGATCTTCGACAAAGACGGGTAGAGATCACTGGCCCGGTCGACCGGAAGATGGTGATAAACGCGCTCAACTCTGGCGCTGATGTCTACATGGCCGATTTCGAGGACTCCCACTCGCCGACCTGGGAGGGAACCGTTCAGGGCCAAGCTAACCTTCGAGACGCGGTAGACCGGACCATTAGATACACTGGTCCTGACGGCCGAGAGTACAAGTTAGGTGAGAAACTTGCAACTCTCATGGTGCGGCCCCGAGGCTTACACCTAATTGAGAAACATGTTCTAATCGAGTCCCGCCCGATTCCAGCTTTCCTCTTCGACTACGGCCTCTTTCTCTACCACAACGCCAATAAATTGATCAGGCAAGGGACCGGGCCGTACTTCTACATCCCGAAACTCGAGAGCTATCTAGAAGCCCGCCTCTGGAACGACATCTTCGACTACTCTGAGAAAACCCTCAAGCTTCCGCGCGCCGGCATAAAGTGCAGTGTTCTAATCGAAACAATTCTAGCCGGATTCCAGATGGACGAAGTCCTCTACCAATTGCGCGAGAGGATTACAGCCCTCAACCTCGGCCGCTGGGACTACATCTTTAGCCTGATCAAATTCCTGGGCCACGATCCGAGATTTCTAGTTCCCGAAAGACCCCTCCTCTCCATGACAGCACCCTTCCTCAAGTCCAGCTCCGTTCTATTGGCCCAATCCTGCCACCGACGAGGCGCCTACGCAATCGGAGGGATGGCTGCCCAGGTTCCCATCAAAGGCGACCCCCATTCCCAGGAAGCCATCGACAAAGTAGTCGCTGATAAGACGCGGGAAGTTGCTGAGGGATACGAGGGCGCTTGGGTCGCCCATCCTGGTCTGGTACCAGTCGTGATGAATGTCTTCGACAGCCGTCCTGTAGAATCTAAGAACATTGAAGCGATTACGGAGATAAGCCGCGAGGATCTCCTCAAAGTGCCCGAGCCAAAGATAAGCGAACAGTCTCTAAGAGCAAATGTCGCTGTCAGCCTAAAGTATCTAGAATCCTGGCTGGGAGGTCTCGGTTGCGTCGCAATCAACAACCTAATGGAAGACACTGCCACGGTGGAAATATGCAGAGCCCAGATCTGGCAGTGGATTCATCACTCCGCCAAGCTTCTTGACGGCCAGACGATTACGCGCGAGCTGTTCAGGAGAATTTTGAGGGAAGAAACGGCCAGAATAAGTGGAGGAGTCAAATCGCAAGCCGACGCAGAACCCAATTTCAAGATCGCAGGAGATCTGCTTGACTCACTTGTGACTAGTGATACCTTTTCCGAGTTCATCACGCTGCTCGCCTACAACTATCTAAGCTGACAAACCGTCCGACCGAAGCGAGCGTGCAAAGGGGCTTTTTCCAAACATTTCCAAAAATAAGCATACTCTTTCTAGACCCCCGGGGTGGTCGATTTTCGCGTGTCCCGCCTTCCTGAAAACCTTCCAAAAAAAGGATCTATTCTTGGATAATCGTAACCATGTCGGTTACTATTGTCCATACTATGGATGCGTGGGTACCGACACGAATTATAAGCCGATTCCGCTAGTAGTCATCTAACGAACAGAAAAGCTACGAGCTTGTTTGTTGGTTCTAGCAAATGAAGCTTGACCAAGGACCTTCCGGAGAGCTAACTGTCCTAGATTCAGGATACACAGACCAAGTCTTACTAGATTGTGTCAGCGAGGAGTATCTGCGGATCAAAGCGATCATCTACAACTCGCTCAACGACATGAACAAGCTCTTCCTGGTCGACCGGGCGTTGTACACGAACAGTCCGGAGAGACCCCTCTTCATGGAGCTGACACCCCAAAACATGTCGGCCATGAGAAAGCCCCTAGTGATCTCGGAAGTGAAACTGTACAGCGTGGAGAGGACTTGGGGTCTATCCACACTTAGAATGATGAAGTAAGATTTTCAGTCGTTTCTTGTCAGAACAATCTCTATGGTGGACACGTTCCGCTGTTCGTCTCCCTCGCCAAGCAACTCAGTCGCAATCTTAACTTCCTTGATAACCAGCTTGCCCTGGAAGAACCGGTTCCTAACGACCTCGACAACATCCACGGCGTGGCTGATCGATTGACCACGGGCCTTGACCGTTATTTGTTTGGAACCCATGTTGAAGTGCATCATGACAGCCGTAGCATAGGCCATCAAAGGCTTCTTTCCGATGAATACTACGTCCGGCGGAGCCCTGTTCATAGGACGTGCAGGATGTGTCTCAGGGGTTCTTTCCGGGGTTCGTTCTGTACGTGCGGGACGTTTCGGTTCAGTTTTTTCCACTTGCAAACACTAGCCTCTTTGAATCCTTACGGTAACGGAGCGGGGAAGGTTCTCGCGACTTAAGCCTTTGCGCACCAACGGTTGCGGAAGAAGAAGAGAAAAAAAGAGAAATTGGGAATTTTGGAGGGGGGAACGTTCCCCCGAGACGTTGTTCTAGATAATGTCTCGGGTGAGAGCTTCTCGGAACTTGACCCTGCAGTCTTGGCACTGGAAGAGGCCGATCAGCACGTTCTTCTTGGATTTGCCGCCTTTGAGTTCCCAGACCTTTGCAGCCTTGGGAACGTCAGCGCCGCACTTTGGACAGACAACCTTGTAGAACTGGCTTGGCAGCTGTAGGCTTGGCTGGGCCATGTCGGGTCCTGAGGGGATGCCTGGGACAGTTTCGGTGCCAGGGATTGTTGGTGAGATCTCGCTCTCTGTTGTTGCGATCGCTGAGGAAGCTTCGAGAGTAGGCATGTCATCGACGACTTTGACGACAAGCGCGTCAGCAACATCCTCAACGTATTCCTGAGCTGGTGCTGCATTGAAAGAATCTTCGACGATGGGTGTGCTTGCTTGAGTCAATGGAATAATTGGGGCTGCGATGGTATCCTCAGAGACTACGGATAGTGGTTGAGCCTGCTCTTGGACCGGTGGGGTGAACACCGGAGTCGGAACGGAGACTGGAGCGCTAGTCGGAGCATTGTTTGTTTGAGGATTCGTCCAGGTTGAACCGTTACTGGATGGCTGGGGCGGGACGGGTGTTGTCGGGGGAGCCCATGGTCTCTCGGAGACAATGGAGCTCGCAGCGAACTTGACGCTTGGCGAAGTGGGCGTCGGTGCTGGTGCTTGTTGTGCTGGAGATGGTGTCTGTTGTGGAGCATTCCGTGCCCATTCCTCGATGAGAGTTCGTGGAGCCGGTGGATTGGCCTGTTTGAAGTCGGCTGGTGCTAGGGGTCTGGTCTCAATGTGGGTTAGGACCTCGATCATGTCTTTGATTTCTTCGATGCTGTGGAGGTTTCGCTGTAGGAGGCCCTTGAACTCTTCGCGTTGTCCGCGGTATTCTTGTTCGCTGACTTCACCGGTAACGTATTTCGTTTCTAGATTCAGCAGTCGTTGTGGTGTGCTGCCGATCTGGTCCTTTGTCTCTTTGAGGTGCTCGTTCAACGTGTATCCTAGCACGTTGATTCTGTCTTGGAGGTCTTGTGAGGCTCGTCCGTATTCCTCGTATATGGTCCGCATTTTTTCTTTGTAGCCGTTGATCTCGCTGATTAACTTCTCTAGAGTTAGATCGTTTAGTACCATTTTTTTCATCCTAGGGAAGCGACTTCTATGAGGTAAAATGGTAAAAGCGTTCAACCGCAAAAACCTCTGAAAACAGGGGTTGTAAACCCAGAATCAGCAATTTGGTAGAAACAAGACTGTCAATGATGCGCGCTGAATTGACCTGTTTTTAACTAGCAATGCTAAACTGGGATTGGGGAAAACACAACTTCCTACCAATTTTCTGACACCGCATATAAACCAAAACCGTCCTGTGGCCCGCACAACATCCCCGCCGAATATCTGTTGACAACATGCAACCTATTGCCTGAGCTAGAATTTCTCTAGCCCGTATACTACGAAATCATACCCTTACGTGTCAAGAACCCACTTGGAACGCGTCCCAAGTAAACCAGCTTTCAAGATAGAAATGTCATACAAGTCCATGAAGAATTGGGACCGAGAGCAGAGAGAGCCTTTGCTCTCGAAGGTCACCGATCGCATCCACCACCAAGAACCGCTCAAGGAGAAGATCTCACAGGTCGTCTACAAGCTCAAAGTACAACAGAATAGGCTTGAAGGAGCCAACCTCAAGACACAGCAACACGACAAGTCACTGTTCGACAAGTGCGTCCAAGCCCAGATGTCCAAAGACACCATGCGCAGCGCAATGTACGCCAACGAGATCGCGGAGATCCGGAAAATCGCCAAAGTCACACTCAGAAGCGAACTAGCACTCGAACAAGTCGTACTCCGACTCGAAACAATCCAGGAATTCGGCGACGTCGCAGCCATGATGGGCCCAGTCGCAGGAGTAGTACACCAGATCAAGAACCAGATCGCGGGAGTCATCCCACAAGTCGGCTACGAACTAGGCGAGATCTCCGACACACTAAACAGCGTAGTCATGGAAGTTGGCGAAGCAACGGGACAAGGCTATGATCTGGAGGCATCAGGTCCAGAAGCCTCGAAGATCATTTCTGAAGCCAACACCATAGCTGAGACACGGATGCGTGAGAAGTTCCCGGAGTTACCCTCTCCAACCGCCACTGCAGAACACGAGACAGTGATTCCAAGGTAGGAGTAACTCCGACAACATTTTTTGGTGCAAAATCATGCCAATAACACTTGAACAAGTCCGACGATTCCTCGGCAGAACCCTCCAAGACCCCTACGGCAGAGCCTTCGGCAAAGTCGTAGGCATCTCCGCCAACCTCAGAGACGAGGTAACCGGAGTAGGAATAGAGGAAGGCAACGGAGAATTCCTCCAATGCCCCGGCGACAGAGTCACCATAACAGGTGACACTCTCGTCCTGGCACCGGCCTGGAAGGTGGAAGCAGAGGAGTTCCGGAAAGAATTCGACATCGTAACTAGACGCCTCCGAGCCCTTGACGAGCTGTTCAGTGTCGGCGACATCCAGAAGGACGTCTACGAGGATCTAAGGAAACAGCACGAGGACGCGATCAACGAGCTGAAAGGCAAGAGAAAGGAGATAATCGACACTCTGGCTCAACGAACCAGCGTTCTCAACACGCAGTTGCGACAGTTACAGACACACCTCGCAGGCAACAAGATGTTGCATGCGTCCGGCGAGTTCGACGATATGAATTACAAACAGGCTAGCGACGCTATCGACAGCGGTCTCGTCCGCGCGATGGCCGAGAAGAAGGACGTTGAGTCAATCTACAGTTACCTACAGAAGCTCGACGCGGCCCAAGCGCCCCCCGCTGCACAACAGCCCCAACCCATAGCTCCAACCCCTCAACCAACCACAACAACCTCCCCCGCGAGAGACCCTGTTCTAGTACTTCACGTGAGGGAGACTTAGGAGGATTCAAGGGCTGTTCCGAAAATTCGAGGAGAAAGTCCATCCTATTCCGTTGAAAGAGCGCATAGCGCAAGCTTTGTTCCGACTCGGATCACAGAAAGAAAAACTAGAGCACATGTCCGCTAGGCTCCAGCAACGCGACAAAGAGATGTTTCAGCGATGCATCGGCGCTCAGCTCTCCAAGGATCCCTCTCACGCAGCTCTCTACGCCAACGAGTGTGCTGAGATTCGGAAAATGGCTCATCTTACGCTCAGCAGTGAACTGGCCCTCGAACGTGTCATCCTCCGAATGCAGACGGTCGAAGAGTTCGGCGACATTATGGCCCAGATCGCACCGGTCATCGGAGTCGTACGCGAGACACGCGGTAGAATTGCAGGTGTCATTCCCGAAGTGGCCAACGAGCTTGGCGAGGTCAACAACATGCTAAGTGACATGAGCATGGAAACCGGCCAGGTCGGCGAAGACCAGGGCTTCGACATGAGCGCCTCAAGCGCCGAAGCACGCAAGGTTCTCGAAGAATCCAGCGCCATTGCATCCCAAGAAATGAAAGAACGATTCCCGGAGCTGCCAATGCCGGAGACCCGCCAACCAGTTCGAGAAGCCGCAACACGCGCCCCAGAACAAAGAATCCCCATCGCCATAACCACAAACGGCTCAGAAGAAGCTCCCCTGGAAGACAGGCTCCTAAGCTACATCAAATCACACAACGGAGAACTCAGCCTCAACAACTGCTCCGCAGAGCTCCTGGTCCCGAGCGACGACATCAGGCGTTCCCTACAACGGCTCAAGGATGACGGAAAGATAGTCATGGACTAGACGGGAGATAAGTGCTCCCGTCCAAGCCCTTCAGTATCACAAGAGGGGACAAGTAATCTCAGCATCCGAAGAACTGGAATCGCTTGCAGTAAAATACGCGAAAGAAGCTATCGAGCTGGAGAGAAAAGGCTCCAAACGGCTTGCCGCAACAAAATACCAGCGAGCCATCGAAGTCCTCCTCAAACTATGCTCATTATACCCAGCCGCGGTTCAAAACAAGGTCTACACGGAACACGTAGAAGCATACAAGAAACGAATCCAAGAACTCCAGTCAGACGAACCAATAACTCATTCTATGGATTCGACTGAGACCCGTGAGTCCAAGACCATCAAGCTCGATCAGTGGGTCCTGACGGAGAAACCGGACATCAGCTGGAGCGACATCGCCGACCTTGAGAAGCCGAAACGAGCGATCGAAGAATCAATAATCTTCCCCGTTCGAAGACCGGATCTCTTCCCTCTTGGCTGGCCTCGAGGAATACTCTTCTTCGGACCCCCAGGTTGCGGAAAAACCCTACTCGCTGCCGCCATTGCGAGCGAGATCAAGGGGATGTTCTTCTGTGCGGACGCCGCTTCCCTAATGTCAAAGTGGCTTGGAGAATCCGAACGAAACGTCTCCCAACTCTTCACAAAAGCAAGGGAAGTGTCTGAGAACGGGCAACCAGCCATCGTTTTCATCGACGAAATAGACTCGTTAATGGGCGTCCGGGGGGAAGAGGTCGGCGGAGAAGTCCGCGTCCGAAACCAGTTCCTCAAAGAGATGGATGGCATCCTCGACAAGAACAAGAAATTCCACGTCTACCTCATCGGTGCAACAAACAAGCCGTGGGTCCTGGACGAGCCGTTCATCCGACGCTTCCAGAAGAGAATCTACGTTCCACTACCAGACGTCAAAGCCCGCATGGACATGTTCCAGATCTATGCCCAGAATCTGAAGTTCCAGAACAACGTGGACTTCGCTGAGCTAGCGCGAAGGACTGAAGGCTACTCTGGAGGAGATATTCGCGATCTGTTCCAGTCCACCCAGATCAAGGTGGTCCGCGACTTCTTCCAGCGTGGTGCCGCTAACGATCTCAACGCTATTCCAGACCCGATTACTATGGAGGATTTCGAGACCATCATCGTGGGCCGACGGCCAAGCGTCTCGCAGAACATCATCAAACGATACTTCGACTGGGACGAATCGTTCAAGGCATCATAGAGGATGAAAAGACGTGAACCTTGACGGAACTGACCTACGCATCCTCGCGGAGCTCGTGGAGAACTCCAAACAATCCTATGTTGAGATAGGCCGCAAACTCGCCCTCCATCCCAACGTCATCGCCTACAGAGTCAACCGACTAGAAGACGCCCACATTATCCGCGAATACACAACACTCATCGACTTCGGAAAGCTCGGCCTCTCAGAACAAGTCATCGTCGCCGCAAACTTCCCCAGCAGCCCCTCCAGAGAAGACATTCTGAAACAGATATGCGAGATCCCAGAAACCCTCAACGTCATCAGCTCCCTCGGAACCCCAGAAGGACTCGTCTTCATAGTCGCCCGCAACAAAGAGGACGTAAACGCGGTCCTGTCAAAGCTCCGTTCAATGAACCTTGACATCGATTTCGCATCCTCAGTCATCAGGACCTATGACGAGGGACGCTTGGGAATGTTCCTCCGGTCCATGGCAGGCCCAGAATAGAAGGTCGATCCTAATTGGAAAAGCCATCCTGGACCCCAATTGTCCTATCCGGCGCCATCCCACGAGAAGCCACGGACCTACTCGCAATTCTAGTAATTGGCATAGTAGCCCTCCAGGCGTCTCTTGCCGCAATAGGTCCAACAATCCCCGAGTCACGACTCTGGCTCTCTCTACTAGTTGTTCCACCGACATGTGCCCTAGCGTCTGTATCTACTACGACAAGACGGACGAAGGAGGAATTAGCCCTCTTCGCCTACGGAGGCTCCGGCTGGCAGATTCTCCTACGCTACTTCATCAGAGGAGCGATCATTGCTCTGCTCGCATTCTCTCCAGTCCTGCTTCAAGAATTCCTCACAACCACTCCGACGCTCGAACTAGCTACAACAGTGATCATTCTGTTGTTCGCAGGAGGTCTGTTCTATTCGCTACCCAGTCTTCGCCGAATACGATCCTCATCGTTTGTTGAGCACTACAAGAGTTAGCAAACATGCCATCTGTGATCGAAACAAGGTCAGTGGTCGTCGAATACCCTTCAATCAAAGGGGTTCTGCGGCTCTACGAGCAAGGCGTTTCCTTGAAAGTGGATCAGGGAGACTTCCTCGCCGTCCTCGGCGGGTCTGGCTGGGGAAAATCAACACTCGTCAACGTAGTCTTGGGACTGGAGAAACCCATTCATGGGTCGGTCAGCTTTCGCGACCACGACGTCACACGGGAATCATTCGTAAAACGGTGTGCCTTGGTTAAGACAGCCGCCGTGTTTCAGCGTCCAACCGCGCTCCCGCAGATGACGGTTTCACAGAACCTGCACCTAGCCCTCTCGCTAGCGGGGGTCCCGAGAAAGGATCGAGATGAAAGGATCAAAGAAGCCCTCGCATTTTTTGGATTAGACAAGATCGAACGATCATACCCTGACGGGCTCAGCGCTGGCCAGCGAAGGCGAATCGATCTCGCAAGAGCTCTGGCCGTCAAACCCGAACTACTGGTGATCGACGAGCCGACGGGCGACTTGGATGGGTCCGCTACAAACCTGCTAATCCCTCTTCTGAGGGGACTAAACCGGAACCAGGGAACAACAATTTTCATGACCACAGCACTGCCTCGTCAAGCGTCGCAAGCAAAGCACCAGGTGCATCTCAGACCGCCTTTGTACCTCACTCCGGAAAACAGGATGATCGGAGACTAACAATGTTCCGCGACAATCCCTCATTAACCGACAGAATCCGGGAAGCGATCAAGCCGACACCGATGAAACAGCGGATCCAGTTCGCTTCCCACAAACTCCGTCTACAAACTACAAGGCTGGAGCGAAGCATTACCCAGATGGAATCACGAGACCAGACACTTCGAGATAAGTGCACCAAAGCACTGGAGGCGCGAGATACTCAAACCGCGACCGTTTTCGCAAACGAATGCGTCCAAATTCGAAAACTCATCAAGACATCCCTCCGAAGCCAGATCTGCCTCGAACAAGCACTACTCCGCCTCGAGACGGTGGAACAGTTCGGCGACCTGGTCCACAGCATGGGCTCAGTCAAAGGACTCCTCGGCGCAGTAAGAGGCGAGCTAGAAGGCAAACTTCCCGAAATTTCAACAGGTATCGGCGATGTCGAAGACTCGCTAGAGAATCTCACGATGGAAATTGGGGAAGCAGTTGACTCGGATGGGATGTCCATCCCGGTCAATGATGAATCCGCTCACATCTTGAAGGAGGCGGATCTTATGGCCGAGCAGAAGATGAAAGAGAAATTCCCTGAAATTCCTCAGATAGCGAATCCGGCTCATCGAGTGAGGTAGAATCTAGCTGCTCTCTCCTGAGCTGGAGACGAAAGCTCTCCTCGGACGAAGTGTCAACGACATCTACGGCAGACTGCTAGGACGGGTAATCGGCATCGAGCGCAACCCCTTCGGAGAGATGGAAGGAGTCCAGATAGAAGCGACAGGCGGAATTATTCTCACAGCCAAAGCCAGGCAAATGGCCCTCACCCCGAAAACAATCACGATATCCCCGGAGTGGAAGCTTGAGTCCGAGGACATCATCTCCGAACTGACACTGTTGAGGAAGAGGATTGGTGCCCTGGAATCGTTGAAAGATTCGAGGGAGATTGACGGAGAAATCTATTCGGAGCTTCTCGAGTCGCAGAAGGCCGGCTACCTGGACAAGGTGAAACTGGCGAGCGCCCTGGTCGGCTCAATGCGATCTAGACTAGCCGAAATCACTGGACAAATCACGAGCCTGACAAGATATCTTGTCAATGCGAAGCTTGATCACAAGAGTGGGGAGCTTGACGAGGATTCTCTGAAACTCGCGCAGGGCTCTATCGAGCCGAGTCTTCGGCCTTTGATCGCGGAGAGAAACGATCTTTCCTTGTCGATCAAAGTTGTCGAGCAGGTCCTGCCATCAAAGGTCAGCATTAACTAGGACCCTACTATCCTTGTCAGGTTGAGGATAGGGAAGTGGCTACCTTCGACAGTCGGGTCCGGGTACTGTAACAGCCATATTTTCCGTTGCCATTTTCCAAATAACAGCGTAGAGTTGCGATGATTCATGACCAGTAAAGCGAGAAAGAACAAGCCTACAAGGATCGAAAAGGTCCTGCCCTTGGACAAGGTTATCGGGTTCTTCCGTCAACGATTCCACGATCCCTATCTGAATCCGGAAGCTGAGTTGAGCTTCGTGGATTTTCAAACCGGCTTCCCGGAAGTTCCGCGCGAGGACTTGGAGGAAGGATTGTCTCACTGGGTTATGAGACCCGGCGCAAGAGTACTCTCAACGAAAACAACTGCTATTGATGGACTTGAACTGCAAGTGTGGTACATTCATGGGCTTCACGAGGAACACGCGGACTTGGAGGATTCAATGAGCCGGAGCCCCATCCAAGCCTAGCAGCGAAAAGACGCAACCTCCATCAATCGACTTTCTTACTAATTAGAGTAGGAAATCATAATTCAATATTCGTGGGAAAATCTTCCGACCCCCCATTTTGAAATCAATTGTGGGAAATCGCCCATTGTCCGCCCTATTCTGAAATCTGGGACCCCCTCTGAACTCTCCCCTAAGAATCGTTCGTGTTTGGCTGAAATAATGACAGGTTTCGCCTCGGCATGCGAACTTGGATTGCGCCCTAAATCATTGGACTCGCCCATTATCATTGTCAGACACGAAATCGTCTCCCGAAAAAGTGGGGTATGTTTCAGCGGTTTTGTGACGCATGAGTGGGCTCCCCGGACCATCGTGAAAGTAATCGCCTCGAGCTAGCTCATCAATCCCGAGGATTCTCGATTACAGACAATTGAAGCCCTTATACCGATCGAAGACCCGCCGCGAAATCGCGAGATACGTTTGAAGGCGTTTGTTCTTGCCGGTGGCGCGGGAACCCGGCTCTCACCGCTAACAAGCTACGTCCCAAAAGGAATGATACCTATAGCTGGCAAGCCATTCATCGATTATGTCATCAGCTATCTCGCGAGCCATGGAATAAGAAACATCATCATGTTGCTATCCGATGAGGATAGCGAGGTATATCGCAACCACTTGGACGATGGATCGAAGTATGGTGTCAACATCGGGTACAGCATCAGTCCTCGAACAGGCACCTCGAACGCGCTCAAAGACGCCAGTAGCCACATTGACGGAACATTCCTTGTCTACTACGGCGATGTCCTCACAAGTCTCGACCTAACCGATATGATTCGGTTCCACAGGGAGAAGAAAGCCGTTTGCACAGTCGCACTAAGCACCGGCGTCCGAATCGATTACGGCGTCGGACGAGTCGACAAGGATAACAGGATAGAATATTTTGAGGAGAAACCGGTGCTCAAGGATTATCCTGTCGCGATCGGTGTATGCCTCTGCGAGCCCTCGTTCCTAAAGTACTGTTCAAGCGGATCAGACATAGCAGCAAACGTCATACCAGCACTCGTCGCCAAAGGCGAACGAGTCTACGGATACCTAACGCCGGAACCACACCACGACATCGGATCATTCAAGCAGCTGGACGAGGTAAAGAAGATCCTAAAGACTCACAGCAAGACGCAGACAAAGAGTCAGAACTAAGTTATCCAGTGCGTCTCCTCAGCCGAATCCTCAACCACAAAACCAAGCTTGGCCATCCGATCGCGGATGCGATCAGCTGACTCGTAATCACGCTTGCTCCGCAGCTCGTTCCGCAGCTCCAGGACGAAGTTCACCAGCTCGGAAGCCCGGTTCTGCGCAACAGTCTCGGTCTCCAACACGCCAAGGACAGAGCCCAAGTCCTCCAAAGCACCAATTATCGCGTTCCCAGATTCGGCCTTCGGATTTCTTGCCTCTTCCTCTGCCAGCCCGACTATTCTGATGTAGGCAGCGAGCGCTCCTGGCGTGTTGAAGTCATCGTCCATGGCCTTGAAGAACTCGTCTCGCGCCTCGTCCAACGGTTTCAGAACCGAGTTTATCTCATTCTCGTTCCGAGTTATCTTGTCTCGAGCCAGCGCGAGCTGATCGTGCGCCCGCCTGAACCTTCTCGCAAGGCTAACCGCTTGCTGCAACGCCTCCTCGGTAAAGTCCAACGGACTCCTGTAGTGCGTTCCTGCGTAGAACACACGCAAACCCGGAGTGCCAACCTTTCTGACCATGTCCCGTATCGGGATAAAGTTCCCGAGCGATTTGTGCATCTCTTGTCCCTTGATGCTCATCAATCCGGTGTGAAGCCAATAGCGCGCCAATGGTTTCTTACCAGTCAGACTCTCCGCCTCGGCGATCTCAGCTTCATGATGAGGAAAGATGAGGTCCGAACCGCCACCATGCACATCATACGTTGGGCCAAAGTACGTTAGAGTAATCGCAGTGTCCTCGATGTGCCAGCCAGGCCGTCCCTTTCCCCAAGGACTCTCCCAGAATATCTCGCCAGGCTTCTGGCTCTTCCACAAAGCAAAGTCTCCAGGATTCTTCTTCCGCGGATCCGGATCAATCCGGTGAACCGTAAGATCCGCAAGTTTTTGGTGGGAGAGTTTTCCGTAGCCTGGAAACTTGGAAATGTCGAAATAGACGTCTCCGTCAACCCTGTAAGCTATTCCCTTCTTGAGAAGTCCAGTGATCTGATCGAGGATTTCGGGAATATGATCCGAAGCCTTCGCGTACAGATTAACACTGTCCACGTGGAGTTCTTTCATGTCCTTGAAGAAAGCCCTCGCTAACCGATCGGCCAAAGCGAGCGGCTGTTCTCCTATATCGTGAGCCTTGTTGATGATCTTATCGTCAACATCGGTAATGTTGAGCAGAAAGAAGAGACTGAAGCCCTTCCTCCGCAAATAGCGGGCGATGATATCGTAAGCGACGTAGGTCTTCCCGTGGCCAATATGGGACACATCCCAGACCGTTGGGCCACAGACAAACATGTTCACCCGGTTGGCTCGGATAGTCTCGAACTTGTCCAGTTTCCGCGTCAGCGTATTGTAGACTCGAAGCTCAGAAGACATCGGATCTATCAGCGCGGAAACCTCACAGCCATTTCACTCAAGCTAGTCCTCTATAACAGGCTCTAACTGGTTGGAAGCTTGCCCTGACCCTGCTTGGCTTCTGAGGAATGGCTCTTCTCGGATTGGATATTGCTCCAGGCCTTCGAAAGCATCTCCTTCTCGTTCGGGTACGACAAGGTATGAAGAGCCTTCTCGTACGGCATCCACTCCATCGCATCATGCTCCGTCCCCACCTTCGCATCAGCCTGATCAGTCTCAAAGAGAAAGAAATGGACAGTCTTGTCGTAAGTCTTCGCACGGAACCCGAACTGGTACTTGATCGCGCCAAGCTTCCCATGCAGCTTCACCCTGCTCACACCAGTCTCCTCACGCACCTCCCTCATAGCCGTCGTGACCTCGTCCTCCCCCTCCTCGATCAAACCCTTCGGCAAACACCACACACCTCTCTTATTGCTCGTCAACAGCAGAAAAAGCGGATTATCCTTGTCCCAGCGATAGACGACTCCCCCAGCTGATGTAACCCGGATCCTCTGCCTGGGCTGCATTCCGCCCCCGTACATGACTACACTCTACGCTCTGCGACTATAATTCGATATCTTTCGACAAAGGCGTGATGTTTTCCGAAGGAGAACCAACAACCACAATGTCCTCTATCCTGATACCACCCCACTTGGGCTCGTAGAGCCCTGGCTCGATCGTCACCACGGATCCTTTTCTCAGGTTATCCTTGCCGTACAGAGAGAGATACGGCCTTTCTCCAATAGTCAGTCCCACTCCATGACCGAGGCCGTGCATGAACCCATGAGTCCGCGCTTCTTTGTTCCCCTTGACCAGTTGTCTCGCCGTTGGGTATCCTTTCCTCTCAAAGATCTTGCAGGCATTTGCCATCATGTCCTTGCAGGGAACCTGCTCCTTCACCATGTCGAGGGCTGATGTCTGGACCTCGAGAACGGCGTCATACATTTCCTTGATCTTCTTCGGCGCGGAACCGAACAGGTAGGTCCGAGTCAAGTCATGCCAGTAACCATCCGGCTCAGAGGGAAATATGTCGAAGACAATAGGCTCACCAGCTCGGACAATATCTTCGTCTTCACCTCTATAGTGAGGGTCACTCGATCTCCTGCCTGGCGCGAATATCGTGTCCTCCGGCGCGACCAAGTTCTGCTCGGAAAGCGACCTTCCGATAACCTTCTTGACGGTTCCAACACTCAACGGTGTTGACTTGTAAGATACCCTCTTTCCATTGACCTTTGCTCCTCGTAGAAACCGGAGCGTGTCTTCCACGACTTGGATGGTCTTCTTTCCGAGAACTCTCAGCCTTTCGACCTCCCAACGATCCTTCGTCTCACGTGCAGCTTCGATGATCGTAGGCGACTTTTCCCCTGTAATCTTCACGCCCTTTCTGCGAAGAGCATCGATCATGTGCAGTGTATTGGACACGTCATTTCTTCCAGCCAGAATTGTGGACCCGTGAAGTCCCTCGTCCTTCATGATTTTCTGATAGAATCGGATCCTGGCCTCATCCCGGTCATACTTGCTAGCGATCCGCTCGTATCCATAGTCAGAGTAGGTCTTGATGTCGCGAACCTTTCCTTGGCGCGCGCTGCCCACGTCGATGTTGCTTACTATGAGCGTTGGGTCATGTGATCTTCGTTTCAGAAATATTCCCCCTCTCGGCAGAGAGGTTCCTGCCGCGTACCGAAGGTCTGGGTTTCCGACCGTTGAATCTCCGAAGACTATGATTGAATTGAGATTTCTTTTTTCCATCTCCACGTCGAGATCTTTGATCAAGAAGATGCCCTAGCAACAGGGGGCGAGAATAGTATATTATGATTGGGAACGATCAGTGCGATAAATTGCTCGATAGATTGATGAAGGATCTAGTTCTTCCTGGCGGAAACCAGAGGCTTCTGAAGGGAAGTCCGAAACAGCCTTTTCTGAGTGGACCTGCGGTGCCGCCTCTCTAGCTCGCTCTTCAACCGTCTTTCCTCCGCCCCGTGTAGCCAGTCAGGGATTAGAAGAACCCGGATCAGTTCCTGGACAGTGACGCCTCTCTGAATTGCGAGTTGCTTGAGCCTTAGGTAAACGGCTCGGTCGAGGACCTGCATGAACTTGACGGAGTCTTTGGTGCCCCGAGTTCTCGATACTGGCATAGGAACCACGGGAGTCCACTACTATTCATGGCTCATCTACTCTTCTTATAGAATAAACTCTAAACAAAAACAAGCTTCCAACCAGCAGGCGGAAATCGGTTAAATTGGACGACAAAGATAGGAACTGCTCATGCTGGCTTGTCTAATCAACGGACCTGGGCTTGCGGAGGTCAAAGAAGTCCCAGTTCCCAGACTCCAGCCAGGCGAAGTCTTGATCAAACTCGCAGCAGCCGGAATATGCGGGACTGACGTCGAAAAAGTCCATGGTGCATATGGACTTGGCGGAATCCTCGGCCACGAAGTCAGCGGGACCATCGCGAGCGTAGGTGAGGGAGTAACCGATCTGAGAAAATCGGACAGAGTCATCGCGCATCATCACGTGCCATGCTACAATTGCGAATACTGCCGATACGGGGACCACACCATGTGCGATCTCTTCAAGAAAACAAACTTTGATCCCTGCGGACTTGCAGAGTACTTCCGAGTTCCCGAGGCAAACGTCACTCGAGGAGCGGTAGTACGCTTGCCCAAAGAGACAAGCTTCGAAGAAGGATCCATGATGGAACCGACCGCCTGTTGCGTGAGGGCCCTCGGCAAGGCGGGAGTTAACCCTGGAGACAAAGTCCTCGTCGTAGGCCTAGGCCCGACTGGCCTGACACAAATACAATTACTCAGGAAAATGGGCGCGGCAAAAATAATCGGCGTCGATATTCTGCCCCATCGACTCGAAATGGCACAGAAGCTAGGGGCCGACGAGTCGATTGATCCTTCCTCAAAAGATGTCCCTGAACAAGTTACGAAATCAACTCGAGTTGGTGTTGATTTGGCAATCGTATCGACTGGGAATCAGAAGGCAATACAGCCCGCGCTTGCCTCGGTTAGAAAAGGGGGCAAACTCCTTCTGTTTGGCGCCCCCGCTCAAGGCGCGACCATTGATCTCGATGTCGGCGCGTTGTTCAGCCGGCAGATCTCAATTGTGACGAGCTATTCTTGTGTAGAATCGGATATTCACCGTGCTCTCGGATTTCTGGCAAAAAGAGAGATAGACCTTCGGTCTATGGTTACTGACCGATTTGCCTTACGAGACGCTCCAAAAGCGCTTGAGCATGCTCGAACTTCGAGAACTGCCGTCAAGACCGTGATCTTGTCCCAAGCGTAACACGATGCCAGAGGGAGTTGGCGCTAGTCTTTCCATGCTTTGTTCGAGGCGAATCTGACAACGCAATTTCAGTTTGACGAAAAGGTGGACTTGGCGATAGGCAAGTCTGTGAAGGCCACGCTCAGGTTCTACAACGAGCTCAGAAAGCAAGCGGTTGCTCGAGGGGAGGTGGTGAAGCCTCCCAGCTACGAGACGTTCTCGACAATGGCGAGAGGTCTCATGGATGCAAACAAACAGGTTGATCTCGACCGACTGAAGAACGCGAGCATGCGAGACCTCTTCGAGCGAACATGGTCACAGAAGCTTCTCAACTATTCGACGCAGAAACTTCAGAGAGAGGCCTACGAGACTCTCATGAGGAGATACTAGGAGCATATTGCACTCGACGCTTTGTGACTCGACAACGGCTACGGCCCTCATAGATTCTCCTCAGTGGTCGTCGAAATTATCGAGGATCTTTCAGGCTCTAATAGATGTTCTCGTCCCAGAAGTGGGGCGAGCTGCTGAATAAGCACTTTTCCAGGCGATTTCATCTCAAAGAAACCGTATTCTCGCTGCTTTTCGCTCTCGTCCCTCATGGATATTCTCGCGTTCTGCGTGAGTTTCAAATACTACCACGCTCCAGTGCACGCTCAACTGAATAGAAATGCCACAAGCATACTGCGTCAAATGCAAAGCAAACATCGAGATCAAGAACCCAACGAACGTCACGCTCAAGAACGGA
>WNGD01006488.1_pt1 | contig 19998 bp, 23 predicted proteins | sample 5400671 | NCBI WGS metagenome assembly WNGD01 (sample SAMN13153369, study PRJNA577476) | soil metagenome | isolation source: 40 cm soil or saprolite under grassland replicate 2 | place: USA:California | collected 2016-06-15 | reverse complement strand
GGCCTGGATGACCTGCTCCAGGACGGGCAGGAGATCCTTGACCGCACCGATCTTCTGGTTCGCGACCAGGATGTACGGATCCTCGAGGACCGCCTCCATCCGCTCGGGGTCGGTGATCATGTACGGCGACAGGTAGCCCTTGTCGAACTGCATGCCCTCGGTGAACTCGAGCTCCAGGCCGAAGGTCTGGCCCTCCTCGACGTTCACGACGCCGTCCTTGCCGACCTTCTCGATCGCGTCGGAGAGAACCTCGCCGATCTCGCGGTCGCGGGAGGAGACGGTCGCCACGCGGGCGATGTCCTCCTTGCCGGAGATCTCCTTGGACTGCGACTTCAGGTTCTCGACAACCTGCTCCACGGCGCGCTCGATCCCGCGCTTGATCGCCATCGGGTTGGCCCCGGCGGCGACGTTGCGGAGACCGTCCTTGACGATCGCCTGAGCGAGGACGGTTGCCGTCGTGGTGCCGTCGCCGGCGACGTCGTTCGTCGACGTGGCGACCTCACGGACGAGCTGCGCGCCCTGGTTCTCGAAGACGTCCTCGACCTCGATCTCACGTGCGATCGTGACGCCGTCGTTCGTAATCGTGGGCGCGCCGAACTTCTTGTCGAGCACGACGTAGCGCCCCTTCGGGCCAAGGGTGACCTTGACCGCGTCGGCGAGGATGTTCACGCCGCGCTCGAGAGCGCGCCGGGCATCCTCGTTGAACTTCAGCTCCTTGTGAGCCATGTGTTTTCGATACCTCCGTTACTCGTAACGAACTAGGACTTGGCGCCGGCGAGCTCGCGGTCGCCGATGACCTTCGCGAGGACGTCCGACTCGCGGAGAATCAGCACCTCGTCGGCACCGACTTTGATCTCCGTTCCGCCGTACTTGCTGAAGATGATCTCGTCATCCTCGGCGAGATCCATGGGGATGTGCTTCCCGTCTTCGTCCCGGGCACCGGGACCTACGGCGAGGACGCGGCCGCGCTGCGGCTTCTCCTTTGCCGTGTCGGGCAGCACGATGCCGCTGATGGTCTGCTCCTCTTCCTCGAGGACTTCGACGATCAGACGGTCACCAAGCGGCTGCAGGTTCATCCACATTCCTCCTGTTCAGACGACTTTGTGACACCTACTGGCACTCTCAGGGTGGGAGTGCCAGTGGATAGTACCGTGCGCTGGGCTCGGCCTGCAAGGCATACGTGCCACTGTGTTACAAAGTCATGGTGCGCCGGGAGTTCTCCGCGGGAGGGGTGGTCGTCCGCAACCTGCGCGGACGTCCCGTGGTAGCGGCCATCCGCCCCGCAGGGAAGCCGGGGGGCACGTGGGCCCTGCCAAAAGGGCTGATCGGCCCCGGTGAGAGGGCCGAGGTGACCGCTCTGCGGGAGGTACGCGAGGAGACGGGGGTCGAGGCGACGCCCGTGGAGAAGCTGGGAGACGTCCGCTACGTCTACACCTGGGACGGCGAGCGGGTCTTCAAAGTGGTGAGCTTCTTCCTGTTCCGCTACCGCGCCGGACGGCTCGGCGCCATTCCGCCGGAGCACGTCCACGAGGTCGCGGAGACGCGGTGGCTCCCGCTCGAGGAGGCGCCCAAGCTCCTGGCGTACAAGGGGGAGCGCGAGATGGCGGCTAAGGCGCTCGAGCGCCTCTCGCGTTAGGCTCCGCGCGTGAGCGAGCCGGAGACCGAAGCGCGTGGCCTCGAGGTCGAATCCCGCTTTCGGCGCGGGATGCGGTACTCGCACCGGACCGGACTCTACGTTGCGCTCGGCATCGCGATCGCGACCGTCGTCATCCTCATCCTCCTGATCGCGCGGAACACCCGCCACGTCAAGGTCGACTACGTCTTCGGCAACAGCCAGACGCGGCTCATCTGGCTCGTCATCATCAGCGCGATCACGGGTTGGGTGCTCGGGATCGTCACGTCCTTCCTCATCCGCCGTCGTACGCGCTGGCGCCGCCCGACGTGACCGACGCCATGTACGCGCTCAACTTCTACTCTCCGATCGTCGCGGAACAGCTGCGGAGTGGACGAAAGACGGCCACGATCCGGCTCGGGGACAAGTCGGCGAAGTACCGGAAGGGGATGATCGTCCAGGTGCTCGCCGGCGCGCGTTTCAGTCCGCGCGAGCGAGTGTTCGCGGCGGTGATCGACAAGGTCGAGGTGAAGATGCTCTCGGAGCTGTCCCCGCGGGAGATCGAGCACGACAACCCCGAGATCCGCCGCACGGAGGACATGGCGTCCTTTCTCAGCCAGCTCTACAACCGCGAGGTCACCCCCGACGACACGGTGACCGTGATCCGCTTCTCGCAGATCAAAAACTGACGCGATCTCGTCACAGTGGCGTACCCGTGCCTGGCACCGGTACGCCACGCGAGGAGCCGCGCCCTCACGGCGTCGCTGCGACACCCAGGACACACTGGTTCGAGTTTCGTACCCGTGCCTGGCACCGGTACTTGTCCGAAGGAGTCAGCGCCGACGGATCTTCGTTCCGAAGAGCTCCGGGTCGCGGAGCTGTTCGCCGCATGACTCGCAGTCGACGGCGAATGTCGAGCTGAACGGAGCCGCGCACGACGGGCAGCGGCGGAGCATCTGGCCGCCGCACTGCGGGCACTCGTCCGGCACCTCGGCCTCGAACTCGTCGAACCACCGCCGCGCGGCGCCGCAACCGAGACAGAACGCAACCCAGTCGCCCAGCACCTTTCGGCGCTCCTCGCGCAGCCAGTCGGAGGCCTTGCCCATCAACGGTTCTGAAGCGTGTCCAGCCCGATCGCCAGCGCGATGCCGAGTCGTCGATCGACATTCCGCTCGTGCTCCGCGCTCAGGTCGAGCACGTAGCGATCCCGCAGCTGGAACTTCCTGTTCATGTGGCCGATGACGCGGCCGTCCATGATCAGGTCGAAGTTGTACGGGATCGGAAGCCACTCTCCGTACGGGACGAAGTCCACCACGCGCCGCGCGATCGCCATCGGAAGGCTGCGCTCCTGCGCCGTCACGACCTCGCCTCCGTCCGCATCGGTCACCTTCCACGTCGAGCGGAGGAGCGACTTCCCGAACTGGTGCTCGAGCGCGCCGATCGGCGTGCCGTCGGGCTCAGTCACGTCGTAGCGGGCGCCGCCGATGTCGAACATCGAACGCGCCTTGATCCGGAAGAGCTCCTCGGTCTCCTGCTCGTCGGCGAAGAAGCGGATGTCTTCCTTGATCGCCATCCGCTTCTGCCGGACGTAGGCGATCGGGCCGCCTGCGGGCATCTCGCCCGCCGCAAGCGGCGTCACGCGGTAGAGGTTGATCATCGGCCGCACGAGTTGATCGACGAGGAAGCGGTCGTGGGAAAACCGGTCGGTGCTCATCAGCGGGCGATCTTAGCTGCGAGGTGGCCCACCTCGAACGATCAGTACCCGAGCGCCCAGTCGTTAGAGTGCCACGGCTATGGCGATCGCCCGGGAAGCCGAGCCGGTTGGCTCTCTGCAAGAGGTTCGCGAGGCGGGACTCCTTCGTGAGGACCTCCTCGGCGTCTACAGAAACATGCTCATGAGCCGCGGGATCGAGGAGCGCGGTCACATCCTCTACCGGCAGGGCAAGATCCCCGGCTCGTTCTACACCGGCCGCGGCAACGAGGCCGCCGCCGTGGGGGTGGCCACGGCGATGGGCCCCGACGACGTCGGTACGCCGCTCCACCGCGACATGGGCGTTCACGTCGTGCGGGGCGTCGAGCCGTGGCGGATCTTCGCGCAGTTCATGGGCAGGGCGGACGGCCCGACGAAGGGCAGGGACGGAAACGTCCACATGGCCGATTCCAAGTTGGGGCTGATCGCGATGGTCAGCCACCTGCCCGCGATGCTTCCGGTCGCAGTCGGGTGCGCACTCGCGTTCCGCATTCGCGAGGAGAAACGCGTGGCCGTGGGCTGGTTCGGCGAAGGCGCCTCGGCGCGCGGCGATTGTCACGAGGCGATGACGCTCGCAGGCGTGCGCAGGCTGCCGATGGTCTTCGTCTGCGACAACAACCAGTGGGCGTACTCGACACCCGCCCATCTCGAGTTCGCAACCGAGCATGTCGCCGACCGCGCAGAGGCATACGGCTTCGAGGGAATCGTCGTGGACGGCACCGACGTCCTCGCCGTCTACCGTGAGGCGAAGCGCGCAATCGAGAAGGCGCGCGCCGGCGGAGGGCCCACGCTGATCGAGTGCGTGACGCTTCGGATGGAAGGGCACGCCGTGCACGACGACGCGTTCTACGTCCCGAAGGAGCTGTTCGAGAAATGGGCGGAGAACGACCCGATCGAACGCTTTCGAACCTGGCTGCGTACGAATGCCGACCTGTCCGACGAAGAGGAAGACGAGATCACCGGCGAGGTCAAGAAGGCGCTCAACGATGCGCTGAGGCTGGCCGAGGAATCGCCGCTACCGGATCCCGCGACGCTGCTCGACGGCGTCTACGCAACGCCTGAAGATCTCGACACGCCGCACCACAAGTAGTGGCTCCCTAATGGCCGAGCTCACGTACCTGCAGGCGATCTCCGACGGGCTGCGCACCGAGATGCGACGCGACAAGCGCGTCTTCGTGATCGGCGAGGACGTCGGCGTCTACGGCGGCGCCTTCAAGGTCACGCTCGGGTTCCAGGAGGAGTTCGGGCACTGGCGCGTGCTGGACGCGCCGCTGGCGGAGACTGCAATCGTCGGCGCGTGCACCGGCGCCGCGATCATGGGGATGCGGCCAGTTGCGGAGATGCAGTTCGCGGACTTCATCTCGTGCGCCTGGGACCATCTCGTCACCGTCGCTGCGAAGCAGCGCTACCGCGCCGGGACGCCCGTGCCGATCACCGTGCGGCTGCCCTCGGGCGGCGGCTTCTCGGGAGGGCCGTTCCACTCGCAGAATCCCGAATCGTCCTTCGCGCACATTCCCGGGCTCAAGTGCGTCTGCCCCGCCACTCCTGAGGACGCGAAGGGGCTTCTGATCAGCGCGATCGAGGATCCGAACCCCGTCCTCTACTTCGAGCACAAACACCTCTACCGGCGGATCAAGGGCGAGGTTCCCGAGGAGCGCTACACGGTGCCGCTCGGCAAGGCGCGAACGCACCGTGAGGGAGACGACATCTCGGTGATCACGTGGGGCGCGATGGTGTACACGGCGGAAGAGGCGGCTCAGCAACTCGAAGCCGACGGCGTGTCGGTCGAGATCATCGACCTGCGCACCGTGATGCCGTGGGACAAGCCCGCCGTGCTCGAGTCGGCCCGCAAGACCTCGAAGGTGCTCGTGCTGCACGAGGACACCCGCACCGGCGGCTTCGGCGCCGAGATCGCAGCGACCGTGGCGGAGGAAGCGTTCGAGGATCTCGACGCGCCGGTGAAGCGCATCGCCGCGCCCGACACCCCGGTGCCCTTCTCGCCGCCGCTCGAGAAGGCATTCATTCCGCAGGTGGACGACGTCGCCGCAGGGCTGCGCGAGTTGGCGGAATACTAAGGAGACATGGCCACCACCGAGGCAATCGACGTCGTCATGCCGCAGATGGGCGTGTCGGTGTCCGAGGGCACGATCACCAAGTGGCTGAAGCAAGAGGGTGAACAGGTCGAGGCGGACGAGTCCCTGCTCGAGATCTCGACCGACAAGGTCGATACCGAGGTGCCGAGCCCGGCGTCCGGGACGCTGACGCAGATCCTCGTGCAGGAGGGAGAGACCGTCGACGTCGGCACGAAGCTCGCCGTCATCGGGGGCGACGGCGACGCTGCAGCAGCGAAGGAAGAAGTGCCCGAGCCAGCGACAGCGCAAGCTGCGGCCGAGTCGGCCTCCGTCTCCGACGCGCCCTCGACGCCCCCGACCGCGGACACGGTCGAGGAGGCGCAGCCTGCGCCGGCAGCCGCGAGCGAGACGACTGACGCGCCGTCCAGCAACGGCAAGACCTTCGTCTCGCCCGTCGTCGCGAAGATCGCGTCCGAGCACGGAATCGATCCCGGCCAGGTGCAGGGAACCGGACGCGGCGGACGCGTGACGAAGAAGGACATGCTCGACTTCATCGAGTCCGGTCCGCCTGCTGCACCGCCCGCCGCACCACCTCCACAGCCGGAAGCCCCGAGCGCGCCGGCCCCAGCCCCGCAAGCGGCGCCCACTCCTCCCGCCCCAATTGCACCGCCCGCTCCCGCACAGGCCGGCGAGACCTTCGAGCCGGTGACCGCGATGCGGAGAGGCATCGCCGAGCACATGCGCCGCTCGCTCGACACGTCGGCGCACGTCACGAGCGCGATCGAGGTCGACATGTCGAAGGTGGCGGCGATCAGGGCGAAGCTGAAGAAGGAGTACCAGCAGAGCTACGGCGTCAACCCGACGTACCTCATCTTCGTCGCTCGCGCCGCAACCGAGACGCTGCACGAGTACCCCTGGATCAACGGCGAGCTTCGTGGCGACCAGATCGTCACCCGCAGCTATGTCAACCTCGGCTTCGCGGTGGAGCTGCAGGACGGGAAGGGCTTGATCGTCCCAGTTGTGAGAAACGCGGAGATGCTGAACCTGCTCGGGATGGCGAAAGCCGTCACCGACATCGCACAGCGCGCGCGCGACAAGAAGCTCCTTCCCGACGAGGTGCAGGGCGGCACCTTCACCATCACGAACCCGGGAGGCTACGGGACGTTCCACGGCACACCGGTGGCCGGCCGCTTCCTGCGCGACCTGCGCGAGAAGCTCCAGACCTGGGACGAGTCGTCCTACTAGATCGCGGGCGCGTCCGCATGCCGGACGGTGAACGCGATGAACCAGTCCTCTTTGGTCTCGTCGTCGATCGTCAGCCGTAGCTCGTAGCGCCCCTCCTCGAGCTCGAGCGGGCCGAACGGGACGACGAGCGGCGCATCTACCGGCGTTCCCGGTCGGAGCCCGGCGGGGCGGCCGACCTCGAATTCGCCTTCGGCACGAACCGTCTCGCCGCTCGGGATCGGAACGCCCTGGCCGTCCGCATCGAGGAGCTCGAGGCGAAACGCGTGCTTCTCATTCGTCTGGTCCCACGGGATCTGGAAGAGCGCAGCGACGAAGAAGCCGAACGGGCCCTGCGTGTTCATCATCGACCAGCCGCCGCCGATCACGTCGAGCTTGCCGTTCGCCACGCGGGCGAAGTCCGCGATCATCAGGGTGACCTTCACGTCCTGGAAGCTTTGCAGGTCGTAGCTAACCTCCAACGTATGAGCCGTGGGGCGTATCTCCTCGACCTGGGCCTCGTTCCTTATCGAGAGGCGTGGGATCTCCAGCGTTCGCTCGCGGGTGCCGTCTCACAAGGCGCGATCCCCGACACGGTTGTCTTCCTCGAGCATCCGCCGGTCGTAACGCTGGGACGGCGCACGGACTCGGTGGAGCTGCACGTTCCGGAGGAAGCGGAGGTCGATGTCGTCGAGACCGACCGCGGCGGAAAGTCCACATTCCACGGGCCCGGCCAGCTCGTGTGTTACCCCATCCTCGACCTGAAGCGCCACGGCAAGGACGTGAAGAAGTACGTGCGCGACCTCGAGGAAGCGCTCATCCGCACGACGGCGTCGCTCGGCGTCGAGGCGACACGTATCGAGGGCCTCACCGGCGTGTGGCTCGAGCGGCCCCCCCGCAAGATCGCCTCGATCGGCGTACACATCTCACGGTGGGTGACGACGCACGGGTATGCGCTGAACGTCGACCTCGATCCTGCGCCTTTCACCGAATGGATCACGGCGTGCGGTCTGGAGGACGCAGCCTTTACCACCGTCACTCGTGAGGCCGACCGTCCCGTGATGGTGGCCGAGGTCAGGCCTTTCGCGCGCGAGGCGCTCGGTGAGGTCTTCGGCCTATCCTTCGAGGAGCTCCCGGCCGACGACGACCACGGTCTCTGGAGCCAGCCAATCCATGGAAACCTCGCTGCCAGTCGCTGACAGACCCCGTCGCCCGGAGTGGATGAAGGTTCGCGCGCCGAGCCCGGATTCTCGCTACTACGACGTCAGGAAGTTGATCCACGGCCAGAGCCTCCACACGATCTGCGAAGAGGCGCGCTGTCCGAACATCGGAGAGTGCTGGGGCCGTGGCACCGCGACCTTCCAGATCCTCGGAGACACCTGCACGCGGGCGTGCCGCTACTGCTACGTGCACAGCGGCAGGCCAGACAGCCCGCCGGATCCGCTCGAGCCGCTTCGGCTCGCGAACGTCGCAGCTCAGATGGAGCTGAAGCACATCGTCGTCACGTCGGTCGACCGCGACGACGTCCCGGACCGTGGTGCGGGCCACTATGCAGCAACGATCCGCGCGCTGAAGAAGAAGCTGCCGGGCGCATCCGTGGAGGTGCTGACACCCGACTTCCTCGGCGTCGAGGAGGAGGCGCTCCAGACCGTCGTCGGAGCGCGCCCCGACGTCTTCAACCACAACATCGAGACGGTCCGCCGCCTGCATACGCGCATGCGCGGGGCAAAGGCAAGCTACGACAAGGCGCTCTGGCTGCTGCAGCGTGCGAAGGAGATCGCCGACTATCCGGTGCTGACGAAGTCGGGGATCATCGTCGGGCTCGGGGAGACGAACGACGAGGTGGTGGAGACGATGCGCGATCTGCGCGCCCACGGCGTCGACGTCGTCACGATCGGCCAGTACCTGCAGCCGAGCTCCAAGCATGTGCAGATCGACCGCTGGGTGCATCCCGACGAATTCCGGTGGCTCCGCGAGCAGGGCGAGGCCCTCGGCTTCGGCTCTGTCTTCTCAGGTCCGCTCGTTCGTTCGTCGTACCGTGCAGACGAGCAGCGGCACGCAGCCGAGACAGGCCGCGGCGCCGTCGCGTACTAGCGGATTCCGGTATCGATGTCGAAGTTCTGGCGATGCCAGGCAGCGCGTACCCGGACCCTGTCCGGATCGATGCGTCCGCCGAGCCCGCCCGCAGGCACACCGGCGACGCGAACCGTGTAGAGACCCGGCCGAAGCCGGATGCGATAGCGGCCGCGGGCGTCCGTCACGACGCTCGATAGAACCGACCCGCCGCGCAGGAACCGAAGCTTCGTGTGCGGTGCAGGCTCGCTGCACGGTTCCCCGATCGAGCACACGGGCTTGGTCGGGCCTCGCACGACGACGCCGTAGAGGCCCTGGCCGATCGTCGCTGAGGCCGGAGAAACGATTGCCAGCGCGAGCAGCGCCAAGATCGACGCCTTCTTCACAGCGACATGGTGCCTGAAAACGGAAGGGCCGCCCTTGGGCGGCCCTTCCATCGAGTGATTCGTTTTGGGCTGACTACTTGATCCAGGTGAAGAGAGCGGCGTGGGCGAGGCCGCCGAAGCGAAGGATCGCCTGGTGCGCGCCGGGGCTCGCACCCTTGTCTGCCGACATCGTCACCGTGATCGTGGCCGTCCCGCCTGCCGAGATGGAGAACGGGCCGCCATTGACCGAATACGCCACGCCCGAGCCGGTCGTGCCCGTGATCGATGGCGCGGGCACCGCGAGTGTGCCCGAGGTCAGGTTCATGACGGTGACACTCATCGATTGCGTCTGGCCCGAACCGGACGGCACCGCGCCGAAGCTGACGCTCACCGGGTCGAAGGCAAGCGACGCGTGCACCGCCGAGCTCAGGTTTTCTCGGCCAGAGCCGACGTCATTCACGTCGGTGTCGCAGCACGTGCCGTTGCTCGTCTTCAGCACGTTCTCGTCGGCCGTATTCACGACCGCCGAGCGAACGGCCCAGGCCGGCCAGCTGGGATGCTGGCCGAGCACGACGGCCGCGGAACCCGCGAGATGCGGCGTGGCCATCGAGGTTCCCTGGAAGAACGCCCAGCACGGGACCGAGAACGCAGGAACGCACGACTCTGTCCCGGAGCCCGGGATCGAGCTGAGGACGTTCACGCCCGGCGACGTGACGTCCGGCTTGATGCGGAAATCGACGTCCGTTGGACCACGACTCGAGAACCCGGCGAGGACGTTGCTCGTGGCGAGGTCCTGCACGTAGGTCCTCGTGGCGTTGATGGTCGTCGCGCTACCGCCGAGACCGGTGAGCGTGACCCCCGTGTTCAGAGAGACCATCACGCCTGGAATCGTCGGCTGGTTCGCCGTCCCGTCCCGCGCCATCGAGATCGGTGGGCCTCCGACGTTGTTACGGATGACGACACCCACCGCCCCCGCGTTCTGGGCGTTGCGGATCTTGGTCGAGAACGAACACGTCCCGCGCGCGATCAGGGCGATCGTGCCGGACAGCCCGCTCAGGGCCGAGCAACCGTTGCTCGCGACAACCGAGAGTGTTCCACTCACCGCAGCGGCTGGACCGAACTGGCCAACCGCCGCCGCGTAGTTGGTGCCGCCGACGGTGACATTGACGCCGATGAAGTGGCCGACGGTCACCGCTCCCGCCGTCAGAGCTCGTGCGGCGGCGCCCGGCGACTCGACGGTGTTGAAGCCGGGACCACTGTTCCCTGCAGCGATCGCAGAGATCATCCCGGCCTGGTCGAGGTCGTTGACGGCATTCATCAGGAGATCCTGGAAGCCCACGTTGCCGCTCTTCCCGTGCGTACCGCCCAGGCTCATGTTGACGATGTCCATGCCGTCCGAATAGGCGGCATCAAGGGCGTTCAAGATGTCCTCGCTGCGTGCGCTCCCGACGCTATCCGGGAAGACGTTGTAGTTCCCGAGCTGCGCCCCGGGCGCGACGCCGAGAACTCCATAGCCAACGGACACGCCGTCGACCGTGGTCGAGCTGTTGGTCAGGCCGTAGTCACAAGCGACCGTGCCGGCAACGTGCGTGCCGTGCGATTGGACGGCGGCAGGCGTGAAGCCGCGACTCTGCGCCTTGTTGCTGAAAACCTTCGCGACGATGACCTTGTTGTTGGTCAGCGACGGCGGTCCCTGCTTCTGCGTCGCGGGGAAGCCGGCGTCGTTGAAGCACGGATGTGTGACGTCGATCCCCGTGTCGATGATCCCCACTTTGACGCGAGACCCGTCCGGCTTGACGCCCGCACCCGCGCCACCTCCAGCGCCCCAGGCGCCGAAAGCATTGATCAGCGTCAAGTCGGGGTCGATGGCCTGCGGCGTGTAGACACCCTCGTACTGGGCCTGCCGCACCATCGGCGCCGCCTGGATCGTTGCGAGCGGCGTGCCGTTCAGCTGAACGGCGAGGGCGTTCAATGAGATGTCGAACTCGCCCGTCACGTTCGCTGCCGGCGCGTTCGCCTTCAACCACTGCTTGAAGTCGTTGCGCAGAGCGGAAAGCTGAGCACGGTACGACTTCACGGTCGAACTGGAGAAGTCGATCTTCTTCCCGGGCGCCGGCTTCGTCTTGACGTACGTCGAAAGCGGATCGCCGTTCAGCTCGACGATAGCGCTGCCGGTGTCGACGGCCGGCGCGGCGGCCGGGCCGTCCGAAGCGGGGCCGCCCGCGGTTCCCCCGGCAACGGCGATCGTGAGCACGAGCACGACGGCGCCCGCCAAGGCCCCAGAGAGTCTCTTCATTTCCTCCCCTTGTTCGAGTTACGGAGGGCGCTGGCCGCGCCCTGACCTCACCTCTGCCCCTAAAGGCGGCCGGAGAGTACCACACCCTCTATAGAGCTTTCTGGTTCTGGCGCCGACCGCCACAAGCGCTGACCGGCCCGGGCCAGGACATGCGGAGGGCCGCCCGTCGGGCGGCCCTCCGCGTTGGACTGAAGCGGCTCAGTAGTTGCCGCTTGCGGTGACGACATCCTCCTGGTTGATGGCGGTCGGAACGAACTGGAACCCGTAGAACCACACGACGTTCTGCCGATTGTTCGAATCGGTCCAGTACGCGTGGAAGGTTCCGCCCGAGTCGGCTGTGATGTCGGTGTAGTCCCCGAAGAAACCGCCGCCGAACCCGTTTCGGGTGTTGATCAGGTGTGTGCTGACCGTGTTCGTGACGTTCGTGGTGACGTCACGCACGACGTAGTCGAGGCGCGCGTTGTGGATGTAGTTACCCAGCGTGGTGCACGTGATCCGGCCGGGAGGTGGAGCCGGTCCCGCAGCGCAGGTCTGCCAGGGCGAGACGGTGGTGGCTCGATAGGCACCGAGGTACACCCTGCCGTTGGCGGATGCCGCCGCCGCCGGAAACACGTCCTCGACCGGCCGAGCCGGCGACGGAGCGTTGAGCGTGCTCGCGTCTGGATTCGTGACCGGATAGCCCGCGGCTCCCTGATTTCCTTGCGTGAAGACCGCCGCAGGCGCGGACCAGGTGGCACCACCGTCCGTCGACTTGCTCCAGACGGCCGCCGAGTGGCAACCGGCGCGGACGGCCGCAGAGCCGACGATGAAGAAGGCGCAGCCGGTCGTGCCTGCGTAGGTGCTGCCGTCGTTCGGGACCTCGCCGACCCAAGTGGCGTAGAGGTCGCCGTTCGGCGCTGCTGCCGCGGTCGGGAAGCTATTGACGCGGAAGGCGGTGTTTCGGAGCGGCAGGATATCGGCCACCGTCGCGACCGCGATCGGCTTGCTCCAGTTCGCCCCACCGTCCGTCGACTTGACCATCCAGGTCGAGTCGAGCGCGTCGTGCCGCGTCGACGCATCCCAGAACACGTAGAGCGTCCCGTCGGGCCCGACGACAGGATGCGAGCCCTGCCCGTACAGCACGTTCCCCGAGATCAGCTTCGGATCGGTGAAGGTCTGACCGCCGTTGCTCGACGACGCGAACATGATCGGCGACTGCACGTAGCTCCCGTTCGCGGGATTGAAGAGGAAGCGCGTCCAGGTGACGTAGACACGGTCACGGAAGGGGCTCGTCACATTTGCATCTGCGGCGATCCATTCCTTGTCGTTCAAGGTGCTCGGTGAAGTCGTCGCGTTGATGAAGGTCGGCGCACCCCAGCTGAGGCTGCCGCCCGCGCTGAACGTTCCCTTGTTGACGGCGACCGTGTTCGGCGGCGAGGTCCTGTTGAAGCCAAGGCCCGCGTAATAGACGTGGCCATGACTATCGAAGGCCACCGAAGGATCGCCGCCGGCGTCGTACGGGCCACCTGTCAGGTGCGTGACACCGGGGATCAGGGTTCCGAGGTGCGTCGGATCGGACGAGGTGCAGCACCACGTCGTGCCACCGTCGTTCGAGAAGTACGTGCCCGAATTGCTGTCGCCGAGCGAGCTGCACGGCGTGCCCGAGATGGTGCACGCCCAGGTGCGGGCGACATAATCGTTCGCCGACGCGACGATCCGGCTCGACCGGTTCGGATCGACTGCGATCGACGTCTCGTTCTGCGGCGCCGCCGCCGTATCCTGGTTGACGGTGACAGCGGGACTCGGAACGGTCGTCGCGTCGAGCGGGCTCGAGAGGACGAAGTTCGGGGTGATCGGCGTCGTCACGCCCGGCGGGCTCGCGTCTTCCTGTTCAGCTTCTTGTTCGATGAACGCCGAAAAGCGGATCTGCAGCGGCGCGGTGCCGTTGAGTGACGCGACCTTCCCGGCGAGAGTGGTGATGTCATACGTCTTGTCGGCCGACTGAGCGGCCGACGTGCCTCCTGCGATCACCAGAATCGCGGCGAGCGCTGGCACAAAGACCCCAAAGAGTCTCTTCATGTCTCCCCCCTTTGTCGTGACCGCGACAAGAGAACCGACGGCGCGGGCGCCGAAGGTAGCACAGTCCCCGGAGTCTTGAGGTAGTACCGGCTAGGTCTTCGGACCGTCTGAGCCGTGCGGCTTCGCCATCGCGCGGTAGTCGAGCGCCTGGTCGAGAACCTCGTCTGCGATCCCACGCTCGCGAGCGACCTCACGCAGCGGGCGTCCCGACGAGGCAGCCTCGTTCACAATCTCGCCGACAGCGTCGTAGCCGATGAACGGGTTGAGCGCGGCCGCGGCCGAAAGTGTCAGCTCCGCGTAGCGCTCGCAGGTCTCGCGATTCGCCTCGATCCCGTCGACGCACTTTGCGGCGAGCAGCCTCGAGGCGGAGGCGAGCAGCTTGATCGAGTCGAGCAGGTTTCGGGCGAGCATCGGGACGAACACGTTCAGTTCGAAGTGGCCCTGCATGCCGCCCGCGGTGATTGCCGCGTCGTTGCCGATCACCTGCGCGGCAACCTGTGTCACCACCTCCGGGATGACCGGGTTGACCTTCCCCGGCATGATCGAGCTGCCCTTCTGGAGCTCGGGCAGGAAGATCTCGGCAAGCCCGGTCCGCGGGCCCGAGCCCATCAGCCGGAGGTCGTTCGCGATCTTCGTCAGCGACACGGCGACCGTCTTGAGCGTGCCCGACGTCTCGACGAGCGAGTCGCGGGCTGCCTGCGCTTCGAACGGATCCGCGGGAGGCGAGATCGGGAGGCCGGTCTCTTCGATCAGGCGGCGCCTGACCCGCTCTGCGAATTCGGGATGCGTGTTGAGACCGGTGCCGACCGCGGTCCCGCCGAGTGGGATCTGACCGAGCCGCTCGAGCGCCGCACTGACGCGTGCGTGACCCTGACGCACCTGCGCTGCGTAGCCGCCGAACTCCTGCCCGAGCGTGACGGGAACGGCGTCCATCAGGTGCGTTCGACCGGACTTGACGACGTCGTCGAACTCCACCGCCTTCGCCTGCAGCGACTCCGACAGCTGCTGCAGCGCCGGCAAGAGATCCGTCGTGATCTCGTCGAGCGCGGCGAGATGCACCGCGGATGGGAAGACGTCGTTCGAGGACTGGCCCATGTTCACGTCGTCGTTCGCGTGCACGTCCTCACCGGCGAGCGAGGCGATCACCTCGTTCGCGTTCATGTTCGAAGACGTCCCTGAACCGGTCTGGAAGACGTCGATCGGAAACTGGTCGTCGAGGTCGCCGGCCGCGATCCGGTCGCCCGCGTCGGCGATGCGCTGGGCCTTCTCGTCGTCGAGCAGCCCGAGCTCGGCGTTGACCCGCGCTGCCGCGGCCTTGATGCGACCGAGCCAGCGTGCAACAGACTGAGGAATCGGCTCACCCGAAACCGGGAAATTGTCAACCGCTTTACGCGTCTCGTTCCCCCAGAGCTCCCGCTTCGTCTCCGTCTCCGCCATCGAATCGAGTTTACTGAGCATGTGCGTGCTCGAGACCTGGGCATCGCGATCGGTGACGGCGTTCCCGCGGAGAACAACGCCATCACCGACGTGGCCGGCGTGCGTGTGGGTCACACGACGCTGATCGAAGGCGACTCCGTGCGCACGGGCGTGACGATGGTCGTGCCGCCACAGGCGCCGCTCTTCTCCGGATGCCACCGGCTGAACGGCAACGGGGAGCTGACCGGCCTCGAGTGGGTGCGTGAGTCGGGCTTCCTGACGACTCCGATCGGGATCACGAACACCTTCAGCGTCGGCATCGTCCGCGACGCGATCGCCGCTGCATCGGCGGACGAGGACGCGTGGTCGCTTCCGGTCGTCGGCGAGACCTTCGACGGTTTCCTCAACGACGTCCGCGGCCAGCACGTGACGGCCGAGCACGCACACGCTGCACTCGAGAACGCACACAACGGCAGGGTCGAGGAGGGAAACGTCGGCGGCGGCACGGGGATGGTGTGCCACGAGCTCAAGGGCGGGATCGGAACCGCATCGCGCGCGGTGGGCGGGTACGTCGTCGGCGTCCTCGTCCAGGCGAACTACGGCCTGCGCGAGCGCTTCCGCGTCGACGGAGTCCCCGTCGGGAAGCTCATCGGGGACCGGATTCCCCTACCGGACCGCGGCGGCGAGGCAGGTTCGATCATTGGCATCGTCGCAACCGATGCACCGCTCCTGCCGCATCAGTGCGACCGGCTGGCTCAGCGCGCGGGGCTAGGTGTCGGACGAATGGGCGGGACTGCCGCTCATTCGAGTGGCGACATCTTCCTTGCCTTCGCCACGGGCAATCGAGCCCTGGCCGGCAAGGGCGAGATTTCGATTCGCATGCTCTCGGACTCCGAGATCACGCCGCTCTACGGTGCGGTGATCGAAGCCACCGAGGAAGCGATTCTCAACGCGATGCTCGCCGCCGAGACCATGACCGGCAGAGACGGCAATACCGTGTACGCGCTCGAACCGGAGCTGCTTGTAGAAGCGCTCAGGCAAGTCTGAGGCGGCGGCGTTCGAGCGGACGGCCACGCATTACGCGGCGTTCGTCCTCGCTGAGGGAGTTGACGGGAGCCCAGCCGACGTACCCGCAGCGGGTGCAGTCGGGATTGGCCTGCCGCAGCGGGTTAGGGGCCAGCTTTCTGTGGCTACCGCAGCGGAGGCACTCGACGACGAGTGACTCCATGGGCTCATCTTCGTCGGGCGCGCAAGATCGGCCTCCCCCACTTGGGGGAGGGACGGCGCAGGAAGCGCCGCCCCTCCAAGGCCCGCTACGGCTCGAGCGTTGCGGCGAAGACGTCCTGCGAGACCGGGCCGATGCCCGTCCAGGAGATCGCAACCAGGTTCGCCATCGAGTCGACGCCGACGTAATCCCCCATGAACGGGTCGTGCCCCGGCCCACGCGGAGGCTGTGCGTCACCGTCGATCCCACTCTGGACGACGGTCCGGGACATCGCGGAGCCACCCGGCGCAACCTGGCCGTAGACGACGTCCATCAGGCCCGTCGCCTCGTCGTAGTCGTAGAACACCGTGTCGACCCTGCCGCCTGGCGTCACTGCCAGCCACGGCATGATCTGGTCGCGGGTCCCGCCGGTCAGCTGCAGCTGGGTCGGGAACGACGTTCCGTGGTCAGTGGACTTCGCGAGGTACATGTGCAGGTGTCCGGACACGTTGTCGCCGGTGAGCTCGTAGACGGTGCCGCCGAAGTCCACGCCGATCGACGCCTGCATCGAGGTGCGCCAGCTCTCGTTCGGGAACGTCATCGGAGCCGGAACGAGGTCGCGGACCTTGACGCTGTGCGTGAAAGCGGTCTCACCGGGCCGGAGTTGGCTGACGACGACCGCCTGCTCGCTCCACTCCTGGACGTGCTGCCAGATGCCTGCAGTCGAGTAGATCGTCCCGTCCCGCGCCGCCGCAAGCGACACGTCGAAGACGTCGGGCGCGTTCGACTTGTAGTCGGCTGCGATCCGGTACGGCCCCGACCACGAGGTGCCGGTCGAGTCGGACACGAGGGCGTAGGAGTTGGCCTGAAAGCCGCTCCACCCCGTGTAGGCGATCAGAGCGCGATTGTTGTAGTGGTCGATCGTCATCATCGGATGGTCGAGGTTGCCCGCCTTGGTCTCCGCGTCGGCGACCTTCTGCGGGGCCGTCCACGTCCGGCCACCGTTCGCCGACGTGGTGACGAAGATCGCGGTCGGCTTCTTGATGCTCCAGGCGTTGCACGTGAAGACCGCAGTGCCGTCGCTCAGGAAGCCGACGGACGGGTCGCCCGCGCCATAGTCGTAGGTGGGGTTTCCTCCGGCCGGAGTCATGCCGCGCAACCAGTCCGTCTGCCAGGTCTTGCCGCCGTCCGTGGTGTAGCCGACGCCGCAGGAGTTGCCGACGCCGTAATCGTTCCAGCCGGCGATCATGTTCGCCGGATTCGTCGGGTTGATCGCGATGTCGACCTCGTTGTCGCCGTTGTCGGCGGGCCCGTCGTTCGACATGTTCGCGAGCCTCACGAGGCCCGGCGCGGCCTGTGCTGCGGTTGCGCCGAACATCAGCGACAGCGCGGCAACCGCGCAGGCGAGCACTCGAATCCTCATCTACCGCTCCCTCTTCAGCTCCCCCGGTCAGCGCCGAGCTTAGCGCTGGGCAGAATGGGGTGACTAGAGAGGATTCACGGCGCCGGTCTCGGCAGCCACGCGCTCGGCGGCTTCGAGCAGCTCGTCCCACGTCCGGAGCTTCACCCGCGGACGACCGACCTCCAGCAACTGCGTCACGGTCTCGGTCGCGTCCTTCTTGTTCGTGCCGATGATCCCCGTGGGTCCGCGCTTGATCCAGCCGGCGCAATACGCCGCGGCTACGTGCATGCCCTCGGCATCGACGACACGTCCGCCGTCGTTCCTGATCGTCCCTCGGCGCTCGTCGAAGGGAAGCTCGGGGAGGCCGACGCCGCGGTAGCCCACGCTGCGGAAGACGAGGCCGCACTCGAGCGCCTCGCGCTCGCCTGTCGGCACCGCGACCAGGCGGCCGTCCTGCTCCTCGAGCCTGTTGTGCACGAGCTCGATCGACTCGGCGTGTCCGAAGTCGAACGGTGACGGGCTTGCCCGTCCGCTCTCGGCTCGCGAAGTCCTTCAGGACCTCCAGGTTCCGCTGGGAATTCGTGTCGTGCGCGAGCGACGCTTGGCTCGCGGGATCGAGCTCGAGCTCGGCTGGATCGACGACCACGTCGGCGCCGGCGAGCTCGCCGAGCTCCTTCAGCTCCTGCGTCGTCCACGAAGCCTGCGCCGGCCCGCGCCGGCCGACCACGACGATGTCGCTGATCCTCGAGCTCCCGATCGCCTCGATCGCCGGATCGGTGGTATCCGTGGGCGCAAGCTCTTCGAGGGTCAGTGCGAGCATGCGGGCGACGTCGAGCGCGACGTTCCCGTTCCCGATCACGACAGCGCGGTCGACGTCGAGATCGAACTCGAGGTCCTGAAAGTCGGGATGGCCGTTGTACCAGGCGACGAACTCGGTCGCCGACCACGATCCCGGCAAGTCCTCTCCCGGGATGCCGAGCCGGCGATCCGTTTGCGCGCCGAAGGCGTAGACGACCGCGTCGTAGAGCCGCGCCAGGTCGCCCGGCGACAGATCGCGGCCGACCTCGACGTTGCCGAAGAAGCGGAAGCCGGGCTTCAAGGCGATCCGCTCGAAGGCCCGGGAGACGGTCTTCAGCTTCGGATGGTCGGGAGCCACGCCGAGCCGTACGAGGCCCCACGGCGTTGGTAGGCGCTCGACCATGTCGACCTCAACCGGGACGTCGGCGTCGAGCAACGCGCCGGCAGCGTAGAAACCGGCCGGGCCCGAACCGACCACAGCAACCCGTAAGGCGTTATCGCTCATTGCGCCGATCGTAATTCGCCACTGCCCGCCGACCGCAGCGATCGGGCATCACGCTCTCTAGGAGGGCGGGGGCTTCGCCCGCGCCCGTTTCCCGCGAAGCGGCGTACCTAGGACCCGGAGCGAAAGCGCAGCTTTCGCTACGCGCTACAGCCGGAACCGCAGCCGCCGACGGCGCCTTCGGCCTCGGCGCCTTCTTCGACCTGGAAGGAGTGGCCGCAGCCGCAGGAGGAGCTGGCATTCGGGTTGTTGATCGCGAACCCGGCCGCCTGGATCGAGTCGACGTAGTCGATCTCGGCACCCTTGAGGTACGGCGCGCTGAACGGATCGACGACGACCTGGACGCCGTGCATCTCGAACTCGACGTCGCCGTCGGCGGCACCGCGGTCGAAGCCGAGGCCGTACTGGAAGCCCGAGCAACCGCCACCCTGGATGGCGACACGGAGGACTTCGACGTCCTCCTCCTCGGCGATCAGCTGCTTGATCTTGGCAGCGGCGGCCTCCGTGACGGTCATCAGGGGTAGCACTCTCTCCTGGAGCTCCATCGTGATCTGATCGTAGCAACGAGCCCGGCTCCAGGGTACCCCCGGGAGCCTCGCTTGTAACACACGTCTCAGGCACGGTTGAGCGGTTTTCGCCATGCTTCGTGCCGTTGGAAGGAACCTGTTAGGTTCACCGTCGCCCAAGGGAGGGACGCGTGCTCGACAACTGGCTGCCGTTCCTGATCTACGCGGTTTTCGCGTTGATCATTCCCGCATCGATGATGTGGTTCTCCTTCGTCTTTGCGACGCGCGCGCACAAGCACTCACGCCGTCGCGAGCTTCCCTTCGAGTCGGGCGTCTCTACCGGCGCGCCTCGGGTGCAGCGCTTCACGGTGAGCTTCTACCTCACCGCGATGCTCTTCATCGTCTTCGACATCGAGATCGTGTTCCTGTATCCGCTCGCGGTCATCCTCCACCAGCTCGCGTGGTTCGGCTTCCTCGAGTTCCTCTTCTTCATCGCGATCCTCGTCGTCGCCTACGTCTACATCTGGCGAAAGGGTGCGCTCGATTGGCAATAGACGATGGAAAGAAGCTCCGCGACCACGGGCTCCAGTCCGAGCGCCTGCTCTGGCCGACGAAGGGGCCGGGCGTGTTCGAGCAAGAGGTTGCTGCGATGGAGCAGGCCGTCGGCCTCACGACGCTCGAGAAGGCAATCGCGTGGGCGCAGACGAAGTCGATGTGGCCCGA
>WNGD01003669.1_pt1 | contig 19998 bp, 22 predicted proteins | sample 5400671 | NCBI WGS metagenome assembly WNGD01 (sample SAMN13153369, study PRJNA577476) | soil metagenome | isolation source: 40 cm soil or saprolite under grassland replicate 2 | place: USA:California | collected 2016-06-15 | reverse complement strand
CTGCAGCAGCCCGGCGTCGTGGAGCGCGTAGAACACCTTGCGGTCCGGCGGTTCGATCGCGTTGTCGATGATCACGCTCCGGAACCCGAAGTAACTCATGACGATGCGGGCCTCCGCCATCGCCTCGGCGCTCGTGCCGCCCAGGCGCTTCTCGATCGCCCGGGCGAGCTTCTGGACGGTGATCATTGCCCCTCCGCGTCCTCACATATATTGGGTCCCCCGTCCGCCTTATAGGTTTGCCGCAAAGCCCGCGACGGGCGCCATGACACCTGTCCGGGCCGTCGCTCGCATTACGCTTATCAGTAACGAATTTTGAGGAAGACCCTTTAAGGCGTCTCGGAGGAGTCGATTTCACAGAAGGGGTCTCCGTGAAGCGGAAGTCCGGCAAGCCGATCGTCGACTTGGAGAAGAAGGTCTCCGTCGTACACTTCAACGTCGGCTCGGGCTACCTGACGTACCTCGAGCAGGACGCGCCGGAAACCGCCCCGCGGGTGAAGAGCGTCGTGATCTCGAAGGAAACCCAGTAAGACAAGTTTTTCACGGCGGAGCGTCGATGCCTCAGGCCGTGGCCGTACCCCCGGAAGAAAGGGCTCCCCCGCCGCCACCGCCGATCCCGCCAACCGACCGACCCGATGTGATGATCGTGGAGGCGGGCGCCTCGCGCGAGCGGCGATGCGCGGACTGCGGCACCCGGACGGCGCGGTGGAAGCCGTTCCGACGTCATGGCGGCTACGTCATCTTGTGCCCGGACTGCGCCGGGAAGGCCGCGGCGGATTCGGCCGAGGGCGCATGCCCGGCTTGTGGCGCGACGCTGCGTCCTTCGGACCGGTTCTGCGGTCGGTGCGGCGCGCCGATCGAATACGGCTGCCCGTCGTGCGACGCTCCGGTCGACGCGGAAGACGCCTTCTGCGCAAAATGCGGCGCGCGTCTCGTTTGATCCGGCCCGAAGCGGCCCGGATCGCGCGGCGAAGAGTGGACCGAGTGGGATTTGAACCCACGGCTTCCGCCTTGCGAAGGCGGCGATCTTCCGCTGATCTATCGGCCCGCGGGGTTGTGCACATCGGCGCGTGACATATAAGTTTCGTCGCCGGTGACACCGCTCGCGACGAAAAAGACCGCATCCCGGCAGGCGCGGGCCAAGGCCTTAATAGCGCGGGGCCTGTGGACGCGACCGCGGCCACCATGGTCCTCCGGTTGTACAACACCCGTTCGCGGAGGAAGGAGCCGTTCTCGCCCCGCACACCCGGCGTCGTCAAGATGTACGTCTGCGGCCCGACGACGTACGACCACAGCCACCTCGGCCACGCGCGCTCGTACATCGACTTCGACACCGCGCGTCGCTACCTCGAATTCCTCGGGAACCGCGTCGTGTACGTGCAGAACTTCACGGACATCGAGGAGGTGATCATCCGCCGCGCGAAGGAGGTCGGCCAAGAGCCCCTCGCCTACGCGCAGTACTACATCGATTGCTTCCTGGAAGACATGCGCGCGCTGAACGTCAGGCCGGCGGACCACATGCCGAAAGTGAGCGAACACATTCCGGAGATCGTCGCCCTCGTCCGACGGCTCGTCGACCGCGGCTACGCATACTCCGTCGACGGCGAGGTGTACTTCCGGACGAAGAAAGCGAAGCATTCGTTCGGCATCCTGTCGCACCAGAAGGTCGAGGACATCGTCGTCGATCCGGCGCCTCCGGGCACCCCGAAGGAGGACCCGCTCGACTTCGCCCTCTGGAAGAACTCGAAGGAGGGCGAGCCGTCGTGGCCGAGCCCGTGGGGCGATGGCCGCCCGGGATGGCACGTCGAATGCAACGCGATGGCGTACAAGTACCTCGGAGCGCCGCTCGACATCCACGGCGGCGGCGTCGACCTGAAGTTCCCGCACCACGAGAGCGAGGCGATGATCTGCGAGGGCGCGTGGGGCGGCGAGTGGGCGCGCACCTGGATGCACAACGGATTCATCACGCTCGCGCGGGAGAAGATGTCGAAGAGCCTCGGGAACTTCGTGACGATCCGCGAGATCCTGAAGGATTTCCCCGGAGAGGTCGTGCGCCTGTGCCTGCTGAAGGCGCAGTACCGCCAGGACGTCGAATACGACCAGGAATGTTTTGCGCGCGCGAAGACGGAGTACGAGGCGATGCGCGCGGCGATCGCGGTGGCGAAGACGGCGGACGGACCCGGCACGGGAGGGGCCGTCGATGGGCTCGTCACGCGGACGCGGGACGCGTTCATGAAGGCGATGGACGACGATCTGAACACGAAGGACGCAGTGTTCCGCCTCCAGCAGATGACCGAGGCCGTCGGGGAAATCGGCCCCATGTCGGCGGCGGAAGGCCGCACGCTCCTCGGCGCGTACCGGGAGGCGGGGCGGATCCTCGGACTGTTCGCAGACCGCGCGTGAGGCCGCCGCATCGAGCGATCGACGCATCCGGCGCGGCGCGCGGCGGAAGTCTTTTATCAAAGCCGCGTATGGACGCACCTCTCACTGGGGTACGATGGCGGAGTTCAAGGCGGTCATTGCGGATCCGAAGAGCGGGAAGGCGTACAAGCGCGACGTTACCGGGCACTACGCGAACGCGCTCATCGGCAAGAAGATCGGCGACGAACTCGACGGGCTCTACCTCGGCCTGCCGGGCTACAAGCTCGCGATCACGGGAGGGAGCGACAAGGACGGCTTCCCGATGCGGTCCGACCTGCCCGGGCCCCGGCGGAAGCGGCTCCTCCTCAGCGGTGGCGTGGGGTACCACCCGGACCGCCCCGGCAAGCGCAAGAAGAAGACGGTCCGCGGGAACACGGTGAGCCCGGACATCCTGCAGCTCAATCTGCGGATCGTCCAGCGCGGCCCGAAGTCGATCGAGGACGCGTGGCAGGAGCAGGCGCGATGAAGGTCCCGGGCCAGCCGGAGGTCAACATCGGCGTCGTCGGGCACGTGGACCATGGGAAGTCGACCCTGACGGAGCGGCTCACGGGCGAGCGGACGGACCGCCACTCGGAAGAGATCAAGCGCGGCATCTCGATCCGCCTGGGCTACGCGGACATGGCGATCTACAAGTGTCCGAAGGACGACGAGCCGGCGAGCTACCAGAACACGGAGATCTGCAAGACCCACAACGTGAAGGGCGAGCTCCAGCGGATCGTGTCGTTCGTCGACTCGCCGGGCCACGAGACGCTCATGGCCACGATGCTCAGCGGCGCGGCGATCATGGACGGCGCCCTCCTCGTGATCGCGGCGAACGAGGATTGCCCGCAGCCGCAGACGAAGGAGCATCTGATGGCCCTCGGCATCATCGGCGTCGACAAGATCGTGATCGTCCAGAACAAGATTGACATCGTCGACCCGAAGCAGGCGGCGGAGAACTACCGGCAGATCCAGGCGTTCGTCAAGGGCACCGTCGCGGACGGCGCCCCGATCGTACCGGTCAGCGCGCACCACGAGGTGAACCTGGACGTCCTGCTGATGATGATCCAGGAGGTCATCCCGACGAGGCCCCACGAGGAGGCGAAGCCGGCCAAGATGTTCGTCGCGCGCTCGTTCGACGTGAACCAGCCCGGCATCGCGCCGGAGAAGATCGTCGGCGGGGTGCTCGGGGGCAGCCTGATGCAGGGCCACATGAAGGTCGGCGAGGCGATCGAGATCTCGCCCGGCCGTCAGGTGACGCTGGGCAACAAGACGGAGTGGAAGAACATCACGACCAGCATCCGATCGTTGCACACCGGGGGCGCCGCGAGGAAGGACGTCCGTCCGGGCGGCCTCATCGCGATCGGCACGAACCTCGACCCCGTGCTCACGAAGGCCGACGGCCTCGTCGGGCGCGTCGTCGGGCCGCCGGGCAGCCTCCCGGAGATCGTGATGAAGATGTCGGTCGAGGTGAACCTGCTCGAGCGGGTCGTCGGCGTACCGGAGGAACTGAAGGTCGAGGGGATCAAGACGTCGGAGCCGCTCATGGTGTCGGTTGGCACCGCCACGACGGTCGGCGTCGTGACGTCGGCGCGGGAGAACCGGGCCGACATGGCGCTCAAGATTCCCGTCGTCGCGGAGAACGGCCAGCGGGTGGCCGTCTCCCGCCGGATCGGCGGGAAGTGGCGGCTCATAGGGTACGGCGTCATCAAGTAGACTGGAACGCCACGACAGAGCGGACCCATAGACTTGAGGTTCATTCTGCCTTCCCTCCCCAGACTGCACGATTACAGGTGCGGCCCGAAGCTCGGGACCACAAATCGATTTCGTGTAAATTCACGAAAATGGCCCCGCTCCGCCCGAAGTCGACTCTGGCCTCTCGGCGGTTTCGTGTAAATACACGAAACTCAGCCGACGGTGGCGGGGATTATTTCGTGGTCGATGCCATTCGATGAGAGAAACCCGTCAATCTCCGCCAAGAGGCTCGGGCCGACGAAGAGGACCGATTGCCCTAGATACCGGACTCCCTTTTTCTCGACGAATCCCGGGTACCGGTAGGCCTTGCCGTTCGGGGTCGTCACGTCGCCGTACACGAATCGGTAGACGCGTGCCGTCGTAACGCGATCCTTGCTGTCCACGTCCCAACTGACGACGAAACCAGATTCCCGGGACCTCCTCTTTGCTCTTCGAACCCTGGCCATCGTGGTCTTTCGAACCATCGCATCCCTTTTCGTGTAAATACACGAAACGCAAAGGGGCTCATGAACGCAGCTCGCGGAGGTGAGTGAAAGTGTGACTCCGGACGATGAGATCGGAGAGTCCGACCGACGTCGCCCATCCGACGATATGGCCAAGAGGGACCGCCTCCATGGCCGCGACGCGATGCGTGTCCTCCACCGCGATCCGAAGACCGGGGAGATCAAGATCCGCGTCGAGAACGCGGACGACCTGTGGCACCTGCACAACTTGGTCCGCGAGGGGGACACGGTCCGCGCATCGACGTATCGGCGCGAGGACGTCAAGACGGACAAGGTCCGGCCGGAGCGAGGCGAGAAGGTCCGCGTCACGCTGACGATCCGTGTGGAGGGCGTCGAGTTCCAGGCGTTCTCCGACCGGCTCCGGATCACCGGGGTCATCGTCGAGGGGCCGCAGGATCTCGGACGACACCACACGCTGAACGTCGCCACGGACGACGTCCTCTCGGTCATCAAGACGTGGAAGCCGCACGAGTTGCAGCGGATCGAGGAGGCGGTCGCGGCGGCGCAGAAGCCCCTCGTCTCGTTCCTGTCGCTCGACGACGAAGAGGCCCTGCTGGCGCATCTCCGCCAGTACGGGGTGCGGGAGCTCGCGACGATCCGCGCGCCGGCCCACGGGAAGATGTTCCCGTCCGGCGACGCCTCGTCCGTCTTCTTCGAGGAGATCCTCGGGAAGCTCCGGGTCACGGATCTCGGGGAGGCGCTCGTCGTCGTGGGGCCGGGCTTCACCCGCGACGCGCTCGTCGAGTTCGTCAAGTCGCGCGACGCTCCGCTCGCATCGAAGATCCACATGCACGGCACCGCCCATGCGGGCATGCAAGGGATCCAGGAGGCCCTGCGGTCTGGCGTCGGCGCGAAGGTGTTCGGGGAGACGCGCGTGGGCTACGAGACGCAGCTGGTCGAGAAGCTCCTCGAGGCGATCGCGACGGACCGGCCGTGCGCCTACGGCGTCGCGGAGGTCGCCGAGGCGGTGGATGCCGGCGCGGTCGAGACGCTCCTCGTCAGCGATGCGGTCGTCCGCGATGCGGGGATCGAGGATCTCATGCGGGCGGTCGAATCGGCGCGGGGGGCCGTCGTCCTCGTGAGCCGCCACCACGAGGCCGGCCAGAAGCTCGAGGGCTTGGGCGGGGTCGCGGCGCTCCTTCGGTTCCCGATCAAATGAGTCGTCGTGGCGCACGGATCAGGCACGCCCGCGGGACTCCCCGCGCACAATCCCCGCCGCCACGAGGTGCGCGACCCGGAGCGGCTCGGGCAAGACCCCGCGGACCGTCGTGAGCCGGACGGCTTCCTGGACCTCCGCTCTCGTCGTGCCGACGTACGTGACCCAAAGCGTTCCGTGCGTCGTCCGAATCGATTCGAGGCCGTGTCGCCGGATGACGCGCAATCGTTCCTCCCAGTCGTCGAACCGACGGCGCAGTGCCCTCTCCATGGCGGCAAGGTCCGGCTTCTTGCGGGTGACCGTCACCACAGGCCGCTCGATCGACGCGTGCAGGGCGTCCACGTCGACCACGTTAAACCCGCCGACCGCGGTCCCGTCGAGGAGGACCATCGCGAGTCCCGCCCGGTATCGCGACGCGCGGATCATCGCGGCGACGCGGTCCGTCGCATCGTGTCCGTCGACCTCGGCGAGGGTCGTCATCACGCCTTCGATGTACGCGGGCGCTTGCACGACGACGCCGACGACGGGCACGCGCTCGTCCGAGAACCGGAACGGAGCGTCGTCGATCCCGAGGAACCGGGATTTCGATTTCATTCACATCAGCTTGAGCGGGCCGGTGACCTGATCGACGATCGGGTTCGGGCCGGGCCCGATGCCCAGGCACGTCACCGTCCCGGGAGGAAGCTCCGTCAAGCCGGCGTCCTCGACGAGCGCGGTCGAGAGGCCGAGCGATCGGGCTTTCGCCCGCAACGTGTGCAGATCGCGGAGGGTCCCGCCCTTGACGACGACCTTCTTCTGGCCCTCGGCGTACCATTCGGAGAACCACTTCCGATGCTTCGCCTTCGACTCGAGCGCGGCCATGATCGCCGCGTGAGCGACCTGCACCGCCAGCTTGCCCGGCGAGAGCTCCAGGTCCGACCGCACCGCGACGACGAGCTTGTAGTTCATCTAGTACAGCTCCGCGGCCCGCTCCTCCTCGAGCTTCTTCAGTTCCGCCTCGACCTCCTTCAGCTCGGCGCGGGAGCGCTCCCGCCGCTCCTCGAAGTGCTCGCGGGCGTCCGCCGACTGCAGACGCATGCGTCGCTCCGCATCCTTGATCGCCCGGCGCAGCGATTCGCGCCGCTCCGCGAGGCCTTGCAGCTTCAGCCGGATGCGGTGGTCCCGTTCCTCCTCCGTGAGGAGCTCCCCCGGGCCCGGCTTCGGGACGCGGGCGAGCGCCGGATGGAGCCGGGCCATCCACGGGTAGGCGCCGCGCCACCAGCCCAGCGCGAAGAAGAGCGCGGAGAGGCCGACCAGGCCGCCCGCGATGTTCGGCGCGTTGACGTCGCCGAGGTCCGTCGTCGGGTTCACGCCGAGCGAGTTCAGGAAGAACGACCAGAACACCGTGACCGCGATCGAGAGGACGATGCCCAGGGTGAGCCGGTACAGGGCGTCATACTCCCGGTCGAGCTCGCCCTTGCGCGGGTAGAGCGCGTTGATGAGCAGCCAGCCCGGGAGGAAGAACAGGAGCACGAGGGCGCCGATCACGCGGAGCGTCGCGACGACCGCGGCGAATGCGTCCGCCAATGCCGAGCCGAGCGGCCCGAGTCTATTTGAATATTGTGCGCGTGATGCGCGTGATTTTCGGGGAGAAAGGCTTAGGTCGGGCCGCGCATTCGTCGGGCCGCGGAGGGATCCGACGGACCGGAAACGCGTCAAGACGTACGTGCGGGGCTTCGACGACATCCTCGCGAGCGGCATCCCGGAGGGATACATCGTCCTCGTGAGCGGCGCGCCGGGCACCATGAAGTCGTCCCTCGCGTTCTCGATTCTGTACCAGAACGCGCTCCAGGAGGGCCGGAAGTCCGCGTACTTCACGCTCGAGCAGTCGAAGGACATCACGCTCGAGCACATGGCGTCCCTCGGGATGGCGGACCCGAAGGCGTGGGAGCACCTGAAGATCCTCGACATGGGGAGCATCCGCAAGAACCTCAACTACCTCCAGGGCCGCGGCACGTGGCTCGAGTTGTTCAAGATGTACTGCAACAACGTGATGAAAGCGGATCGGATCTCGATCCTCGTCGTCGACTCGCTCGACGTCCTCGAGACGATGGCGAAGATGCAGGATCCCCGGGCCGATCTGTACTTCCTCTTCGAGTGGCTGCGCGACCTCGGTCCCTTGACGTTCCTCATCTCCGAGAAGCCGGTGGACCTCGGCCCGACGTCCCATGCGCCCGCCGAGGCCTATCTGGCGGACGGCATCGTGCAACTCGAGATGCACCCGACGTCGGACCTGTACGTGCAGCGGCGGTTGCGCGTGACGAAGATGCGGTCGACGAAGCACGATGCGGGCGCCTTCGCCCTCTCCTTCGAGGATGGCGGATTCGAGGTGACCCGCGCGGTCACGGGGCCTTCGTGAAGGCGATCTCCGTCTCCCGCCGATCGGAAACGTCGCCGCGGCCGCCGTCGCGTCCGCGCGAATCGCCCCAGCAGGCCTTTATACCGGCCGGGAGGATGGCCTCGATCCTCCGGAGGGACGCCGGGTGAAGATCCTCGTGGCGGACGACGACGCCACGCTCCGGTCGGGGCTGCGCGAGCTCCTCGAGGAGGAGGGCCATCAGGTCGTCACGGCGTCGGACGGCGGCGAGGCGATGCGGCTCATCGATCGCGAGACGTTCGATGTGGCGCTCCTGGACCTCCGCATGCCGAAGGCCTCGGGCCTCGAGGTCTTGCACCGCCTTCGCGCATCGCAACCCGGCGCGGCCGCGGTCATGATCACCGGTACGGGCACGATCGATGCCGCCGTTGAGGCGATGAAAGCCGGCGCGGTCGACTTCGTCGAGAAGCCGTACGAGGTCGAGACGCTCCGACGAACGCTGAGGGCGGTCGAGGAAGAGCGCGCTACCCGGGAGACCTTCAGCGGTTCTCCGTCCGGGCCCGCCGCCGGTCCGATCCTGTCCGAGGCGGCGAAGCGCGGCGCCTTGCTAGCCGTCCTCGGCCCCGCCGGCACGCCGCCCTCGGGGGCGGTTCGCGTCCTTCGGATCGACGTGGAGAGCCGGCCGCCGAGCGTCTTCGCGCCGCGGCAGCTGTACCAACTCAACGTCGCAATCGAGGAACACATCCGGGAGTCGGAACGGCCGGTCGTCTACGCCGCGGACCTGACGATGCTCGAGACGACGCACGGCCGGGCGGACGTCCTGGCGTGGGTCCGCCACGTGAGCGGGAAATGCGCCGCAAGAGAGGGGACGCTCGTCCTGGGCCGGGTCGACCCGGCGCTCGCCGCCGAGATCGCCGCTGACTTCACGGCCGACGTGCCTTCGGGCCCGCTGCAGGGGATGCTCGAGTCGCTCGCCAACCCGATCCGGCGCGCGGTCGTCGGGTACGTGTTCGCGTCGGGTCCCGTCGCATACTCCGCGATTCTGAAGAAGAGCTTCGTTGACTCGTCCTCGAAGCTGTCCTTCCACCTATCCAAGCTCCAGACGGACGGGCTGCTCGCGAAGGTCGACGCGGGCCGCTATGCGGTGACGGACGCCGGCCAGCGCGCGTGGCGGGTCGTCCGGGCCTTCTCCGAACGGCGCGCGCCCACGATCGTGTTATCGGAACCGTGAACGACGGCACCGCTCGACCCGTGCGCGAGGTCGCGGCGCTTGTCAACCCCTCTCAACTGGCCCGTATATAACCGCGGGCCTCCATCGTTCCGGGCGAGACGGATGATGATTACGCTGCCGCCCGAGCCAAAGACGATCCCCCGGTCCATCCTCATCGTCGACGACGATGAGGGCGTGCGCGAGAACCTGGCCGAACTCTTCACCGTCGTCGGATACCGCGTGGTCACATCGGCGAGCGCCCCGGAAGCGCTGGAGAGCCTCGTCCGCGAGCGCGTCGACCTCCTCTTGACGGACTACCGGATGCCCGGCCCGAACGGGGTCGAGTTGATCGAGGCCGCACGGCGGGCGCGACCCGGGCTGCGGGCGGTCCTGATGACGGCCTTCGGCGACTCCTTCACCGAGATCGAGAGCGTGCGCCGCGGCGCCGTCGGGTATCTCAACAAGCCTTTCGAGGCCGATGAGGTCACGAGCTTGGTCGATCGCATCCTGTCGTTGAAGGGGGACTGAGCGATGCAACCGCTTCAGGTGAGCCAGACCATCATGGACGAGTATTCCGCGCGAATCCTCCTGGGGACCTCGTCGGGCCCGGTATCCGCGATCGAGTTGAGCCGCCGGTTCGGGATCCCAATCGCCGCGTGCTATCGTCGGATCAAGGACCTGGAGCGGCTCGGCCTCATGTTCTGTGAGCGCGAGCTGCCTTCGAGGAACGGCAAAGGTCTCCAGCTGTTCCGGTCCCGACTGAAATCCGTCCGCATCTCGCTCGAAGACGGGTGCCTCTCGGCCCGCGTCGAACTCGGCTCGCCCGCCCTCCGCGGACTTCCCGAGAACGAAGTCCTGGAAGAGGTCGTGAACCTCCGCGGACCCGGCGTGCGCGCGTAAGCCTTTGTACGCAGGGGGCGATCCGGCCCCATGGTCGATGTCGACACGACCGTCGCGGAGTTGCGGGAGCGGGTGCGGGCCTTCGTCCACGCGAGGGACTGGGAGCGCTTCCAGACGCCGAAGGACCTCGCAATCGCCCTGTCCGTCGAGGCCTCGGAACTCCTCGAGCCGTTCCTCTGGCGCGACGCTTCGTCCCGGCTGTCGGCGAAGAAGCGCGCCTCGGTGGCCGAGGAACTCGCCGACGTGGTCATCTACGGCCTCGGCCTCGCGAACGCGCTCGATCTCGATCTTTCCGAGGCGGTCCTCGACAAACTACGGAAAGATGAACGGAAGTATCCCGCGAGGCGGTTCCGCGGGCGCGTCCCTTAACCGGACCCGCCCGCGTCGAGCGGAGTTGCCCCTGGTCTTCTTGCGCTCCCGGAACGACGATCACTCGGCCGCGATGCGCGGATGCGATCCGCCGTCACGAAGCCGCGATCCAAGCACAACGTCCGCAAGGCCTCGTACGCAAACGACGCGAGCGGCTCGAGATTCACGACGTCCTCCATGTTGTAGCGGATGAGCAACTCGAGCGCCTCGTCGTCCCCCGCCTCGTACGCCCTCCAGAGGCGCACGGCATCGAAGCCGCCCAATCCCGAGGTCTCCTCGCTTCGGAGGATGCCCATCTCCCGCTCGATCGCTTTCAGGCCACCCGAGAACCCGAGTCGGCGGAGCGGATGCATCAGGTCCAGGTGAATCTGGTCGAGGTGCATCCGCGGAAACGCCTTCCGCAGGAAGGGCGCGTCGAACCCGCGTCCGTTGAACGTCACGAGCAACTTCGCCCGCTCCAAGGTTCCCGGCAGGTCCTCTAGACTCTCCCCTTGCACGAAGGTCCGCCGACGGTGGCCGTCGTAGACGCCGACGACGGTCACGGCGTCTCGCCCCAGGGAGAGGCCGGTCGTCTCGATGTCGAGGAATACGACCGCGTCGCGGAACTCCGACCACGCGCGCCAATGCTCCCTCGGCGGGAGGGTCCGGGCGAAATAGCGGTGCCGGCCGCGCCGGAGCGCGTCGGTCGACCGAGCCAGTTCTTCTTCGATGCGCGCCGCCAAGCGTCTCGCGAGGCGCGATGGCCGCCGCGCGGATGCAAAATCGTCCCAGTTCCGGATCCCGGAACGCCAGAGCCGCTCCTCCGTCCGATATCCCACGCCGGGGATGTGGACGAAGGTCTCGCGCAGCATCCGGATCGGCGACCCGCCTCCGGGGGATAGCTGTTGCGCCGAGGTAGGCGAACCGGGGAAAGTGCTTATTCGCGTCGCCCGATGGCCGCGCGTGTTCGAGGTCCGGGAGCGGGATGGCCTGGCGCGCATCGGCATCTTGGAGACGGCCCACGGCCCCGTGACGACTCCCGCCCTCTTGCCCGTTGTCAATCCGAATCGGTCTGTCATCGCGCCGAGCGACCTCGCTTCGCGGTTCGGCGCGGAGATCCTGATCACGAACGCGTACATCCTGGGCAAGAGTCCCCGACGGGAGGCGATCCTGCGGGATGGCATCCACTCCGTCCTCGAGTTCCCGCGGGCGATCGTGACGGACTCCGGCGCGTTCCAGTCCCATGTATACGGCGACGTCGACGTCACCAACCCGGACATCATCGCGTTCCAGAAGTCGATCGGCTCGGATTTCGGCACGATGCTCGACGTGTTCTCGGAGCCCGGGCACGACCATGCGCGCGCCGAGGCCGACGTCGAGGAGACGATCCGGCGCGCGAAGGAGGCCGAGTCGCTCCGGGGCGGAATGGCCCTCGTCGGTGCGGTCCAAGGAGGCCTTCATGCCGACTTGAGAGAGCGGTGCGCGCAGGCGGTCTCCTCCCTCGACATCGCGGTGTGCGCGATCGGCGGCGTGGTGCCGCTCCTCGAGTCGTATCGGTTCCGGGATCTCGTCCGGGTCATCATCGCGTCGAAGAAGGGCTTGGACCCCTCGAAGCCGGTCCACCTCTTCGGCGCCGGCCACCCGCTCGTCTTCCCGCTCGCGATCCTCCTCGGGTGCGACCTCTTCGACTCCGCGTCGTACGCGAAGTACGCGCGGGACGGGCGCATGCTCTTCCCGGACGGCACCCGACGCGCATCCGAGGTCCGGGACAGCGGCTGCCTCTGTCCCGTGTGCACTGCCCACGCGATCGGGGAGATCGCGCAGAGCGAGGCGCTCCTCGCGGAGCACAACCTGCACGTATGCTTCGGCGCGGTCCGGGAGGCCCGCCGCGCGATTGCCGCCGGGGACCTCTGGGAGCTTGCCGAGCGACGCGCACGGAGCCATCCCGCGCTCCTCGACGCGCTGCGCGAACTCCGCCGCCACAACGATTTCCTGGAGGCGTTCGAGCCGACCTCGCGCCGCGGGGCGCTATACTACACAGGAACCGAGACCGCGCATCGGCCGAGCCTCCACCGGTTCCGCCGGCGGCTCGCGGAGCGGTACGCCGGCCCGCCGGCGAAGGGGCTCCTCGTCCTCCCGGAGGGGCCCCGCCCGTTCGCGGAGCGAAACGCCCGGCTCGTCGCGCGGGTCCTCGAGCGCGCGGACATCCACGTCGTCGTGAAGTCGGTGTGGGGTCCCGTGCCTCTCGAGCTCGACCACGTGTGGCCGATGTCTCAGTGCGTCGTGCCGGAGTCGCTCGACGTCGAGGCCCTCGAGGCCGCCGAGGTGTTCTTCCGCGAATGGGCCGCGGGCGCCGGCTATCCGTTCGGGATGCTCTGGGAGGGGGACGAGACCCTGGACGCGATCGTCGCGCGGGCGCCTGGGGCGCGTGTGGTCGATTGGAATGCGCTTCGGGTCCGCGCCACCGCCGATTTTCAGTTCGGGCGCGGTGCCGCCGACGCGTTGCTCGCCGGGACCGTCTCCTACGTGGTCTCGAAGAACACGGGGAAGGTCCGCAACGTCCTCGTCGACGGCGACCACGTCCTCTCGCTCCGCGCGGAGGACGGCCTCTTCACGCTCAAGGCGGCCGGGGCCCTGCGCCTGCGGAAGGCCTTCGACACTCCCGCGCTCCGGATTGTCGTCGATCCGGACGCGGTCCCGTTCGTGCGGGAGGGCAAGAACGTCTTCGCGAAGTTCGTCCGCGACGCGGACCCGGAGCTGCGGCCGGGGGACGAGGCGCTCCTCGTCTCGCCCGACGATGAGCTGTGCGCGGTCGGCCAGACAACGATGAACCGTCGCGAGATGCTCTCCTTCAAGCGCGGCGTCGCCGCCCGCGTGCGCGAGGGTGTGCCGCCTGCACCGTCCGTTCCGCGACGCTGATGCAAGCGAGGTAGTCGTCGAGCGTGTGCAACAGGCTCCGCGCGCTCTCCGCGCTCGCGTCCGCTGCAATCGTTCGGCCGCGTCGCGTCGTGCGGATGTACCCGTCGTCATCGAGGGAGACGGACGCCGCGACGGCCTCCGCGGCCCCCGGGTCGTCGAACGTCAGGGTGATGCGCACGCGCGCCTTCATCGGATAGCCCCGGGCAGATTCGAACTGCCGTCGCGGGTTCCAAAGACCCGAATGCTTGACCGCTACACCACGGGGCTGCGGTCGAGGATTCGTGCGGCCGTATAAAGCCAATTGCGTAATCCTGAGACGATTGGTCCCTGCCGCTCTTCAAACTCGAAGAGACCGATCGTCATGATGCGCGGACGGCGGCCGAATCCGTCGGGGTCGCCTCCGTGCCGAGGACACGACCCGCGAGATCCGTCGCCGTCGCGGATTCGATCCGAACCCGGAGGAACTCCCCGATCGGCGCAGGCTCCCGGAGGACTACTTGCCGATACTCAGGCGTGCGGGCGAGGACGGTGCCTGGCTTTCCTGACTCCGTGACGAGGACCCGCACCTCCCGTCCGATCCAGCGTTCGTGAATCTCCCGCGCGATCTCGAAACGAAGGAGCGTGAGCCGTCGGGACCGTTGCTTCACCCGCCATCCGACGATCTGCTCGGGCATCGACGCCGCCGGAGTCCCGGTCCGCGCAGAGAACCGAGTGACGTTCACGATGTCCGGCCGTACTCGCTGCACGAGATCCATCGTCGATTCGAACTGCTCTTCGGATTCTCCCGGAAACCCGACGATGATGTCGGTCGACAGGGTGATCTCCGGATACGCGCGGCGGAACGCGGCGACGATATCCTCGAACTCGGCCACCGTGTACTCGCGTCGCATCGCGGCGAGGATCCCGTCGTCCCCGCTCTGGACCGGCAGATGGAGGAACTTGAAGACCCTCTCCGAGGCGTACGCATCGACGAGCGCGTCGACGATCGGATGGACGGTCAGCGGGTCCGCCATGCCCACCCGCACGCGGAACGTCCCGGGAATTGCATCGACGGCCCGCAACAGCGCCGCGAGGTCCGTCCCCGCATCGAGTCCGAACGCGGCCGTATCCTGCCCCGTAAGCTTGATCTCGCGCACGCCCCGATCCACGTGCCCGCGGACCTGGTCGACCAACGCCTCCACGGGGTACGAGGCCACGCGGCCCCGCGCGACGCGGGTGATGCAGTACGTGCATCGGCCCGCACATCCCTGGGCGATCGGCACGATCGCGTCGTGCCAACCGAGGTCCGTCGACTCGAGATCCGCCGCGCGGTCTCCGCACGCGGTGCCGGCCCCGAGCAACCCTACGATCTCCGGCCATTTCCGGGGCGGCAGGAGTTTCGCCCGAGGCACGATCGATGTCACGCGCTCCCGTTGCGCGGCGGCCATGCAGCCCGCCACGACGAGCGGCTTGTCGTACGCCGCCAGTTCGGTCATGCGGCGGACCATCTTCCGCTCCGTCGTCTCGACGACCGTGCACGTCACGAGGACGTGCGCGTCTGCCTCCTCTTCGGATGTCGTGATTGCGTGACCGCTCCCGAAGAGGGCGCCTTGCATGAGCCGCGCCTCTCCGTAGTTCTGCGTGCAGCCGTACGCTTCCACGTACACCTTCACGGGCTGGGCGATGGACGATCCGGGTATTTTCGCCTTCGGAGGCCCGCGCTCCACAACTCTTATCCCGTTCCGGTCGATTGCGCCCTCATGCAGCCCCGCGACGAAAGCATGTCCCCTCCGCCTCCGAGCGATCGTCCCGTCCCCACGCGGTCGCCCCGAGCCCGTGGCCCTCCGAGCGATCGTCCCGTCCCCACGCGGTCGCCCCGAGCCCGTGGCCCGGAACACGAGCTGCGGGACCGCGCGAAGGCCGCGAAACTCCGGTCGAAGGCGGCAAAGGCGCGCGTGAAGGCGAACCGGATGACGGACCGCGCGCGTCACCTGAACGAAAAGGCGGCGCAGTGGGAGCGACGCGCGGACGAACTCGACAGCGTCCTCTCGCAGACCTAGGATCCCGGCAGCGGACGCTTCCGGGACGCGGGCAGGTCGAGGTTCGGCCGGACCGCGTAGCCGCGTCTCGTGATCTCGTTGACGTACTCCGTCTCAAGGTACCACGACAGGACGGCGCTGTCCGTCTTCGTGAGTTTGCACATGGCCCATCCCAAGCCCCGATGCGACGTGAATCGGGATAATCCTTTGTCAACGGGCCCGCAGAAGGTTCATGACCGGAGACGTCGGTCGCCGGCGTGGTGGTCGGCGTGGCGCGCGCGATTGTCTACGAGGAGATCGACGAGTACATCGACGGCCTGGCGAACCGCGGCGATGCGGCCCTCCGGGCCGTCGAGAAGCAGGGCCTCGACGAAGGCTGGCCGATCGTCGGTGCCGCGGAGGGTAGCCTCCTTCACATCCTGGCGCGTTCCTTGCGTGCGAAGCGGATCCTCGAGCTGGGCACCGCCATCGGGTATTCCGGCACGTGGCTCGCGCGCGCGCTGCCGGAGGACGGCGAGCTTGTGACCGTCGAGCACAATCCCGAGACCGCAGAGATCGCGCGCAAGAACCTCGAGAAGACCGGCGTCGCGAAGAAGGTGAGGATCCTCGTTGGACCCGCGCAGTCGATCCTCGCGGATCTCAAAGGCCCGTTCGACCTCGTCTTCAACGACATCGACAAGGCCGGATACCCGGCGGTCCTGGAGCCGTGCATCGACAGACTCCGACCAGGCGGGGTTCTCGTAACGGACAACGTGTTGTGGCGGGGCGAGGTCGCGCGGAAAGATCGCTCGAAGGAGACGCAGGCCATCCGGACGTACAACGAACGCCTCGCGAAGGATCCGCGGATGGTCGCGACGATCGTGCCGCTCCGCGACGGCGTCTCGATTGCGCTGAAGGTCCATGAATAGCTCCGGGAGATTGCCTGGCAGGCTCAGCCCGGCGGCCCCTCGTTTGCTGAGTACTTTGAAGAGGGGCAATCGGAAGGGTTAAGGCCCTCGCGATTTGATACGCGCCACAAGGAGGGGGATTGATTCTTGATTCTCGCTCACTACAAACGCGTTCTACTTTTCGCAGTTGTGTTGATACTCGTGTCCGCCGCGGCGCCGGGGGTTGTGCTGACCGTCGAGGCGCACAATCCCCTCTCGACGCTGTCGGCGTGGACAACTTTCCCGCCTCGGATCAACGGTCTTGACGACTGCCTTGCAACGTTTGGTGGTGGGTGCACCAGCGAATGGGGGAACGCGGCCACGTCGTTTTTCGATCTATCGTGGAATGACCCGAATGGGCTCAGCGGGAAGATCCACATGATGAATGATGCCATCAACCTCTACATTGCGGTGGAAATCTACAACGACGACAAGGATCCGTTGGACTGCGTGACCCTTCTCTTCGACAACAATCACAGCGGCCCCCTTAGCGGCGGGGGCGCAGGAAAGCAAGATGGTGACGATCTTCTGATCATCTGCGGCGACAGCACGTTCAACGACCTGTATGCGGTCGGCGGAGGCCAGCTCGGCGACACATCCTCGGGCGGGACGATCGACGGAGCCGGAAGGGTCGGGTACGCTGGCGGGGTTTGGTGGTTCGAGATGGTGCACCCCCTCGATACCTCCGACAATTCCCACGATTTCAGTCTGAGCCTGGGACAGACCGTTGGGTTCAGCCTCATCTACCAGGAGAACGGCGGCAGTCCCATCACGCCTGCGACGAACGTCCTCTCCGAGAGGGATTACAAGGTCTCGGGCTGCACGGAGCCGGACGGGTCTGGATGTTCATTCGGCCTCTTTGGGACCACTCGGGATTTGTCGATCACCGGGATTGAGATTACACAGGCCATCGGCAAAGTGGACAACTTCCAGAGTGCCAACCCGGTCTATATATCGCTCGTCAAGGGCAAGGCCACGGTCGTCAGAGTCTATGTCCAATCGGGCCCATCGGACGCGCCTCAGACCTTGTCGAGAGTGTTCCTGTTTGGCGCATCAAACGGGGTGGGCCTCGGAACCGTCACCGGAAACGTCTACGCCAAGCCCGCCGGAGCGAGCAGCCGTCTCAACCTGGCGGACAGTGCGGACATCCAGCTTCCAGCCTCTTGGACGAACCATGAGAGCTTGACCTTGAGGGGGTTCATCACCACCGCCGTCTGGGCCGGAATACAGGAAACGAATCACAAGAACAATTGGATGAAGGAACGGACGTTCCAGTTTTCGAAGCAGTGGGACCTCCGGATATACGTGGTCCCGATCAACACTCCAGCCGGATTGCCCACGGCGGCCGGCATGCAGGCTCAGGAAGACTACCTCCGGACCGTCTATCCGATTCGCAAGGTCACGTTCATCCAGGGGAGCTGGCAGCAAGTTGGGTTCTGGACGAGCGGCGTCAGTTCATCGCTGAACGACGCCCTCGAAGACGTTTTCTTCGACGTCTATTCGTCTCAGACTCCCGATCTTGTCTTCGGGTTCCTTCCTGGGGTATGCCCTGGGGCTCCCAACACGTTCATCGGATTGGCTAGCCCGTGGTACGGCAACTATATCGGGGTGGCAGCAAACGGGATGGCATTCAAAGGGTGCAACGAGGACAACATGGCCCACGAAGTCAACCACCTCATGGATCGCTCAGATTCCGGGACGTTTGGGAGACATGTTTCCAACCCAAACAATAACGGCGACCTGACTTGGGGATGCAAGGCCAAGGGCCCCGATCCCAACTGGCCCCGGAGCAACGACAACATCGGCGACCCGGGGAGCGATTTCGGCTTTGACACTCGCTTTCCCAACGCAGCAACCGCTTTGACGGTATGGCAGGACACGACGAATGACTTCATGTCGTACTGTGGCGGCTGGCCAGCGACCACGCCGAACCAGGGCAGTTGGATCTCCGACTACCGGTGGGCGCATCTCTTCAACCGGTTGAGCTACCCCTTGTCAGGGCTCTCAGAGGTCGCGAAAGGTCCGTATGCAGCCCCGGCTCCCCGTGACTTCTTCATCGTCTCTGGGCGCGTCTTCCAATCAGGAAGGGGATCGATCGACAGCGTGTTCCACGAGGCATTTAGCGTGGTGTTGCCCGCCATGCCAAACGCCACTTCCGGAACTTCGCGCCTCTATGAGCTCGAGTTGGTTGGCCCCGACCGGTCGATACTGGCCTCTGAAAATTTCACGCGTACGTTCGTAGATGATGAGGGCAACGCCCTTGACTCCGAGGGCTTCACGAGGTTGTTGCCCTACATGTCGACGGCGGTAGCGATCCGATTGTCCGAGGGTACCAGCATCCTCGCCGAGCGCGACCGTTCGCTCAATCCTCCCGCCGTGAGGCTCATCTCGCCTAATGGAGGTGAGCGTTGGAGCGGGATTCAGAATATCACTTGGGTCGCTTCGGACCCGGACGACCAGCAACTCCTGTACATGCTGCAGTATAGCGTCGACGAGGGCTCAACCTGGGAACTCCTCGCAGGAGGGCTCACGGGGACTAACTTCACGGTCGACAGTTCGACGTTCCGCGGAGCAACCCACGCGCTCCTTAGGGTCTTGGCGAGCGACGGATTCTACACGGTCTCTGACACCTCAGACGTCCCCTTCGCCATCGAGGATAAGCCGCCGACCGTCACGATTCTGCAACCATCCACCCACGCGAATTTCACGACGGACGATTTGATATTCCTTAGGGGTGAAGTGGTCGATCTTGAGGACCGGGCGATCCCGGACGACGGGCTCGAATGGTCTTCGGACCGAGATGGCGTCCTGGGCAACGGGAGCCAACTGTCGACATACCTCTCTCCCGGACTCCAGCGAATCACGCTGAAAGCGGTCGACTCCGCGGGCCATCAAGCCGAGGACTCGATTGTGCTGAACGTCACCGTGCCCGAGCCCTCGCTTCCTCCTCCGCCCACGAGCCAGGGCGAGACGGGAATCCTCGGTGTCGGCCTACCGATCCTGGCTGCTGCCATTGTAATCCCGATCGCCGCAATCGTCGGGGCCCTAGTCATCCTGAGGAGGCGGAAACGGCGCAATTCACTGCGGGACGAGAGGCCGCCGGAAGAGTCTCGTCCACCGAACTAGCCGGACCCGCAGCCCCGCGCGCGTGAGACTACACGGTGTCCAATGGAGGTTTCATCTGTCGCATCGCGACGAGGTCTCGATTGGGTTGAAGGTCCGGGCACACGTCGGGACGCCCGCTCGCGTGACCATTAATACGGCCCACGGGCATCGTTGGGCCTGCATGGCCCGCAAGCGGAGCCGCGACTTCGTCTACGTGGAGACGGACGGACAGGTGTACCTCGTCCGGGACCGCGGCGCCTTTCGGTTCCCTCGTGCGGACGAACGGTTGCCGTTCCGCACCCAACCGAACGGCCGGATGGACCTCGGCGCGGACCGCGTCATGAAGCGGAAGCCGGTCCTCGACCACCACCCGGAGGAGTGGCTGGGGCGCGACGCGATCTTCGA